>Ga0160464_100093_pt1 | contig 102048 bp, 92 predicted proteins | sample HID1971I_E11MG_FD_108275 | JGI IMG/M metagenome (GOLD analysis project Ga0160464, IMG submission 108275) | Enriched millipede-associated microbial communities from UW Madison campus, WI, USA - HID1971I_E11 MG | ecosystem: Host-associated > Arthropoda: Insects > Digestive system > Unclassified ...
CATGGCCAACGTGCGTGTGACCGCGGGCGGTGAGAAGCTGCTTTCTTTGGTTACTTTCTTTGCAGCAGCAAAGAAAGTGACCCCCGCCCCGGGGAGGGGCAGTGCTAATAGACCGACACGAAATCGGGATCCGGCGCCTCCCCCCGCCACACCCCAACAATCACCCCGTATTCCGCAACCCCGCCGCAATCCCGTTGATCGTCAAATGAATCCCGCGCCGCAAGCGCACGTTCTGATCTCCCGCGCGGTGGCGCTTCAACAGTTCGACCTGCAAATGGTTGAGCGGATCGAGATACGGAAAACGGTTCTTGATCGACCGCGCGAGCAGCGGATTATCCGCGAGACGATCGCTCTTCCCCGTGATCTCGGCGAGCACGTCCGACGTGCGCTGATGCTCCGCGACGATCTTGTCGAACACCGTCTTGCGCAGCTTCCTGTCCGTGACGAGCTGCGCATAACGCGACGCAACCGCGAGATCAGTCTTCGCGAGCACCATGTCCATGTTCGACAGCAGGTTCTTGAAGAACGGCCACGTCTTGTGCATCTTGCGCAGCGTAGCCAGCCGCTTCGCGCGTTCATCGTCGGAGCCGGACTTGTCGAGATACGCCGTCACCGCGCTGCCGAAACCATACCAGCCCGTCAGCAACAAACGGCATTGCCCCCACGAGAAGCCCCACGGAATCGCGCGCAAATCCTCGATCTTGCGTTGCTTCGGGTCCTGCAGCTTGCGCGACGCCGGGCGGCTGCCGATATTCAGCTCCGCGATCTCCGAAATCGGCGTCGACAGGAAGAAATAGTCGGTGAAGCCGGGCGTCTCGTAGACGAGCGCACGGTACGCGGCCATCGCGGAATCGGAGAGCGTCTGCATCGTCGCTTCGAATTGCGGCAACCGCGCGGGCGCATTCTCGTGCGGCAGCAGCGATGCTTCGAGCGTCGCCGCGACCACCGTCTCCAGATTGCGCCGCCCGATCTCCGCATTGGCGAACTTGCTCGCGATCACTTCGCCTTGCTCGGTCAGACGGATTTGCCCGTCGACGGTGCCGGGCGGCTGCGACAGAATCGCCTGATAGGTCGGGCCGCCGCCGCGTCCGACCGTGCCGCCACGGCCGTGAAACAGACGCAAGGTCGTGCCGCGTTCCTTGAAGAGCGTGACCAGCGCCAGTTCCGCGCGATACAGCTCCCAGTTCGACGTGAGGAAACCGCCGTCCTTGTTGCTGTCCGAATAACCGAGCATCACTTCCTGCTCGTTGCCCTGATTTTCGATCAGCTTGTCGATGCCCGGCAGTGCGAAGAACTCGCCCATGATGACCGGCGCATTGCGCAAGTCGGCGATGGTCTCGAAGAGCGGAATCACCATCAGGCCGTCGCGCGGTGAATCGTCTTTAGCGCCCAGATAGCCTTGCAGCACGCCGGTTTCCTTCTGCAGCAGCATCACTTCCAGCAGGTCGCTGACGGTTTCCGTGTGCGAGATGATGTAGTTGCGCACCGCGCGCGCGCCGAACTTCTGACGCGTCTCGCGCGCGGCTTCGAGCACGCCGAGCTCGCTCTTCGCGAGATCGGAATACTGCGCGTACGGCAGACGCAGCGGACGCGGTTGCGCCAGTTCCTTCAGCAGCACGTCGCGCTTATGCTCTTCGGACAGCGACGCGTAATCCGCGACGACGCCCGCACGCGCGAGCAACTCGGTCACGACTGCTTCGTGAATATCGGAGCTTTGCCGCAAGTCGATGCTCGCGAGATGGAAGCCGAACACTTCGGCGGCGCGCGCGAGCGGCGAAAGGCGCAGTGTCGACATCGACGCACCGTGATGCTCCGCGAGCGAATCGATCAGCACGTGCAGGTCGCGCACGAATTCGGAGGCGTCGGCGTAGGGCTTCGCGCGAATCTGCGGCTGGCCTGCGCCCGCGCTGCGCACCGCGACGACGCCTTCGCCGAGCCGCACGCGAGCGCTCGCCGCAAGCCGCGTGTACATGCCGATGAGTGCGCGCCGATACGGCTCGTCCGTGCGATGCGGCGACTGATCCGGCGAGGCATCGGCGAGCGCCTTCAACGCATCGCTCGAACCGGCGAGCAGGTTCGACACGGACAATTCCGCGCCGAGCTTGTGCGTCTCTTCCAGATAGTGTTCGAAGATCACGATCGCCTGACGGGTGATCGCGGTTTCGAGCGTTTCGCCGGTGACGAACGGATTGCCGTCACGGTCGCCGCCGATCCAGCTTCCCATCTGGAAGAACGGCGGCAGGCGCACGGGCAGGCCGTGCTCGGCGAGCGCGCCTTCGATATCGGCATAGAGCGCGGGAATCTCCGCGAGGAAGGTCGCGCGATAGTAGGACAGCGCGTTGTCGATTTCGTCGGTGACGGAAAGCCGTGTTTCGCGCAGCATGCGCGTCTGCCACAGCGACGTCACCCGCGCGCGCAGCACGGCTTCGTTCTGGGCGCGTTCGCGGACGGTCAGTTCCTGATCGCGTTCGGCGAGCAGGCGCGCGATGTCATGTTGCGCATCGAGAATGCTCTTGCGCGAGACTTCGGTCGGGTGCGCGGTGAGCACGGGCACGATCAGCGCATCGCCGAAAAACTTGTCCAGCAGCTTGCGCGTCGCGCTGATGTTCTTGTGCTCGCGCATCCGTTCGATGGCATAAGCGATCGTGCCGGGCTGCGAAACGGAGCCCGCGAGCGCGTGAATGCGGCGGCGGCGATTGTGATGCCGGTCTTCCGCGATATTCGCCAGATGCGAGAAATAGCTGAACGCACGCACGACCGACACCGTCTGTTCCGGCGACAGCGCGCGCAGCTTCTTCTCCAGCGTCTGCGCGGCTTCGCTGTCGTCTTCGCGGCGGAACTTCACGGCCGTCTGACGAATGGCTTCCACCACGTCGAACACGGCGTCGCCTTCCTGCTCGCGCAGCACTTCGCCGAGCAGACGGCCGAGGAAGCGGATGTCCTCGAAGAGCGGGCGGTCCTTGTCGTCGCGCGTGCGGCTCGCGGGTTTCGCAGCGGCCGCGCCGTTGGCGCGCGGCGCTTTCGCTTTGGTCGCGACGCGTTTGGCCGCGGCCTTGATGCCCGGCCTCGGTTTCGGCGCGATCGCCGCTTTCGATGCCTTCGCCGCCGTGGCGGCCTTCGTGACGATGGGCGACGACGCCGGGCGCGGCGCGTCGGAGGAGGAAGACTTGGGCAATGCGGCGTTGCGGCGCGCCGGGCGAGCCGATCCAGAAGACGTCACGTTGGGTTCCTCTCAGAAGCTGCGAAGCCAGGGACCACATTGACGTGATGCAACCCGGACGGGCGCCGCATCGGACAGGAAACCGCAGGCCGTGCGAACGGCCGTGCGTCAAACCGGCGACAGCATGCCGCGGCGTTTAGCGGGCTCCGAAGCGGTCATCGCGCGCGAAGCGGCCTGCGCCGTCGTTCACCCGGATACAAACGCGCCACGGACGCCCCGAAAGGCGCATCGGACAAGGCTCTCGCGCGCTGCCCATGTGTCTGTGGACCTTGGCGTGCGTGCTACCATTGTTCGCTAATGTCTATTCATCCATCCCGTCATTCGATCGAGCATCAATGAATTCCGAGACGCATTCAACGACACCGCCCGCGAGCATCACCATCGCTTCGCGGGAAAGCCGGCTTGCGATGTGGCAGGCCGAGCATGTGCGGTGTGCGCTGCACAAATTATATCCATCTTGTGACATAAAAATCCTCGGAATGACGACGCGTGGCGATCAGATTCTGGATCGCACGTTATCGAAGGTCGGCGGCAAGGGTCTCTTCGTGAAAGAGCTCGAAGCCGCGCTCGCCGAAGGCCGCGCCGATCTCGCCGTGCATTCGCTGAAAGACGTGCCGATGGAACTGCCCGAAGGCTTCGCGCTCGGCGCCATTCTGGAGCGTGAAGATCCGCGCGACGCCTTCGTGTCCCCGCACTACGAATCGCTGGAAGCGTTGCCTGCGGGAAGTATTGTCGGCACGTCGAGTCTGCGCCGCGAAGCGATGATCCGCGCGCGTTTTCCCGCGCTTGAAGTGCGTCCGCTGCGCGGCAATCTCGACACGCGTCTTGCCAAGCTTGATCGCGGCGAATACGCGGCGATCATTCTCGCGGCCGCCGGATTGAAGCGGCTCGGTCTCGAAGCGCGCATCCGTGCGCTGCTCGATCCGTCGGAGAGTCTGCCGGCGGCGGGGCAGGGCGCGCTCGGCATCGAGATGCGCGCGGATCGCGCCGATCTCGCCGCGTGGCTCGCGCCCTTGCACGACGAACACACTGCGCTCGCGGTCGAGGCGGAACGCGCGGTGTCGCGTGCGCTCGGCGGCAGTTGCGAAGTGCCGCTCGCGGCGCATGCCGTGTGGCGCGAAGGCGCGCTGCATCTGCGCGGCGCGGTGGCGATGCCTGACGGCAAGCGTGTGCTGCGCGCCGAAGAAACCGTGCGTTCGCCCGATCTCGCCGGCGCGCTCGCGCTCGGCAAGCGCGTGTCGTCGGATCTCGAAGCACAGGGCGCAATGGATATCGTCAACGCGCTCACCACGATGAGCCGCGCCGATGCCCCCAACGCCGCGCCCTCGGGGCCGAAGTCCTGATGGCGAGCGAGCGCCGCGCCACCGTCATCGTCACGCGTCCGGGCGGACAGTCGTCCGCGTTGCTCGCGCTCCTCGCGAGCGCCGGCTTCGGCACGCTGGAATTCCCGCTGATCGATATCGCGCCCGTCGCCGACGATGCACCGCTGCGCGCCGCGCTCGACGAGCTCTTTCTGCCGCCCGACGCACCGGGGCGTTACGCGCTGGTGGTGTTCGTGTCGCCGAATGCGATCGATCATGCGTTCGGCCGGCTCGGCGCGCCGTGGCCCGCCGATCTTCCCGTCGCGGTCGTGGGTCCGGGATCGGTCGCGGCGCTCGCGCGGCAGGGCGTGCACGCGCCCGCGCATCGCGTGATCAGTCCATCGACGGAAGATGCCGATCCCCGCTTCGACTCGGAAGCGCTCTACACCGCGATCGAAGCGCATTTCGGCACGAACGGTCTCGAAGGCAAGCGCGTGCTGATCGTGCGCGGCGACGGCGGCCGTGAATGGCTCGCCGAACGGCTCGCCGAGGCGGGCGCGCGGGTCGAGAAAGCCGCCGCGTATCGACGTGTGCTGCCCGAGCCGTCGATGCAGAAGTGGGAGCGCATCCACGAACTGCTCGCCGGAAAGCCGCACGCGTGGCTGCTGACGAGTTCCGAAGGCGTGCGCAATCTCGACGAGCTCGCGCACGAGCACCTCACCGCCGACGAAATCGTGCTGCTCAAACGCACGCCGGTCGTCTGCCCGCACCCGCGCATCGCCGAAGCCGCGCGGGGAGCGGGTTTTGATAGGATTACGGTGTCCGGCGCGGGCGACGAACGCATCGCACACTCGCTGGAAGCGCTGTTCCCGCCCGACACCGCCGCAGCAGCCGCGCAGGCGGAGCCACAACGCAACTCACGCGATCCGGAGGCCCACGCATACGCGAGCGCTGCAGCGAGCGCATCGAGCTCGAACCATTCCTCATCCGCGCCGACGGACGCCCATCCGGCCACCGCGCCGGCCCACCAAACGGCTCAATCACGCATGACTGATTCGAACGATTCCAAAAAAGCTTCACCTCAGCCGAACGTGACACCGCCCTTGCCGCCGAACACGCCTTTCACGCCTTTCGAGCAGCAGAAGCGCCGCGGCGGCGCGGGCATCGTGTTGTTGTGGTTCGTCATCGTCATTCTGGCGGTGGCGGCGGGCGCGGGCGCGTTCGTCCTGAACCGCAAGTTCGACCGCGCCGACGCGCAACTGTCGCAACGCCTCGCCCAGTCGGACGAGCAGAACGCCGATCTGCGCGCGAAAGCCGATCAGGCCGCGAGCGCGACCACCGCGCTCAATACGCAGATCATCCAGTTGCAAGGCAAGCTCACCGATGCCGAAACGCACAGTCAGGCGTTGCAGCAGCAATATCAGGATCTCGCGAGCAATCGCGACGACTGGACCATCGCCGAAGTCGAGCAGATTCTGTCGAGCGCGAGCCAGCAACTGCAACTGACCGGCAACGTGCAGCTCGCGCTCTTCGCGCTGCAAAGCGCCGACACGCGGCTTGCCGCGAGCACCGGCCCGCAGGTCGTCGCGATCCGCAAGGCGATCGCGCAGGACATCGACAAGCTGAAGGCCACGCCCACCACCGATCTCACCGGTCTCGCGATCAAGCTCGATACCGCCATCGACCAGATCGACCAGTTGCCGCTGTCGGGCGAAGCGCCGATCGCACGCGCCCGCGCGCAGACGGCCGAGCCGGCCAACAGCGCGTCGATCGCCGCGGCGACCGGCGAGCCGCGCTGGAAGGTGCTGTGGCATCAGATCACGAACGGCATCGGCCAGCAGTTGTCGAGCCTCGTGTCGGTGCGGCGCATCGACAACGCCGACGCGATGCTCACGTCGCCCGACCAGGGTTATTTCGTGCGCGAGAACGTGAAGCTGCGTTTGCTGTCCGCGCGTCTGTCGCTCCTGTCGCGCAGCGAGCCGACGCTCAAGTCCGATCTGCACGCCGCCGATGCCGCGCTCGCGCGCTACTTCGATGCATCGTCCAGGAAGGTGCAGGCCGTGCGCGATCTCGTGAAGCAGGTCGACCAGGCGTCGCTCGCCGTCGCCGTGCCGAACCTGAACGCCAGCCTCGCCGCCGTCCATCAGTTCAAGCGAGGCGGATGATGACGATTCGTGGACTGATCTGGCTCGCGCTGCTATTCGCGGTAGCGGTGATCGTCGCGACGGTCGGGGGTTTCAACGGCGGGCAGATCCTGCTCGTGATTCCGCCGTATCGGGTCGACATGTCGCTCAACCTGTTCGCGGTGGTGCTCGTCGTGCTGTTCATCGTGCTCTACGCGGTCATCCGCGCGGTGCGCGGCGTGTGGAAGATGCCGTCGCGCGTCGCTGCGTATCGCACGCGCAGCAAGCTCGCGAAGGCGAATGCGTCGCTGCGCGATGCGGTCGGGCATCTCTACGCCGGGCGCTTCTCGAAGGCCGAGAAGGCCGCGCGCGATGCGCTTTCCGTCGACGCGAACAAGGGCGCGGCCGGGCTCATCGGCGCAAACGCGGCGCACCGTCTGCACGAATACGCGCGCCGCGACGAATGGCTCGCGCAGGTTTCCGGCACGGACTGGCAGGACGCGCGGCTGATGGCGACCGCCGACATGCGCGCCGATGGCCGCGACGCCGACGGCGCGCTCGTCGCGCTCACCGAAATGCAGGCGCAGGGCGGCCGGCGCATCCACGCGCAGCAGATCGCGCTGCGCGCGCAGCAGCAGTTGAAGAACTGGGGCGAAGTGCTGAAGCTCGTGCGCATGCTGGAAAAACGCGAAGCGCTGCATCCGGCGGTCGTGGTGCGGCTGCGTCAGGTGGCGGCGGAAAACCTGCTGCGCGACCGGCGGCACAATCCCGACGCGCTGCTCGAACTGTGGCAGTCGCTTTCGGTGACCGAGCGCCAGTCGCCGCGTCTCGCCGATCTCGCTGCGGAGTTGCTGATCGCGCTCGATCGCCGCGCGGAGGCGAAGAAGATCGTCGAGGATGCGCTCGCGCACAACTGGGACGCGCGGCTCTTGCGGCGCTATCCGGATTGCATCGTCGGCGGCGACGCGTTCCCGCTGATCCAGCGCGCCGAAGCGTGGCAGAAGGAACGCACCGAAGACGCCGATCTGCTCTTCACCCTCGGGCGGCTGTGTCTGCATCAGCAGTTGTGGGGCAAAGCGCAGGCGTTCCTCGAATCGGCGCTGAAACTCGCCGACAACGAACCGCTCAAGATCCGCACGCATCGCGCGCTCGCGCGTCTGCACGAGCAACTCGGCGACACCGAAAAGGCCGCGGAGCATTATCGTGCGAGCGCGCTGGCGATGAACGTCGTCTGATCCGCGCCTCGTCGAACGTCTGCAAAAGCCGCATGAGAGAAACTTTCATGCGGCTTTCTGTTTTTTGTCCACGGGAACGGCGTTTGACGTTGTCTGTACGTTAGCGCACAACGGCGACGCGCCCGACGTGGTCTAGTTTGCTTCCACCAATTCGAAGAACAGGGAGGCGAACGTGAAACGAGGGTTACACAAGCTCGTCGGCCTGGCGCTCGTCGTTTTCCTGTCATGGCCCGATACATCGCATTACTTCGCGCAGGGGGTCATCACGAGCGCACCGTGGACCGGAACGTGGTCGGCCGCGCCTGATGTCACGGCGGATCCTGGCTTCAACAACCAGACGATTCGCCACGTCGTGCATACGAGCATCGGCGGCACGGCGGCGCGCCTGACGTTTTCCAATCTGTTCGGCTCGCAGCCGGTCACGCTCGGCGACGTGCATATCGCGCGACGGGCGGGCGGGGCGCGGACGATCGCCGGCACCGATCGCGCCGCGACGTTCAACGGCCAGCCCTATGTGACGATTCCGGCGGGCGGCACGGTGCAGACCGACGCCATCCCGTTTCAGGTGCCCGCACTCGCCGATATCGCCGTGAGCTTCCACATTCCGTCGCAGACGCAGCCCGGGGCGACCGGCCATATCGAGGGCTTGCAGGACAACTGGATCGCACCGGGCGATGTCAGCGCGGACCCGGCGTTCGCGGGCGGCGTCGTGAACGCGACGGGCGAGCAGTCATACTATTTCCTCACCAATGTCGATGTGATGAACGCCGCGGCGACGGGCGCGGTGGTCACGTTCGGCGCGTCGATCACGGACGGGGTTTCATCGACACCCAACACGAACCGGCGCTGGCCGAACCGGCTCGCGGAGCGGCTGATCCGCTCGGGCATGACGGTGGGCGTGCTGAATCAGGGCATCAGCGGAAACGACTTCTTCACGGACGGTTCGGGCCAGGCCGGACTGAAGCGCTTTGCCCGTGACGTGCTCGGACAGCCCAACGTGAAGTGGGTGATCGTCTCCGACGATGCGGTGAACAATCTCATCAGCGGCAATCCACCGAGCGCGCAGCAGCTCATCGGCGCGTATCAGCAACTCGTCCAGCAAACGAGCGCCGCGAAAGTGGGCCTGATCTGTTCGACGCTCACACCCTTTCAGGGCCTGGACGAGTGGACGCCCGAAATCGAGAACACGCGTCAGACGGTGAATGCCTATCTGCGCACCAAGGAAAGCGGCTGCGACGCCGTGCTCGATCAGGCCGCGGCGCTGGGCAATCCGTGGGGCTCGACCGATTCCACCGCGTACGCGCGCGCCTACAACAGCGGCGACGATCTGCATCCGGACGATGCCGGCATGTTGGCGATTGCCAATGCCGTCGATCTGTCCTGGTTCGCCGCGCTGCCGCCGGTCAACGCGCCGACGGCGTGCGGACGTATCGCGATGGGCGAGGGCTTTGGCGCCGGCGGAACGGTTGCGGCGTGCGGCGCAAATGTGCAAGTGAACTTGCAGGGCGACGGTTATCTCGTCGCCGTGAGGAATGGCCAGACGATCTGGTCATCGCGCGTGAGCGGCACGCCGGGCGTCGAAGTCCGCATGCTGGAGGACGGCAATCTGGTGATGTACGACAGCAACGGCGCGATGGTCTGGCAGACGCACACGTCGGGCAATCCGGGCGCCTATGCGACTATCCTGCCGAACGGATATCTCGTCATATTCTCGGCGCGCGGCACGGCGCTGTGGTCGAGCGAGGGATGAGAAAAGCGTGCGGGCCGCGCGCGATGTGCGGCCCGAAAAGCGATCAGTACGTGGGAACCGACGGATCGACCTGACGCGACCATGCGTCGATGCCGCCGTACAGGTTGAACGTCTTCGTGAAGCCGCGCGATTCCAGGAACATCGCGACCTGCGCGCTGCGCGCGCCGTGATGGCAGATGCAGACGATCTGCGCTTCGTCATCGAGCTCTTCGCTGCGCGCGGGAATGTCGCGCATCGGAATCGTCACGATGTTGTCCATCTTCGCCGTCTGGATTTCCCACGGCTCGCGCACGTCGAGCAGAACGGGAGCGGGGCGCGAGGCATCCGCGAGCCACGCGGCGAGTTCGGGTGCGGTGAGGTTTTGCATGAAGATCCTGACAAGACGCGCGAGGCCGGGCACAACCGGCATCGCGCTTTCAGCTTAGAACTTGAACAGCGACGGATGCACCGCGTTCTTCAGCGGCGCAACGAGCGTTTCGAACACGTCCGACACGCGGAACTGCTTTTCGTCCACGCGCGTGATGATCTGCGCCTTCATGACCGGCGCCGCGCCGACGAACGCGGCAATGCGTCCGCCGATCTTCAACTGCTCGAGAAATTCCTGCGGCATGACCGGCAGCCCGCCCGACACGCAGATCACGTCGTAAGGCGCGCCCTGATCGCAGCCGAGCGCGCCGTCGCCGGTGATCACATCAACGTTCGTCACGCCATTCGCGGCGAGGTTCTGCTTCGCGAAACCGGCGAGTTCGGGCGAGATTTCGACCGTCGTCACGCTGCGGCCGCGATGCGCGAGCAGCGCCGCCATGTAGCCCGAGCCGCTGCCGATTTCCAGCACGGTCTCGCCCTTGTGAACCGCGAGCTCCTGCAGGATGCGCGCCTCGACCTTGGGCGAGAGCATGCGCTCGCCGCCGGGCAGCGGAATTTCGAGGTCCGCGAAAGCGATGTTGCGGTACGCGGCGGGAACGAAGTTCTCGCGCTTGACGATCGCGAGCAGGTTCAGCACGTCCTGGTCCAGCACTTCCCACGGACGAATCTGTTGCTCGATCATGTTGAAACGCGCTTGCTCGATGTTCATGTTCTATGTGCGTGATGGCGACCGGAGCGGGCTGCATCGCGGCCGGATGCGGGGCTAGAAAACTATGCGATTGTAGCAAATGGACGCGTTTTCCCGCCCGTTTCGCGCGCGTGCCGGTGATGGGCCTAGTGCGGCAGACGGATATCGAACTTGAAGGTGATGAGCCGTGCGATCAGGATGAACGCCGTCGAAATCAGCACGTTGTAGATCGTGTCGACGTCGAGCCGCTCCAGCCCGAGATAGATCCAGCAGCCGGCGAACGCGCACACCGCGTAGGGGCGCGAGTCGCGCAGGATCAGCGGAATTTCGTTGCAGAGCACGTCGCGCAGCACGCCGCCGAACACGCCGGTGATGACGCCCATCATCGTCGCGGTGAAGGCGGGCATCTGCGCATCGAGCGCGATCGAGGTGCCGGACACGCTGAAAAGGCCGAGCCCGATCGCGTCGGTGATGAGCAGCGCGCGCTGGTCGAAAAGCCGCGACGTGACGCGCAGGAAGATGGGCGCGAAGATCGCCATCGCGAAGATGAGGAGCACGTAGTCCTGATGCTCGACCCAGTAGAACGGCCGGCGCGAGAGCAGCACGTCGCGCACCGTGCCGCCGCCGAACGCGGTGACGAGCGCGACGAGAAACGCGCCGACCGCATCGAGCCTGCGCTTGCGCGCTTCGATGAGCCCCGAGAAGGCATACGCGAAAATCGCGAGCGCCTCCATGATGGTGATGACGAGGGTGAGTCTAGGATGCACTGTCCGGCCCCGGATCGCGATTCCTGCCGAGACTCTTGTCCTGCGGATGGTTGTGATGGCGCGCCGCGCCGCCCGGCTGCAGCAGCACGAGCACCGCGCCCGCGCCGCCGTCGTGCGGGCGCGCCTGACAAAACGCGATCACTTCCGACTTCTGCACGAGCCACGCGCGCACCTTGCCCTTGAGCACAGGCTCCTTGCCGATGGAGCCGAGCCCCTTGCCGTGAATCACGCGCAGGCACCGCAGCCCGCGCTTCACCGATTCGCGGATGAATTCCGCGAGCGCCTCGCGCGCTTCTTCGCGGCGCATGCCGTGCAGATCGAGCTGCGCCTGCACGATCCACGCGCCGCGCCTGAGCTTCCTCACGACTTCCTGGCTGATGCCAGGCCGGTAGAAGGACAGCGTTTCGTCGATGTCGAGCAGGCTTTCGGGATCGTATTCGTCGGAGAGCGCTTCCTGCAGCACGGCCTCTTCGTCGCGACGGCTTTGCAGCGGCACCGGCGGAGGCGGCACGCGTGTAACGGTCGTGCGCGGCGGCGTCCTGAGCGGTTCGACTTCGCCGATCGCGCGACGGAACTCGTCCGCATCGGCGACGACTTCGCGTTCGGCGCGCGCTGCCGCGACGCGTTGCACTTCGCGCTTCTCGGCGTCGGCTTTCAGTGCGCGCTTGAGCGTCGAAAGGCCCGACAGCCCGTCGCGCTTCACGGCGGCGGTGACGTCGCGGGCATCGACTGGCCGGGCCGGCGCGGGCGTGGCCGGCCGCGCCGCTTCTCTGCGCCGGACTTTCGGTTCGTTCGGGTGAGGGAGGTTCTTCGGCATCGTTCGGCCAGCGGAAATCGACAGGAATCAGGCTCGACGCGAGGCGCGCCTCGAATCGAAAACGGGCCGACGGCGTGAACCGTGGCCCGTTTTTATCGCGAGTCGGCGCTATCGGACGCGCCAGAAGCGGACGAACTCCATTCTAGCGGTTCGCCGCGCCCGGCCGTGCCCGGATGGACGCCCGATCAGCGATCCGCTTCGTGGCTCATCGAATGCGGCGTCGGGGTTTCGTCGATGGTCTCGAGATAGCGCTGCGCGTCGAGCGCGGCCATGCAGCCCGTGCCCGCGCTCGTGATCGCCTGGCGATACACGTGATCCTGCACGTCGCCCGCCGCGAACACGCCGGGGATGCTCGTCGCGGTGGCGTCGCCGGTGGTGCCGCCCTTCGTGATGATGTAGCCGTTCTTCATCTCCAGCTGGTTGACGAAGAGATCGGTGTTCGGCTTGTGGCCGATCGCGACGAACACGCCCTGCAGCGCGATGTCCGTGGTCTTGCCCGACTGCGTATCCTTGATGCGCAGGCCGGTGACGCCGGAATTGTCGCCGGTGACTTCGTCGAGCACGTGATTCCACTTGATATCGACGATGCCTTCCTTTTCCTTCGCGAGCAGGCGGTCGATGAGGATAGGCTCGGCGCGGAACTTGTCGCGGCGATGCACGACCGTCACTTTCTTCGCGATGCCCGCGAGATAGATCGCTTCCTCGACGGCCGTATTGCCGCCGCCGATGACCGCGACTTCACCGTTGCGATAGAAGAAGCCGTCGCAGGTCGCGCAGGCCGACACGCCCTTGCCCATGAACGCTTCTTCCGACGGCACGCCGAGATATTGCGCCGACGCGCCCGTCGCGATGACGAGCGAATCGCAGGTGTACTCGCCCGAATCGCCGATCAGCCGGAAGGGACGCTCGTTGAGCTTCGCCGTGTGGATGTGATCGAACACGATCTCGGTGTTGAAGCGGCGAGCGTGCTCTTCGAAACGCTGCATCAGTTCCGGGCCCTGCACGCCCGACGGGTCCGCCGGCCAGTTCTCGACGTCCGTGGTGGTCATCAGCTGGCCGCCTTGCGCGAGGCCGGTGATGAGCAGCGGCGACAGGTTCGCGCGCGCGGCGTACACGGCGGCGGAGTAGCCGGCGGGGCCGGAACCGAGAATCAGCACTTTGGCGTGTTTGGGCGAAGACATGATGATGGTCCGTTATTGATGGTCGGCTCGGAAGTACGCGTGGCCTGCAATGCAGCAATATCGACGCCGCTCGTGGCCGGAGAATGCGCGCGACGCTCCCGATGATCCAAATTTAGGTGCAAAAAGGGGATTATAAAGGCCGCTGGAAAAGCCTTCCCGAGTGAACCTTTCAATCGGTTTGATAGCCGCGGGCAGCGAAGACCGTCGTATGACCCGCGCGTGACGAGTGTTACAGGTTGCAAGAACGCGTCCGTTTTGCGCCTTTCACCGCAACGCAGCGTTTACAATAGGCCACCGTTCCATGCGGTCCTTGCGTAGAGGCGTGAGCCGCAAAAAAGCGACACAAAGCGACACCGAATCAATGGCCAAAGCTACCTATTCCGCGAGCCCGCAGGCGTTGCCGCACCGCATGTCGCGGCTCTTCACCGAAATTCGCTGGATTCTCCAGGTCGCGCTCGGACTGTTCCTCGTGATGGCGCTGCTTTCGTACAGCCGCAAGGATCCGAGCTGGACCCACGCGGTGAGCGTCGATCACATCGGGAACTGGGCGGGGCGCGTCGGCGCGTACACGTCCGATATCCTGCTGCTCGTCTTCGGGCTGTCTTCCTACTGGCTGGTCGTGCTGCTCGCGCGGCGCATCGTCGCGAATTACCGGCGTCTCATTCAGCACACGACGCAGCCGCCCGCCGTCGATGAAGACGCGCCGCGCGATCGCACCTGGCTTGCCGAAGCGTTCGCGTTCGTGCTCGTGCTGCTCGCGAGCGACGGCATCGAGGCGCTGCGCATGTGGTCGCTCAAGGTGCAGTTGCCGCGTGCGCCGGGCGGCGTCGTCGGCGATGTCGTCGCGCGGCATGTTTCGCATGCGCTCGGCTTCACGGGCGCGACCCTGTTCTTCTTGATCGCGCTCGCGATCGGCCTGTCGCTCTATTTCCGTTTCTCGTGGCTGTCCGTGTGCGAGAAGCTCGGCGACGGCATTCTCAACGCGATCACCGGCGCGCAACTGCGCCGCGAAGCGGGACGCGACCGCAAGCTCGGCGAAGCGGCCGCGGTCAAGCGCGAAGACAAGGTCGTGCGTTCGCGCGAGAAGAGCGAGGATCACGAACCGGTGATGATCGTGCCCGCGGCGCCCGCGCCCGCGCGCTCCGAACGCGCCGAGAAGGAAAAGCAGGTGCCGCTCTTCAAGGACCTGCCGGGCGACTCCACGTTGCCGCCGCTGGCGCTGCTCGATGCGCCGCCGAAGGTCCAGGAAACCATCGCCGCCGATACGCTCGAGTACACGTCGCGGCTCATCGAAAAGAAGTTGAAGGACTTCGGCGTCGAGGTGAGCGTGATCGCCGCGTATCCGGGGCCGGTCGTCACGCGCTATGAAATCGAGCCCGCGACGGGCGTGAAGGGCAGCCAGATCGTCGGTCTCGGGAAGGATCTCGCGCGCTCGCTGTCGCTCGTGTCGATTCGCGTCGTCGAGACGATTCCGGGCAAGAACTACATGGCGCTCGAATTGCCGAACCAGCGCCGTCAGACGGTCAAGCTCTCCGAGATTCTCGGCTCCGAGGTCTATGCGAACGGCGCGTCGCCGCTGACGATGGGTCTCGGCAAGGACATCGGCGGCAATCCGGTCTGCGCGGATCTCGCGAAGATGCCGCACTTGCTGGTCGCGGGCACGACGGGCTCGGGCAAGTCGGTCGGCATCAACGCGATGATCCTTTCGCTGCTCTACAAGGCGAGCGCGGATCAGGTGCGCCTGATTCTCATCGACCCGAAGATGCTCGAAATGAGCGTCTACGAAGGCATTCCTCATTTGCTGTGTCCGGTCGTCACGGACATGCGGCAGGCCGGTCACGCGCTCAACTGGGCGGTCGCCGAGATGGAGCGCCGCTACAAGCTGATGAGCAAGATGGGCGTGCGCAATCTCGCGAGCTTCAACACGAAGATCGACGAAGCGAAGAAGCGCGACGAAAAGATTCCGAATCCGTTCAGCCTCACACCCGACGATCCCGAGCCGCTCACGCGCCTGCCGAATATCGTCGTCGTGATCGACGAGCTCGCCGACCTGATGATGGTCGTCGGCAAGAAGGTCGAAGAGCTGATCGCGCGGATCGCGCAGAAGGCACGCGCGGCGGGCATCCATTTGATCCTCGCGACGCAGCGGCCTTCCGTCGACGTGATCACCGGCCTCATTAAGGCGAACGTGCCGACGCGCATGGCGTTCCAGGTGTCGTCGAAGATCGATTCGCGCACGATTCTCGACCAGCAGGGCGCCGAATCGCTGCTCGGCATGGGCGACATGCTCTATCTGCCGCCGGGCTCCGGGCTGCCGGTGCGCGTGCACGGCGCGTTCGTGTCGGACGAGGAAGTGCATCGCGTGGTCGACAAATTGAAGGAGCACGGCGAGCCGAACTATATCGAGGGCATTCTCGAAGGCGGCCTGGCCGGCGACGGCGACGAAGGCTCGGCGGGCGCGGGCGGAACCGGCGGCGCCGACGGCGAGTCCGATCCCTTATACGATCAGGCGGTCGAGGTCGTCATCAAGAACCGGCGCGCGTCGATCTCGCTCGTGCAGCGGCATTTGCGCATCGGCTACAACCGCGCGGCGCGTCTGCTCGAACAGATGGAAAACTCGGGGCTCGTGTCGGCGATGTCGTCGAACGGCAACCGCGAAATCCTGACGCCGGCGCGCGACGCGGAGTGACGCGCGCGTCCAAATGGAGAACATAACGATGAAGCAATTTACGGGGAACCCGCTCACCAAGGCATTCGGTGCGGCGATCTTTTCGGCGACGATGCTGTTCGCATCGCATGCATTCGCGAGCGGCACGGAGCAACTGAAGGCGTTCGTGTCGCAAGTTCATGCGGCGCGCGGCGACTTTACGCAGCAGGAAATCAAGGCGCCCGGCAAGACCAACAACGGCGCGACCTCGAACGCCATGCCGACCAAAGGCCAGACCTCCAGCGGCACCTTCATGTTCGCGCGGCCCGGCAAGTTCATCTGGTCGTACCAGAAGCCGTATGCGCAGATCCTGCAGGCCGACGGCGACAAGCTCTACGTCTACGACAAAGATTTGAACCAGGTCACCGTGCGCACGCTCGGCGGCGCGCTCGGCGCGAGCCCGGCGGCGATCCTCTTCGGCAGCAACGATCTGGAGAAGAACTTCAACTTGCGCGATGCGGGCGAGAAGGGCGGCATCGACTGGCTGGAACTCACGCCCAAGGCGAAGGACACGCAGTTCGAGACGGTCGGCATCGGCTTCAGGGATGGCAATCTGCAAGCGATGGAATTGCACGACGTGTTCGGCAACGTCACGTTGCTCACGTTCTCGAATATCCAGAAGAACCCGCCGATCAAGAGCGATACCTTCAAGTTCACCGTGCCGAAGGGCGCGGACGTGATCAACGGCTAATCCGAAGGGCGCGACGAAAGCGCCCTTTTTCATGCGATGGCCGCGTGCGCCGCGGCCATGTCATCGAGAAACGCCTCCACGATCTCCCGCTTCGCGCCGCGCGCGCCGCTCACGCGTTCCGCGCGCGTGACCATCTGAAACGCGACGCGATAGCGCATTGCCTGCGGATTGAGCGCCGCGAGCACGCCTTCCTTCACATAGGGCGCGGCGAAGTGCTCGGGCAGATAACCGAGATGCCGGCCCGAGAGCACGAGCATCGCGACGGCCTCCATGTTGTCCGCCACCGCGCCGATATTGCGCGGCGTGAGCTCGCCGGCCTCGGGCAGCGGATAGCTGCGCCACGCCCAGTCGTGCTCGAACGCCTGCGCGATACCTACTCCACCCGCCCGCGCGAACAACGGATGCTCGCGTCCACAGTACGCGAGCTGATCTTCCGCGAAGATTTCGGTGTATTCGAGCGACGGCACCCGATGCCAGAAGTAGCCGATCGCCATCTGGATGCGCCCCGACAGCAGCATCTCCTCCAGCTCGCCCGGCGAGCGCACCAGCACCGCGAAGCGCACGGATTCGTCGCGCTGCCGGAAACGCGCGATCGCCTGACTGACGCGCGCGTTCGCGCTGACGGGCGTATTGCCGATCATCCCGAGCGTGAGCGAGCCGACAAGCTTTTTGCCGACATTGCGCGCGGTCGAATCGAACGTGTCGATGGCGGCGAGCAGCGTCCGGCACGCCTCGACGAACTGCTCGCCGCGCGAAGTCAGCGCGAAGCCGCCGCGCCCGCGTTCGCAGAGCCGGTAGCCGAGCCGCGTTTCGAGCGTCGCGAGTTGTGTGCTGATGGTCGATTGCCCGACGTTGAGCGTCGCCTGCGCGGATGAAACGCCGCCCGCGTCGGCGATGGCGAGGAACACGCGGATCAGGCGCAGATCGAGATCGGAAAGGTGAGTGAACATGGGCGCCGCCGATACATCGAAAAATATCGATGTTAAGTTAATTTTATCGCCATTTTATTTTTATCCAGAACTCGCTATTAATTGTCAGATGTCAACGCGAACCCATCTGACGCCATGAATACATCCTCACTTTTTGCGCCCGCCGAACACTTCGATTCGCACTTCGTCGAACAGCGCGCCGAGCGCCCGCAGCCGTTGTCGGGCAACCAGATGCCGCGTTGCGGCGGCATCACGACAATGATGCGCCTGCCGCATGTCCAGTCGGCCGAAGGGCTCGACGCGTGTTTCGTCGGCGTGCCGTTCGATCTCGGCACGTCGAACCGCACCGGCGCGCGCTTCGGTCCGCGTCAGGTCCGCAGCGAATCCGTGCTGCTGCGTCCGTACAACATGGCGACGCGCGCCGCGCCTTTCGATTCGCTGCGCGTCGCGGATATCGGCGATGTCGCGATCAATCCGTACAACCTGCTCGATTCGATCGACCGCATCGAGCGCGCTTATCGCGAGATCCTGAAGCACGACTGCAAGCCGCTCACGCTCGGCGGCGATCACACCATCGCGCTGCCGATCCTGCGTGCGATCCACGCGAAGCACGGCAAGGTCGGGCTGATTCATATCGACGCTCACGCGGACGTCAACGACACGATGTTCGGCGAAAAGATCGCGCACGGCACGCCGTTCAGGCGCGCGGTGGAAGAGGGTCTGCTCGATTGCTCGCGCGTCGTGCAGATCGGCTTGCGCGGAACGGGTTACGAAGCCGGCGATTTCGACTGGTGCCGCGAGCAGGGTTTCCGCGTCGTGCAGACGGAAGAGTGCTGGAACAAATCGCTCGCGCCGCTGATGGACGAAGTGCGCGCGCAAATGGGCGACGGCCCTGTCTACATCACGTTCGATATCGACGGCATCGATCCCGCATTCGCGCCCGGCACCGGCACGCCGGAAATCGCCGGACTGACCGTGCCGCAGGCGCTCGAAATCGTGCGCGGCGCGCGTGGGCTGAATATCGTCGGCGCGGATCTGGTGGAAGTCGCGCCGCCCTATGACCCGTTCGGGACGACCGCGCTGCTGGGCGCGAACCTCGCGTTCGAACTGCTGTGCGTGCTGCCGGGCGTCGAGTACCGCGCGGCCAAGTAAGACTCGCATCAAGACCAAAGCAATAACGGAGACATCGTTTCATGACAGCAGTAAAAAACGCGTCACGCGCGCAACCGAAGCGCGCCGCGCTCGCCTCGTTCATCGGCACCACGATCGAGTGGTACGACTTCTATAGCTATGCAACCGCCGCGGCCATCGTGTTCGGCCCGCTGTTCTTTCCCGGCGAAAGCCGTCTCTTGAGCCTGCTCGCGTCGTTCGGCACGTTCGCGATCGGCTTCTTCGCGCGGCCGCTCGGCGGCGTGTTGTTCGGGCATATCGGCGTTCGCGTCGGGCGCAAGCGCTCGCTGATGCTCACGCTCAAGCTGATGGCGGTATCGACGGTCGCGATCGGCTGTCTGCCGACGTTCGAGAAAGCAGGCGCGATCGCGCCCGTGCTGCTGATCGTGCTGCGCCTGCTGCAGGGCGTCGCGGTCGGCGGCGAGTGGGGCGGCGCGGTGCTGCTCGCGGGCGAGCACGCGCCCGAAGGCAAGCGCACGTTCTTCGCATCGTTCGCGCAACTCGGCAGCGCGAGCGGCCTGATCCTCTCGATTCTCGCGTTCGGCGTCGCGAGCAAGCTGCCCAACGCGGACTTCATGTCGTGGGGCTGGCGCGTGCCGTTCCTCGCGAGCATCGTGTTGCTGATCGTGGGCTTCGTGATCCGCGCGGGCGTCGATGAATCGCCGGAATTCGAGGCGCTCAAGGAAGAGCGCGAACTCGCCGAGCATCCGCTGAAGGAGACGATGAAGCAGTGGCGGCTGGTGCTCGTCGTGCTGGGCGCGAACGTCTACGGCATCGCAGGCGTGTATTTCAGCAACATCTTCATGATCACGTATGCGACGCAGTATCTGTCGCTCGATCGTTCGATGGTGCTGGACGCGATGTTCTACGTCGCCGTGCTGCAGTTCTTCGTGCAACTGGGCGCGGCGTTCGTCGCGCAACGCTTCGGCACCGCGCGCGTGCTGACGATGGCGGCCGTGTGGGCGATCGTCGTGCCGTTCATCATGCTGCCGCTCGTGCGGATGGGCACGTTCGGTTCGGTGACGCTCGGCGTCGGGCTCGCGACGATCGCCGAGTCGGGCTATTACGCGGTGATCGCGGGCTTCGTCACCGGCATGTTCGCGGCGCGCATCCGCTATACGGCGATCTCGCTCGCGTATCAGGTGTGCGGCGCGCTCGCGGGCGGCCTCACGCCGCTCTTCGCGACCGTGCTCGCCGAACGCTACTCGCCGAGCTGGGTGCCGATGGCGCTGTTCTATTCGAGCTTCGCGCTGCTTTCGCTCGTCTGCGTACGATGGCTTGCGCGTCGCGAGGCGGCGGGCGATTTCGAGGAGCGCGGCGAGACGCGCGCTTCGGTGCCGCAGGGCTTGAGTTCTGCAAGCTGATGTGAAAAAGCCGCCAGAAATGGCGGCTTTTTCGTTGAGCGGTCACGCGTAGGCGCGGCGCCGTCCCGACAGAAGCAGCAGATAGCACACCGCGCCGAGCGCGAGCGCGGGCAGCGTCGCGCCGAGATTCGGCAGCCATTGATTGATCGCGTGATACGCCGCGATCCCGATGCCCCACGCGATGAACGCGCTCACATGCCAGCCGCCGGAAAAGCCGTAACGCCCGTCGATGGACCCGAGCGCGGCCGTGTCGATGCGGCGTTTGCGCACGATGAAGTGATCGGCCAGCACGACACCAAAGAGCGGCGCGAACACCGAGCCGATCAGCAACAGGAAGTTTTGATACTTGCCCATCTCGACGACGAGCGCGACGAGCGTGCACAGCGCGCCGAACGCGCACGAGAGCATCGGCACGCCGGCGCGCGCCCAGAACGTGCCCGTCGATACGGCCGCGGAGTGGATATCGGCGAACGCGTTGTCGATTTCATCGATCAGAATGAGGAACAGCGCGATGCCGCCGCCGGCCTGCGCGAGCGCGGTCGTGAGAAGCGCATCGCCGCCGCCCGCCGCAAGTCCGTAGATCGCGCCGAGCGCATAGAACCACAGATTCGCGATGCCATAGCCGAGCAGCGTGCCGCGAAACGCGCCGCCCGCGCTCTTGCCGAAGCGCGTGTAATCGGCGATCAGCGGCAGCCACGACAGCGGCATCGCAACGACGAGGTCGATACCCGCGCCGAACGCCAGCTCGCCGGTGCCGGGACGCGCCAGCAACGCGGCGAGATCGTGCTTTGCGAGCAGATTCCACGTGAGCCAGCCTGCGCCGCCGAGCAGCAGCCAGATGCCCCAGGTGCGCAAGAAGCGCCGCACGAAGGAGAGCGGGCCGCTGATCGCGAGCAGCGTCGCGAGCGCGCCGAAGATAAGCGTCCAGACGAGCGGCATCGAGAGTTGAAAGGATTGCTTCGCGAGCGCATCGGCGGAATCGCGCATCACGATGATCTCGAACGAACCCCAGCCGACGAGCTGGATCGCGTTGAGCACCGCCGGCACGGATGCGCCGCGCACGCCGAGCGTCGGGCGCAGCGAGGACATCGCGGCGAGCCCCGTATCCGTGCCGACGACGCCCGCCAGCGCGAGCAGCACGACGCCGATCACCGTGCCGATGGCGATCGCCGTCAGCGCGTGCGGCAACGACAATCCCGGCACGAGCAGCGCGCCCGCCTGCGCAACCAGGAGCCCGATGCCGAGCGAGAACCACAGCGCGAAGGCATCGCTCGTGCCGAAGGCGCGCCGCTCGGGCGGCACCGGCGTAAGCGGCGCGTAGGTCGAAGTTTCGCCGTGCGCCGCGGCGTTCGTGGTGTGCTCTTGCCCCATCGGATTGCGTCCTTGTCGTGTGAAAGCGTGGTTTCCGGGCGCGCGGCCCGCTTCGTGCGAGACCGCCGCTGTCAGGCTGTCATAATGACCCGATTCCGCGGCCGCGCCGCGCCTTCCTGAAGGGCGAGATTATCGCCGCGATCCACCCAACCGCGTCAACCCGCATCGCACAGCACATGTTCGAAGAAAACCGTGGCAATGTTCCGCTCGCGGAGCGCTTGCGCCCCCGCACCATCGACGACGTGATCGGCCAGAAACATCTGCTCGGTCCAAACAAGCCGTTGCGCGTCGCGTTCGAATCGGGCGAGGCGCATTCGATGATTCTCTGGGGTCCGCCCGGCGTCGGCAAGACCACGCTCGCGCGCCTCATGGCCGATGCGTTCCACGCGCAGTTCATCTCGCTCTCTGCGGTGCTTTCGGGCGTGAAGGACATCCGCGAGGCGGTGGAGACCGCGCAGATCCATCGCGCGAACGGGCATCAGACGCTCGTGTTCGTCGATGAAGTGCATCGCTTCAACAAGAGTCAGCAGGACGCGTTCTTGCCGCACGTGGAGTCGGGCCTGTTCGTGTTCGTCGGCGCGACGACGGAGAATCCGTCTTTCGAGGTGAACAGCGCGCTCCTGTCGCGAGCGGCGGTCTACGTGCTGAAAAGCCTCGACGCCGAGGAACTGAAGGAACTGCTCGAACGCGCGTCGAAGGAACTCGGCGGGCTGACGTTCACCGACGAAGCCCGCGACGCGCTGATCGGTTCCGCCGACGGCGATGGCCGCAAACTGCTGAACAACCTGGAGATAGTGGCGCGCGCGGCGGCGCAGCAAAAGCAGACCGATGTCGACGGTGCGCTCTTGGGCAGTGCGCTCGCCGAGAATCTGCGCCGCTTCGACAAGGGCGGCGACGCGTTTTACGACCAGATCAGCGCGCTGCACAAATCCGTGCGCGGCAGCAATCCGGACGCCGCGCTGTACTGGTTCTGCCGCATGCTCGACGGCGGCGCGGACCCGCGCTACATGGCGCGGCGCATCGTGCGCATGGCGTGGGAGGACATCGGGCTGGCCGATCCGCGCGCCGCGCGCATCACGCTCGATGCGGCCGAGACGTACGAGCGCCTCGGCTCGCCGGAAGGCGAACTCGCGCTCGCGCAGGCGCTCATCTATCTGGCGGTCGCGCCGAAATCGAACGCGGGCTACAACGCGTACAACGAGGCGCGGCGCTTCGTCGGCAAGGACCAGTCGCGCGGCGTGCCGGTGCATCTGCGCAACGCGCCGACCAAGCTGATGAAGGAACTCGGCTACGGACACGAATACCGCTACGCGCACGACGAGCCCGACGCCTATGCGGCCGGCGAAACCTATCTGCCGGACGGCATGCGCGATCCGTACTGGTATCAGCCGACGCCGCGCGGACTCGAAGGCAAGATCGGAGAAAAGCTCGCGCGTCTCGCCGAACTCGACGAAGCCTGGCGGCGCGACCATCGCGACGACAAGAAGCGATGAAATCACGGCGTTCGTTTCGCGCGCGGGCAAACCGCGTTTCGCCGGGCGGATCGCCGATCGCACCCGGCGCGCAATGACCGTGCGCTAAAATCGGTGTTTCCGATTACTTAACAAAGCTGCCCCCCGCCATGCTCGACATCCAAACCCTCCGCAAAGACCTGGACGGCGTCGCGAAGCGCCTCGCCGATCGAGGCTACACGCTCGACGTCGCCGCCTTCGCCGCGCTCGAAGCCGAGCGCCGCGAGATCCAGACACGCACCGAAGAACTGCAGGCGCGCCGTAACAGCCTGTCGAAACAGATCGGCGCGATGAAGGGCCGCGGCGAGGACACGTCCGCGGTGATGGCGGAAGTGGGCGGCATCGGCGACACGATGAAGGAATCGGCGGCGAAGCTGGACGACGTGCAGAAGCGTCTGTCGGACCTGATGCTGACCGTGCCGAACCTGCCGCACGAGAGCGTGCCGGTCGGCAACGACGAGACGCAGAACGTCGAAGTGCGGCGCTGGGGCGCGCCGCGTTCGTTCGACTTCGAAGTCAAGGATCACGTCGATGTCGGCGCGCCGCTCGGCCTCGATTTCGAAACGGGCGCCAAGCTCTCGGGCGCGCGTTTCACGTTGCTGCGCGGGCCGATTGCGCGGCTGCATCGCGCGCTCGCGCAGTTCATGATCGACACGCACACGGAGCAGCACGGCTATACGGAGGCGTACACGCCGTATATCGTGAATCCGGAGATTCTGTACGGCACGGGCCAGTTGCCCAAGTTCGCCGATGACATGTTCCGCGTCGAGAAGGGCGGCGACGAAAGCACGGTCACGCAGTACCTCATCTCTACGTCGGAGATCTCGCTGACGAACACGGTGCGCGACAGCATCCTCGAAGCCAGTGCGCTGCCGGTGAAGCTCACCGCGCATTCGCCGTGCTTCCGTTCGGAAGCGGGCTCGTACGGGCGCGATACGCGCGGCCTGATTCGCCAGCATCAGTTCGACAAGGTCGAGATGGTGCAGATCGTGTCGCCGGAGCATTCCTATGCCGCGCTCGACGAGATGGTCGGGCAGGCGGAGACGATTCTCCAGAAGCTGGAACTGCCGTATCGCGTGATTACGCTGTGCACGGGCGATATGGGTTTCTCGGCCGCGAAAACGTTCGATCTCGAAGTCTGGCTGCCGGCGCAAAACACGTATCGCGAGATTTCGAGCTGCTCGAATACCGAGGCGTTCCAGGCGCGTCGCATGCAGGCGCGTTTCCGCAATGCGCAGGGCAAGCCGGAGTTCGTGCACACGCTGAACGGTTCGGGGCTGGCGGTCGGGCGCACGCTCGTCGCGGTGCTGGAGAACTTCCAGAACGCGGACGGCTCGGTGACGATTCCGGCGGTGTTGCGTCCGTACATGCGCGGCGCCGAAAGAATCGAAGTTTCGGCAGCAGTGTGACGTTTATTTCCAAAAAGACGCTTGGAAAGCGCGAAAGAGTTCGATATACTTTCGTTCTTCGTTGAGCAACGACCGGTTCACGAAGACCCGAAAGGGTAGACGGAGAGGTGGCAGAGTGGTCGAATGTACCTGACTCGAAATCAGGCGTACGGTTTTCCCGTACCGTGGGTTCGAATCCCACCCTCTCCGCCAAGACACTAGAACCCCGCAAGTCGTGAGACTTGCGGGGTTTTGCTTTTGGGTCTTCGCATGAAGCTCCGCTTCGTCGAGCGGAGCGTTCCCTCAAGTCGTACAACGTGCGATATCGAATCGCAGTTCCGGCTCCGGCACGCCGCCATCGTCGCTCGACGACTGCTGCACCTTCACGATCGATCCATAAGCCGAAGGCGTCAGCGTCACGAGCCACGCATTCGACCCGACCAGCAACTCCGTCGTCCCCTGATCGCGCCGCGTTTGCGCGGAGGGAATCATGCGCTGCAGACAACTCGATATATCCGACGCGGCCCGCGCCGACGAAACGTGAATCACGGGCTTCGACGCGCGCAATTCGGGATCGCTTGTCGAACTACAGGCAGCGAGGGCGGCGACGCCCGACAGCACAGCGGAAATCAGCGTCAATCGATACACGTTCATAACACTCCGGCAGGTTCGAAATCGGGCCACTAAAACACAAACGCGCGGTCATCACAAGGGCGAAAAACGATCGCGCCGCATCTCGAAAAAGCGCGCCCGAAGCGTCGAAATGCAATGCCCGTGCGGCTTTCCAAGCGGCTGCCCTGCGCGGGAGTGCTATCATCGGGCCCATTGTCCTCGCGCGCCGCCCGCCTCGAACACCGGCGAAAACGCGTGCGCGAGGCGGCACGAACCCATCGCATTGCTCAATGGCCATCACGCTCAAGACACCCGCCGACATCGAAAAGTTGCGCATCTCCGGCCGCATGGCCGCCGAAGTCCTCGCGATGATCGGTGAACACGTCCGCCCGGGCGTCACCACCGACGAACTCGACGCCATCTGCAATCGCTTCATCGTCGACGAACTGAAGGCCATTCCCGCCAACGTCGGCTACATGGGCTTTCCGAAGACGGTCTGCACCTCGGTGAATCACGTCGTGTGTCACGGCATTCCCGGGCCGAAAGAACTGAAGGACGGCGACATCATCAACATCGATGTCGCGATCATCAAGGACGGCTACTACGGCGACACGAGCCGTATGTACTACGCCGGCACGCCGAGCGCCGAAGCGCGCCGCCTCACCGAAACCACCTACGAGGCGATGGTTGCCGGCATGCGCGAAGTGCGCCCGGGCGCGACGCTCGGCGATATCGGCGCAGCGATCCAGGGCGTCGCGCATCGCGAAGGCTTCTCGGTGGTGCGCGAGTATTGCGGCCACGGCATCGGCCGCGTGTATCACGAGGATCCGCAAGTGCTGCACTACGGCCAGCGCGGCGCGGGCCTGCGTCTGAAGCCGGGTCTCGTCTTCACCATCGAGCCGATGATCAACGCGGGGCGCGCCGCCACGCAGCAGTCGCGCGACGGCTGGACCGTCACGACGAAGGATCGCTCGCTGTCCGCGCAATGGGAGCACATGGTCGCCGTCACCGACGACGGCTTCGAAGTGCTGACGCCGTGGCCGGACGGCACGGGAAGCTATGCGGCGCCGTGAGCGCGCGTTCGCCTTGTCGTGTGCGCTGTAAAGCACTTTCCCGGATTTAGGAATTGACGGGTACGCCCGTTCGGTTGAAGCTATGTTTATGGCCCGAGCGCCGGACCGGCCAACAGAGCCGCACGCGCATGAGCCCGAGAGCCAGAGAGAAATAGCCCGCATGAGTCCCTCATTGACCGTCAGCCGAATCGCCGCGCACCACGGACCGGTTCTGCGCGAGCTTCGCACGGCAGCGCTGCGCGAAGCGCCTTACGCATTCGGCGAAACGCTCGAAGATACGCTGCTCGTCGATCCTTCGTCGTTCGGCGACACCGCGGCGCTGCACGCGAGCTCGCCCCGGCTCGCGACGTTTCTGCTCTACACGGAAGGTCATCCCTGCGGTCTCGTGCACGCGTACATCGAAGAGGCGCCGAGCGCGCGCGCGTTCGTGAGCGCGTTGTGGGTCGCGCCGGCCGTGCGGCATCTGCGCGGCGGCGAGCTGCTCGTGAACGTCGCATCGCAATGGCTCGCGCAGCAGGGCGCAGCCGAAGTGCATGCGTGGATCTCCGAGGTGAATCGCACCGCTGTGCGCTTCTACGAGCACCTCGGTTTCGGCCCCACCGGCGATCGTCGCGCCATGCCGTCGCACGAAGAAGAAGCCGAGTCGCTCTTCGTGCGCCACATGCGCGCCGGACAGCTTATCTAACATACGTTAGCCTGGGCCGCGTCGCCGCTTCTCGCGTGCCCGTCGTGGGCACGCGCGGCCCACATTTCGCGTATTCGATAGCCGAAATCCATCCTAAAAATTATGGCCGCGTGCGGCAACGCCTGTAAAATACGCAAAATTTTTGGCCGTTCCTATGTCGCTCAACAAAACGCCCTTCTTCGAACTGCGCAGCGGCTCCGTCGACACGCTTCTCTTCGTCGTCAAGACTCCCGACCTCGATGCCCTGCGTACCGAACTCACGCGGCGCTTCGAAGCAACTCCCGAATTCTTCGCAGGCGATGTCGTCGCTATCGACGTGCGCCGCCTCGCTGATTCCGCGAAGGGCGGCGAGGGCGAACGCGTGTCGCTCGCCGAGCTCGAAACCCTGCTGAAGAGCGTGCGCATGCGTCCGATCGGTGTCGTCGCGCTTCCCGCGCAGACATGGGCGATTCGATGGGCGAACGAAGGCGGCCTGCCGATTCTCGAAGCGCGCGACCGGCGCGGCGCGCCGAAGCCGTCCGTGGACGAGGCGAAGCCGAACACCGAAGCCGCGGCCGTGATCGAAGCGGCCGTCGCGAAGGAACCGGCGCCCGCGGCGCTGCCCGCGCTCGCGACCATCATCGACCGGCCGCTGCGCTCGGGCCAGCAGGTGTATGCAAAGGGCGATCTCATCGTGCTCGGGCTCGTGTCGTACGGGGCCGAGGTGATCGCGGAAGGCAATATCCATATCTATGCGCCGTTGCGGGGCCGCGCGCTCGCGGGCGTGCATGGCAATCTCGACGCGCGAATCTTCTGCACCTGTCTCGAGCCGGAACTCATTTCCATCGCGGGTATCTATCGGACGACCGAGAACCCGCTGCCGGCCGACGTGCTCAGCAAGCCGGTGCAGATCTGGCTGAACGAAGAAAAACTCATGATCGAACCGCTGCGGCTGACCTGACGGGTTGGATCGGCTCGCGCGCCCGATGCCCTGGCGCGCGCCCGAAAGCAACGCGAGCGGACCTATTGACGAACACAAGGTACTTGTATGGCAAAAATCATTGTGGTGACTTCGGGGAAGGGCGGCGTCGGCAAGACGACCACCAGCGCGAGCTTCGCATCGGCGCTCGCATTGCGCGGCCACAAGACGGCCGTGATCGACTTCGACGTCGGTCTGCGCAATCTCGACCTCATCATGGGTTGCGAACGCCGCGTGGTGTACGACCTGATCAACGTCATTCAGGGCGAAGCCAATCTGCATCAGGCGCTCATCAAGGACAAGAAGTGCGAGAACCTCTATATCCTGCCGGCCTCGCAGACGCGCGATAAAGACGCGCTCACGCTCGAAGGCGTCGAGAAGGTCATCAACGAGCTGATCAAGATGGATTTCGAGTACATCGTCTGCGATTCGCCGGCGGGCATCGAATCCGGCGCGCTGATGGCGATGCACTTCGCCGATGAAGCGCTCATCGTGACGAATCCGGAAGTGTCTTCCGTGCGCGACTCGGACCGCATTCTCGGCATCCTGTCGTCGAAGACCAAGCGCGCGATCGAAGGCAAGGACCCCGTGAAGGAGCATCTGCTCATCACGCGCTACAACCCGAAGCGTGTGAGCGAAGGCGAAATGCTGTCGCTCTCCGACATCCAGGAAATCCTGCGTATCGAACTGATCGGCGTGATTCCGGAGTCGGAAGCGGTGCTGCATGCATCGAACCAGGGCTTGCCGGCCGTGCATCTGGATGGCACGGATGTCGCCGAATCGTACAAGGACGTGGTGTCGCGCTTCCTCGGGGAAGAAACGGCGCTGCGCTTTACCGACTATCACAAGCCCGGTCTGCTGCAACGCATCTTCGGCACCAAGTAAGGGGACGCAATGTCGATTCTTTCGTTTTTGCTGGGCGAGAAAAGAAAGTCCGCTTCGGTCGCGAAGGAACGCTTGCAGTTGATCATTGCGCACGAGCGCGCGGGTGGCAAAGCCGCCGCCGATTACCTGCCGGCGTTGCAACGGGAACTCGTTGCCGTGATTTCGAAGTACGTGAAGATTTCCGATGACGATATTCGAGTGAGTCTCGAGCGTCAGGACGACCTCGAAGTGCTGGAAGTGAAGATCGAGATTCCGCAGGCGTAACGCGTAGCGCCTGCGTGTGCGGCGTCGCGTCGGCTCGGGCCGCGCGAGCGCCGCGCGAAAAATGCGAAGCCAGGATCGAGCGATCCTGGCTTTTGTCTTTGCGCGCTATCGTTTGCGCGTGCTGTTTGTCTGGTATGTGCGCGCCTTTCATCAACATTCGGTTGCACATCGGGTGTCCTCGTAATACGCGGTTTGTCCTCCTTCTGATGTCCTCGCGCATTGAATGCGTATCCGCGCCACGCGGCATTCAATGTCTCGAACAATGAAGAGGTACACCATGAAAACATCCCTCCGTACACTGCTCGCCCAAACCGCGCTGGTCGTCGCCGGCGCAATCACCGTGACGGCCGCGTCCGCCGCCGAATTCGTGATCGTCGCGCCGAGCGCGCCGCCCGCGCCGCGCTACGAGGCTGCGCCGCCCGCCCGCGCGGGTTATGTCTGGGATCGCGGTCACTGGAACTGGGAGCATGGCCGCTACGTGTGGGCCGGCGGTCATTGGGAAGCCGAGCGCGTTGGTCATCGATGGGTGCCGGGCGAATGGGTCGGACACGGCGCGCGGTATCGCTGGGTGCCGGCGCACTGGGCATGAGGCGGGAGCGCGCGATGAAACGACTCCTGCTCGTCCTCATGACCATCCTGCTCGCCGATGCGCTCGCCGGTTGCATCGTCGTGCCCGAGCATGCTTACACGTATCGGCCGGCGCACGTCTACGTGTATTGACGGCCTACTTCCGCGGCGCCTCGTCCTGCGTTGCGGCGGGCGCCTTTTCTCCGCCCTCGGGCACTTCCGGCGACGGCGCGAGCTTTTCCAGCGGCGTCATGTACCGTTCCGACAACGCTTCGTAGAGCGGCGGCGCGAAGAGGCGCGACACGCGGCTCGAAACCAGCGCCGTCGCCATCAGCGAGATCACGAGCGCGTGGCCGTCGATCATCTCCATCACGATGACGAACGCGGTGATCGGCGACTGCGTGACGGCCGCGAGATAGCCGACCATCCCGAGCGCGATCAACATCGGCAGCGACATGCGCGGGAAGAGCGTGTGCAGCACGTTGCCGAAGCCCGCGCCGATCGACAGCGACGGCGCGAAAATGCCGCCAGGAATGCCGGGCAGGTACGAGCCGATCATCGAGATCATCTTCAGGAGCGGATAGAACATCGACAGTTGCTCGTGCCCTTCGAGCAGGCCGCGCGCCTCGGCGTAACCGCTGCCGAAGGTCGTGCCGCCCGCCAGCAAGCCGACGATGGCGATGATGAAGCCGCACAGCGCCGCGAACACGACCGGCCGCGACGCATGAAGGTGTCGCAGCGACACGGGAATCCATTTGCTCGTGTTGAGCAGGAGCCAGCAGAAGACGCCGCCCGTTATGCCGGTGACGATGCCTGTCACGATGATCGCCACGAGGAAGAACCGCGGGAACAGCGCGCCGGCCTGGATCGTGCCGAAGTACGTGTAATTGCCGCTCAGCCCGAGCGCGATGACGCCCGCGATGATGATGCCCGTGATGAGCACGCCGCTCGCGCGCGCTTCGAAGCTGCGCGTGAGTTCCTCGATCGCGAACACGATGCCCGCGAGCGGTGTGTTGAACGCTGCCGACAGGCCGGCCGCCGCGCCCGCGAGCACGAGTTGCCGTTCGATCAGCGAATTGGAGCGCGGGTAGAAGCGCCGCATGTTGAACATCAACGCCGCGCCGATCTGCACGGTGGGACCTTCGCGGCCGATCGTCAAGCCGCCGACTATCGCGACGAACGAGACGGCGATCTTCGCGACGAGGATGCGCAAGGTGAGCAGTCGCGCGCCCGCCGCCGCTGTCGGCCCATGCAGTACGGCGATGACCTGAGGGATGCCGCTGCCTTCGGAGCCACGGAAGAAACGTCGCGTGACGAAGACGCAGAGCGCGGCGGCGGCCGGCGTGATCGCGAGCGGCAGCCAGGGGTGTTCGCTGCGGGCAGCGGAAAAGAGCGCGAAGCCCCAGTCGATCAGCCGCGCATAGTACACGGCGACGAGCCCGACCAGGATCGCGCCGAGCCAGAATATGCCGTAGCGGCGCCACAGGCCGCGTGTGCGTCGCGCGGTGATGGCCGAGAGAGAACGCAGCGCGCGGATCATGCGATATCCGTCGGCAAAACGGTGCTTGTGGGATGTGCAGCAGGGTCTGAAAAAAAGAACAGGCGCGAGGCTTTCGCCGGGCGCCCAAGAAACGCTCCCGCCATAAGCAGGAGCGGAGAGGAGAAGAGAGCTGTCGGTTCCGCCCGCAAAACGAGCCTCACGAACAGCATTACCTGCTCAGAGCAAGCGCGCGCGGGAAAGTTCAATCGATCTGAAATTTTTTTGTAGGTCCGGTGTGCGAAACCGGGCGTATCGAATCAGGCGGAAAGCACTTCGAAAGCGAGCACCGCGACGATCGCGCCCACGTTCGCGATGACCGCTTCGAAAAGCACGCCTCGCCACGTCGAAGGACGGAATTTCACCGCAAGCAGCAGTGCCGTCAAAAGCGCGATGGCGATCATCGCGACGAGATGAGCACTCTGCAGATGAATGCGCATGGCGGCCTCCATTCTCGGGTTCGCGGCATTCGTTTCCGCGAACCGTTTTTTGTCGAACTTGTTTCGAGTATAGGCAGCGGCAAATTTACTGGAAAGCGGACAAAAAAGTCATTTTGCCGCCACCTTGCCGACTGCCATCGAGTGTTAATTTAAATACTCGTTGATTCAGGGAATTTTCTTTTCAAGCTAGGTACAAACCCCGTATGTGCGCGAGGCCGTTGTGGCGGCGCGCCGAAACCGCAAGTCCGTGGAGCATTCGCCAGATGACTTCCCCGACGACACGTTCTCTCGAAGTCGATTTCTTTCGAGGAATCGTGCTGCTCATTATCGCGGTGGACCATATAACGGGAAGTGTGCTGTCCCGCTTTACGCTGCATCAGTATGCTTTCTGCGATTCCGCAGAAGTATTCGTGTTTCTTGGCGGTTATGCGTCGGCAGCGGCTTATACGGCGCTTGCGACTCGCCGTAGCGATTCAGCCGCGCGCCGACGCTTTTTCAAACGCAGTTGGGAAATCTATCGCGCCTATTTGTTCACGGCGTTCCTGATGCTGATCGGCGGCGCGCTTCTGATGGCGCTCAAGGTCGACACGCCGATGGTCCAGTACACCGAATGGCCGAACTTCCTCATGAGACCGTTCGGGCTGACCGTCGATATCGCGTTGCTGCGTCAGCAGCCATATCTTTCCGCGGTGCTCCCGATGTACTCGGTGTTCGCGCTCGCCGTGCCCGTGATCGTTCCGCTTGCGCAGAAGAAGCCGGTCATCGCGATGTTCGGCAGCCTGCTCGTGTGGCTCGCAGCCATGCCGCTCTTGCGCTTTCTGCCGGGCACGTATGGCGAAGCGTGGTCGTTCAACCCGTTCGCCTGGCAACTGATGTTCATGACCGGCATTCTTTCGCGCGTCCAGCCCATCAGCGACGAATTTCACGCCGGCCGCGCCGCGCGCTGGCTGACGGCGGGCGCGATCGCCATCGCGCTGACTTTCGCGTTCTACAAGCTCTTCCTCGAAACCCAGGCGCCGCCGGGATACATGAAGCAGAACCTCGCGACACTGCGCATCGTGAGCTTCGCGGCGATCGCGTGGATCGTTGCGCGCGGGGTGTATGCGGGATGGATCGGCAGGCTCGCGCGCAAGCTGCCCGGCATCGTGACGATCGGCCAGCAAGGGCTCGTGTGCTTCATCGCGGGAACATGCGTATCGCTCGTGCTGGACTCTGCGCTTCGTGCGATGGGCGTGCTCGGGCTCGGCCGCTATCCGTCGCACTGGATTCTGGGACTTATCGCCGACGGCATCGCCATCGTTAGTCTGCTGACGCTCGCGCGCTTCTGGGCCGACCGCAAGGCGGCGAAAGCGGCGCGCGCGAAGGGCGTCGAGCGGCCGACGCCGCGCATTCCGGTCATCAAGGGCAGGCCGGTGCCTGCCCACGTGACGAACCAGCGCGACCGCTAGCTCATTCCAGCGTGATGCTGCGAGTCTCGCGCATGCAGAGCACCGCGATGAGGCTCACCGCCGCCGCCGCCGACACATAGCCGCCCACCCACGTCAACCCGCCTCGATTGGCGAGCAGTTGCGCGATGTACGGCGCCACCGATGCACCCAGAATCCCGCCGAGGTTGTACGCGACGCCCGCGCCCGTGTAGCGCACGTTGGTCGGGAACAGCTCGGGCAGGAGCGCGCCCATCGGTGCGAAGGTCACGCCCATCAAGAACAGTTCGATGGTGAGGAAGAGCGCGACATGGATCGTGTCGCCGCTGCCGAGAAGCGGGGCCATCGCGAAGCCGGACAGAATCGCCAGCAGGCAGCCGACGATCAGCACGGGCTTGCGGCCGAAGCGGTCGCTCGCGATCGCGGAAATCGGCGTGGCGATCGCCATGAACAGCACGGCGAAGCACAAAAGTCCGAGAAACGTCTCGCGCGCGAAATGCAGCTTGGCGACGCCATAGGACAGCGAGAACACGGTCGAGATGTAGAAGAGCGTGTAGCAGACGACCATCGCGAACGCGCCGAGCAGCGTCGGCACGAGATGGCTGGAGAGCAGCGTCGCGACGGGCACCTTCACGCGCTCCTCGCGTTCGACGGCCGCGCGGAACGCCGGCGTCTCCGCGATCTTCAGGCGCACGTAGAGGCCGAGCGCGACCAGCACGGCGCTCACGATGAACGGCACGCGCCAGCCCCAGCTGCGGAACTGCTCGTCCGAGAGCGACAGCGCGAGACCGAAGAACAGGCCGTTCGACGCAAGGAAGCCGATCGACGGTCCGAGCTGCGGAAACATGCCGAAGAGACCGCGCTTGCCTTTGGGCGCATATTCGGTCGCGAGCAGCGCGGCGCCGCCCCATTCACCGCCGAGACCGATGCCCTGCCCGAAGCGCAGGATGCACAGGAGGATCGGCGCGAGGCTGCCGATCGAATCGTAGCCGGGCACGAAGCCGATGAGTGTCGTCGACACGCCCATCACGAGCAGGGAGGCGACGAGCGTGGATTTGCGGCCGATCCGGTCGCCGAAGTGACCGAAGATGAACGAACCGATGGGCCGCGCAAAGAACGCGATGCCGAACGTGACGAATGCGGAGAGCGCCTGTGCGGCGGGCGAGTCGTGCGGAAAGAACACCGGTCCGATGACGAGCGCGGCGGCGGTCGCATAGACATAGAAATCGTAGAACTCGATCGCGGTGCCGATGAAGCTCGCGAAAATGACGCGAGAAGCGCTTTGGGATCCGTCGCCGGGCTTGGCGGCGGAAAGCGAGGGTGAGGACATATCGTCTCCGTTGTCGTGTTGCCTTGGTGCGAAGCATTGTCGCGCGCATCGCCGGGCAAGAGCGATTGAAATGACGAGCGATATCGTCGCTCGACGCGCGTCAGCTTTCTGTCGGGATTGCAGTGCGATGGCTGTGAAGCCAGGGTTGACGGCGCGCGTGAGTGGCGCGCGGTGTCGCGGCGCAGCACGACTGCGCTCAGGCGCTTCGCGCGACGCGCGGGATGGGCGCGAGGCGAAGGCCGCGCCGGAAGCGGGTCCGGCAGGGGTGCAAAAAATTATAACGAGCGTGCGGGTCGGGCGCCAATCAATCGATGGTCGTCGCCTGCGGCGAGTGCGAGGTCTGCAACTGGAACTGGCCGTTGTCGTTGAACATCCAGCCTTCGAAAAGCTCCAGCTGACCTTTGCCGTTGAGGAGACGCGCGGGTGGTGCGGGCAATGGCGATGCGCGGCGCAGCGAGGCGAGCGCGGTGGCTTCGGCTTCGTCATCGCCATTGGTGCGATACACGGACGAGTCGACGACCCGTCCGCCGCGATCCACCGTGAACGACACGAGCACGAAAGAGCGCAGCATGGCCTGCGGCGCGCCCTTCAGCACGAGCGAAGGATTGCGCTCGAAAATACGCTGGGCGATGTGTGCCTTGTATTCGTCGAGCGTCGGACCGGACACGGCGGGCGCGGCCGCGCGCGTGGCCACGACGCTGGGTGGCGGTGTGATTGTGCAGGCGCTCATCGCGAGCGCGCCGATAAGCGCAACGGCGATAGAGCAGGAACGGGACGCGGACATCGCAGGCAGTGGCGAGACGGGCGTTACTTCAATGGTAGTCGCTGGGAACGCAGGCGGTGGAACGAATGCGTGCGCTACCGCTCGCTCGGGCGCGGGACTTGCTGCTGATGCTTTCATTCGAAAGCACTCCAGGAGGGCGCCATGAATAGCGAAACGAATAGTCCGGACGACGGCAAGAGCACCGAGCATAGCGACAACGAGAAAAGCAAGTTGCCGGACCGCGATGACGAGAATCGCAAGCAAGGCCCGAACGACAGGCCGGGCAAGCAGTCGGGAGAGGGCGAGGCGCCGGTCGGCTGAGCCGTTGCGCCGTTCGGCGCGTGAGCGGCATCGGCGACGCGGTGCTACTGTAGATAGGGGATGTCCCCGGTTTTCGGGAGAGAGCCATGTCACGCAAGAACCATCCTGCACCGTCGGGCGCGCCTGCTCGGCAACAGCAACCGCCTGCCGCGGCGCATTCGAAGAGCGAATCGAAACGCGCCGCGCCTAAACCGGATGCGGCCAAGGCGGAGCCGGTTCCGCACGTTCGGCCGCCCGTCAGGTCCGACGATAACTGAGGCGCGCTGTTTCTCTCGTCAGTCGGTGTATGGCTTGACGAGTTCGGCGCAGCGTATCGGCGCGGCGGCGCGGACTGTTCCGGTCTCCGCCCCGCGCGTTTCCACGCAGCGATAGAGGCTGTTGGTTTTCTGAAGCACGTAGGTGTCTTCAGGCAGGCCGGAGCTGCGTGCGGCGACGCTCGTCACCGCAACGATCCCATAACCGTTTTGAATCAGGTCGAAGAGAGTTGCTTCGGTCTGGCGCCATTGCGCGTTCGGCTGAGGCTGGGCATGCGCCGGCAGGCTTACGGCGGCGACGCAGCCGAAGAGGATGGGCAGGATGCGGCCTGGCTTCATGGGCGGTTCTCCGCGTTATTGATCGATGAGGCGGTTAGATGGCGTTCGGGCCGTTGTGTTCACATCGATTTTGTTCGAAGTGCGGGTTCGTTTTGCGCTGGAAGGAAAAAAGAGCCTCGCTCGAGGCGAGGCCGAAGTCTTTCCATACCCATCGAAAGCCCTCCTTCGACCGAGATGGGGAAACTCGGGAAAGGAGGCATCGCGAAGATACATGGCTCTTTGTGCGTAGGGTAGGCAGATTGTCTTAATTTCAGAGTGACGAGTTGCTGGATTAGCGCGACTTCCTGTTAATCATAAGGATGTCGAAACGAACGATTGCGACGACGGGTTTATTCTGTCATCAGAGCAACGTCATCGGGACCGGTATGAAAATCGCCGTCCGGGAGCGGAAAATTGTTAGGAAGCTTCCCCGGCGGATAAGGGTCATAGCTGCGGTTCACCGCCCCTAACCCGCCCCCTTTAAACGAATGCGTCTTTCTGTGCGAGGATGAACGCTCAACAGATTAGTTATGCTATCAATATCCTCCCTCAGACACAGAGAGAGGCAGAATTTGATCCAGGAGATTCGGCTGGCGAACCGGCCGCTGACACTGCGTCGGCGGCGCGACGTTCATTTCGCAAGCAGGGTCGAAGAGCGGCTCGCCGAAAAAGCCGGGCGAGAGTTTCTCGCTGGCTCGTTCGATTGGATGCGCGATCAGGCTTTCATGTCGAAGCTGAAAGAACTGCTCAGCATTGACGAGACCGACCCCGCGAATGTGCGCTGGAAGGTGCAACGCGCCTTCGAGCTGGGCGAGGTCGTGACGATTCCGGACCGACCGAGCAGCGGCGGACTGAGTGGCGGACGCGACGGTGATGCGCCCAGGCCGCGCTCGGCGACTTTCACCCCGTCGCAGCTTTTTAAGGGCGCGCCGCGCATAACGCGCACAGGCTCATACTATGACCGCCCGACTCAGCCACGACTTTTCGCGGACGATTGTATGGCGGCTTGGCTCGCCAAGCCCGGCGACTTGTTATCCGATGGCGGTGGCGAAGCGATGGTGGACAGCTTCGGTGACTCAGGCGGGCGCAGTTCGTTGCTCGGTGATGCTCAGCCGTTCGCGCACGTGCCGGACGAACCAACCGGCGAGATTGATGCGTTGGCCGGTATGCCGTTCAATGGCGAGCCGGGGACGTGGATCTCAAGTATGCCGGGCACGATGCCGCAGTTGCGTCAATACGGGCCGAACGGCACGCCGCTGACCGATTTCGATTTGGAGGCGCACCATGGCAATCCAAACCCGCACGCACATAACTGGGATGGTTACCGCCGGGACAACGGTGCACCTGTTTCCCTTCTCCCTTGGTAGATTGAGATGACAGACGAGGCTTTTCAGACGTGGGGTTACTTTCATGACTGGTATTTGGACAGCTTGACCATCGGCCCGAATGTCGAGCCTCGGACGCTCGCACTCGGGTTGCACCTCGGAAGCCGGCGCGCAGTGGTGACCTTCAATGGCGCGACGTGCGTAGCGGTTGATTGTCTCGGTTTGCTGAATATCGTTTATGGGATTCATGTCATCTCCCCAGAGGACGCGAAGTATGAGCGCGCCTGCAGGGTGCTTGCCGCCGGCGAACGTCTTACGGACAGGAAGGCAAACACGCTCGCCTTCGTGTACTCGACTCTAGGCGCGGAACTCGCCATTGAATGCGATTCGGTTGACGCGCGCGTGTTCGATGAGAATATCGTCGATCCGGATTCTGCATGACGCCGATGAATCAAGAACGAACCCGATTAGCGGGCGAGCTTCGTTGCTTCGTACAGCGATACGCGCGCAACGAGCAAGCTGGCCACGATTCGAATGATCGCCGCCACGATCAGAAAGTTGAGAAGGCGATGCGGCGGCCATGCCCGGAAGAACTTTCCGAACTGCTTTCCGATGTCCCGGGCGAAGCGGAACGCCGGGGGCCTGGACGGTGATTCTGCGCGGCGACTAGCCACAAGCGTCGACGCACGGCAGAGAATCGCCGCGCGCAGCTTGTTCATGGCTTGCACGGCTCGATCAGCGCCGCCAGCGTGCGGATCCAGGGCTCCCTCGCTAGAAAGCGCGTCGTCCATCCGGGAATGGACGTCGTGCCCTTGATCTAGCGACTCGGCGTCGTCTGGTCCACGTCCGCCAGGCGGCAGGAATCGGTCTGTTTCCAGGCGAGTTGTGAGAGCGCTGTCCGGAATTCGTCGAAGGCGCACCCGTAAGGGTGGTCGCCGTGCGCGCATCGACGGCGGTCGCGTTGGGCAGGCTTTTGTCAGCTCAGGCGGAGAGCCTTATCTGGCGGGCGTTTCGGGGATTGATTCAGACGGAAGCAGACAAGCGGGGATAGGAGATCTGGCGGAGGCGGTGAGATTCGAACTCACGGAAGGATCGCTCCTTCGCCGGTTTTCAAGACCGGTGCCTTAAACCGCTCGGCCACACCTCCAGCAAGGCGCGTATTGTAGCGCAAGTCATCGTCGTGGAGAAACGCTCATCCTTCGAGCGATTTCGTCGCCTTGAGCGCGGGAAAAAGCCGCATCCACAAAACAGCGACGACGATCGTGCCGATCCCGCCGATCAGCACCGCCGGCACCGCGCCGAACAATCCCGCCGTCATCCCCGATTCGAACTCGCCGAGCTGATTCGACGTCCCGATGAACAGCGAATTGATCGCGCCGACGCGCCCGCGCATTTCATCGGGCGTCTGCAACTGCACGAGCGACAGGCGCACGACGACGCTGATCACATCCGACGCCCCCAGCGCCGCGAGCGCAACAAGCGACACGTACATGTTGCGCGACAGCCCGAACACGATGGTCGCGATCCCGAACGCAATCACGCCGCCGAACAGCGCATTGCCCGCGCGCTGGCGCAACGGAAAATGCGCGAGCCAGATCGATCCCGCGAGCGCGCCGACAGCGGGCGCCGCGCGCAGAATCCCGAGTCCCCACGGCCCGGTGTGCAGAATGTCGCGCGCGTACACCGGTAAAAGCGCGGTCGCGCCGCCGAGCAGCACCGCGAAGAGATCGAGCGACAGCGCGCCGAGAATCACCGGCTTGCTGCGGATAAAGCCGATGCCCGAAAAGAGCGCCTCGATGGACAACGGCGCGCGCATGCGCACCGCTTCGTCGATTTTGATCGCGGCCACCGCGCACGCCGCGACGAGAAACGCGACCGTCACCGCGCCGTACACCGTCAGCGCGCCGAGCCCGTAGAGCACGCCGCCCATCGCGGGACCGAGGATTTGCGCGGTCTGGTTCGCGGAAGTCGACCACGCGCTCGCGTGCTGCAACTGATTGCGCGCGACGAGATTCGGCAGAAGCGCGGCCATCGACGGCGATTCAAATGCGCGCGCCGCGCCGGTAATGGCGGCGATCGCGTAGATCGGCGCGACATCGTGCCAGCCGTGCCACGCGCCGAGACACAGCACGAGCGCGGCGACGCCTTCGATCGACTGACATACGAACGCGATCGTGCGCCTGTCGTAACGATCCGCGACGTGCCCGACGACGAGCGTCAGCACGAACATCGGCAGGAATTGCGCAAGGCCGACGAGACCGAGCGCGTAAGCGCTATGCGTGATCGAATAGACCTGCCATCCGATCGCGACCGACATCATCTGAAACGCCACCGACGACATCACCCGCGCGGTCCAGAAAAGCGCAAACGGGCGATGCCGCATCACCGAGTCCCGCGCCATCGTCGGCGCGCTCAATTTTGCGGATCCTTCAAGAACAGCTCCTGCAGATCGTTGAGAAAGCGCTGGCCGAGCTCGGTCGGCGCAATGCGCTCGATATCGCGCGTGATGAGCCCGCGTTTCTCGGCTTCGACGAGCGCGGGCTCGATCGCGGACAGCGACAAGCCCGTGCGCTCGACGAACGAATGCACCGGAAAGCCTTCGACGAGACGCAGCGTGTTCAGCATGAATTCGAACGGCAGATCGCGCGGGCCGACATCGCGCTCTTCCTGAATCGCGGTCTCGGCGGGCGAGAGCGCCTGATCCATATACGTCGCCGGATGCTTGAAGCGCGCCTGCCGCAGGATCTTCGATGGAAACGACAGCTTCGTATGCGCGCCCGCGCCGATGCCGAGATAGTCGCCGAAGCGCCAGTAATTCAGATTGTGCCGGCTCTGCCGATGCGGCTTCGCATACGCGGACACTTCGTAGCGCCCGTAGCCGGCTTCACGCGTGCGTTCGTGAATCCAGTCCTGCATGTCGGCGGAGGCGTCGTCGTCGGGCAGGGCCGGCGGGTATTTGGCGAAGAGCGTGTTCGGCTCCATCGTCAGGTGATACAGCGACAGATGCGGCGGCGCGAAGGAAATGGCCGTGTCGATGTCATGCCGGCATTCGTCGAGCGATTGCTGCGGCAGCGCGAACATCAGATCGAGATTGAAATTGTCGAAGTGCTTCGCGGCGATTTCGACGGCTTTACGCGCCTGCGTCGCGTCGTGGATGCGGCCGAGCGCCTTCAGATGCGCTTCGTTGAAGCTCTGGATTCCGATCGACAGACGGTTCACGCCGCTCGCGCGAAACGATGCGAACTTCGCGGCTTCGAACGTGCCGGGATTGGCTTCGAGCGTGATCTCGGCGTCGGCGTCGATGGGCAGCAACGCGCGCGCATCGGAGAGAAGCCGGTCCAGACCTTTGGCCGACAACAGCGATGGCGTGCCGCCTCCGATGAAGATCGTATGCACCTGCCGTCCCCACACGAGCGGCAACGCGCTTTCGAGATCGGCGCGCAAGGCGTCGAGATAGCGTTCCTCGGGGAACGTGTCGTCCTTCGATTCATGCGAATTGAAGTCGCAATAAGGACATTTGCGCACGCACCACGGGAAATGCACGTACAGCGAGAGCGGCGGCAACGACGTCAACCGGATGCTTCCCGGCGACGTGAAAGCCTGCACCACGTTGATGGTCTTCGGTCCGGCGCTCACGCGAGTTCCTTCAATCGTTGCAGCAAGTCACGCAGCGCGAGCGCGCGATGGCTCAGCGCGTTCTTGCGCGCCGGATCGAGCTCGGCGGCGCTCGCGTTGAGCGTCGGCAGGAAGAAGTGCGGATCGTAGCCGAAGCCGTTCGCGCCGCGCGGGACGTCGATCACCTCGCCATGCCAGCGACCTTCCGCGATGAGCGGTTCGGGATCGTCCGCGTGACGCACGAGCACGAGCACGCAGAAGTAGTACGCGCGGCGATCGGTTGAACCGGCGAGATCGGCGACGAGGCGCGCGTTGTTCGCGGCATCGCTTTTCTCGCCGCCGTTCATCGACGCATAGCGCGCCGAATACACCCCCGGCGCGCCGTTCAGCGCGCGCACGCAGAGCCCGGAATCGTCGGCGAGCGCGGGCAGTCCGGTGATCGTCGACGCGTGCCGCGCCTTCGCCAGCGCATTCTCGACGAAGGTCGCGTGCGGCTCCGGCGCTTCGGGCACGCCGAGCTCGCCTTGCGCGATCAGTTCGATGCCCGCCGCATCCAGGAGCGATGCGAATTCGCGCAGCTTGCCCGCGTTGTTCGACGCGAGCACCACGCGGCCCAGACCCAATGCGTCAGACACCATGAATCCCCAATGCTTCCTTCTGCTTCAGGATCAGCGCCTTGATGCCGCTGTCGGCGAGCGCGATCAGCTCGTTCATCTCGTCACGCGTGAAGGGCGCGCCTTCCGCCGTGCCCTGCACTTCGACGAAACCGCCCGCGCCCGTCATCACGACGTTCATGTCGGTGTCGCATTGGGAGTCTTCGTCGTAGTCGAGGTCGAGCACGGGCGAGCCTTCGAAGATGCCGACCGAGATCGCCGCGACGAATTCCTTGACCGGCGTCTTCGCGATCTTGCCCGACGCGAGCAGTTTGCCGATCGCGTCGTGCGCGGCGACGAACGCGCCCGTGATGCTCGCCGTGCGCGTGCCGCCGTCGGCCTGGATCACGTCGCAATCGATATGCAGCGTGCGCGCGCCGAGCGCGTTCAGGTCGAACACCGAACGCAGCGCGCGGCCGATCAGCCGCTGGATTTCCTGGGTGCGGCCCGTCTGCTTGCCGCGCGCGGCTTCGCGGTCGCTGCGCGTATGCGTGGCGCGCGGCAGCATGCCGTATTCGGCGGTGAGCCAGCCTTGCTCGCGTCCGCGCAAGAACTCGGGCACGCGCTCGGCGACGCTCGCCGTGCAGATCACCTTGGTATCGCCGAATTCGACGAGCACCGAGCCTTCCGCGTGCTTCGTGTAATTGCGCGTGATGCGCACGTCGCGCAACTGGTTCGCGCGGCGGCCGCTCGGGCGCGGGGGAGAAGGCTTGAGCAAGGGAGAGTCGGTCATGGGTCGTGTTCGAGAGAATTGGACGGGAATACCCGGCGGAACCCGACGATTTTATCGTCATTCACCGCCGGGCGTCGGTCGCGCACCCGCCGTCCGGGCGGGCTTCGCGCCAAAAATGGGATAATGCCAATTCCTCGCCCGGCAGCCAAACGCGTGCCAATCCCAAAGCACTTTCGAGAGCGCCGGGCGTATCGTTGAATCGGCCTTCGCAATGAAGGCGCACATCGCGAGACGTACCATGATCTACAGCATGACAGGCTATGCCAGCGCGACGCGCGAAGTCGTCGCGGATGGCGCGGGACCCAATGGCGCGGGCGGTTCGGGCGTCGGTGTATCGGTGGAATTGCGCACGGTGAATTCGCGCTTTCTCGACCTGAATTTCCGCATGCCCGAAGACGTGCGCGCGACCGAGCCGCAATTGCGCGAAATGCTGATGACCAAGCTCTCGCGCGGCAAGGTCGATATCCGCATCAACCTGAATCGCGTCGAGCAGACCGCGAACGCGGGCGCGCTCAATCGCGAGGCACTCACGCAGCTCGCCACGCTCGAACGCGCCGTGCTCGATGTCTTCGACGGCGCCGAGCGCATGCGCACCGGCGAAATCCTGCGCTGGCCCGGCGTGCTCGCGGAAAGCGCGGTGTCGCAGGAAACGCTGCGCGAAGCGGTGCTCGCGTGCGGCAAGCAGGCGATCGCCGATCTCATCGAAGTGCGCGCGCGTGAAGGCGCGGCGCTCGGCCGCGTGCTGATCGACAACGTGACGGAGATGGAAGCGATCGTCGCGCGCATCACGCCGCTCGTGCCGGAGCTCATCGCGAAACATCAGCAGAAGATCGTCGAGCGGCTTCAGGACGCGCTCGGCATCGCGACCACCGAAGGCGGCGCGGCGGTCACGACGAGCGTGCCGCGCGAGGAAATCGCCGAACGCATCCGCCAGGAAGTGACGATGTACGGTATCCGCATCGACATCGCGGAAGAGTTGCAGCGTCTCACCGCGCATCTCGCCGAGACGCGCCACGTGCTGCAAAAGGGCGGCAAGGTCGGCAAGCGGCTCGACTTCATGATGCAGGAGCTGAACCGCGAAGCGAACACGCTCGGCTCGAAGGCGGCCGCGAAGGAACTCGCGGATGCATCGATGACGCTCAAGCTGCTCATCGAGCAAATGCGCGAGCAAGTACAGAATCTGGAGTAACGCACCATCATGCCGAATACCACGCACCGCTCGCATAGTCATTACACGGGCATCTATCCCGGCAATCTGTTCATGGTCGTCGCGCCTTCGGGCGCGGGCAAGTCGACGCTCGTGAACGCGCTGCTCGCCGAGGACCGGGACATTCTACTGTCGGTTTCGTACACGACGCGCGAGGCGCGCTCGAAGGAAACCAACGGCGTGCAGTATCACTTCGTGTCCGTCGACGAATTCATGGAGCGGCGCGAAAAGGGCGAGTTTCTCGAAAGCGCCGAAGTTCATGGCAACTACTACGCGACGTCGAAGCTGTGGATCGCGGACCAGATGAAGCAGGGCCACGACGTGCTGCTCGAAATCGACTGGCAGGGCGCGCAGCAGGTGAAGAAGCAGTTCCGCAACGCGGTGGAAATTTTCATCCTGCCGCCATCGCTCGATGCACTCGAAGACCGTCTCAAGAAACGCGGCCAGGATTCCGACAAAGTGATCGTGCGACGCCTGCTCGCGGCCGGCAGCGAGATGGCGCATGCGTCGGAAGCGGAGTATGTCGTCATCAACGAGAACTTCGATCGCGCGCTCAACGAACTGCGCTGTCTCGTCGCCGCGACGCGCCTGCGCTTCACGTCGCAATACGCGCGCAACACGCAGCTTTTCGTGGACCTCGGCATCCACTCGACGCCGCAAGCATGACGCACTGCAGTGGCCGGGTCGTTCGGTCACATAAGGTAGAATAAAACCCATATTGAGAAGGAAACAAACATGGCCCGCATCACCGTCGAAGACTGCCTGAAACAAATCCCGAATCGCTTCGAGCTCGCGCTTGCGGCAACGTATCGCGCGCGCCAGCTCGCGCAGGGCCACACGCCGAAAATCGAGAGCCGCGACAAGCCGACCGTCGTCGCGCTTCGCGAGATCGCCGCCGGCCAGGTTGGCATCGAAATGTTGAAGAAGGTGCCCGTCTAAGGGCTGCCGTTCCGCCCGGTTTTTTTGCAACCGACAACCCAGCGCGTCACACCACCACGGAGGGGAAGATGAGTCAGACACCGTTGCCCATCTCCGCCGCCGTGGACCCCGACCTCGAAATCGATCAGGATTCCCTGCTCGACGCCGACAAGCCGCATGCGGCGCGCAAGTACATCGACGCGGTCCTCGAACAGTCCTTCCGCCATCTGTTCGGCCCGACCGCCACGCCGGAGCAGCCGCGCAAGCACGACGTCGTTTCCATCGCGAAACTGACGAACGGGCTCGCGAGCTACATCACTCCGGAAGAGATCAAGGAAGTCAAGGCGGCTTTCCACTTCAGCGACGAAGCGCACCTCGGGCAGTATCGTCAGAGCGGTGAGCCGTACATCACGCATCCGGTCGCGGTCGCGGAAATCTGCGCGGGCTGGAAGCTCGATGCGCAATCGATCATGGCGGCCTTGCTGCACGACGTGATCGAAGACCAGGGCGTGACCAAGACCGAGATCGCGGAACGCTTCGGCGCGAAGGTCGCGGAACTGGTCGACGGCTTGTCCAAACTGGACAAGATGGAATTCCGCAATCGCGAGGAAGCGCAGGCGGAAAACTTCCGCAAGATGCTGCTCGCGATGGCGCGCGACGTGCGCGTCATTCTCGTCAAGCTCGCCGACCGGCTGCACAACATGCGCACGCTCGGCGCGGTGCCGCCGGAGAAGCGCCGGCGCGTGGCGCGCGAGACGCTGGATATCTACGCGCCCATCGCGCATCGGCTCGGGCTGAACAATACGTATCGCGAGCTGCAGGACCTGTCCTTCGCGAACTTCAATCCGAACCGGTACGCCACGCTCGAAAAAGCGGTGAAGGCCGCGCGCGGGAATCGGCGCGAAGTGGTCGGCAAGATTCTCGAAGCGGTGCAGCGCACCATCGCGGATGCCAAGATCAACGCGGAAGTCACCGGCCGCGAGAAAACGATCTACAGCATCTACAAGAAGATGCGCGACAAGCAGTTGTCGTTCTCGCAGGTGCTCGATGTCTACGGTTTTCGCGTGGTCGTCGAAAGCGCGCTGGAATGCTATACGTGCATCGGCGCGCTGCATGCGCTCTACAAGCCCGTGCCGGGCAAGTTCAAGGACTACATCGCCATTCCGAAGGTGAACGGCTATCAGTCCCTGCATACCACGCTCGTCGGTCCGTTCGGCGCGCCGATCGAGTTCCAGATCCGCACGCGCAAGATGCACGAGATCGCCGAGGCGGGCGTCGCGGCGCACTGGCTCTACAAGAACGGCGGCGCGGATCTGAACGACGTCCAGAAGCGCGCGCATCAATGGCTCAAATCGCTGCTCGATATCCAAAGCGAAGCAGGCGATTCGAGCGAATTCCTCGAACACGTCAAGATCGACCTGTTCCCGGACGCGGTCTATGTATTCACGCCGAAGTCGAAGATCATGCCGCTGCCGCGCGGCGCGACCGCGCTCGACTTCGCGTACTCGATCCACAGCGACCTCGGCAATCAGTGCGTCGCGGTGAAGATCAACAACGAGCTTCTGCCGCTGCGCACGGAGCTGAAGAGCGGCGATATCGTCGAAGTGATCACCGCGCCGTATTCGAAGCCGAATCCCGCGTGGCTCGGCTTCGTGCGCACCGGCAAGGCGCGCTCGGCGATCCGCCACTACCTCAAGACGATGCGTCTGAACGAGTCCGTCCAACTGGGCGAGCGGCTCGTCGATCAGAGTCTCAAGGGCTACGGGCTCGCGCTGTCCGACGTCACGCCGGAAGTGTGGGAAAGGCTCGTGCAGTGGACCGGCAACAAGACGCGGCAGGAAATTTTCGCGGATATCGGTCTCGGCCGTCGCGTGGCAGCGGTGATGGCCAAGCGCATCGAAGTGTTGATGAACGGCATCGCAGATGACGACGAACATCCGCGCGAGCATCACAACACCAATACCGCGCCGCCGGTGGTCATCACGGGCACGGAAGGCATGTCGGTGCAATTGTCGCCGTGCTGCCGGCCGATTCCCGGCGACGACATCATGGGTTATATCGGCATCGGCCTCGGCATGGCGATTCACACGACCGAATGCCGCGTCGCGCAGCGGATTCATCGGCGCGATCCGGGCCGCTGGATCGATGTTGCGTGGGCGCCGCAGCCGGGACGTCTCTTCGATGTCGCCGTGAAGGTGCTCGTGAAAAACACGAAGGGCGTCTTCGCGCGCGTTGCGGCGGATATCACGTCGGCGGACGCGAACATCGTGCATATCGCGATGGACGAAGACGTGTCGCAGGAAGCGAAGCTCTTGCGCTTCGTGATCCAGGTGAGCGATCGCGTGCACCTGGCGAATGTCATGCGCCGCGTGCGCACCAATCCGGACGTGATGCGCATCGCGCGCGAGCGTCCGAGCGACGAACCGCATCACCGCAATCAGGACGGCGGCATGCGCATCGACCGCGAGCGCGCCGACTACTGACGCGGCGTGGTATGCGGCGTGCATGCCTGTCGTCGATCGACGAACAGGAGAACGCGCCGCAATGAACACTTCCGATCTCGAAGGCGCCACGCTCGACTACTGGGTCGCGCGCGGACTGCACGAATTCATCCGAGAGATTCACTTCACCGACAGCGGAGAGACGCTCTCCATACGCGGCAACGACCGCGGCAAGCCTTGGGACGGACGCTTCCTGCCGTCGACGTCCTGGGAGGCGGCGGCCGTCGTTCTGGAGCGTGCCTGCAAGCTCGAGATGCACGATCACGGGCGCGGCGAGGTGGTATGCACCGTGAGCTTCGGCAAGGACGGCCAGCCGATGGAAGGGCGGGGCCCGTCGCTGCGGATCGCATTGCTGCGCGCCTTCGTGCGGCACACATTTGGCGATAACGTCGATGATGAGTTCCCGCGCCGGTCGCAGACCTTGCTCGGTGCGCGGGCGGAGGCGATCGGGGAGTCGAGCGCGGTGGCGTCGGTGGAGGACGTGCCGAGGCCGGAACTGCATATCGGCGATATCGGCTCGGTGCCGCGTCAATAGACGATGCTTCAGGGCCACCAGAAACAAAAAGGGCCTTCCGTATGGAAGGCCCTTCGAAAGATGGCGCGGCTGGCAGGATTCGAACCCACGACCCCTTGGTTCGTAGCCAAGTACTCTATCCAACTGAGCTACAGCCGCACGCAAAACGGTACTGCTTATACTGCACGGCGCTTTTGGTTAAGCGCTTGATCTTTTCATCGAGCGGCGCGACCGCCGGGCGTGAAAACATCAGAATAGGTGGCGCGGCTGGCAGGATTCGAACCCACGACCCCTTGGTTCGTAGCCAAGTACTCTATCCAACTGAGCTACAGCCGCACGCAGAAGCGGAATTATAGCCAAGTCCATTCCGAAAAGGAAGGGGTTTTGCCCAGACTATCGAATTTTCTATCAGAAAGCGTTCGACGAAAGGGGCTTCCGGCGTGGTAAGTTGGTATCTGGAACGCAAGTACCCCACGCAATCGGACTTCACTCGGCATCGACCGCATCATGAACAAGGCATTTGTCAAAGAGTCGGATGACACCGACGACGATCTCGAGCTCGGCCATCCCGATGTCCCGGCGGGCACGAAGAATTACATCACGCCAGCGGGCCACAAGCGGCTGCGTGACGAGCTTCTGCAGCTTCTGGATACGGAGCGCCCGGAAGTGGTCAAGCTCGTCTCCTGGGCCGCTTCCAACGGGGATCGCTCGGAGAACGGCGACTATATCTACGGCAAGCGGCGGCTGCGCGAAATCGACCGCCGCATCCGCTTTCTGACGAAGCGGCTGGATCTCGCGGAAGTGGTGGACAGCAGCAAGCAGGAGAACGTCGATCAGGTGTTCTTTGGCGCGACGGTGGACTACGCGGGCGAAGACGGCGATACGAAGACGGTGACCATCGTCGGAGTGGATGAAGTCAATCTGGACATCGGCTACGTGAGCTGGATCTCGCCGGTCGCGCGAGCGCTGTTGAAGGCGAAGACCGGCGACACGGTCGCGCTGCACACGCCGGCGGGCGTGCAGCAGATCGACATTCTGGATGTGCGCTATCCGGACTGATCTAACCTCGCCGTACAGACGAAAAAAAGCCGCTCCGAAGAGCGGCTTTTCTACAACAAGACTGCCTGTGAAGCTTAGAAACGGTGACGCATGCCGACCGTCGCCGAAACCTGGTTGCCGTTCGACGACATGCCCACACCGTTGATCACCGCACCGATCGGCAGGCCTTCCTGATCGGTCATGTGCTGGTATTCGCCTTGCAGGTACACGTCGGTACGCTTCGACAGCGCGTACGCCGTTTGCAGGCTGATCTGGTGGAACTTCGGCTTTTCGCCGTCGATACGGCTGTCGGTGTAGGTGTAAGCACCCGCGAGCGACAGAGCCGGCGTCAGGTTGTAACGGCCGTTGACTTCGTAGTTGGTGAAGCGAACGTGACCGTCGGTCAGGTTGATCGAGCCAGCGCCTTGCGAGCCGACGTTGGTGATCGACGAAGCGTTGTCCAGCATCGTTTGCGTGAACACAAAGCCGACGGTTGCCGCGCCGAACGCGTAGTTCACGCCGCCGCCGAAGATGCGTTGACGGCCAGCGACGAACGGCGTGTTGTCGGTCGTGATCGCGCCGTTGACGTTGTTCGTCGGCGAACCGACGTTGTTCAGTTGCATGTACGCGGCCGCAACGTTCAACGGGCCGTAGTTGTACGAAGCGCCGACGCTGTAAGCGCGGTTATCCGCAAAGCCGCCTGCCTCGTTCGAGAAGCCGTACATCGCGCCCAGCTTGAAGCCGGCGTAGTTCGCGCTCGTGTACTTGACCGAGTTGTTGACGCGGAACGTGTTGTCGAGGTTGTCGTTGTCGAACGGGTGAGCGAACTGCGTTCCGCCGTATTGCGTGCCCGTCAGAGCGAGAGGCCCGAGGAAGTCGACCACGGAGTCATATTGACGGCCGAGGGTCACGGCGCCGAACTGGTTGCTCGACAGACCGACGAATGCCTGACGACCGAACTCGCGACCACCTTGGCCATTCGTGCCGTTCATGATGTTGAAGCCGTTCTCCAACGTGAAGATCGCCTTCAGGCCGCCGCCGAGGTCTTCCGAACCACGCAGGCCCCAACGGCTGCCGTTGACGGAACCGCTCGTCGCCTTCCAGTTGCTATGGCCTTGCTGGTTGTTCGTGTAAGTGATGCCGGCATCGATCAGGCCGTACAGCGTGACGCTGCTTTGCGCGTGAGCGGCGGTAGCAAAAACGCCCGACAGGGCGGCGACCACGAGAGTCTTTTTCATCTTTGTAACTCCGAGAGCAGATTGGGCCGGGGACCCAGGCTTTGAGGAAACCTCGCTCCTGCGCGCTGCGAGAGGCGCGGTCGGAGGAGCAATGCATCGGCGATGCGACACATTTGTTTCCGGACCAGACGAAGTGTAAAGACGGTGTTACAGGCGGGACGTTCCAATTTCCACAATAAACCATTGTTGATGCCACAATGATCGTTGCAGCGTATATTTTTTGTTTATATACAATGATTTATCTGGGAATAAAGTCGTAAGGACAGAGGTGTCAACCAAATGACGTTGCGCATGCGCGACATGATTCGCGTGAAAAAATGACGGGAAATTTCTCAAGTTCGATTGTTGAGATATCTGAAACAGAAGTTTGCGGCTTTTGCAGGTAATTAATGCGGACCGTATCGCTATACTGTCATTTCTGCTTTCCGAAGCAGACTTTTTCGTTGACGGAAAAAGATCTCCAAACTTTGTCAGCGCGACTTCCCGGTCGCGCTTTTTTTTGCCCATTGCGTTTACCGCGCCTGGGTGCCTTCGGCTGCCACGAGGTCGCCGTCGAGCGGCGTCGCCCAGTCCTCCATCACGTAGTGCCTGGCATCCATGGGCGATGAGAGCAGGTTCTGCCAGTGGTCGCCATGCCAGGCGGGATCGAAATCAAGAGATGAAGCGCTCTCTGTCGCAAGCGTGATCGATGGCGCGGCGAACGATTTCAACCAATGCACGAATCGATTAAACGGAATCATCGTCGGTTGCCCTCCATTACATTTAAGTCGTAGCTTAGTTTCCATGTTGCTTAATGCTGGAGGATCGGGCAAGAGGAGTAAACACTTACGATTCGAATAATTTAGTTTCAGTTTGAATGAATATGCTTCGTGTGCGTCGATATATTGTTCGGGGTTTATTCGAACGTGACCCCGACTGTAGATGTTTCCAGTAGTTCGGATCAGATTTACCTTTGAAAGTCGGGCGATAAAGTCGATTATCTTTTAGCGAAAATTAAATGTGATATTCGCGTCCGTAGATAGGCGCAACGCGCCATCCCGCGAGACAACGCCTGCCGTTCGCCGCGTAGAGCCTGCGGTCGCGGGCCTACGCCGTCGCCACCTTCGATACAGATTTGCCCGGACATGATCGAGCTACCGACGCACGTGACCTAAGACTCTGGTAATCCGGGAATGCTATTACGGGTTATCCGCCATTGCGCGAATTACAAATCAGCAAAATCTGAATAATAAAGAAACAAAAAATCATATTCAGCACGGTTCATTCGAGCCGAATTCGTTCGGCACTTGGAGATAATCCAAACCAGCCGCCATCCGCGACTTCCGTGAGCAAAGCCCTCGATCCGACGCTGCGTTAGAATGGGCAATCCAGCCAATGTTCCACACCGGCGCCCGCCGCGCCGCCTTCGCCGTCCACGATGCATCCCGATCTGTCCGCAAACCTTGTCTTTCCATCCAAGCCCATCGTATTCGTCGATCTCGAAACGACCGGCGCCACGTTCGGCGTGGACCGCATCACCGAGATCGGCATCGTGGAGGTAGGGCCGTCGGGCATCTCGCAATGGTCATCGCTCGTCAACCCGCAAAAGCCGATTCCCGCGTTCGTCCAGCAGCTGACCGGCATCACCGACGCGATGGTGCGCGACGCCCCGACTTTCGAACAGCTCGCATCCGGTCTGCTTGAACGGTTGAACGGCCGGCTCTTCGTCGCGCATAACGCGCACTTCGACCACGGCTTCCTCAAAGGCGAATTCAGGCGCATGGGTCTTCGCTTCGCGCCGGACGTGCTGTGCACCGTGCAGCTTTCCCGCGCGATCTATCCGGCGGAAAGCCGTCACGGCCTCGATGCACTCGTCGAGCGCCACGCGCTCGTGCCTTCGGCGCGGCACCGGGCGCTGGCCGACGCCGACCTGCTCTGGCAGTTCTGGCAACACCTGCATCGCGCAAACACGCACGATGTCATGCGTGCGCACCTCGAACGCGTGACGCGCCGGTTCCAGCTCGCGGCGCAGATCGACGAAGACACGATCGAGCAGATCGTCGCGGGCTGTGGCGTCTACATGTTCTATGGCGACGACGACACGCCGCTCTATGCAGGCCGAAGCGTGCGCTTGCGTCAGCGCGTGCGCTCGCATCTCGTCGGCCCGCGACGTTCGGCGAAAGATCTTCGTCTGTCGGCGCTCGTGCGCCGCCTCGAATGGCGGGCGACGGGCGGCGAAATCGGCGCGCTGCTGGCCGAGGCGCAATGGATAGCGAGCGTGCGTCCGGCGCACAATCGCGCGCCGAAGTCGCGTCCGGGCGATGCCCGCGGCGCGCCGTGGCCTTATGCAGGCGCGATCGCGATCGAAGAACGCGACGAGGCATCGGGGCAACGCGCGTGGCATGTCATCGACAACTGGTGCTATCTCGGCACCGCCAGCGCGCTGGAGCAGGCCGGCGCGCTGCACGCGAGCGCCGATTCACCCGCGTTCGAGCTGTCGACCTATCGCATCCTGAGCGAGCGCCTCGCACGCGGGCTTGTCGTGACACCGATCGCCTGCGGAACGGTTGCGTCCACAGTCTGAAGCGCGATCAGCCGACCGCGCCCACGCCGCCCGACGCGCATACGTGCGAGAGCGCGCGCATGAGCGGCGCGTTCATCGACGAGTTGTAGCGTGTCAAATGCTTCCAGCGCGCGACGCTTTCGGCGAGCCGCACCGGACAGTCCTCCGCATGACGAATCGGCTCGACATGCGCAAGCGCCGACACGAGCGACTGCGTGAGCCGATCGAGCTTCGGCCGCGTGTCCTTCGCGAGATCGGGCGGCGACCCTTCCGGCGCCGCCTTCAGCGCACGCCAGTTGGCAAAGAGCGCGTTCTGCACATCCTTGCTGGCGTCGATCTGATCGCGGAAGAACTGCCGCGCGAATTCAGGATCGACTTGCGCGGCCGACGCCTTTTCTTCGACATGTTTGAGCAACGCCTCTTCGCGCGGCGCGTCGGTAATCGGCTCCTGATGAGCCCACTTCCAGCGCGCGACGGGTTCTGCGAGCGCGAGCCGTTGCGACACGAGTGCGATGATGTTGGTGAACGGAGTATCGTCGCCGTCCGCGTGCACGGATGAGGGCGCGGCGAGCGCGAGCACGCAGGCGAAAGCGGCGAAGGCGAGGAGGGAAGAGTTCGATCGGCGGCGCATCGGTATCCGGGCAAAAGCGCCAGAATAGCGCACCGCCCTCAAATCTGAACGACAGCAGCCAATTGATGGAAAACGATTCGACAAGGCGAGCCGCACTGCACGACTCGCTCGAATGCGGTCATGAACAAGGGGCGCGACGCGTCCTGGCCTGAGCCATGTGCGGACCGGACGGTCCGAGTGCGCCGCGCGCAGCGGGCGTCGTTCTCACGACGACGGCGTGATCCAGTATGTCCGCCTATTTGGACTGCGCCGAGTTGCGCTGTTCGTCGAAGAACGCGCGCACATGCTCGGGCAGCTCGGTCGCGAGAAACTCGACGCCAACCGGTTCCGGATCCGGACAATGCACTGTGTCGGGCGTCGGGATTTTGGTCGGTTTTGCGTCCATGATTTCTCTCCTCAATGACTACAACAATTGCGCCAACTTGGCCGATGCAGCTTTTGCGCCCACATGCAGCCGAAAAACCAAATACGGTTCTCTTTATAGATGCGTTATCGGATCGCGAAAGCTTCGGCTTGAGTCCATTCGCGCGATTCGATGTTCAGCGCATGATCGTTCGTGTTGCGGACTGGTCGATATCGGTAATTGCTTGCCGGTACTTACTCAGTTGCTGCAAAAAGTACAGTTTTTACGGCAGCCCCGAGAGCCGCACCCAGCATGGCTCTGCGCGAAGTACACCCGTTGCGTACTTAAACTGTAGCTTTTCCTCTATGGATATAACGATACCGGGAAACCAGCGTTGACGCTTGATGGTGCGGAGCGGAAAATGGCTCGTTGTTGTACGAAAGCGCACATATAAGGCGAATCAGGTGCGCGGAGCGGCGGCTCGTGAAATCGGTGAAGCCGATTTTGGCTGGCATCGCAATCCCGTGTACGAACTCGACGTCCGTTGCGAAAAACGCGAAAGCCGTTGCTCGCGTTCCACAGGATCGACCCAAAAGCAAAAACCCGCGATCACTTGCGTAATCGCGGGTTTTTTGATGCTGCCTGAATCTTTGTGGTGCCGGAAAGAGGAATCGAACCCCCGACCTTCGCATTACGAATGCGCTGCTCTACCGTCTGAGCTATTCCGGCATCAGAGAAACAAGATTATAGCGACCACATTCTCGATTTGGCAATACCCTGAATCAATTTTTCTTTTCGAGGTGGTAGCGGGTCACGCGATCGACCTCGCTCTTCGAGCCGAGGAACACGGCCACGCGCTGATGCAGGCTCGTCGGAACGATATCGAGGATGCGTTGCTCGCCGTTGGTCGCGGCGCCGCCGGCCTGCTCGACGATGAACGACATCGGGTTCGCTTCGTACATCAGGCGCAGCTTGCCGGGCTTCGACGGATCGCGCTTGTCGGCCGGATACATGAAGATGCCGCCGCGATTCAGAATCCGATGCACATCCGCGACCATCGACGCGATCCAGCGCATGTTGAAGTCTTCCTTGCGCGCGCCGTCCTTGCCGGCGTTCAGCTCGTCGACATAGCGCTGCACCGGCTCGTACCAGTGGCGCACGTTCGACGCGTTGATCGCGTATTCGCGCGTTTCGTCCGGGATCGTCATGTCGCGCTGCGTGAGCACCCACGAGCCGAGTTCGCGGTCGAGCGTGAAGCAGTTCACGCCGTGGCCCGTCGTCAGCACGAGCACCGTCTGCGGGCCATAAACGGCGTAGCCCGCCGCGACCTGCTGCGATCCCGGTTGCATGAACGCGGCTTCGCTCGGCTCGACGCCGTCCGGGCAACTCAGCACCGAAAAGATCGTGCCGATCGACACGTTGACGTCGATGTTCGACGAGCCGTCGAGCGGATCGAACGTCAGCAGATAGTTGCCCTTCGGATAGCGATTCGGAATCGGGAAGATCTTTTCCATTTCTTCCGATGCCATTGCGGCCAGGTTGCCGCCCCATTCATTGGCTTCGAGCAGGATTTCGTTCGAGAGCACGTCGAGCTTTTTCTGCACTTCGCCCTGAACGTTCTCGCTGCCGGCGGAGCCGAGCGCTTCGCCGAGCGCGCCCTTGCTCACGTGATAGCTGATCTGCTTGCACGCGCGCGCAACGACTTCGATGAGCAGACGGAGATCGGCCGGCAGGTTCTGGTGTTCACGCTGCTGTTCGATGAGGTACTTCGACAGCGTGGTGCGGCTGGAGATGGAGGACATGCTAGGGCTCCGTGAGCGTTAGACGAATATTCACGATTCTAACCGCTCGACCCGGCCACCCCATGTGACAGCGACCGCCGTGCCAAAACTTCACGCGGCGGTCGCAAAACAGCCTTCAGGCCGCGAGCGCCTTTTCGACGACCTCGCGCACGTCGCGCGATTTCGCCTTCGATGCGACTTCGCTCAGCGCCGCGTGCATCTTCTCGCGCAAGCGCGGCGTAAACCGGCGCCACAGTTCGAGCCCGCGCGCGAGACGCGCCGCAACCTGCGGATTGAGCGCGTCGAGCGCGATCACCTGTTCGGCCCAGAACGCATAGCCTGAACCGTCGTCGGCGTGGAACTGCGCCGGGTTGCCGCTGCAGAAGCTGAAGATCAGCGAGCGCGCCCGATTCGGGTTTTTGATGTTGAACGCCTGATGCTGCATCAGCCTGCGCACGATCTCGATCACCTTGCGATCCGGGCCGCCGCGCTGGGTCGCCTGAAGCGCGAACCATTTGTCGATGACGAGCGCCTCGTTCTCGAAACGCCGATAGAAGTCCGCGAGCGCCGCGTCCGCGACGGTCGCATCCGCGCCTTTCGTCGCGCTCGCGAGCAAGAGCGCGGAAAGCGCCGCCGAGCGGTCCGTCATGTTGTCGGCGGCATCGTATTGCGCCTGCGCGAGCCCGACGGCTTCACGCGGATCGTCGAGCTGGCTCAGATAGGCGAGCGAGAGATTCTTCAGGCCGCGCTTGCCCGCATCTTCCGGCAGCGGACGATATTCACCCGGCGTGCGGTTCGCTTCATACGTCGCGAGCCATTTGTCGCGCAATTGCGACGCAAGACGGCGGGTCATGAAGACGCGCGCCGCGTGCACGGCGGCCGGATCGGACACGGCCATCTGCTCGGCGAGATAGCTTTCCGACGGCAGCATCAGCGCGAGTTCGCGGAACGCGGGCGTGAGCGTGGTGTCCTCGAGCACGCGGGCGAACGCGGCGATCACCTGTTCGTCGATGGCAAGCGCCTCGCCCTTGGCCGCGCGTCCGGCCAGCGCGAGCAGCTCGCGCGTGGCGAGACGCTGGCCGGCTTCCCAGCGGTTGAACGGATCGCTGTCGTGCGCGAGCAGGAACGCGAGCTCGTCGTTCGTATAGTCGTATTCGACGATCACCGGCGCCGAGAAATTGCGCAGGAGCGACGGCAGCGGCGTTTCGTTCACATCGACGAACGTGAAGGACTGCTCGCGCTCCGTGAATTCGAGCACGCGCGTCGTTCCGTTCGGCTCCTTCTCGCCTTCGAGACGCAGCGGAAGATCCGCGCCGTTCCGGCCGATCAGGCCGACCGAGAACGGAATCAGCAGCGGACCTTCCTGCGTGTCGCGCGCGGCTTCGGACCCGTCGCCGTAACCCTGCGTGAGCGTCAGCGTGTAGCGCCCGTTCGCGGCGTCATGGTGCGCACGGACCGCCACGCGCGGCGTGCCCGCCTGGCTGTACCAGCGCTCGAACTGCGCGAGATCGCGATGATTCGCGTCGGCGAGCGCGTGACGGAAGTCGTCGCAGGTCACGGCCTGGCCGTCGAAGCGCTGAAAATAGAGATCCATGCCGCGCCGGAAGCCGTCGCGGCCGAAGAGCGTCTGATACATCCGCACGACTTCCGAGCCTTTTTCGTAGACGGTCATCGTGTAGAAGTTGTTGATCTCGACGTAGCTTTCCGGGCGCACCGGATGCGCCATCGGGCCGGCGTCCTCGGCGAACTGCATCTGGCGCAGCACGCGCACGTCCTCGATGCGCTTGGTCGCGCGCGCCGCCGCGCTCGCGGCGCCTTCGGCATCGCCCGCGGCCATGTCGGCGGAGAATTCCTGATCGCGGAACACCGTCAGGCCTTCCTTCAGGCTGAGCTGGAACCAGTCGCGGCAGGTCACGCGGTTGCCTGTCCAGTTATGGAAGTACTCGTGGCCGACCACGGCCTCGATATTCGAGAAATCCGTGTCCGTCGCGGTTTCGGGATTCGCGAGCACATACTTCGTGTTGAAGATATTGAGGCCCTTGTTCTCCATCGCGCCCATGTTGAAGTCGCTCACCGCGACGATCATGAAGCGGTCCAGATCCAGCTCCAGTCCGAAGCGCTTTTCATCCCAGCGGATCGAATGGATGAGCGAGTCCATCGCGTGGCGGGTCTTGTCGAGATCGTGCGGCTCGACCCACACCTGCAGCAGCTTCTCCTTGCCCGATCCGGACCGGATGCGCTCCTCGATGCACACGAGCTTGCCCGCGACGAGCGCGAACAGATAGCTCGGCTTCTTGAACGGGTCTTCCCATTTCGCGAAGTGGCGGCCGCCGGGCAGATCGCCTTCCTCGATCAGATTGCCATTCGACAGCAGCACCGGATACGCGCTCTTGTCGGCGCGCAGCGTGACGACGTAAGTGGCCATCACGTCGGGGCGATCGAGGAAGTAGGTGATGCGGCGAAAGCCTTCCGCTTCGCACTGCGTGAAGAAGTTGCCGCTGGAGACATAAAGTCCGGAGAGCGTCGTGTTCTCCGCCGGATTGCAGATGCTCTCGATGCTAAGCTCGAAAACATCGGCCGGAATATTGCCGATGGACAGTCCGTTTTCATGAACACGGACATCCGCGTGCGCGACGCCGTCGATCGCCGCGCTCACGAATTCGAGCTGTTCGCCCATCAATTCGAGGCGCGACGCATCGCCCCGGGCGTCCGGGTTGCGGCGCAGCTTCATCGTGTTCTTCACGACCGTGCGCGCCGGCACGAGATCGAACTCGAGCGCGACGGAGTCGATCAGGAAAGCGGGCGGCGTGTAGTCCTGGCGGCGAATCACAACGGATGCGGTCGTGGTAGACATGGCAAGATCTTCATGTTTGGATTGAACGGCGGCGGCGTCTCGCGTGCGCGGGTCGAGCGCACCAACGCATGCGCGCCTGGTCGAACCATTGTACAAGCCGTCCGGAGATCGTGAATCGGGCGGCGCAGCGCGTCGTGGAACCCACAAAACAGGACGCCGCCGTGCGGGTCACGGCGGTGCTGTCTATAACTGAGAAGGGTGCTCAACGAAGTGAGGATGACCATGAATTTCCCGATCAAGGCGCTCGCCAGATGGGCCGCGCTGATCCTGGCGGCGATGTGGCTCACGGGCTGCACCACCTATGTCCAGACGCAGGTCACCGCGTTCTCGGACTGGAGCGGCAGCGACACGACGCGCACGTATGCGTTCGCGCGCAAGGGCGAGCAGCAGAACAGCATCGAGCAGACGACCTACGAGACGCTCGTCGCGAACGAGCTGTCGAAATACAACTTCCGGCAGGTCCCCGAGGCGAGCGCGAATTATCAGATCGCGCTCGCCTATTCGATTCGCGGCGACACGGTGACCGTGCGTCAGCCGGTCTACTATGATCCGTGGCCGATGTACGGTCCGTGGGGCGCGGGTCCGTACTGGGGCGGACCGTGGGGCGGCTGGGGACCGTACGGTCCGTGGGGGGCGACGGGTTACGTCGACCAGAGCTATCCGGTCTATATCCACGCGCTGCAGATCCGCATGAACGACCGCAAGACCGGTCGCGAGACGTACAAGGTGACGGCAGTCAACTCGACCGGCGACGCGTCGCTCTATCAGGCGATGCCTTACCTCGTGCGCAGCGCGCTCGCGGATTTCCCGCTCGGCAACGGCACGGTGCGCACGGTGACGCTGCCCGTCGACAAGAACGGCGGCATCTCCAACGAAACGGCTGCGGCCGGTTCGACCGGCGGCGCGGCGCCCGCGCCCGCGGCCAAAACCGTCGATTGATCGCGGGACGGATGCGACGGCCGCGCGCCGTCGCATCGTCGTGAAATCGTGTCGGAAATTATTGCCGCGGCGTGCCGGGCCTGATTCTGCTCACGGCTCCAGCGAAAGTTTAAAAAACGCCCGCTGGCCTTGACTAAACAGGGAATTATCGACGCGACGGCGGGCCGCAATATATGCAGCTTCGGCGAATTAGCGATATATTTCCGAGATGACAAAATCGTGTCCGCCCCGTCCTGAAGCCGTTCCCGAGCCCACCACATGGGATGCGCGGCTCGCACGCCGCCTCGTCACGCCGCTCGTCGGCACGCCGGTAACGCCCAACCATCTGACCACGCTGCGCCTCGCCATCGGTCTGGCCGGGGCGTATTATTTGTCGCTCGGTCAGTTCTGGATGTGCACGCTCGGCGCGCTGCTGATCGCGCTGTCGAACCTCGTCGATCACACCGACGGCGAGCTCGCCCGCATCAGCGGACAGTCGAGCAAGATCGGCCATCTCTATGACCTCGCGTGCGACGCGCTCGTGACCGTGCTGCTCTTTCTCGGCATCGGGTTTTACGTCGCCGTACATCACCCGTCGATGCTCCTGCCCGCGCAATGGCTCGGCGGCATCGCGGGCGTGGCGGTCGCGCTGATCTTCTTTCTGCGCATGCGTATCGAGTCGATGGTCGGCAAGTCCGGCACGAAGCAGGCGTCGATGGCCGGATTCGAAACGGAAGACGTGCTGTACCTGCTGCCGGTCGTGACGCTTCTGAACGGCATGACGCCGTTTCTGATCGCGGCGGCGATCGGCGCGCCGCTCTTCGCCATCTATGTGGCGGTGGACTATCAGCGCGTGAGCTCGCAGTTGAAACGCCGCGCGCAGGCATCCCCTGCAAAAGACGGCAACGATTTCCAGGCGGTGAGATGAGCGATACGGCAACTCCGGACAACACGCTGACGCAGCCCGCGCATGCGGCGGCGGTGACTCGCCCGTCGAAGCGCGACATCGATTCGACCATGAACGCGCGGCTTGCCACGCTGCCCACGCCGAAGCTGCGCGACGAATACGGCCAGCAAGGCTCGTTTCTCTACATCGAAGATTTCCTGCCGCGCGATTTCACCGAGCGCCTGATCGCCGCCGTGCATGACGTGATGCCGTCGGTGAACCGCAACTATCTGCCGGGGCACAAGGCGGGCGGGAGCGTCAGCCGCCATACGCTCGACAAGCTCGCGCCGTTCATCGCGGATCTGTATCGTTCGGACGCGCTCATCAAATGGCTGGAGTCGATCACCGGCGACAAGCTGCAACTCTCGCCGCAAGACGATCCGCACGCCTACGCGCTCTATTTCTACACGCGTCCGGGCGACCATATCGGCTGGCATTACGACACCTCGTACTACGACGGCCGCCGCTACACGCTCCTGCTCGGCGTGATCGACGATTCCTCCTGCAAGCTCGACTACGAACTGCACACGAAGACGCCCGGCATTCCGGATCAGCCGGGCTCGGTGCAATATCCGCCCGGCGCGTTCGTGTTCTTCGATGGCGACAAGCTCCGCCATCGCGTGACGCCGCTCGGCGAGAACGAAATGCGCGTGTCGCTCACGTTCGAGTACGTGACGAACCCCAACATGCGTCCGTTCCAGCGCTTCATTTCGAACATGAAGGACTCGATCGCGTATTTCGGGTTCAGGCAGGTCTTTCGCCGCAAGGGCGGCAAGAACGGACTGGCATGAGCCGCGCGGGCACATTCCTGCTGTCGGTCGGCGTGGTGCTGTTCGTCGCGCTGCTCGGCTGGCAAGGCTTCGGATCGGTCGCATCGACGCTGGCCGCGGCGGGCTGGGGGCTGCTCGCGGTCGCGGCGTTTCACTTCGTGCCGCTCATCATCGATGCCGGCGCGATCAGCGTGCTCTTCGCCGACCGTCAGCGCGACGTGTCCCTGCTCGACGCGTTGCTCGCGCGCTGGGCCGGCGAATCGGTGAACAGCCTGATGCCCGCGGGCCAGATCGGCGGACCGATGCTGATGGTCCGCTATCTCGCGCAACGCGGCATGCGCGCGCGCGACGCGGCCGCGGTCATCACCGTCAGCACGACGATGCAAACCGTCGCGCAACTGCTCTTCGCGCTGATCGGCGTCGTGCTGCTGACGGGTTACGCGTCGGGCGGCTCGTCGTCAACGGTGACGATCGCGGTGCTGGCGGTGATCGGCGTGATCGGCCTCATGATCTTCGGTTTCTATCTCGCGCAGCGGCGCGGTCTCTTCGGCCGCGCGATGCGCTTCGCGTCGGGCATCGCCGCGAAATTCTCGGCCAAGCGCGACTGGTCGTCGCTCGTTACGCGCGCCGAAGCCGTCGATGCCGCCGTGCACGAGATGTATCGCGAGCGAGGCAAGGTGGCGTCGAGCTTCGGCTTGAGTCTCGTCGGCTGGATCGTCGGCACGGGCGAAGTGTGGCTCGCGCTGCATCTGCTCGGTCATCCGGTCGGCTGGGCGGAAGCGCTGCTGCTCGAAAGTCTCGGCCAGGCGATTCGCGGCGCGGCCTTCGCCATTCCCGGCTCGCTCGGCGTGCAGGAGGGCGGCTATCTGCTGCTCGCGCGTCTGGTCGGCCTGCCGCCCGAGGCCGCGCTCGCGCTGTCGCTCGCCAAGCGCGCGCGCGAATTGCTGCTCGGCGTGCCGGGCATCGTCTATCTGCATTTCGTTGAAAAAGGCTGGCAGCGCCGCCGTCTCGCGCGCGTGCCGGATATCGACTGACCCACCCAGAAGGGAACACAAGCATGCGCGCAATTATTCTTGCGGCCGGGATGGGCTTGCGCCTCGTTCAGCCCGAAGGCCAGCAAAAGCCGAAATGTCTGCTTCGCTTTGGCGATGCTTCGCTGTTGGAGCGTCATCTGCACTTTTTGAAGTCGGCGAATGTCGATGAAGTCGTCTTCGTGACCGGCTTCAAGAGCGAGCAGATCGAAGCCGAGCTGGCCTCCATCGACTGGAAGCCGAAGACCGAAATCGTCGTCAACGAAGCATTCACGCTCGGCAGCGTGCTGTCCGTGCATACCGCGCGCGACGCGATGACGCGCGGCGGCGATGTCCTTCTGATGGACGCCGACGTGCTGTACGACGAACGCATCTTCGAGCCACTCGTCGCGGGCGGTTCGGTGAATCGCCTGTTGATCGACCGCGATTTCGAAGCCGGCGACGAACCGGTGAAGCTGTGCGTCGAGAACGGCGTGCCGGTCGAACTGCGCAAACAGGTTGCGGCGGGCCTCAAGTACGACACCATCGGTGAATCGGTGGGCTTCTTCCGTTTCGATCACGCGACGGCCACGCGCCTCGCCGACATCTGCGCCGATTACGCGGCGACGGGCCGCGCGAAGATGCCGCATGAAGAAGCGGTGCGCGACCTGTTGCTGGAAAAGTCCCACGTGTTCGATATCGCCGATGTGACCGGCGCACCGTGGATCGAAATCGATTTTCAGAACGACGTGAAGCGCGCGGCCGATGAAGTGCTGCCGCAATTGAACGCGCTGCGTCAGTTTGCAGGAGCATCCCAACAATGAACGCACCCGAAAACATTCCCGTCGGCTACTCGCGCACCATGCGCCTGCGCGAGATGCTGCAAAGCAATCGCCTCGAATTCCTGATGGAGGCGCACAACGGCATTTCGGCGCGCATCGCGCGGGAAGCTGGCTTCAAGGCGATCTGGGGCTCGGGCCTGTCGATCTCCGCGCAATTCGGCGTGCGCGACAACAACGAGGCGAGCTGGACGCAGGTCGTCGACAACCTCGAATTCATGGCCGATGCGAGCGATCTGCCGATCCTGCTCGACGGCGACACCGGCTACGGCAACTTCAACAACGTGCGCCGTCTCGTGAAGAAGCTGGAGCAGCGCGGCATCGCGGGCGTGTGCATCGAGGACAAGCAGTTTCCGAAGACCAACAGCTTCATCAACGGCGAAGCGCAGCCGCTCGCCGACATCGACGAGTTCTGCGGCAAGATCAAGGCGGGCAAGGATTCGCAGAGCGATCCGAACTTTTCGATCGTCGCGCGCGTGGAAGCGCTGATCGCCGGCTGGGGCATGGAAGAAGCGCTCAAGCGCGCCGAGGCGTACCGCCAGGCGGGCGCGGACGCGATCCTGATCCACAGCAAATTGTCGAAGCCCGACGAGATCCTGACGTTCGCGCGCGAGTGGGCCGGCCGCGGTCCGCTCGTCATCGTGCCGACGAAGTACTACAGCACGCCGACCGACGCGTTCCGTCAGGCCGGCATCAGTTGCGTGATCTGGGCGAACCATCTGATTCGCGGCGCCGTGTCCGCGATGCAGGCCATCGCGAAGGAAATCCACGACAGCGAGACGCTCGTGAACGTGGAAGACCGCATCGCGTCGGTGAACGAGATCTTCCGTCTGCAGGACGCGGACGAGTACTCGGCTGCCGAAAACATCTATCTGAGCGCGGCCAATGAGAAGCGCAGCGCGATCGTGCTGGCAGCGAGCCGTGGCGCGGGTCTCGAAGCGCTGACCGAAGCGCGTCCGAAAGTGATGCTGCCGGTCGCGGGCAAGCCGCTTCTGCGTCACCTCGTCGAGGCGTTCAAGAAGGAAAGCATCAACGACATCACCGTGGTCGGCGGATATCGCGCCGATGCGATCGAGAAGGGCGGCATCCGTCTCGTCGTCAACGAGCGGCACGACACGACGGGCGAGCTTGCATCGCTCGCATGCGCGGTCGGGCACATGAACGGCGATACCGTGATCTCCTACGGCGACTTGCTGTTCCGCAGCTACATCCTGCGCGATCTGACCGAGTCGGACAGCGACTTCTGCGTGGTCGTCGATTCGTCGCAGGCGCCGGAAGCAGGCGCTGCGGCGACCGATTTCGCGTACTGCTCGACCGCCGACGACCGTGCGCTGTTCGGCCAGAAAGTGTGGCTCGACAGCGTGGTCGGCGCGGGCCAGGCGCTGACGGACGGCCGCGCGCCGCAAGGCCGCTGGATGGGCCTCATCAAGGTGCGCGCCGGTGCGCGCGAACGCCTGCTCGCGACGCTCGACACGCTGCAACAGCGCGCCGATTTCGACAAGCTCGACATGGCCGCGCTGCTCAACGCGCTGATCGCCGCGGGGCAGAAGATCGAAGTGCAGTACGTGCACGGCCACTGGCGCGGCGTGAACGATCTCGACGATTTCCGTCGCGCAGGCGATTTCGCGCACGGTCAGACGCCCATCGGTTCCGAAGGGACGGAGAACGCGCGTGATTGAGGCCGCCGAGTTCGTCGAGGCCGCGCGCGAGCGTGGCTTCGACTGGTACGCGGGCGTGCCTTGCTCGTTTCTCACGCCATTCATCAATTACGTGTTGCAGGACGAATCGCTGCATTACGTGTCGGCGGCGAACGAAGGCGATGCGGTCGCGCTGATCGCTGGAGTCGAACTCGGCGCGGGTCGCAAGCGCCGCGGCATCGCGATGATGCAGAACTCCGGTCTCGGCAACGCGGTGAGCCCGCTGACGTCGCTGACATGGACGTTCCGTCTGCCGCAATTGCTGATCGTCACCTGGCGCGGCCAGCCGGGCGTTCACGACGAGCCGCAGCACGCGCTGATGGGTCCGATCACGCCGCAGATGCTCGAAACGATGGAGATTCCGTGGGAGCTGTTCCCGACGGAAGCCGACGAGATCGGCCCGGCGCTCGATCGCGCGACGGAGTACATGGACAGCACCGGCCGTCCGTATGCGCTCGTCATGCAAAAGGGCAGCGTCGCGCCTTACGAGTTGAAGAAGACGGGGCTGTCGGGCGTGCGCGCCAATGCGCATCCCGCGACCGTTGAGCGCTTCGAAGGCGAGCGCGTGACGCGCCACGACGCGCTGCAAAAAGTCATCGGGAACACGCCGAAGGACACGACTGTCGTGCTCGCGTCGACCGGTTTCTGCGGCCGCGAGCTCTACGCGATCGACGACCGCGAGAACCAGCTCTATCTCGTCGGCTCGATGGGCTGCGTGACGCCGATGGCGCTCGGCCTTGCGCTCTCGCGTCCCGACCTGCGCGTGGTTGCGCTCGACGGCGACGGCGCGGCGCTCATGCGCATGGGCGTTTTCGCGACGCTCGGCGCGTACGGACCGTCGAATCTGATTCACTTGCTGCTCGATAACGGCGCGCACGAATCGACGGGCGGCCAGGCGACGGTGTCGCGAGAAGTCGATTTCGCGTCGATCGCGTCGGCATGCGGTTACGCGCTCGCGCTCGACGGCGACGATATCGGCGTAATCGATCGTCTCTTCGACGCGAAAGACGTGAACGGCGCACGTTTCGCGCGCCTGTCGATCAGGACCGGCACGCCGGGCGACCTGCCGCGCCCGAAGATCACGCCCGAGGACGTGCGCGCACGTTTGCAACAACACATTGGAGACCGTTGATGCTGCTGCTCAATCCGGGTCCTGTCACGCTGAGCGAACGCGTGCGCAAGAGCCTGCTGCAAACCGACTTGTGCCATCGCGAACCGGAGTTTTTCGATTTGCAGGATGAGGCGCGCAAGCGTCTCGTCGCCGCTTACGAACTCGATCCGGCCGTGTGGAGCGCCGTGCTGATGACGGGTTCGGGCACCGCCGCGGTCGAAAGCATGATCGCCGGTCTCGTGCCCGAAGGCGGGCGCCTGCTCGTCGTGGAGAACGGCGTGTATGGCGATCGCATCGCGCAGATCGCGAAGCAATATGGCATCGAGTACGAAGTCGCCAAATACGAGTGGATGCAGGCGCCGGACATCGACGCGATCATCGCGCTGCTCGACAGCAAGCCGTTCACGAACGTCGCGATCATCCATCACGAAACGACGACGGGCCGTCTGAACGCGATCGATCAGTTGTCCCGCGCGTGCAAGGAGCGCGGCATCGGTCTGCTGCTCGATGCGGTGAGCAGCTTCGGCGCCGAAGCGATCGATTTCGACGGCGGCGGCATCGCCGCTATCGCCGCGACCGCGAACAAATGCCTGCACGGCGTGCCGGGCGCGGCGTTCGTCATCGCGCGCCGCGATACGCTGGCGAAAGCGGCGAGCCGCAATTACTACCTCGGCATCGCGCGACTCGCGAAGTTGCAGGACGAGCGCAACACGCCGTTCACGCCGTCCGTGCACGCGTATTACGCGCTCGTCGAAGCGTTGCGCGAGTTCGAAGAGGAAGGCGGCTGGCGCGCGCGTCACGCGCGTTACGCGAAGCTCGCGGAACAGGTGCGCGCGGGGCTGGCTGCGCTCGGCATCGAGAGCGCGTTGTCGCCGGAGGAGTCGTCGGTGGTGTTGCGGGCGTATCGGCTGCCTGCCGGCGTCACGTATGAAACGCTGCACGACTCGCTCAAGGCGAAGGGCTTCGTGATTTACGCGGGGCAGGGCGGTTTGTCGAAGGAGCTGTTCCGCATTTCGACGATGGGCGCGCTCGATGCGAACGATATGGACCGGTTGATTTCGTCGTTCGTGGCGTTGCTGCGCTGATCACTGCTTGCAAAAAATCGCCGTAATGAAGGGCGCGACGTGGTGCACATCCGCGTCGCTGCCCGCGGCGCGCACCTGCTGTTCGACCTCCTTGTCGCCGCCCCACACGACCACGCCGTAGGCCGAATCGGCGATCGGCTCGCCCTTGCCGAGTTTGAAGATCGGGTCATCCTTCTGGTAAGCGACGACCACATAAACCTTGAAGCCGTAAGCCGTCAGCGTCGCGCCTTTCACCGGCTTGAACGCGTTGACGGAGTTCGGCTCCACGCGCATCGGCTTCGTTTCGAGCAGTCCGTCCTGCTGCAACGGCGCGACGAAATCGTGCGCGGTCGATTTGCAGTCGAGTTGCGCATCGATCGGTTTCGCATGCGCGAGCGCGCCGAGTGACGCGAGCGTCACGGCGAGGGCGATTCGACAGGTTCGGACGACGTGCATCATGTTGACGCGATGTTCAGGACAGCTTGCACTTTAGCGAGATTGCAGTAAATCTGCACGAATCGTCGCGGGGCGCGTGGCCGCGCCAACAAAAAAGCGGCCCGCGGGCCGCTTGTCGGATGAATCGACTACAGCGCCTCAGGCCGCCAGTTCCAGCCTCGCCGTGTTGCGCTTGTCGCGCGAATGCACGCGTTTGCCGGCTGCGTACGTTTCGAACACCGCGCGATCGTCGCCGAGCAGCGCGAACGCGAACAGCAGTTCTTCCAGCGATTCCGTGCGCGAAGTGCGGCGCGCGAGCAGCGGCGTCGCGTTCGGATCGAGCACGACGAAATCCGCTTCGCTGCCGGGGCTGAGTGTGCCGATCTTGTCGTCGAGTTCGAGCACCTGCGCGGCGCCCGTGGTGGCGAGCCAGAACATGCGCGTCGCGGTCAGATGATGCCCGGTCAGGCGCGCGATCTTGTGCGCCTCGTTCATCGTCTGAAGCATGGAGAACGACGTGCCGCCGCCGACATCCGTCGCGAGCGCCACGGGCATGTTCGACTCGCCCGCCTTCTCGAAGTCGAACAGGCCGCTGCCGAGGAACAGATTCGAAGTCGGGCAGTGCGATGCCACCGCGCCCGTTTCCGCCATGCGCTCGCGATCGCGCTCATCGAGATAAATGCAGTGGCCGTACACCGCGCGGCGACGCAGCAGACCGTAGTGATCGTAAATGTCGAGATAGCTGCGATGCCCCGGAAAGAGGCTCTCGACCCACTTGATCTCGTCTGTGTTCTCCGCGACGTGACTCTGGATGAACACGTCCTGATGCTTTTGTGCGAGCACGCCGCACGCTTCGAGCTGCGCTTCCGTCGATGTCGGCGCGAAACGCGGCGTCAGCGCGTAATGCTGACGTCCGCGGCCGTGCCAGCGTGCGATGAGTTCCGCGCTGTCGTCGTAGCCGGATTGCGCCGTGTCGCGCAGAAACTCGGGGCAGTTGCGGTCCATCAGCACCTTGCCCGCGACCATGCGCAGATTGCGCGCCTCGCTTTCGGTGAAGAACGCATCGGCGGATTGCTTGTGCACCGTGCAGTACACGAACGCTGTCGTCGTGCCGCAGGCGAGCAGTTCGTCGATGAAAAAGCTCGCCGTTTCGCGCGCCACCGCCGGATTCTCGAAGCCGCGCTCGGTCGGGAACGTGTACGTGTTGAGCCACGGCAGCAGGCCCGGCGCGGGCGACGCGATCATGTCCGTCTGCGGATAGTGAATGTGCGAGTCGATGAAACCCGGCACGATCAGCTTGTCGCGCATGGTGTGGACGGTCGCGTCGGCGGCTATCTTGTCGCGCAGCGACGCATACGCGCCTGCCGCGACCACCTTGCCGTCCTCGACGAGCAGAAGGCCATCGGCCTCGTAGACCGCGCCGTCAGCGGCATGCGCGGGATCTTCCCGGAAGGTCAGCAACTGGGCGCGGTAGGCGGTTTGAGTCATGATGCAACGTCTCCGTTTCTGGGTTTAAAGCTGTGAAAGCAGCACGAGTGAGAAGGCAGCGATGATCCACATCGCCGGCTTGATTTCCTTCGCGCGCCCCGTCGCCGATTTCAGCACGACGAACGCGAGAAAGCCGTACGCGACGCCATCGGTGATCGAGTAGGTCAGCGGGATCAGGATCATCGCGAGGAACGCGGGAATGGCTTCGTCGAAGCGATGCCATTCGATCTGCGTGATCGCTTCCATCATGAACACGCCGACGAGCACGAGCGCGGGCGCGGTCGCGATCGCCGGAACGAGCGACAGCAGCGGCGAAAGAAACAGGAAGGGCAGGAAGCACAGGCCCGCGACCACGGCGACGAGGCCCGTGCGCCCGCCCGCCGAAATGCCCGCCGCGGATTCGATATACGCGTTAGCCGGGCTCGTGCCGAGCGGCGCGGAGATGAGCGCGGAGAATGAATCGACCATCATCGACTGGCGGATGTTGCGCGGATTGCCGTCCTTGTCATAGAGCTTGCCGGCTTCGGAAATCGCCATGAACGTGGAGAGCGCGTCGAAGAACGACGTGAACAGCATCACGAAGATGAACGGCCAGTAAATGACCTTCAGCGAGCCGACGAGGTCGAGCTGTCCGACCGCCGAAAAGTCCGGCGCGGAGACGAGGCCGTTCCAGTTCACGAGCGTCTTGGTGGCGATCGCGGCCGGCCAGTACGCGGTGCCGTCGCCCCAGAAGCGGCCGATCGGAATCGCGATGATCGTCGTGAACACGATGCCGAGCATCAGCGCGCCGGTGACCTTGCGCGCGACGAGGATCGTCGTGACGGCGAGGCCGATCAGGAACGTGATGACGACGGGATTCAGCGACGCCGAATGCACGATCGTCACCGGATCGCCGACGACGAACTTCGCGTTCACGAGGCCGATCAGGCTGATGAACAAGCCGATGCCGCACGACACCGCGTGCCGCAGATTCGCGGGAATCGCATCGACGACGAGCTTGCGCGCGTTGAACGCCGCGAGCACCGCGAAGATCACGCCGGACCAGAACACGCAGCCGAGCGCGGTCTGCCACGGCATCTTGCCGCCGTGAACCATGACGAACGCGAAGAGCGCGTTCATGCCCATGCCCGGCGCGACGAGCACCGGATTGCGCGCGTAAAGGCCCATCGCGCAACTGCCGAGAAAGCTGACGATGACGGTCGCCGTCAGCGCGGCCGGGAACGGCACGCCCGCTTGCGAAAGAATGCCCGGATTGACGACGATGATGTACATCGCCGTGAGGAACGTCGTGATGCCCGCGACGATTTCCGTCTTCGTGCGTGAGCCCGCCGCGCGAATGCCGAAGAAGCGTTCGAGCGCGGTCGAGTCCTGTTGTGGTGTTGTTGCTGTGGTTTCCATGCGCTTTACTGCTTCCAGTGCTGATCCAGGCGCGCGACCATTGCGTCGCGTTCTTCTTCGGTGACGAACGAGGCTTCGAGGCTGTTCTTAAGCAGCGTGTAGACCTCGTGATCCGTGAGCTTCAGCGCATCGACGATCGCGAAGTAATTCGCGTTGACGTAGCCGCCGAAGTACGCGGGATCGTCGGAGTTGATCATCACCGCGACGCCCTGATCCAGCAGGTCTTTCAGCGTGTGCTTGGTCATGTCGTCGAACACGCAGAGCTTGAGGTTCGAGAGCGGGCACACGGTCAGCGCGATGCGCGCATCCGCGAGACGCGCGACGAGCGCCGCGTCCTCGATGCTGCGCACGCCGTGATCGACGCGATCCACCTTCAGCAAATCGAGCGCTTCATACACATACGACGGCGGGCCTTCCTCGCCCGCATGCGCGACGAGCTTCAGACCGCGCTCGCGCGCCTTGGCGAACACGCGCTCGAATTTCGACGGCGGATGGCCGCGCTCCGACGAATCCAGCCCGACACCGATCAGCCGATGCGCGTACTTGTCGAAGAGCGGCAATGCGCTCTCATAAGTCGCGAGCGCGTCTTCTTCGGAAAGATGGCGCAGGAAACAGAGAATCAGCCTGCTCGAAAGACCGCGCTTCTCACCTTCGGCGAGCGCGGCATCGATGCCCGCGACGACCGTTTCGATCGATACGCCGCGTTCCGTATGCGTCTGCGGATCGAAGAAGATTTCCGTGTGCGCGACGTGGTCCGCGAGCGCGCGCTCGACGTAGGCCATCGTCATGTCGTAGAAGTCCTGCTCGGTGAGCAGCACGCTCGCGCCCGCGTAATAGATGTCGAGGAACGATTGCAGGTCGGTGAACGCGTAAGCGGCGCGCAGCGCATCGATCGAGTCGTACGCGAGCTTCACGTTGTTGCGTTTTGCGAGCGCGAAAATCAGCTCCGGTTCGAGCGACCCTTCGATATGGATATGCAGCTCGGCTTTTGGCGCGCGCGCAATCTTGTCGGCGAGTGTGGGATTCATGTGGGCTTGGTTGTGTTGGGGCTACGGTTGCGCCTGTGGGTCAGGCGGTCTGTTGCGACGACGCGTGGCTCGAAGCGTTGGCTTCGACCGCCTGCAGCAGTTGGGCTGCCGCTGCAACGGCGATCACTTCGGGCGCCTTGTCGACGATGCCGTCGATGCCGATCGGACACACCATGCGCGCGATGAGCGCCGGGTCGATGCCGCGCGCCGCGAGCCGGTGCTCGAACTGCTTCTTCTTCGTGAACGAGCCGATCATGCCGAAGAACGCGAAGTCGCCGCGTCTCAGGATGCATTCCGCCAGCGCGAGATCCACCGTGTGGTTGTGCGTCATCACGATGTAGTACGTGTGGGGGGGCGCGCGGTCGACGGCTTCGTCGGGCGCATCGTTCGGCTCGATCGTCACGTTCTCCGGCACGAACTGCGGCGCCGGGAACGCGGCGTCGCGCTCGTCGACCCAGGTCACGTGGCAGGGCAGCGTCGCGAGCACGCGCACGAGCGCTGCGCCCACATGACCCGCGCCGAACAGCACGACCTGGAAGTCGCGCGGCGCGATGGTTTCGGTCAGCAGCGCGCCGCTCTCGTCGAAACCGGCGCCGTCCCACAGGAGGCAGTCGGCGTCGGTCGCGCCCGGTTCGGGATCGGAGAGCATGACGGCGTCGGGCATCGGCGCGAACGAGACGCTGCGCACGGTCGACAACCCCTGCGCGGTGCGTTTCGAAAGCGTCGTCACCCAGTTCAGATCCGCTACGTCGAGCCGCTCGAACGCGAGTACGACCGCGCCGCCGCAGCACTGGCCGAGGCTCGGGCCGAGAGCGAAACGCTCCAGCCTCCTCATGCGCGGGCTGCGCATGCCGTCCTTCAGCACTTGCCGTGCGGTCTCGATGGCCTTCCATTCCAGATGGCCGCCGCCGATCGTATAGCGCGCTTCCTCGCGCGTGACGATCATCTTCGTGCCCGGCTCGCGCGGCGCGGAGCCTTCGACACGCGCGACCGTCACGAGCACGACGGCGTCGCCGTGCGCGAGCAGGTGTTGCAGGTCGTTCAGCCAAACTTGCATCGAGTGAGCTCCAAAAATGTCGTTGTGCGTCGTCGCAGGCGCTAGTTTACCGGGGCGGCTTCTTCGGCCCCGACAGTCAGCGCGTCAAGAATTGCCTCTGGCGTCGCCGGTGCGCGCAGTTTCGGCGCATCGGTCGAATCGGGCGCCACCGATGCGATCGCCGCGCGAATCGCCAGCAGCACCGAAAACGCCAGCAACAGCGGCGGCTCGCCGACCGCTTTCGAGCGGAAAACGGTCGGCTCGGCGTTGTCGTTTCCGGCGTCACGAAAGAGGGCGACGTTGAAGATCGCGGGCGCGTCGCTGACGGCCGGAATCTTGTAGGTCGATGGCGCGTGCGTCATCAGGCGGCCGTCGCGATTCCACCACAGTTCTTCGGTCGTGAGCCAGCCCATGCCCTGGATGTAGCCGCCTTCCACCTGGCCGATGTCGATCGCCGGATTGATCGAGCGTCCCGCGTCGTGCAGCAGATCGGCGCGCAAAAGTTTCCACTCGCCGGTGAGCGTATCGACGACGACTTCCGATACCGCCGCCCCATACGCGAAGTAGTAAAACGGATGGCCTTGCAGCGTCTTCGCGTCCCAGTGAACCTTCGGCGTCGAATAGAAACCGTCCGACCACAATTGCACGCGCGCGAGATACGCGGCCGCGACGAGCTGATCGAACGGCATCTGTCCGCCGTTCACGTCCACGACGCCGCCATGAAAACGCACATCGGCCGCATTGCCGCCGAGCTGCTTCACGACGAGTTCGGCGAGACGCGCGCGGATCGTGAGCGCCGCGGCTTCGGCGGCCTTGCCGTTCAGGTCGCTACCCGTCGATGCCGCCGTCGCCGACGTATTCGCGACCTTCGATGTATCCGTCGCCGTCACGCGCACGCGCTGCAAGCCGATGCCGAGCACGCTCGCGACGACCTGCGCGACTTTCGTGTTCAGCCCCTGACCCATTTCCGTGCCGCCGTGATTGACGAGCACGGAGCCGTCCTTGTAGACGTGCACGAGCGCGCCCGCCTGATTCAGGAACGGCACGTTGAACGAAATGCCGAACTTGACCGGCGTGAACGCGATGCCGCGCCGGAGCACGCCGCCTTTCGCGTTGAACGCGGCGATATCGGCGCGGCGCGTCTGGTACTCGCTCGACGCGACGAGTTCGTCGGTCAATGCCGCGATCACGTTGTCCTCGACCGGCTGACCGTAAGGCGTCACATCGCGATCGCCGATGCCGTAATAATTCGCGCGCCGCACGTCGAGCGGATCGCGTTTCAGCCGGTGCGCGATCTCGTCGAGCATCACTTCCATCACGAGCGCGCCCTGCGGGCCGCCGAAGCCGCGAAACGCGGTGTTCGACTGCGTGTTGGTCTTGCAGCACAGCGCGCGGATGTCGACATCGCTCAGGTAGTACGCGTTGTCGAAATGGCACACGGCGCGCGTGGCGACCGCGCCCGACAGATCCGCCGAATAGCCCGCCCGCAACGCGATCTCGACGCGCGCGCCGGCGATGCGGCCGTCGTCATCGAAGCCGCATTCGTATTCGTAGACCGCGTCGTGACGCTTGCCGGTGATCATGAAGTCGTCGTCGCGATCGGCGCGCAGCTTCACGGGGCGCTTCAGCAGATGCGCCGCGAGCGACGCCACGCACGCAAACAGCGCCGACTGCGACTCCTTGCCGCCGAAACCGCCGCCCATGCGCCGGCATTCGCAGAGCACGGCGTGGGTCGGCCAGCCGAGCATGTGCGCGACGACCTGCTGCATCTCGCTCGGATGCTGCGTCGAGCTATGGACGAGCATGCCGTCCTGCTCTTTCGGCAGCGCGTAGGCGACCTGTCCTTCGAGATAGAACTGCTCCTGGCCGCCCACTTCGAACTCGCCTGCGAGCCGATGTTTCGCCGCCGCGATGCGCCCGTCCGGGTCGCCGCGGCGCAGATGGAGCGGCGGCAGCACGAACTGGTTGCGCGCCTTCGCTTCGCGCGGCGTGAGCACGGCTTCGAGCGGCTCGTAACGTACGACATCCTCGCTTTTTGCGAGCGCGGCGGCGCGGCGCGCCAGATCGTGACTCTCGGCGATGACGGCGAATACCGGCTGACCGAGGTACTGCACTTCATCGGTGGCGAGAATCGGATCGTCGTGCAGCACCGGACCGCAATTGTTCTCGCCGGGAATATCCGCGGCCGTCAGCACCGCGACGACGCCGGGCGCGGCGCGCACCGCATCCAGATCGAGCGACACGATGCGCGCATGCGCGTGCCTCGACAGACCGAGCGCCGCGTGCAGCGTGCCGCGCGACTCGGGGATGTCGTCGGTGTAGATCGCTTCGCCGCTCACGTGCAGCGCCGCCGATTCGTGCGGCAGCGCGGCCCCGGCGGCGTCGAGGACCATCGGTTCGGTCAGTCGGTTCATGGGGCATCCTCCACGTGCGCGCCGTACGCGAAGGCGTTCACTTCGGCAAGCGCGAGCGGAGCGTCCGGACGCGTTTCCAGATAGAACCGCCAAAGCACGTTGCGCGCGACTTTCGCGCGATAGGCGCTCGATGCGCGCATGTCGGTGAGCGGCTGGAAATCGGCGTCGAGCGCGGCCATCGCGGTGCGTGCCGTCGCTTCGTTCCATTCGTGGCCGATGAGCGCCGCTTCGGCCTGCGCCGCGCGCTTGGGCGTCGCAGCCATGCCGCCGAACGCGATCCGCGCATCCGTCACGCGATGGCTTTCGTCGAGCCTGATCGCGAACGCCGCGCACACCGCCGAAATGTCCTGGTCGTATCGCTTCGAGACCTTGTAGGTCCGAAAGCGCAGCGCCGCGACCGGACGCGGCACGCGTATCGCCGCGACGAATTCGCCGGCATCGAGCGCGGTCTTCTGATAGCCGAGATAGAACGCGTCGAGGCGCATCGTGCGGGTTTTATCTGCCTTCTGCAGCACGAGTTCCGCATTCAGCGCGATGAGCGCCGGCATCGAATCGCCGATCGGCGAGCCGTTCGCCACATTGCCGCCGAGCGTGCCCGCGTTGCGGATCGGCCGCGACGCGAAGCGCGTCCACAGTTCGGCAAGCTCGGGATAGTCGGCGGCGAGGGCGGCATACGCATCTTCGAGCGAGGCCGCCGCGCCGATCGTCAGCGTTTGCGCGTCGCGTTCGATCGTCTTCAGCTCGTCGACGTTGCCGATATACAGCACATCGCCGAGATCGCGAAACTGCTTCGTGACCCACAGGCCGACATCGGTGCTGCCCGCGAGCAGGCGCGCGTTCGGATGCGCGGCGCGCAATCGGGCGAATTCGGCGCGCGTGACGGGCGCGTGGAACGTGTGCGGACCGGAAGAATCGGACGCGTGGTATTCGAAGGTCTGCGCGCGCTTCAGCGCGGTCAATTGTTGCGTGATGGCGTCGGCATCGAAGGGCGGACGCGGATACTCGAACATGCGCTGCCCGGCATCGACGATCGGCCGATAACCCGTGCAGCGGCACAGATTGCCCGAGAGCGCGGCGGCGATTTCATCGCGCGACGGCGGGCCTGCATCGCGCGGATGCTGGTGATAGAGCGCCCACAGCGACATCACGAAGCCCGGCGTGCAAAACCCGCATTGCGAGCCGTGACAGTCGACGAGCGCCTGCTGCACCGGATGCAGCGCGCCATCCGCGCCGCGCAGATCTTCGACGGTGAAAAGGGCGCGGGAATCGAGCGTCGGCAGAAACTGGATGCACGCGTTGACGGCCTTGAGCGCGAGCGCGCCGGAAGCGTCGAGTTCGCCGATCACGGCGGTGCATGCGCCGCAATCGCCCTCGGCGCAGCCTTCCTTCGTGCCGGTGCAAAGCGCGTCCTCGCGCAGATGCTGAAGCACCGTGCGCGTGGCGGGCGCGTCGCCGATCTCGCGCACGGCGCCGCGTTGAAGGAAGCGGATGGTTTGCGTTGTCATGATTCAGGAAGACATTGCGGACCGGGCGCGCGTTACGCGGTTTCCGATCGCTTCATGGGTTGCGGTGAGAAAAAACTCAGGCTGCCTTTGAGCGAAACGGACTGCGCGCACGTAGATCGCCATCCAGACACGACCTTAACACCCCAATATCCCAAAAATATTGCCGGGTACGTATCAAGATTATGCGGATGCGCTGATGCGGGAAAGGAGGAAGCGCGTAGAGCGCGGCGAAGCGGGGAAAACGGGCGGCGCGCTGAGGTCGCCGCCCGGAATAATTTACCGGACCGTCGTGCGCAGTTTGCGCTTCAGCCGAACGCTTGCCGCGACCAGCACGAAAATCAGCGCAAACGCGATGAGCGACCATTGCGGCAGCGACAGACCGAGGATCGGCGGATACGGCGTTTCGCACAGCCCCGCGACCTTGAACACCTGCGGCAGCCAGCTTGCGGGCGGCAGACCATCGACGATCGGCTGGAGGGCATCGAAACCGCAACTGAAGCCGGGATGCGATTGCACGTACACGTGGCGCACGGCGGTGGCGAGTCCGCCGAGCGCGGAAATCGCGACGAGCGTTTCCAGCAGCGCGATGCCGCGCCAGTTACGGAACGCCGCCCCGAGGAACGCGAAGATCGCGATCAGCACGAAAAAATAGCGCTGAATGATGCACAGCGGGCAGGGATCTTCGCCATGAAAGAATTGCAGATACAGCGCGCCGCCGACGAGACCGAGACTGACGAAGCCGAGCAACACGAGCAGGCGGCGCTCGCGGCGCAGCACCCGGTCGTCCTGATGCATCGTGAAGTGATTTAAAGAGTTGTTCATTATTTCGCAACGATTCGAGAAGGAAGCACCTGAGTTGCGCGGGTATCGCGGTGAATTCTAGCGCGAACGCCCGATGCGCAAAATCAGCCGCGATATTCAGACGGTTTTCGGGCCGCTCAGCGCGTCGTCGCCAGCACGGCTTCGACCGCGCGCCCGATCGACAGCAGGGTGTCGTCGGCGTTCGGCGCGCCCGCGAGCATCAGGCCGGCGGGCGCCTCGCCGCGTGGATGGCAGGGCAGCGACAGCGCGCACGCATCGAGGAAATTGAAGGCGGTCGGATTGCGCAGGATCAGCGCATTGGTGCGCGTGAAGGCGTCGTCGTCGGTTTCCAGATCGGCGATGCGCGGCGGCAGCACCGGCACCGTCGGGCAGACGATCGCGTCGAACCGCTGCCAGAGCGTCGTGCGGGCTGCCTCGATCATCGCGTCGCGCGCTTCGCACAAGTCGATGTAGTCGGCCGCGCTCGCCGCTTCCGCGCGCTTCAGACGCGCGAGCACGCGCGGATCGTATTCGTCGCCGCGCTCGGCCATCAGCTTCCGGTGCCACGCATACGCCTCGATTGCCACGAGCGGATAGCGGCTGATTTCCGGCAGTCGATCCAGCGGCGCGAAGCGCACGTCTTCCACCAGCGCGCCCGCGGCGGCCAGATGATTGATCGCCGCAGCGACCGCGCTCGCGACGGGAGATTCGACGCCATCGGTCACGTAGTTCGTGAGCACGCCGAGGCGCACACCGTCGAGCGGGCGCGTCGCGGGCACGCCGGGGTCGCGTCCGGCGAGAATGCGGTCGACGAGCGCGCAGCACGCGACCGACATGCCGATCGGCCCGAACGAATCGAGCGTCTTCGAGAGCGGCACGCCGCCTTGCTTCGGAATGCGGCTCGCGGTCGGCTTGAAGCCCGTGAGGCCGCACAGCGCGGCGGGAATGCGGATGGAACCGCCGGTGTCGGTGCCGAGCGCGACGGCGGCCATGCCGTCCGCGACCGACGCCGCCGCACCCGACGACGACCCACCCGCGATGCGCGCGTCGCCCGGCACGTCGGCATGCCACGGGGAACGCGGCGTGCCGTAATGCGGGTTCAGTCCGAGACCGGAGAAGGCGAACTCGCTCATGTTGGTGCGCCCGACGATCACCGCGCCCGCGCGGCGCAGGCGTGCGACAGCGATGGCGTCGGCCTTGGCGGGAGGCGCATCGCGCAGCGCTTTCGAGCCGGCGCGCGTCACTTCGCCTTCGATATCGAAGAGATCCTTGATCGACACCGGAATGCCCGCGAGCGGCGAAAGCACGGTGCCGGCGCGGCGCAGCGCGTCGTGGGCATCGGCGGCGGCGCGGGCGTGTTCGGCATCGACATGGAGGAAGACGGTCGAGCCCTGGCCGGCAGGATCGGCGATACGTTCGAGCGCCGCCTCGACGAGCGCGCGGCTCGTCGTGCGGCCGCTTTTCAGATCGGCGGCGAGTTGGGCAAGCGGGGCGAACTGCGGCGAAGTGGTGGGCATGGCGTCGGGCAGTGGCGTTGCCTCATGCGAGAAGGCCGGGCACGCCCGGCGCTTCGCATCGGCAGTGAGTGGATGGGCGCGCCGTGTCGCAAACTTGGGGCGTCCAAGGTGGCTGTCATTCTAAGCCACCGACGCCGATCGAACACCGCTCAGATCGTGCGCGAGAAACGGCGCAGGCTCGCCTGTCCCAGATAACGGTCGAATACCGACGCGACGTTGCGCACCAGCATGCGTCCGGCGGGCAGAACGCGGATCGCGTCGTGCGAGAGGTCGATGAGGCCGTCGTTCGCCATCGGCGCGAGGCGCGCGAGTTCATCGGCGAAAGCGGTTGGGAATTCGATGCCGTGCGTCCTCGCGACATCGTCGAAACGCAGCTCGCCGCCGCACATGAGACGCATGATGACGTCGCGGCGGAGTTCGTCGTCGGCGCAAAGGCGCACGCCGCGCGTGATGGCGAGTTCGCCCGCATCGATCGCGGCGGTGTAATCGGCGAGCTCGCGCGCGTTTTGCGCGTAAACATCGCCAATCTTGCCGATCGACGACGCGCCGATGCCGATCAGATCGCAATCCGCGCGCGTGCTGTAGCCCTGAAAGTTGCGCTGCAGCGTGCCGGCTTCGAACGCGCGCGCGAGCTCGTCGCCGGGCAGCGCGAAATGATCCATGCCGATGTACACGTAACCTGCATCGCACATGCGCGCGATCACGCGTTCGAGAATCGCGAGGCGCACGGCGGGCGAGGGCAGCGCGCTTTCGTCGATCTGCCGCTGCATCTTGAAGAGCGACGGCATGTGCGCATAGCCGAACACGGACACGCGATCGGGTTTCAGATCGATGATCGCGTCGAGCGTGCGCGAAAAGCTCTCGACGCTCTGATGCGGCAGCCCGTAGATCAGATCGACGCTCACGGACTTGAAACCGTTCCTGCGCGCGGCGTCGAGCACCGTCTCCGTCATTTCACGCGGCTGGATGCGATTGACGGCGCGCTGCACGCGCTCGTCGAAGTCCTGCACGCCGAGGCTCAATCGGTTGAAGCCAAGCTCGCGCAGCAACGCGATGGTCGCCGGCGATGCCTCGCGCGGATCGACCTCGATCGAATATTCGGCGCGCTGGTCGGCGACGAGATTGAAATGCTCGCGCGTCGCGGACATCAGTTCGGCCATCTCGTCGTGCGAGAGGAAGGTCGGCGTGCCGCCGCCCCAGTGAAGCTGCGTGACCGGACGCGAGGTGTCGAAGAGCGCGTCCTGCAAGGCGAGTTCGCGCTTCATCCGGTCGAGATAGGGGCGTGCGTGCGCGCGATTTTTCGTCGCGATCTTGTTGCAGCCGCAGTAGAAGCAGACGGTGTCGCAGAACGGGATGTGGAAGTACAGCGAGAGATCGGCGTTCGCTTTCGCCTTGCGCGCGGCTTCGCGATAATGCGCGGGGTCGAACGCTTCGGTGAACTGGACGGCGGTTGGATAGGACGTGTAGCGCGGGCCGTGCGCATCGTAACGCGCGAGCAGATCGGGACGAAAGAACGGAGCGGCGGCAGTCATGACGGATCTCTGGGAATCGTCCGAGTGTAGTTGGCCGATGAGCGCAACAATCGCGTGATACGGTCGCAGCGATTTGACGAAGCGCAAGGATGAGGCGTGGGACAATATCGCTTCTTTTTGCGCGGTAAGTGTCGCCATGTCGATCGATTCTTCGTCTCATGCCTGCCGGGAAGCGTGCGGTGCGTGCTGCATCGCGCCTTCGATTTCGAGCCCGATTCCGGGGATGCCGCATGGCAAGCGCGCGGGCGAGCGTTGCGTTCAACTGGGCGATGATCTGCGCTGCAGGATTTTCGGCGATCCGCGCAGGCCGGCGTGTTGTTCCGGTTTGCAGCCGTCCGGCGAGATGTGCGGCGAGACGCGCGAATACGCGTTGACGTGGATCGAACGACTGGAAGCGCAGACGCGGCCCACGCAACTGTCTTGACGATCGGCAGTCGAAGTTCCGAACCGCGCCACGCGGCGCAGACTTGAATAATGCTTTGGAGGATTACGCATGACGGAACCCGTCGCGCCGCTGCGGCGCCGGTTCGTGCTCGCAGGACTGTTGTCCCTGTCGGCACTCGCATTCACATCGGAGGCTCGATCCGCCTCGAACTCGATATTCCCCTTCATTCCGGATCACTACACATTTTCGACGCAGCAGGTGCAGGAAGCGGTCGCGCGCAAGTTCCCGCTGCAACGCACGGCTTCCCAGATATTCGATGTCGTCCTGAGCAATCCGGTCGTCGGCATGGCGCCGGATCGCAATCGCGTGACGGTGCGGGTCGATGCGCGTCTGTCCACGCCCTTCATGCCGAATCCGGTGATCGGTGCGTTCACGCTCTCGACGCAACTCGCCTACGACGTGCCGAGCCGTTCGGTCATTCTCGTTTCACCATCCGTTGACAATGCGCAGTTCAGTGGTGACGCCGCGCAGTACAACCAACAGATTGCGTCGGTCGGCGCGCAACTCGCGGCGCAGCTGCTCGACCGCTATCCGATTCACACGTTCAAGCCCGAGGAACTCCAGTTCGCCGGCGTGTCTTACGAACCCGGTACAATCACAGTCCTTACAAACGGCATACGTGTGCAGATTGTTGAGAAGTGAGTCGAAATCTCTGCGCAATGTGCTCCACAAGCAACGGCGATAACGGCGACAAGGGCTGAACGGATGGACTGGATATTGATGGTGAAGGCGCTCATTCTGGGCGTCGTGGAGGGCTTGACCGAATTTTTGCCGGTTTCGAGCACGGGGCATCTGATCGTGGCGGGCAGCTTGCTGAATTTCACCGACGCCCAATCGAAAACCTTCGATGTCGTCATCCAGTTCGGCGCCATTCTCGCCATCTGCTGGGAATATCGCGCGAAGATCGGCTCCGTGGTCACGGGCCTGCCCGTGCGCGCCGACGCGCGGCGCTTCACGCTGAACGTGATCATCGCGACGATTCCGGCCATCGTCCTCGGTCTGCTTTTCGAGAAGGGCATCAAGTCGGTGCTGTTCTCGCCGGTGCCGGTGTCGGTGGCGCTGATCGTCGGCGGCATCGTGATTTTGTGGGCGGAGTCGCGCCAGCGCGAACGCGCCGTCGCCCCGCGCGTACATTCCGTCGATGATCTTTCCTACTCCGATGCCTTCAAGGTCGGTCTCGCGCAATGCTTCGCGCTGATTCCGGGCACTTCGCGTTCCGGCGCGACGATCATCGGCGGGATGCTGTTCGGACTCGAACGACGCGTCGCCACGGAGTTTTCGTTTTTCCTCGCCATTCCGATCATCTTCGGCGCGACGCTCTACGAAATGGCCAAGTACTGGCGCACGCTGACCGTGGACGATTTCGGGCTGTTCGCGATCGGTCTCGTCGCGGCCTTCGTCAGCGCCTTCGTCTGCGTGCGCTGGCTGCTGCGCTACGTCGCGTCGCACGATTTCACCGCGTTCGCGTGGTATCGCATCGGCTTCGGCCTGCTGATCCTGATCGTCGGATATAGCGGCGGCCTGAGCTGGGCCGACTGACCGCGCTTTCGCCGCGCACCATGCAAAACGCCACGGCTTGCCGTGGCGTTGTCCTTTGTGCGCGGCGCTTTAGCGGCGGCGGAACATCAGGTCCCACACGCCGTGCCCGAGCCGCAGGCCGCGTCGCTCGAACTTCGTGACCGGACGGAACTCGGGACGCGGCGCGTAGCCGTCCGCGGTGTTTTCCAGCGCAGGCTCGGCGGACAGGACTTCGAGCATCTGCTCGGCATAGTTCTGCCAGTCGGTCGCCAGATGGATATAGCCGCCCGGCTTCATGCGCGACACGAGCAGCGCGACGAACTTCGGCTGGATCAGGCGGCGCTTGTGATGACGCGCCTTGTGCCACGGATCGGGGAAATAGATGTGCACGCCGTCGAGACTGTCGGGCGCGATCATGTGTTCGAGCACTTCCACGGCGTCGTGCTGAAGAATGCGGATATTGCCGAGCCCTTGCTCGCCGATCAGCTTGAGCAGCGCGCCGACGCCAGGCTCATGCACTTCCACGCCGATGAAGTCATCGCCGGGACGCGCGGCCGCGATCTCCGCCGTGGTCGCGCCCATGCCGAAGCCGATCTCCAGCACGCGCGGCGCCTGCCGGCCGAAGAGTGCATCCCAGTCGCCGGGCTGCGGCGTGTAGGGCACGACGTAGCGCGGACCGAGATCGTCGATTGCGCGCTGCTGGCCCGGCGATACACGGCCCGCGCGCGTGACGAAACTGCGGATGCGGCGATGGCGCAGCGTGGCATTCTCGGCGATGTTGACGTGGGGCTGATCGTTGCCGTCGGCGCCGGCGTCGTCCTGTGGATCGTGGTTCATGAGGCGATGCTGGAAACAGATGCGCGAAACTAAAAAGCCGCCCAAACGTGACTCGGGGCGGCTTTCGCTGGATTTCTGGAGCGGGCGATGGGAATCGAACCCACGTCTGTAGCTTGGGAAGCTACGGTAATGGCCATTATACGACGCCCGCATGAGGCGGCTATTGTAAGCGCAACGCGCCGCGAGGCGCAATTGCGCCGGCGGCTCAGATCCCGAACAGCGTCATCGATACGGCGACGCGCGTCACGACCATCAACAGCACCTGCACGATCACGAACAGCAGGATCGGCGAAAGATCGATGCCGCCGAGCCGCGGCAGAATGCGCCGCAGCGGATCGAGGAACGGCGCGGTGATCTGATAGAGCAGCGGCATCGCCGGCGATTGCGGATTGAGCCATGAAAGCAGCGCCATCAGGATCGTCACCCAGATGATCAGATTCAGCGCCCACTTGACGACGGTCAGCAGCGCGACGAGCAGGAGGATCGGCACCATGAGCGTCGGATCGACGCCCGCGAGCACGACCATCAGCGTCACGTACACAGCCGATGCGATGAACGCCGCGACAATGCTTGCCCAGTCGATCTTTCCGCCAGGCAGGATCTTGCGCAGCGGCAGGACGATCCAGTTGGTCGCCTGCATCACGGCGTTCGAAACGGGGTTGTAGGGCGGCATGCGCACGACCTGAATCCACGCGCGCAGCAGGAGCGCCGCGCCGAACAGGGTGAACAGGGTGTTGAGCAGAAAACGGGCGATATCGCCGAACATCTCGGGTCCTCTAGGATGCGTGCGCAGTGTCGCGACTTGCGCCGGGTCGTATTGACGAAAAGTGAAGGGAAGCGGAGGCGCTAGCGGGCGAAGATCCGCCTGATGGTGGTCTCGGAGCGGCGGCCGCCTGTGCGGCGCGAATCGGGAATGCTGACCTTGATCATTGTTCGTTCTCTGGACTTGAATATCGTGCCGAAGCCAACGCGGTGCGCGGCGCATCGTGCGCGATCCGCGCGAATGCACCCGTGCCGTTCGATGAAGCTTCGCGATTCACTGCATGCGGCGACTCGAATTCCCCGCCCAGCAGGCGTGCCTGATGGGGTGCCGGACGTCACCATAACATGGCTTTAATGCGGCTTGGGGACGTTGTCGCACGTGGCGGAAGCGATTCTCCGGACAATCACATGAAAGGCAAGTGAAAGTCGTTGACGCGGTCGGTTTGGGCACCCGACGCCAGCATCTGAAAACCCTAGTGTTGCCAATTTGAGACGATCGCGAAAAGGCGCATTTCACGCAAAACTGGCAGGATATAAATACGGATAGCGAAAGAGCGAATCGTCGTGCAGCGCGCTATTGTTTCTATTGGCAGCTTTTCCCCGGCCCCAAAGGGCATATTTTCTGCTGTGTGTGGTTAGACGCACATCGACGTGAAAGATTGGTTTCTTTGCGAACATCGAGGAACGGACAGGCGCTCAATACTAAACAGAACACGGATTCAGCGGGAGACGGCATGCGGCCTGAGGCCGTCGCTCTCCCTTCAGGTTTCATTCGCTACGTTCGGAGGTCGCCATGAGCATTTTCTCTTATCGAAAGCATCTGCGATTCTTGAGCCAGGCCCAGCGGCGTCGCTGGTGGGACCAGAAAAAGCGCCTGACGCCCCGGGTTGTGATCGGTGGGGCGTATGTTCCGCCAAACGTCACGCGTGAATTCGCTTATGTGAAAGTCGGCTAAAACTCGCGTCGTTTTAAGACTTTCGCGCAATACATTAAGAGCCCCGCCGGATGCATTGTCCGGCGGGGCTTTTTCGTTCATTTGTAAATATAAGTTACGCGGTTTTAAGCGCTCGAACCGCGCAACGTCGCGAACAGGGCGCAGACCTCCGCCGAACGGCCGATCCGGACGCACTTGCGGGCGACGCCGGCCTTTCAAATCCACGCCGGCGTTAAGGAACTTGCAATTTGCAACAAATGGCTCCTGCGACCGACCGTGTTTTTCGATAAATTGATCTCATACCGTCGCTCGTGAGCCGTGGGAATCGGCCAACACGCGAAGCGGCGAGGAGAACGAAAGTGAAAAAGCTCGGTGGTTTGTTGGTTGCTGGTGCGCTCGGTGCCGGTTTCGTCGGTGCCGCGCAGGCGCACGTTTCAATTGGCGTGGGCATCGGGGTGCCGGCCTATCCGGTCTATGCCGCGCCGCCTGCACCTGTCTATGTGGTTCCGCCGCAGCCGGTATATGTCGCGCCGCCGCCGCCCGTGGTGTACGCGCCGCCGCCCGCCGTGGTCGTGGGTGGCTACGGCGGTGGCTATGGCTACTACGGCCGTCCATACTACCGGCATCACGGCTATTACCGTCACGGTCCGGGCTGGCGCTACTGATCCGTCCGAGCGACGAATCCAAAAAGGCGATGCGAGTTGGCATCGCCTTTTTTGTTTGAAGGGCGCTTTTGAATTCCGCTGATGGAACTGGGAGAATGGTGATCCTTTCACGTCGCGCTCTCACGCCAATGTCCTCTCTTCCCGCCCCGACTTTCGATGACGTCGCCGATGCCGCCCGGCGCATCGAAGGCGTCGCCCATCGTACGCCCGTCCTGACTTCCCGCACCGCCGATGCCATCGCGGGCGCGTCGCTGTTTTTCAAGTGCGAAAACTTCCAGCGCATGGGTGCGTTCAAGTTTCGCGGCGCGTACAACGCGCTCTCGCATTTCGACGATCGGCAGCGCGCCGCGGGCGTGATCACCTATTCGTCGGGCAATCATGCGCAGGCGATTGCGCTGTCCGCGAAGCTCGCCGGCATCCGCGCGACGATCGTGATGCCCGAGGACGCGCCCGCCGCGAAGATGGAAGCGACGCGCGGTTACGGCGGCGAAGTGATCACGTACGACCGCTACACGCAGAACCGCGAGGAAATCGGCCGCAAGCTCGCCGAGGAGCGCGGCATGACGCTGATTCCGCCCTACGATCATCCGCATGTGATCGCGGGGCAGGGCACGTCGGCGAAGGAACTGATCGAGGAAACCGGTCCGCTCGATTATCTGTTCGTGTGCCTGGGCGGCGGCGGACTTATCGGCGGATGCGCGCTCGCGGCGGCGGCGCTGTCGCCGGACTGCAAGGTGATCGGCGTCGAGCCGGAAGCGGGCAACGACGCGCAGCAATCGCTCGCGCGCGGCGAGATCGTGCATATCGACGTGCCGCGCACGATCGCCGATGGCGCCGCGTCCACGCATGTCGGCGAATACAACTTCCCGATCATCCAGCGTCACGTCGACCGGATCGTCACCGTGAGCGACGCGCAGTTGATCGAGACGCTGCGCTTCTTCGCGCAACGCATGAAGATGGTCGTCGAACCGACCGGCTGTCTCGCGGCGGCGGCCGTGCTGCAGAAGGTCGTGCCGGTCGAAGGCAAGCGGGTGGGCGTGATCGTGTCGGGCGGCAACGTCGATCTCGCGAAGCTCGCTCAGTTCGTCGCGTGACGCCGCATCGTCATGAAGTCGCGTTGACGATCAGATCGCGGTAGCCGTTGACGATCACGCTGTACGCGAAGTACGCGAAGAGCACGGCGGACATCACGTGGCACGCGCGCAGGAGCCGGGTTCCGGCGCGCTTTCTGCCGTGGCTCGCGAGCGTGCAGATGAAGATCGTCCAGCCGAGTCCGCCGCAGAAGAAACCGATCAGAAACACGGACGCGGAGACGGGGCTCGTCGCGCCGGACTTGGCGATGAGCGCGCCGCCGACCGCCGCGAACCACAGGATCGCGCTCGGCGACGACACCGCGAGCAGGCATCCCCGCAAGAAGCTTTTCAAGTGGCCGGGACGCGGCACGGTGAGATCCGCTTCGCCTTCGACGGGCGGCGCGGACGCGGGATTGAGCGCCTCACGCGCCATCTTCCACGTCAGGAAGAGCAGCACGATCGCGCCGCCGATCCACACGACCCAGCGCACCGCGGAAAACTGCAGCAGCGCCGACATGCCCGCGAGCGCGAGCATCGCGTAGACGAGATCGCCGAAACACGTTCCCAGGCCGAGCACGAGCCCCGGTTTGAAGCCGTGCGACAGCGCGAGCGAAATGATCGCGACATTCGCGATCCCGATATCCAGACACAGCGACAGCGACAGAAAAAAACCGTCCGACAGCAACGACCACGAGTGCATATTTTTATTGATGGTTGTGAAGCGGGAAGCTCACGTCGAGACGGCCGGTCGGCACGTTCATCGTGTTGCGCGTGGGCGGATTGCGGAAGGCGGCGAGCGCGTCGCGCTGCTGTTGCGTGCCGATGCCGAGCGTATCGAGCACATGGACGACGACCGCGTTGAGCACCGACGTGTTGCCGTCCTCGACCTTCACCGCGATGCCGATCGGACCTTCATCGCGGCGCACGCCGATCGCATAGCTCGCATCCGCGCCCGTCTTGCCGACGAGCGCTCCGCCGAACGCCTGCATCAACAGCGTACAGAAGCGTCCTTCGCCCGCGACGAGTTCCGGATGCGACGTCATCGCGCGATGGATGCGCGCGAGCGGCGAGCCTTCGGGCGCGGCGGCGATCTTCACGTAGAGTCGCGCGAGACGTTCGAGCGGGAACGCGGGCGTCGGCAGATTGCAGCCATCGATGGCCCATTGCACGTCGTCGTCGGCGAGATCGACCGCGCGCGCGACGGTGTGCTTCACGCGCGCCTGCAGCGGATGATCGGGCAAGTGGTAATCAGCGAGCGGCGCGTTCATCGCCCGGGCGCCCGCGAGCATGCCGGCGTGCTTGCCGGAACAGTTGCTGCACGCGGCGGTCGGCGTGAAGTCGCGCCTGATCCAGTCCTTGAACACGGCGTCCGATATTGGCGGATGGCCGCCGCAGCGCAGATCGCTTTCGCTCGCGTTCGATTTGCCGAGCATCGCGAGCGCGCGCTCGATATGACGCGGCTCGCTGCTATGCGATCCGCACATCAGCGCGAGGTCTTCGTCGGTGAAGCCGAAGCGCTCGAGCGCGCCCGTTTCGATGACCGCGAGCGCCTGCGCGGGCTTCGCCGCCGAGCGCGGCAACGTCACGCGATGAGGATCGCCGAAGGAATGCACGAGGCGCCCGTTCGCATCGACGACGGCGACGTGCGCCGCGTGCGTGTTCTCGATGACATCGCCTCGATAAAGCGTGGCCGCGATCATGATTTATCCAGTCCGATTTCAGCCCACAGCGCATCGACGCGACGCTTCACCGCTTCATCCATGACGATCGGGCGGCCCCACTCGCGATTCGTTTCGCCGGGCCATTTATTGGTCGCATCGAGTCCCATCTTCGAGCCGAGGCCCGCCACCGGCGACGCGAAATCGAGATAGTCGATCGGCGTGTTGTCGACCATCACGGTGTCGCGCGTCGGATCGACTCGCGTCGTGATGGCCCAGATGACTTCTTTCCAGTCGCGCACGTTCACGTCTTCATCCACCACGACGATGAACTTCGTATACATGAACTGCCGCAGGAAGCTCCACACGCCGAACATCACGCGCTTCGCGTGGCCGGGGTAGCTCTTCTTCATCTGCACGATGGCCATCCGATAGCTGCAGCCTTCGGGCGGCAGATAGAAATCGGTGATCTCGGTGAACTGCTTCTGCAGGAGCGGCACGAACACTTCGTTCAGCGCGACGCCGAGCACTGCGGGCTCGTCGGGCGGCTTGCCGGTGTAGGTGGAATGGAACAGCGCGTCGCGGCGCATCGTGATCTTTTCGACGGTGAAGACCGGAAACCACTCCTGCTCGTTGTAGTAGCCGGTGTGATCGCCGTACGGCCCTTCGAGCGCGTGTTCGTATTTCGCCGCCGCGGACGCCGATGGACGCGGCGGCGCGCCTTCGGGCGCGGGCGGCGGCGTGCCGTCCTGCGGATAGATGAAGCCTTCGAGCACGATCTCGGCGCGCGCCGGCACCTGAAGCGTATCGACGCCCGGCGTCAGGCACTTCGCGAGCTCGGTGCGCGAGCCGCGCAAGAGGCCCGCGAACTGATATTCGGACAACGAATCGGGTACGGGCGTCACGGCGCCGAGGATCGTCGCGGGATCGGCGCCGAGCACGACCGCCACCGGATACGGCTTGCCGGGATTCGCAAGCGCGAATTCGCGGAAGTCGAGCGCGCCGCCGCGATGCGCGAGCCAGCGCATGATGAGCTTGTTGCGCCCGATGAGCTGCTGCCGATAGATGCCGAGATTCTGGCGCGGCTTGTTCGGTCCGCGCGTGACGGTGAGGCCCCAGGTGAGCAGCGGTCCGGCGTCGCCGGGCCAGCATGTCTGGATCGGCAACCGGTTGAGATCGACGTCCTGGCCTTCCCACACCACTTCCTGGCAAGGCGGCGCGCTGACCGACTTCGGCGCCATGTCCCACACGGCCTTCGCGAGCGAGAGCAGCTTGCCCGCGTCCTTCAGGCCTCTCGGCGGCTCGGGTTCCTTGAGCGCGGAAAGCAGCCTGCCGACGTCGCGCAGCGAACTCAGCGCGGCGACATCGCTGCCGAGGCTGACATCGGCGCCGCTCTGCGCTTCGGTTTCGATGCCCATGCCGAGCGCGACGCGCCGCGTCGTGCCGAAGAGGTTGGCGAGCACGGGCATCGTGTGGCCCGTGGGAGCTTCGAAAAGCAGAGCGGGTCCGCCCGCGCGTAGCACGCGATCCGAGACTTCGGTGATTTCGAGAACGGGGGAAACGGGCTGCCGAATGCGGCGGAGTTCACCGATCGCCTCGAGGCGGGCAGTGAAGTCGCGCAGATCTTTGTATTTCATCGATGGTCGAAATTGGACTCGAAGGCGCCGGAGCACGAGGCTCGACGGGCGGGACGGCTGCGCGCAAGGCGATTGTCGATTTTACCTGCGACAGCGTCGGTGCGTTGGGCGACATTCAGCAAATTCCGCTGGGAATCGCCCGCGAGACGTGGTTTTCGGGCTCTGAACGCTGTTCAATATAACTGTAAGTAATTGAAACACAAGTCTTTAGCATTGACGGATAATTAAACCCTGATAGAATCAGCTCGCATCTCTTGCAGGTTTTGAAACTTTTTACCTTCGCCTCAGGTCTTTCTTGACGCAACATGCGTCGCCTGCGCCGCTCCTGCCCGGCGATTCATGGTGTTTGGTTGTCATGCCGGCGTTTCTCGCGCCGGTTTTTCGCGTGGAGAGCCACCCGCGCATTGAGGGCACGCAGTTCGTGCCGCGCAACCCGGCAGTTTTTTGCCGGATCGGCTTTCCAGACGGCGCATGCCGTATCCCCGATGCCGCTTACGCTTGCCGAGAGCGAGTGGTGTCTGATTTGCGCTCCGAATACGCGCTTTATTCGTATTCATCTGCGCAAATCATGCAACATTGGGAGTATCGATGAACACTTCGGTTTGGTGGGGTTCCGACACCCGCGCCGCGCAGATCATGCGCATAGCGCTCCGTCGCGGACGCCGTTTGAGTCACCATGTCTTCGCGATGGTCGGTTGTGCCGCCGTCGTCAGCGCGCTCGCACTGTGGTTGCTGCCTTCGTGGCGCACGAACTTTGCCGCAAAGATCATGCCTTTCGTGTCGGCCGCCGTTCAGGCGGGACCGGCTCGCCTGCTCGCGGGCCAGCCGCTGCCGCCGTTCTCGGCGGTGCATCATCCGTCTGGAGACGCCTCGCTGCCCGTGAACGTCGCCGCGAACACCGCGCCGTCGGACAGCCTCAAGGCGCCGTCGACGGGGCCATCGCTCGGCGCCGCCGCCAGCGACGACGCAAGCACGCATCAGCTCACCGGCGGCATCAGCCTCGCCGTGTCGCCCAACGGGCTCGACCCGCGCACCATGCCGTCCGTCGGCATGCTGGCGAGCATGATTCCCGCGCAACGCGTGGTCGCCGACGCACGCGACGACCGGGTGCTCGTTTCCACGCGCGAGCAGAAGCTCGTCTCGAACTTCATCGCGCGGCGTTATCGCGTGGCGGAGGAGCCGGTTGCCGAGCTCGTGCGCGCCGCGTTCGACACGGGCCGCGAAGTCGGTCTTGATCCGCTGCTGCTGCTGTCCGTCATGGCTATCGAATCGGGCTTCAATCCGTACGCTGAAAGCGGCGTCGGCGCTCAGGGCCTGATGCAGGTGATGTCGAAGGTTCATTCCGACAAGTTCGAATACTTCGGCGGCTCGCACGCAGCGCTCGATCCGCTCGCGAATATCAAGGTCGGCGCGCTCGTGCTGAAGGATTGCATCGCGCGCGGCGGTTCGGTTGCGGGCGGCCTGCGCTACTACGTCGGCTCCTCGACGCAGGACGACGGCGGTTACGGCGCGAAGGTGCTGGCCGAGCGTACGCGTCTGCGCGATGTCGCACGCGGCCGCAACGTGCCGATCAACGCGCCGCAGGCGCCGGTTCAGGCCGCGCCCAAGCAGGTTCTGGCCTCGACCGCCGCGGACAAGCGCGTGCACGTGACCATCGATTCGAAGAAGTCGGTCTCGCAGGACGAAGGCGACGCGGAAACGAAGCACGTCGCATCGGCGGAGTTCGGCGCTTAAACGTTTCGTCGGACGCAAAGAAAAAGGGCACCTTTCACGGTGCCCTTTTTTCGTTCTTGCGATGCGGTTTTATCGGCGGAATAGCGTGCCCAGCCGCTCGACCGCTTCCTCAAGCTTCGAGTACGCCGTCGCATACGAAAGACGGATGTAGCGCTCCGGCGCATGAAAGCCGAAATCCACGCCCGGCACGAGCACGACGCCCGCGTCGTGGAGCATCGAATGCGTGAGCGCGTCGCTGTCGCCGGCGGCGGGGTGATGAACCGTCGTCGTATCGGCGTAGACGTAGAACGCGCCGTCGGGCACCACCGGCACGCCGAAGCCGAGCGAACGAAGCGCCGGCACGATGTAATCGCGCCGCCGCTTGAATTCGAGGCGACGCGATTCGTAGATCGCGATCGTCTGCGGCTCGAAACACGCGAGCGCCGCGTGCTGGGCCAGCGCCGACGCGCAGATGAACAGGTTCTGCGACAGCTTTTCGACCGCGCTCACCATCGCGTGCGGCACGACGAGCCAGCCGAGCCGCCAGCCGGTCATGTTGAAGTACTTGGAGAAGCTGTTCACGGTGACGACATCGTCGCCGAAGGAGAGGGCGGACACGGGCTTCGCGTCGTAGCTCAAACCCTGATAGATCTCGTCGACGATCGTGAAGCCGCCATGCGCACGCACTTTTTCGACGATACGCCGGAGCTCGTCCGGCTCGATCGACGTGCCCGTCGGATTCGACGGCGACGCGAGCAGCACGCCGCGCGTGGCCGGTCCCCAGTTTTCTTCGACATGCTCGGCCGTCAGCTGAAAGCGCTCGGCCGGACCGCTCGCGATGAGCACCGGCTTGCCATCCGCCGCCGACACGAAATGCCGGTTGCACGGATAGCACGGATCGGGCATCAGCACTTCGTCGCCGTTATCGACGAGCGCCATGCACGCGAGCAGCAGCGCCGCCGACGCGCCCGCCGTCACGACGATGCGCTCCGGATCGACCGTGAGGCCGAACGTATCGCGATAATGCCGCGCGATCGCCTCGCGCAGCGGCGTGATGCCGAGCGCGTTGGTGTATTGCGTGACGCCGCGCTTCAATGCATCGGCGGCGGCGTTGATCACGGGCTCGGGCGCGGTGAAGTCCGGCTCGCCGATGCTCATGTGGATGATGTCGCGGCCCGCGCGCTCGAGCGCCTGAGCCTCTTTCATCAGCTCCATCACGTAGAACGGCTCGATCGCATCGACACGCGACGCAAGCCGGACGAGCGGTTCCGCACCCTGGTTCATTTATGCTCCGCGTCCGCGCGCCTGCGCCTCGGTGGGACGCATTACGACGGCGAGCTTGTCGAGCACGCCGTTCACATACTTGTAGCCGTCCGAGCCGCCGAAGGTTTTCGTCAGCTCGACCGCCTCGTTGATGACGACGCGATACGGCACGTCGATGTGGTGCTTGAACTCGAACGCGGCCACCAGCAGCACCGCGCGCTCGACCGGCGACAACTGCTCGATCGGGCGGTCGAGGCACGGCTGCAACTGCTCGGACAGCGCGGCGGATTCCTTGATCACGCCATGCAGGATCGCATCGAGATGCGCCTGATCGGCCTTGTCGAAGCCTTGCGCGTTGCGCAGTTGCGCGTCGATTTCGCCGGCGGGCGCGCCCGACAGCAACCATTGATAAAGCCCTTGCGTCGCGAGTTCGCGCGAACGGCGTCGAGCGCTCTTCATGCGCGGTCCTCGTCTTCTTCGTCTTCGTCTTCATCGTCGCCGTCGAGCTGTTCGAGCGCGACGGAGAGATTCGCCATTTCGACTGCCACGCGTGCTGCGTCGCGGCCCTTTTCGGTCATGCGGGCGACGGCCTGCTCGTCGTTCTCGGTCGTCAGCACGGCGTTCGCCACCGGAATGCCGAAATCGAGCGCGATGCGCGAGATGCCCGAGCCGCTTTCGTTCGACACGAGCTCGAAGTGATACGTCTCGCCGCGCACGACGGCGCCGAGCGCGATCAGCGCGTCGAACTGGCCGGATTCCGCGAGCTTCTGCAGCGCGAGCGGAATTTCGAGCGCGCCCGGCACGGTGACGAGCAGCACGTCCTGGCCGATCACGCCGAGGCGCTCCAGCTCCTCGATGCACGCGTCGGCGAGGCCGTTGCACACCGGTTCGTTGAAGCGCGACTGCACGATGCCGATGCGCAGGCCGTCGCCGTCGATATTCGGCTGGTACTGTCCGATTTCCATGAATGGTCCTTCCCTTGGAATTGTGTGGAATAAGGGTGTGCGGCCGGCGGTCTCAGACCGAGCGCAACTGGGTGATGGCGGTTTCCGTCGGCGCGGCGGTGGCGGGGCAGCCGGGCATCGGCACGAAGCCCGTCACTTCGAGCCCGTAGCCCGACATGCTGCCGAGTTTGCGCGGCGTCGCGAGCACTTCCATCTTGCCGACGCCGATATCGCGCAGAATCTGCGCGCCGATGCCGTAGGTCTTGAAGTCGATCGGGCGGCGCTTGAGTTCGGCCGCCTTGTCCTTCTGGTCGAAGGCGCGGAACACGTCGACGAGATGCTCCTTCGTGTCGCCGCAATTGAGCATGACGATCGCGCCGAGATCGCGCGCGGCGATTTCCTTCATCGCGGCGTCGATGGTCCACGAGTGCGTCGACGAATCGATTTCGAGCAGATCGAGCACCGAGAGCGGCTCGTGCACGCGCACCGGCGTGTCGCGGTCGGGATGCGGCGTGCCGCGCACGAGCGCGATATGCGGCGAGTGCGTCGGCTCGTCGCGATACAGCACCGCGCGGAACGGGCCGTGCGCGGTCTGCATCGTGCGTTCGCAGACTTTCTCGATGATCGATTCGGTACGGCTGCGGTAATGGATCAGATCGGCGATCGTACCGATCTTGATGCCGTGCTGCTGGCCGAATTCGATGAGATCCGGCAGGCGCGCCATCTCGCCGTCGTCCTTGATGATCTCGCAGATGACCGCGGCCGGCGTGAGGCCCGCGAGCGCGGTCAGATCGCAGCCGGCTTCCGTGTGGCCCGCGCGCACGAGCACGCCGCCCGGCTGCGCCATGATCGGGAACACGTGGCCCGGCTGGACGATATGCTCGGCGCGCGCGTCGTGCGCGACCGCCGCGGCGATCGTCTTCGCCCGGTCCGAGGCGGAAATGCCGGTCGTCACGCCTTCGGCCGCTTCGATGCTGACCGTGAAGGCCGTGCCGTACTGCGTCCCGTTGCGGTGCGTCATGAGCGGCAGATTCAGTTGCTTGCAACGCTCCTGCGTGAGCGTGAGGCAGATGAGGCCGCGGCCGTGCTTCGCCATGAAGTTGATGGCTTCGGGCGTGACGAATTCGGCGGCGACGACGAGATCGCCTTCATTTTCGCGGTCTTCTTCGTCGACGAGGATCACCATCCGGCCGGCTTTCAGTTCAGCGATGATCTCAGGAGTGGAGGCGAGCGACATGATGACGTCCCGTGCGGGGTCCGGTTTGGGGAAAGCGCGTATTTTACGCCACGGCCGATGGACAGTCGCTGAAATCGGCGGGCAGTCGGGCGGGAGGGCCTCGTTGCAAAACGAGCAGCCCCGGCGCCCGGCAAAAGAGGCTCAGATCACTGCGCGCTCATCATCCGTTCGACATAGCGCGCGATCAGATCGATTTCCAGATTGACCTTCACGTCTTTGGCGAGCGCCTTGAGCGTCGTGACTTCGACGGTATGCGGAATCAGGTTGATGGAAAACTCGCAGCCATCGGCGCGGTCGCTGACGGAGTTCACGGTGAGACTCACGCCGTTCACCGTCACGGAACCTTTGTAAGCCAGATATTTGCCGATGTCCTTCGGCGCGACGATGCGCAATTCATGCGATTCGCCGACAGGCTCGAATTTCGACACGACGCCCAGTCCATCGACGTGGCCGGATACGAGATGCCCGCCGAGCCGGTCGTGCGCGCGCAATGCCTTCTCCAGATTCACTTCGATGCCCGCATCGCCGAGCCCGACCGTCTTGTCGAGACTTTCGCGCGACACGTCGACATCGAACGCATCGGCCGACTTCTTGATCACCGTCATGCACGCGCCCTGGATCGCGATGCTGTCGCCGAGTTCGACATCGGCGAGATCGAGATCGCCCGCGGCGACCGTCAGACGAACGCCCGCTTCCGGCTCCGAGCCGAGCGGCGTGACTTTCTCGATGCGGCCCACCGCCGCGACAATTCCTGTAAACATCGCTTCGTTCCTTGAATCGGTGTGCAATCAGCTCGCAGCGATCGACTCGACGAAGCGCGCGAGTATGCGCAGATCGTCGCCGAGCCGGTCGATGCGATGAAATTTCAGATGCGGCCGCGCATCGAGCGTTGCGGGCGGCGCGAAGTCGAACATGCCGGGCGCGTTGCCCAGCAGGCTCGGTGCGAGATACACCAGCAACTCGTCGACGCAGCCCTCGCGCAGCAGCGAGCCGTTCAGTTTGTGACCCGCTTCCACGTGCAGCTCGTTGATGCCGCGATCGGCGAGCGCGGTGAGCATCGCGGGCAGATCGACCTTGCCGTGCTCGTTCGACAGCTCGATCAGGTCCGCGCCTTTCTCACGCAGCGCGTCGATGCGCGCCGGATCGGCGTCGGCGGAATGGAAGATCCACGGCGGCGCGCCTTCGAGAATGCGCGCTTCCTTGGGCACGTCGAGACGGCTGTCGATCAAGACGCGTTGCGGCTGGCGCGGCGTGTCCACCGCGCGCACGGTCAGTTGCGGATCGTCCTCGCGCACCGTGCCGATGCCCGTCAGGATCGCGCAGGCGCGGGCGCGCCACGCGTGGCCGTCGGCGCGCGCGTCCTCGCCGGTGATCCACTGGCTTTCGCCCGTCGGCAGGCCGGTGCGGCCGTCGAGCGTGGCCGCGACTTTCATGCGCACCCACGGACGGCGGCGCGTCATGCGCGACACGAAGCCGATGTTCATCTCCTGCGCCTCGTTCGCGAGCAGCCCGCAGCGCACGTCGATGCCCGCATCGCGCAGCATCGTGAGGCCGCGACCGGACACCGACGGATTCGGGTCTTCCATCGCGGCGATCACTTTCTCGACGCGCGCATCGATGAGCGCGTGCGCGCACGGCGGCGTGCGCCCGAAATGGCTGCACGGTTCGAGCGACACATACGCCGTCGCGCCGCGCGGATCCTTGCCGCGCGAACGGGCGTCCTTGAGCGCCTGCACTTCGGCGTGATCCTGGCCGGCCGGCTGCGTGTAGCCCATGCCGATCACTTCGCCGTTCTTGACGAGCACGCAGCCCACACGCGGATTCGGCGTGGTTGTATACATGCCCTTCGAGGCGAGCGCGAGCGCGCGCTCCATGTGGGTGAAGTCGGTTTGCGAGAACATCGGCGCGGCCCGCGAGCGTCAGGCGGCGAGCGACGCGAACGCGCCGCGCGCGGCGTCGATGGTCGCGTCGATCACGGCGTCGTCGTGCGCGCTCGACACGAAGCCCGCTTCGAACGCCGACGGCGCGAAGTACACGCCCGCATCGAGCATCGCGTGGAAGAACGCGTTGAAGCGCCTGGTGTCGCCCTGCTGGATCTGCGCGAAGCTGCCCGGCACCGAGTCCATGAAGTACAGGCCGAACATGCCGCCGATCGAATCCGCGGAAAAGGGCACTTTCGCATCGCGGGCGGCGGCGGTCAGGCCGTCGACCAGCTTGCGCGTCTGCTTCGCGAGATCGTCGTAGAAACCGCGGCGCTGGATCAGTTGCAGCGTCTTGAGGCCCGCGGCCACGGCGATCGGATTGCCCGACAGCGTGCCTGCCTGATACACGCCGCCCAAAGGCGCGAGATGGGCCATGATGTCGCGGCGTCCGCCGAACGCCGCCGCCGGCATGCCGCCGCCGATGACCTTGCCGAGACACGTTAGGTCCGGCTTGATGCCGTAGACCTCCTGCGCGCCGCCGAGCGCGACACGGAAACCGCACATCACTTCGTCGAAGATCAGCACCGCGCCGTACTCGCTGCAGCGCTCGCGCAGCGCGTTGAGGAACTCGGGCGTTGCGCGCACGAGATTCATGTTGCCCGCGACCGGCTCAACGATCACCGACGCGATCTCCGACCCGAACGCCCTGAACGCCTCGTCGAGTTGCTCGACGTTGTTGTACTCGAGCACGGTCGTGTGCTTTGCGATATCGGCGGGCACGCCCGCGGAAGTCGGATTGCCGAACGTCAGCAGGCCGGAACCGGCCTTCACGAGCAGGCTGTCCGCGTGACCGTGATAGCAGCCCTCGAACTTGATGATGCGGCTGCGGTTCGTGAAGCCGCGCGCGAGGCGCAGCGCGCTCATCGTCGCTTCGGTGCCGGAGGAGACCATGCGCACCTGTTCGATCGACGGCACGAGCTTGCAGATTTCCTCGGCGATCTCGATTTCGGCTTCCGTCGGCGCGCCGAAGGAAAAGCCGTTCGCGAGCACGCGCTGCACGGCGTCGAGCACTTCGGGATGGACGTGACCCAGGATCATCGGGCCCCACGAGCCGATGTAGTCGATATAGCGCTTGCCGTCCGCATCCCAGAAATACGCGCCTTCTGCGCGCTCGATGAAGCGCGGCGTGCCGCCGACCGAGCGGAACGCGCGCACCGGCGAGTTCACGCCGCCGGGAATGGTTCGCTGGGCGCGTTCGAAGAGAACTTGATTCTTGGACATGGATGAAGGCCTGCGCTGAAAGTGGAAGCGGGAGTCGCGAAGGGCGGACCGGGCTCGAGCGGCGACGAGCGCGGCGTGCGAGACGCGCGGTCCGGCGCGAAAAATCGATGCTGAAATTGTACCGGAGTCGTTGCGAACGGGCGGTGTCGCGCCTATGACGATGGCGTACGTTTCGCGGGCGCGGACGGCGCGGGAGGCTGCGAGCGCCGGCCGGTTCGCGCAGTCCAGAGCTTTTCCAGCGCGCCCTCGGCAATCGGCTTGATGAGCGTGCCGGACATCTGCGCGTCCCACGTCTGCACGGAGAACGGATGCGCCCGCAATTCGTCGCGCGTGACGACGACTTCCTCGTGCGCATCGACGAGCCAGTCGTACACGAAGTCGATGCACAGCCGATAGCCGCGTTTGCTTCCGGCGTCGGCCACTTCGTAAGGCGCGCGCGTCACCCAGCCCGATGCGAATACGCCCTTCGGCTCCTGCGACACGCGATGCACGAACACGCGATCGCCCGGCAGGAGCCCGCGCGCGGTTCCGCAGCCCCATACATCGGCGACGGCATCGCCCGCGGCCACGCGCCGCGCGATGTCGGGCAACTCGGGCCACGGCCACTTTTTGGGGCTCCAGATCAGCAGAAAGGCGGTCATCGCGTCGATGAAACGGGAAGGAAAACGAGAGAAGAGCTTAGCGCAACGCGGCGATCAGGGCCGGATCACGGCGGGGCGTCGCGTACAATGACCGATCGCTTGCGCGGCACGAGGCCGTGTCGCATCCACTCATCCCCGTCTTGCGAACTCCATGTCCGACACCACCCGTCGCCGGCCCGATGGCCGGCTGATTCTGTTGCTCGGCGCGCTGGCCGCGTGCGGCCCGCTGTCGATCGACATGTATCTGCCGAGCCTGCCTTCGCTCGCCGCCTCGTTCGGCACGAGCCCGGCCGCCGCGCAGAGCACGCTCACGAGCTTCATGTTCGGCTTCTCGTTCGGCATGCTGCTCTATGGCCCGATGTCCGACGCCTACGGCCGCCGGCCCGTCCTGCTCGGCGGCATCGCGCTGTACGCGCTCGCGAGCATCGGCTGCGCGGTGGCGTTTTCGATCGATGCGCTCGTCCTCGTGCGCTTTCTGCAGGCGCTCGGTGCGGGCGCGGCGTCGGTGCTCGCGCGCGCCATCGCCCGCGATGCCCACGAACCGGGCGACGCCGCCCGCGTGCTGTCGATGCTTTCCATCGTCACGTCGATCGGACCGTTGCTCGCGCCGCTGATCGGCGGGCAATTGCTGCTGCTCGGCGGCTGGCGGATCGTGTTCGTCGCGCTGACGCTCTTCGGCCTGACCTGCGCGGTGACCGCCTTTCTGCGCGTGCCCGAAACCTGGCCGAAAGAGAAGCGCGCGAGCGCGGCGGTCGGCAAGTCGTTCGCCGCGTATGGGCATCTGCTGACCGATCCCGTCACCTGGGGCCACATGATGTGCGGCGGCATGGCGTTCGCGTCGATGTTCGCGTACATCACCGCGACGCCGTTCGTCTATATCGACTACTTCCACGTAAAGCCGCAGTACTACGGGCTGCTGTTCGGGCTGAACATCATCGGGATCATCGCGGGGAATGTGCTCAACACGAAGTTCGTCGGCCGCGTCGGCGCGATGAAGATGATCTCGGCCGCGTCGTTCGTGAGCGTCGCGGCGGCGCTCGCGGTCGCCCTCGTGTCGCTGACGGGCTGGGGCGGCTTGTGGTCGATCGTGGCGACGCTGTTTTTCGTCGTCGGGGTGGTCGGCTTGCTGTCGGCCAATTGCACGACCGAACTGATGCACCGGTATCCGCGCAACGCGGGCGCGGCCGCCGCCGTGTTCGGCGCGATGCAACTCGCGCTCGGCGCGCTCGCGAGTCTCGCGGTCGGGCTCTTTCACGACGTGTCGCCGCACGGCATGGGCATTGTGATCGGCGTATGCGGCGTGCTGACCTTTGCCGGGCGCACGCTGGTGCTGCGCTCGCATGCGGTGCCGGTAAAGGTTTGAATCAGGCGAGCGGCCCGATCGTCGATGCGAGGAACGTGAACGCGGCCGCTTCCGCCTGCGCGATCGCTTCCGGCTCGACGCCCGCGCCGTGTCCGCCGTCGCCGGTCTCCTGATACCAGACGTTCGCGTGACCCTGCGCCTGCATCTTCGCGGCCATCTTGCGCGCGTGGCCGGGATGCACGCGATCGTCGCTCGTCGATGACGTGAAAAGCACCGGCGGATACGCGACATCCGCCTTCACGTTCTGATACGGCGAGTACGCCATCAGATGACGCAGATCGGCGGCGTCGTCGGGGTCGCCGTATTCGTCGATCCACGATGCGCCTTGCAGCAGCAAGTGAAAGCGCGCCATGTCGAGCAGCGGCACTTCCGACAGCACCGCGCCGAACAGCTCGGGCCGCTGGACCATGCACACGCCCGTGAGCAGGCCGCCGTTGCTGCCGCCGCGAATCGCCAGTTGCTTTGCAGTGGTGACGCCCGTATCGATGAGCGCCTCGGCCACCGCGTTGAAATCGTCGAAGGAAATCTGGCGATTCTCACGCAACGCCGCCTGATGCCACGCCGGACCGAATTCGCCGCCACCGCGAATGTTCGCGACCGCGTAAAGCCCGCCGCGCTCGAGCCACGCGATGCCGGTCGTCGCGTCGTAGCCGGGATCGAGCGCGACTTCGAAGCCGCCGTAACCGTAGAGCAGGCAAGGGCGCGCGTCCGTGCGCGTGTCGACATCACGTCCGATCAGCCAGTAGGGAATGCGCTCGCCGTCCGGCGCGATGGCGTGGCGGCGCACGGCCGAGAGGCCGGTCGCATCGAACTGTGCGGGAAGGCGCGCGAGCAGTTGCCACGGCGCGTCGTTCGCGAGATCGGCGTGGTACAGCGATGGCGGCATCAGAAAGTGCTCGACGTGGATGAGCACGGTGTCGTCACGCTCGCTGTCGATCGAATCGACCCAGGACTGGCTCGCTTCCGGCAGCGCGAAGTCGCGCGCCTGCCATTCGCCTTCGAACGTCGCGGGCGGGCGCAGCAGCGTGACGCGCGGCGTGCCGTCGTCCATCTGCGAGACGATCAGCCAGTGCTTCGTGAAGTCGATGCCGGCAAGCACGAGCCGATCGGATGGCGTGAACAACGCGGTGAAATGACGCGAGCCATCGAGAAACGCGTCGCGCCGGATCACGGTCAGCGTGCCGGGCGCGTAGCGATGGCCGCCCGCGTTCCAGAACTTGCGCGGCGTCACGAACAGCCAGCCGTTCCAGTGCTCGATTTCCGCGTGCGCCGGCAGGTCGTATTGACGCCATTCGTTCGATGTCTCGTCGAGCCAATAGTTGAGCGTGTCATAAAACGACACCGCGCGCGATGCGAGATGCAGCTTTTCGATGGGATCGTAGTCCACGCCCGCCGATACATCGCGCCGGTTGCCGTCGAACACGACGGGCGCGTCCGCGAGCGGCGTGCCGCGCTTCCAGCGGCGCGCTTCGCGCGGAAAGCCGGACGTCGTGAGGGCAGGGCGCGGGTTTGTCTTGCTGTCGTCCCAGCCGACGTAGACCGTGTCGCGATCGATCCACGAGATATCGTGCTTGCCGACATCGGGCAGCACGAAGCCATCCGCGACGAAGCTTTTCGACGGGATGTCGAACTCGCGCACCATGCACGCGTCCGAGCCGCCCGGCGACAGGCTCACGAGCGCGCGATCGTAGTCGGGGTAGCGCATGTCGAAGTCGGCGAGCGCCCAGCGGGTGTCGTCGTTATCTTGCGTGTTGAGGTCGAGGGCGTCGACGTCGAGGATCGTTTCCCACACGGGTTTGCCTTCCAGCCACGAAGGCCACGGCGTGCGGCGCACGATGCCGAGCGGATGCGCGTCGTCCTGCCAGGTGTTGTAGGCCCAGTCGCCATAGCGCGAGCACGACACGATGCGGTCTTGCGACGTGTAGGCTTTTTCGAGCCTTGCGGCGAGTGTGCGCGCTTGCGGCGTGTTGCCGAATGCGGCTTCGGTGCGGCGGTTCTGGCTATCGACCCAGGCTTGCACGCGGGCGTCGTCCAGCGCTTCGAGGCCGATGAAGGGGTCGGGGGCGTCGGACGGGGTCCAGGCGAGGTCGGGATGCGAAGTGAGAAGAGTCATGCGGCAAGGGCACTTTGAAATGCAAAACGACGATTGTGCCTGCAATGGGGCGAAGGGGGTATCGTGGCGGTCTGGGATGCGTCGGGCTTCTATGGATGGCCTGATTTCGTGTCGGTCTATTGGCGGTGCCCCTGTGCGGGGCGGCACCTACTTTCTTTGCTGCTGCAAAGAAAGTAGGCAAAGAAAGCAGCTCGTTCAAGCCCGCGGTCACACGCACGTTGGCCATGCTTGCCAGCCGTCGATGGCACTCGCCTAAGTGTCGCCCTCGAAGGACTTACCGGGCTTGGATCGCGCACGGTCTGTCGCCCGAGACGTTTCAGCGCGCTGGTTCAGCACGAAAAGGTTCCGGCACAGCGCTACGCGCTGCCGTTGGGTGTGCGAAGGAAACCGACGATAGGCACGCGCAAACCCGATTGACCCATCGGCCGCGAAGCGGGCCGGAGCTCTTTCGTGCTGAACCAGTCTGTTGCGTGGTGCGATGTGTCGGACCGTGCGCGGTCCAAGCCCTTATCTGCTTGTGGGGGCACTCGCTATTGCCGGGCCATTAGGCCAATCGCCTGTGCCGCGGCCGGTGTGAAGTGCTTAGGCTGGGGATAGCTGTTTCTTTGGTTACTTTCTTTGCAGCAGCAA
>Ga0160464_100095_pt1 | contig 101494 bp, 98 predicted proteins | sample HID1971I_E11MG_FD_108275 | JGI IMG/M metagenome (GOLD analysis project Ga0160464, IMG submission 108275) | Enriched millipede-associated microbial communities from UW Madison campus, WI, USA - HID1971I_E11 MG | ecosystem: Host-associated > Arthropoda: Insects > Digestive system > Unclassified ...
AAAGGAGGACCTACCGAGGCATCCAACCTATAGTTATCCACAGTTGGCTCCTAACGGAACCAGCTCCAGCCCCTGGTCAATGTTCGACTGGCACTGCTGATCTCGATTGCACTGGCGCTGACACCCATGCGACGGAAGCAGCGATTCAATTCGTCCTCTAAAGAGAGCTCCGAGTAACAGGGGCTCTGCACAAGGATTTCCACGATGTCATAGACCTCGAACCATTCGAGCTCTTCGAACAGCTTGTGGACCTCTCTATCCACGTTTGGATCGGACCAGTTGTTCGGGCCTGGAGCCTTGTACATGAGTGCGCAAAGCTTTTTTCGTAGGTCATTGGGCTTGAATCCGCATTGGTAGGCGACGCGAATGATCGCCTCACGCAACTCTTGCGGCGCCTCATGGCGGATCGTGATCTCGGAGTCCGGGCGCCCGTAACCGTGGCGTGATGAAAAGCGATCCAACTCGATCTCCTTGTGCACTGCGATTTGGCATGTTGGGCAAGGCATCCGCTCCAAGCGCCCGCGTATAGGGTATGCCAGCCGTCGGCGTCCATTACCGTGCGGCACGCGACAACGAGGCCCCTGTTCTTCGCCTGCGTCCTAGGCCATGGCCAAGGCTGGCTCACGCCGCGTACGTGAGCGCTGCGGCACAGTTGGGCGCTCCGTTCGGAGGCCGCGGCTCATTGCTTGGAACAACGGTCCATCGCTTGCGACGTTCGCGAAGAACTGCGGGGGATGAAAACCACTCGAGACATCGCGCAGTTCGCTCAGTGGTATCGGCGTGGCAAGCCTGCAGGGTTCCTGGAGGCTCAAAGCAAATGCTGCAGGTAACCCCGAGAAGTACTCGAAGAACTCGCGGCGCTGCAGGCCGGAGACCGAGCCGAAACGATTCCAGAGTGTGTTTGGTGCAAGGGTGTGGGCGCCGGCCACCTTGGCACATCCGATGACGCTGCCAACTGGTACCTTCACGTAGAACCAAACCGTCGCACCGATTGCGACATGCATGGGGCGACGACGCAGTTCGACCGTCTTTGTGCCGTCAAGGATGTTTTCCGCGTGCCGCTCTTCGAGGGAGATCAGGACGTTCTGCGGATTGTTCATATTGGAGTCCTTCAAGGAGAATGTTTCTGATTTGATCAGGGGTGATGCGACGACTCGTGAGCAACTGGGTTGCCCGGCCGCAACCGAATCTTTTGAGGCTTTCCAGCGGGACTGGGTGCGGCAACTTCATCAGGTTGTCGAAAGCGACCACAACCTTTGTTTCAGACTTGCCGATTGCCGCCAAGTCGCTTGGTTCCAGGGCGGATCGCTCCAGATCTGCGCTATCAACAGCATCCATTGGGCGCAGATATGCATTCGTCACTCTTGCAAGCGCTACGACTGCCTTCAGCCCTATCCCGCTGCCCAACGATTCGTAGAAGAACATCAGGCAGCCTCGCTGGAACACTTTGAGCGTCCTGGGGTCACTCAGGTAGTGGCGTTGCTGGTAGAGCAACGCTTTGCCATGCGGGAGCAACTGCAACTGATCGAGATGATCGAGTAGGTGTTCGGAATAGCCTCGCTGAATCGGCACAAGCACGCCTGGTCTGCCGGGCATGCAGATCAGCATCGGGGACAGCAAGGTCTCAAGTGCGAAGGTGGTCACCTGCGCCCGCTGACCATCCGGGCGCTGTAACTCGATGTATTGGTCCACCCCACGGAAGTTGGGCATCGCTTGCGGGAGAGCAATTTCGCTCACGTGCAAGAGTTGCGTGCGCAATTCAGTCCAGTTCTCTGGAATGACAACGCTGTTTAAAGAAATCTTGTTTAACTCACGGGCCTCGTCAGTGCCAGTGAATCCGACTTCCGACGCGACTTCTTTCACCAAAGCCTGTTGCGGGGCAAGGTGCAGGCGAACGCGCCGGATCCGTTCTTTTGCTTGCTCCATCAAATGGACGATCATCAGGCGTGCGGCATCCTGGGCGCATGCCGCGCTTTCGTCGACTGCGATGAAGGCGTCACATGTGTTGTCCCTGAGGCCGCTAGGCCACATGAGATAGCCAACAATGCGCGTCGCGTCCAGCACGACGAAGCGATGGCACGCCTTGCTGCGTCCATCAGCCGCAGCCCAATGGCGCGATTGATCTCCCACCGAGACGCCCAAGCCGGTGAGAAGGGCTCGAACATCCTGCTCCTGACCCGATGCAAGCTCTTCCAGGTTCAGCGTGGCCCGGGTACTGGCAGTGATGGCGCCGATCCCAGTGTCCAGATCCTCAAGGATCTTGAAAGCCTCAGGAGACAGAACATCAATGCCGTGGCGAGCGCGCAGCGTTGCTGCCGCCGCAAGGATTGAACCGTCGCTCGTGACCAGCCCCGCAAGATTGTGGTGAACGGCTGTTGCGAGATGTCGCAAGTCCGAGCGGTCGTTCTTCGTCAGTTTTCCTGCGGCGTATCGCTCAGGGAAGACGATGGGGCCGATCTCCTTCGTGAACTGATCCAACTCGTCCTCTGAAGGCACTGCAAACTTTGGGAAGATCTGACCAAGGCTCTGCATCGGATCCGTTTTTCCATTCAGTGCCGAGCGCGCCAGTTCGGCATCGAACTCCGTGCTCAGCGCCAAGTGGCAAACACCCAGACGCTCGAGCGCGAACAGGTCAACGACGTCTTCATGCCGCGCTCGACGCGGTCCAAGGTCGAACAGGACGTTCAGATCCAACAGATAGAGCTTTGTCGCAGTCTTGGGCTGGTCCTCTAGGCCCAGGGGATCCTGGTGTTTCAATCCGCTTGACGCAAAGAGTTGCGGCGTCGGCAGTTCGTGACTGCGCAAGATGATGAGTCTGCCGAGGGACTTTCCACCTGGAGCTGTTCCATGGGCATAGAAGCCTTGGGCCTGCCAGAACTCCTGCGATTGGAGCAGGTCTTCGGCGACCCGAGCTCCGATGGAAATGTAGTTCAGTCCCGTCAGGTGACTCTTGAGGAAATCCAGCTGCTTATTTGCGATCCCTTGCCGGCGATAACTTGGGGACACGTGGATCTGAACGACATGCCCGCGGGGGAACGTGGTGGTGAACCACAGGTGTCCGGCATAGCTGACCTGATCACCTTCGCGCGCAATCGCGACGATCAGCTTTTCGCTGCTTGCGGCTTCTTCATACACACTACGCGCATACCACCCTAGCGCCGACCGATGGCTCTCAGCCGCATCGACGACTTGCTTCACGTACGGAATCACGTCCTGGCGCTTGAGAAGCAGCTCTACGGTGAGCTTCTTTGTTCCCATGCAGTTTCCCCTCCACCTGTGTTTGGTGATGGGGGCGACTGTATCGAATTTGTTACGCGTGTCTGCAGCTACGAAATAACTTCTCGGCGAGAGGAAGCGTCGCGCGCGCGGGAGTGAGAAAGACGCTTCCCACTCCGGCATTGGTCGGCGCCGTCTTCGCGGTGGTGCCGTTTGCCGTGCCCGTGCTGGCGAGTTCGTGCCCGACACCTGGTCATGTGCCTTTGGCGGCGACTTGTCGATGACGGGGGCAAGAATCATGAGCTGTATATTTATACAGTATTAAAAGGGAGGTCGCTATATGCTTAGTTTGAGCTTGGGTTCAAAGAGCTTGAGTGGAGATAGCACAATGTATTGATTGAGTGTGACTATTCACTTTCAGTACTTGAATTTCTCAAATAGCTCGAAATTCTCAAATAGCTAGCAGTTTTCTCAATTAGCTAAACACTGACCAGCCGCCGCCCACCAGCGCCACCGCGCTCGCCGTGTGGTGCGGCGTGGCCGTCGGGCGGTTCATCCAGCGTTCGGGCGCCAGCCGGCCGTCGAGGCTGGCGATGGCCGCGCTTTCCAGTGCCTCGGCCACGTTCATCGGCGGCAGCAGGCCGGCGAAGCGGTGCGCCAGCATCGACTTGCCCGAGCCCGGCTCGCCCACCATCAGCAGGCTGTGGCCGCCAGCCGCGGCGATCTCGAGGGCGCGTTTGGCGCCCGTGTGGCCCTTGACGTCGGCCAGGTCGGCATAGCGCGGGGCGCCGTCGCCGGGCGCGGCGCGCACGCGGGTCCAGCCGTCGTCGCTCGCGTCGACGGGCCCGCCGCCGCCGGCGACGAACTGGCGCACCACGTCGAGCAGGTGCCGGGCGCCGTACACCTGCGCACCGGGCACCAGCGCGGCCTCCTGGGCGCTGTCCAGGGGCAGCACCAGCCGCACGGTCGTGCCTTGCGTGTAGGTGGCCACGGCCATCGCGAGCGCGCCGCGCACGGGGCGCAGTTCGCCCGACAGCGAGAGCTCGCCGGCGAACTCGTGGCCGGCCAGCCGCGCGTTCTCGATCTGCCCGCTGGCCGCGAGGATGCCCAGGGCAATGGGCAGGTCGAAGCGGCCCGAGTCCTTCGGCAGATCGGCGGGCGCCAGATTGACCACGATCTTCTTGTTGGTCGGAAATTCGAGCCCGGCGTTCTGGATCGCCGAGCGCACGCGCTCGCGCGCCTCCTTGACCTCGGTTTCGGCCAGCCCGACCAGCGTGAAGCTCGGCAGGCCGTTCGCCAGATGCACCTCGACCGTGACGGCGGCGGCCTCCAGGCCGAGCAAGGCGCGGCTTTGCACCAAAGACAGACTCATTTTTCTCCCTCTCCCCAAGTTGGTGCGCCTGCGACGTGCAAGCCCAGGACCGTGCAGCGTGCAAGCGTGTGCAACTGCCGGAAACAGGGCTTGTAACGATTTGGCGCTCATCGCCGGACACCTGCGCCCTCTGGCCGGGGCGGTATTCGTGCAGTTTGGCACGCTCCCTGCTTTGAGGGTGCTCAGGTCCAACAACACACTTGCGAGGAGTTCCCTGATGACGCACCGTACCGCCGCCCAGGCGTTGATCGTTCTGGCCACTGCACTGACCGCCTCGGGCGCCGCCATGGCCCAGGCCGCCGACGCCGCCGCACCGGCGCCCGCGCCCCTGCTCACGGGCAATGTCTCGCTGACCACGAACTACAAGTTCCGTGGCCAGGACCAGGACATGATCGGCAAGAACGACTACGCCAAGACCAAGGGCTTCAAGCCCGCCATCCAGGGCGGCTTCGACTACGCCTTCGGCGACAGCGGCTTCTACATCGGCAACTGGAACTCCAGCGTCAACTGGCTCAAGGGCAACAGCATCGAGAGCGACCTGTACGGCGGCTACAAGTTCAAGGCCGGCCCGGTCGACATGGACGTCGGTGCGCTCACCTACATCTACCCGGGCAACTCGGTGGGCAACACCACCGAGCTGTACGTGGGCGCCACCTACGCCAACGACAGCTTCGGCTCGTTCACGGCCAAGTACTCGCACACGGTGTCCAAGGACTACTTCGGCTACGCCGGCGCCAAGACGGGCTCGGGCCTGAAGGGCCGCAACACCGGTTACCTGAACCTGGCCTACAGCAAGGAGATCGTGCCCAAGGTCACGCTCAAGGCCGCCGTCGGCTTCACCAACATGTCCAGCGACATCCGCAGCCTGGGCTACAAGAGCTACGTGGACTACAACATCGGCGCCACCTACGACTTCGGCAGCGGCCTGACGCTCACCGGCTCGGTGCAGGGCGCCAACAAGAAGTCCAACTACCAGGTCGTGGCCTACCCGGGCATCGAGATCCCCGATTTCGGCACCTTCGGTACCACCTACTACTCGCCCAACAAGGCACGCTTCATCCTCACGCTGACGAAGACGCTGTAATCGACACAACAACCAGGCGCGGCCCACGTTGCCGCGCCGCCTTTCATCCATCCAGAAGGAGCAACTCATCATGAAGCTGGTCACAGCCATCATCAAACCGTTCAAGCTCGACGAGGTGCGCGAAGCGCTCTCGGCCATCGGCGTGCAGGGCATCACCGTCACGGAAGTGAAGGGCTTCGGTCGCCAGAAGGGCCACACCGAGCTGTACCGCGGCGCCGAGTACGTGGTCGACTTCCTGCCCAAGGTGAAGATCGAGGCGGCCATCTCCGACGAGCTGGTCGACCGCGTGATCGAGGCCGTGGAAGGCGCCGCGCGCACCGGGAAGATCGGCGACGGCAAGATCTTTGTCTACAACCTCGAGCAGGTCGTGCGCATCCGCACCGGCGAAACGGGCCGCGAAGCCCTCTGATCGAGTCCTGGCCCGAAAGAACAACGACTATGAAAAAACTTCTTGTCTCTCTTGCGCTCGGCTTGAGCGTCTTCGTCGCCGGTACTTCGGCGCTGGCCCAGGCACCCGCCGCCACCCCTGAGGCACCGGCTGCATCGGCACCTGCTGCACCTGCCGCTGCTGCGCCCGCTCCTGCAGCGGCTGCAGCACCCGCAGCCGCCGAGGCCGCGCCCGCCGCGCCGGCCGCTGCCCCCGCGCCCAAGGTCGACTCCGGCGACACCGCCTGGATGCTCACCTCGACCCTGCTCGTGATCCTGATGACCATTCCCGGCCTGGCGCTGTTCTACGGCGGCCTGGGCCGCTCCAAGAACATGCTGTCGGTGCTGATGCAGGTCTTCGTGATCTTCTCGCTCATCAGCCTGCTGTGGGCCATCTACGGCTACAGCCTGGCCTTCACGGGCGACGGCAACTTCTTCGGAAGCTTCGACAAGATCTTCATGAAGGGCATCACGCAGGAAACCTTCGGCGCGCTGACCACGATCCCCGAATACGTGTTCTTCGCCTTCCAGGGCACCTTCGCGGCCATCACCGTGGCGCTGATCGTCGGCGCCTTCGCGGAACGCGCCAAGTTCTCGGCCGTGCTGCTGTTCTCGGTGATCTGGTTCACCTTCAGCTACGTGCCCATGGCCCATATCGTGTGGGGCGGCGGCCTGCTGGGCAAGGACGGCGCGCTGGACTTCGCCGGCGGCACCGTGGTGCACATCAACGCCGGTATCGCCGGCCTGGTCGGCGCCTACATGGTCGGCAAGCGCGTGGGCTACGGCAAGGAAGCCTTCACGCCGCACTCGCTCACGCTCACCATGGTCGGCGCCTCGCTGCTGTGGGTCGGCTGGTTCGGCTTCAACGCCGGCTCGGCAGGTGCGGCCAACGCCGCCGCCGGCCTGGCCTTCGTGAACACGGTGCTCGCCACCGCCGCCGCGGCCCTGTCGTGGATCCTGGGTGAGAGCCTGCACAAGGGCAAGGCCTCGATGCTGGGCGCCGCGTCCGGTGCCGTGGCCGGCCTCGTGGCCGTCACGCCCGCCGCCGGTTTCGTCGGCCCGATGGGCTCGATCGTGATGGGCCTGCTGGCCGGCCTGGTCTGCCTGTGGGGCGTGGGCGGTCTCAAGCGCATGCTCGGCGCGGACGACGCGTTCGACGTGTTCGGCGTGCACGGCGTGGGCGGCATCCTGGGTGCCATCCTGACCGGCGTGTTCGCTGCCAAGGGCCTGGGCGGCACCGGCGGCCTGACGCCCGACACCTTCTCGATGGGCGCGCAGGTCTGGATCCAGGTCAAGAGCGTGCTGTTCACCATCGTGTGGTCCGGCGTGGTCGCGTTCATCGCCTACAAGATCGCCGACCTGACCCTGGGCCTGCGTGTGTCGGAAGAAGAAGAGCGCGAAGGCCTCGACATCTCGTCCCACGGCGAAACGGCCTACAACCGCTGATTCGCACACAGACAGCGGGTGGTCCGGCACGGCGCCGGCCCCCGCGCTTCAAAGACCACCACCCTTTTCGATACAAAGAAGAACAACCACTCCCGGTTTTTTCAGGCGAGTCTCCTTTGGATGTTCAGCCCGCGAGCGCTTCGGCGTCAGCGGGCTTTTTTTTGCCCGCGGCCCGCGTGGCCGGGGGCACAATCGCCCCACCATGTGGACCTCCATCGAAGACAGCCTCTGCGAGCTGGGTGAATCGCCGTTCTGGCATCCGCACGAACGCGCGCTCTACTGGCTCGACATCCCGGGCCGCGCCGTGCTGCGCACGCGCGGCGAGATCGGTTCGCCCACGGCCACGGTCGAGCGATGGGCCTTGCCCACCGAGCCCGGCTGCATGGCGCCGGCACGCAGCGGCGGTCTCGTGATCGCGCTGCGCGACGGCATCTACCGAGCCCGCGAGTGGGGCGGCAGCCTCGTCGCGATGGCACGCGCGGAGCACGACGTGCGCACCATGCGCTTCAACGACGGCAAGTGCGATGCGCTCGGCCGCTTCTGGGCCGGCTCGCTCAACGAGGCCAAGGACCGCGCCAACGCCGCGCTCTACTGCTTCGACGCACGCCCGGGGGACGTCTCGCCCACCATCACCTCGATGCTGGAACACGTCACCACCGCCAACGGCCTGGCGTTCTCGCCCGACAACCGCACCCTGTACTGGGCCGACACCGCCGCGCACGTGGTGCGCGCCTGGGACTGGGACGCCGAGGCCAACACGCTCTCGCATGCGCGCGTGTTCCAGCAGTTCGACCCCAAGCCCGCGGGCTGGGTACCCAGCACGCCCACGCACTACGACGGCCGCCCCGACGGCGCCACCGTCGACGCCGCCGGTCACTACTGGGTCGCGATGTTCGAAGGCGCGCAGCTGCTGCGCTTTGCGCCCACGGGCGAGCGCGTGGCGGCCATCGCGGTGCCGGTGCAGTGCCCGACCATGCCCTGCTTCGGCGGCGACGACCTGCGCACCCTGTTCGTCACCAGCGGGCGCAAGGGCCGCCCGGCCGACGAGCTGGTGCAGCGCCCGGCCTCGGGCACCGTGCTCTCGATGCGCGTCGACACGCCGGGCCTGCCGGTGAATTTCTTCGAAGACTGAGTCGGTCCGCTGCCGAGGATGGCTCTGCACCACATCCCCCCGATCCAATGCCTGCTGACCTTCGAGGCCGTCGCGCGGCTGCGGCATGCGGGCCGCGCGGCCGACGAGCTGTGCGTGACGGCCAGCGCCGTGAGCCACCGCATCCGCCAGCTCGAGGCGCATGTGGGCTTCAAGCTCTTCGGGCGCAGCGACTTCAGCCTCACGGCCGACGGCGCGGCCTATCTGGCGAACGTGCGCGTCGGCCTGGCCGCGCTGCAGCAGGCCACGCCCGGCAGCCGTGACGCGGCGCTGCGTGCGCCGCGCCTGAGCGTGGCGGTCACGCCCACCTTCAGCCGCCAGTTTTTGATGCCGCGGCTGGAGCTCTTTCGCAACATCTACCCCGACATCGAGCTGGCGCTGCATGTGTCGATCCCGCTGCTCGACGTCACGGCCGAGCAGACCGACCTGCAGGTGCGCTACGGCATCGGCGCGTACGCCGACTGCGAGCACCGCCTGCTCATCGCCGAGGACGTGGTGCCCGCCTGCAGCCCGAGCTACCTGAACGAGTTCGGGCCCTTCGACGGCTTTCGCACCGCGGCCGAGATCGCCAGCGCGCGGCTGATCCGCAGCCCGCTCGAGCCGTGGGGCACCTGGTTCGCGAGCTGCGGCATCGACCAGCCCGAGCCGCACCTGGGCGCGCAGTTCAACGACCTGGGCCTGGTCTACGACGCGGCCGCCAGTGGCTTCGGCGTGGCGCTGGTGCGACAGAAACTGGGCGCCGCCTGGTTCGAATCGGGCCGGCTGGTGGCGCTGTCGGAGCGGCCCGTGCCCTCGCCGCACCGCCACTACATCTGCTGGCAGCCGGGCACGCTGGAGCGCTGGGAGTGCGCGGCCTTCGTCGACTGGATCGTGCAGACGCTGCACTGACCGACAGGTCTGCCCGACAAATTTTTATCAAGGTCCGGGCAAAAAACCTTCAATCCGGACGGCGCGCATCTCCCTAGAGTGCGGGGCACAACAACAGCCTCCCCGGAGACAACGCATGACCTGGCAGCAGATCTACGACCCGTTCGGCAACATGATCATTTCCACCGCGCTCGCCGCGATCCCGGTGGTGGTGATGCTCGCGTGCCTCGGCTTCTTCCACATCAAGGCCCACATCGCCGCCGGCCTCGGCCTGCTGGCGGCCCTGGCCGTCGCCGTGTTCGCCTACGGCATGCCGGCCGAGATGGCCGGGCGCGCCGCGCTCTTCGGCGGCTTCACGGGCCTGCTGCCGATCGGCTGGATCGTGCTGAACATCATCTTCCTGCAGCAGCTGGCCGAACAGAACGGCAGCTTCAAGGTGCTGCAGGACTCGCTCTCGGGCATCACCGAAGACCGCCGCATCCAGCTGCTGCTGATCGCCTTCTGCTTCGGCGCCTTCTTCGAGGGCGCGGCGGGCTTCGGCACGCCGGTGGCGGTCACGGCCGGCATCCTGATCGGCCTGGGCTTCTCGCCGCTGGCCGCCTCGGGCCTCTCGCTGATCGCCAACACCGCGCCGGTGGCCTTCGGCGCGCTCGGCACGCCGGTGATCACGCTGGCCAAGGTGCACGGCTACGACCTGATGGAAGTCACCGCGATGATCGGGCGCCAGCTGCCGTTCTTCTCGCTGCTGGTGCCGTTCTGGCTGGTCTGGGCCTTCGCCGGACGCAAGGCGATGATGGAAGTGTGGCCCGCCATCCTGGTCACGGGGGTGTCGTTCGCGGTGCCGCAGTACCTGGTGTCGAACTTCATCGGCCCCGAGCTGGTCGACATCATCGCGGCCATCGTGTCGATGGCCAGCCTGGTGCTGTTCCTGCGCGTGTGGCAGCCCAAGAACGTGTGGCGCTCGCCCTCGCTGCGCGGCAAGGACGTGAGCGCGCACGAGGCCAAGCCGCCGGCCGCCATCGTCGTGCACAGCCGCGAGGCGCTGGTGCGCGCGTGGATGCCCTGGGTGATTCTTTCGGTGTTCGTCTTCATCTGGGGCCTGCCGGCGGTGAAGACCGCGCTCAACGGCGTCTTCGCGCCCTCGTTCCCGATGGGCGGGCTGCACAACCTGATCGAGAAGATGCCGCCGGTGGTCACCGCGCCCACCAAGGAAGGCGCGGTGTACGTGCTGAACCTGCTGTCGGCCACGGGCACCGGCATCCTGCTGTCGGCGATCGTGAGTGCGCTGTTCATGAAGTACAACCCGGTCGAGATCGTGCGCACCTTTTTTCGCACGCTCTGGATGGTGCGCTACTCGCTCACGACCATCGTGCTGATGCTCGCGCTGGGCACGCTCACGCGCTACTCGGGCACCGACACCACGCTGGGCCTGGCGTTCGCCAACACCGGCGTGTTCTATCCCTTCTTCGGCACGCTCATGGGCTGGATCGGCGTGGCCATGACGGGCTCCGACACCGCGTCGAACGTGCTGTTCGGCGGCATGCAGAAGGTCGCGGCCGAGCAGCTGGGCCTGGCGCCCAACCTCATGGGCGCGGCCAACAGCTCGGGCGGCGTGATGGGTAAGATGATCGACGCCCAGTCGATCGTGGTGGCCTCCACCGCCACGCGGTGGTTCAATCACGAAGGCGACATCCTGCGCTACGTGTTCTTCCACTCGATCGCGCTGGCCTCGCTGGTCGGCCTGTACGTGACGCTGCAGGCCTATGTGTGGCCATTCACCCTGATGGTCGTCCGCTGAAAGTTGTTCCCGCCATGAATGCTCCCGTCACGACCGACCAGCACGCGCAGCTGTCGAAGGCGGAGCGCCAGGCGCAGGTGGTGCGGGCGCTGCAGGCGCACCTGCCCGCGCATGCGCTCATCTGGCACGCCGAAGACACCACGCCCTACGAGTGCGACGGCCTCACGGCCTACCGCCAGCGCCCGCTGGTGGTGGCCCTGCCCGAGACCGAGGCGCAGGTGGCCGCCGTGCTGCGCGCCTGCCATGCGCTGGCCGTGCCCGTGGTGGCGCGCGGCGCCGGCACCGGGCTCTCGGGCGGCGCCATGCCGCATGCGCTGGGCGTGACGCTGTCGCTGGCCAAGTTCAACCGCATCCTGAAGGTCGATCCGGTGAGCCGCACGGCCGTCGTGCAGTGCGGCGTGCGCAACCTCGCGATCAGCGAGGCCGCAGCGCCCTTCAACCTCTACTACGCGCCCGATCCGTCGAGCCAGATCGCCTGCACCATCGGCGGCAACGTGGCCGAGAACTCGGGCGGCGTGCACTGCCTGAAGTACGGCCTCACGCTGCACAACGTGCTGCGCGTGCGCGGCTTCACGGCCGAAGGCGAAGCGATCGAGTTCGGCGGCGAGGCGCTCGATGCGCCGGGGCTCGACCTGCTCGCGCTGGCCATCGGCAGCGAAGGCATGCTGGCCGTGACCACCGAGGTCACGGTGAAGCTCGTGCCCAAGCCGCAGCTGGCGCGCTGCATCATGGCCAGCTTCGACGACGTGCGCAAAGCCGGCGACGCGGTCGCGGCGGTGATCGCGGCGGGCATCATCCCGGCCGGCCTGGAGATGATGGACAAGCCCATGACCGCCGCCGTCGAAGACTTCGTGCACGCCGGCTACGACCTCGACGCCGCGGCCATCCTGCTGTGCGAATCGGACGGAACGCCTGAAGAGGTCGAAGAAGAAATCGGCCGCATGACCGACGTGCTGCGCGGTTGCGGCGCCACCGCCATCGCCGTGAGCACCAGCGAAGACGAGCGCATGAAATTCTGGAGCGGCCGCAAGAACGCCTTTCCGGCGTCGGGCCGCATCAGCCCCGACTACATGTGCCTGGACTCGACCATCCCGCGCAAGCGGCTCGCCGACATCCTGCTGGCGATCCAGGAGATGGAGAAAAAATACAACCTGCGCTGCTGCAACGTGTTCCACGCGGGCGACGGCAACCTGCATCCGCTGGTGCTGTTCGACGCCAACGACCCCGACGAGCTGCACCGCTGCGAGCTGTTCGGCGCCGACATCCTCGAGACCAGCGTCGCCATGGGCGGCACCGTCTCGGGCGAGCACGGCGTGGGCGTGGAAAAGCTCAACAGCATGTGCGTGCAGTTCACCGCGGCCGAGAACGAGCAGATGTTCGGCATCAAGCGCGCCTTCGACCCCGCCGGGCTGCTCAACCCCGGCAAGGTGATTCCCACGCTGCAGCGCTGCGCCGAGTACGGCAAGGAAGTGGTGCGCGGCGGCCGGCTGGCGCATCCCGACCTGCCGAGATTCTGAGAGCTTCATGAACACGGATACCGCCCTCCAGCAGGTCGTCGAGCGCGTGCGCGCCGCCGCGGCCGATGCCACATCGCTGCGCCTGCGCGGCGGTGGCACCAAGGATTTTTATGGCCAGCCACCGCGCGGCGAGTTGCTCGACCTGCGCGCGCTCGCCGGCATCACGAGCTACGAGCCGAGCGAGCTGGTCGTCACCGTGCGCGCCGGCACGCCACTGGCCGAGCTCGAGGCCGCGCTCGCTGAACAAGGCCAGTGCCTGCCCTTCGAGCCGCCGTGCTTCGATGCCGGCGGCACGGTGGGCGGCATGGTCGCCGCCGGCCTCAGCGGCCCGTCGCGCGCCAGCGTGGGCGCGGTGCGCGACTACGTGCTCGGCACCACGCTCATCAACGGCCGCGCCGAGGTGCTGAGCTTCGGCGGCCAGGTGATGAAGAACGTCGCCGGCTACGACGTCTCGCGCGTGCTGGCGGGCTCGCTCGGCACGCTGGGCGTGATCGCCGAAGTGAGCCTCAAGGTGCTGCCCGTGGCGCCCGCCGAGGCCACGCTCGCCTTCGCCTGCAGCCAGGCCGATGCGCTGCGCCTGCTCAACGAATGGGGCGGACGCCCGCTGCCGCTGAACGCGAGCAGCTGGTTCGAACATGTGCCCGGCGCGGGCGTGCTGCGCCTGCGGCTGCGCGGCGCCGTGGCGGCCGTCGAAGCCGCTTGTGCGCAGCTCGGCGGCGAACGCCAGGACCCGGTGCGCGCGGCCGCCGGCTGGGCCGCGCTGCGCGACCAGCGCATGCCGTGGTTCGCACTCGACGAAGCCGGGTCGCTGGCGCTGTGGCGGCTGTCGGTGCCGCAGACCGCGCCGGTGATCGCCATCGACGGCTGCGCCGCGCCGCTGGTCGAATGGCACGGCGGGCAGCGCTGGTACCTCGCGCCGCCCGCGCAGGCTGCGCGCTTGCGCGAAGCCGCGTGTGCCGCCGGTGGCCACGCGACGCTGTTCCGTGTGCCCGCGGCTCAATCAGCTGATTGCGACGTGCCGCGCTTCGACGCACTGAGCGCGCCGGTGGCACGCATCCATCGCGCGCTGATGCAGGAGTTCGACCCGCACGGGGTCTTCGACCGTGGCCGGCTCTTCGCAGGCGAGTCCTAAAAAAGAAACGACACCCACCCCGCGATGCAAACCGAACTAGCCCCCGAATTCCGCGACACCGATGCGGGCCGCGAAGCCGAAGCCATCCTGCGCAAGTGCGTGCACTGCGGCTTCTGCACCGCCACCTGCCCGACCTACCAGCTGCTCGGCGACGAGCTCGACGGGCCGCGCGGGCGCATCTACCTCATCAAGCAGGTGCTCGAAGGCCACGAGCCGACGCGCAGCACGCAGCTGCACCTCGACCGCTGCCTCACCTGCCGCAACTGCGAGAGCACCTGCCCGAGCGGCGTGCAGTATGGGAACCTGGTCGACATCGGCCGCAAGATCGTCGACGAGAAAGTGCCGCGCCCCGCGATGGAGTCGGCCACGCGCTGGCTGCTGAAGGAAGCGCTGCCGTCGCCGCTGTTCGGCCCTGCGATGGCGCTGGGCCAGTCGGTGCGCGGCCTGCTGCCCGAAGGACTGAAGGCCAAGGTGCCCGCCAAGCAGGACGCCGGCCGCTGGCCCACCGCCACGCACGCGCGCAAGGTGCTGATGCTCGCAGGCTGCGTGCAGCCGTCGATGGCGCCGAACATCAACAGCGCCACCGCGCGCGTGCTCGACGCGGCCGGCATCCAGGCCGTGATCGCGCCCAAGGCGGGCTGCTGCGGCGCGGTGAAGTTCCACCTCAACGACCAGGACGGCGGCAAGGCGCAGATGCGCGCCAACATCGACGCATGGTGGCCTTTCGTCGAAAGCAACGAGGTCGAGGCCATCGTGATGAACGCCTCGGGCTGCGGCGTCACCGTGCGCGAGTACGGCCACCTGCTGCAGCACGACGCGGCCTATGCCGCCAAGGCCGCGCGCATCAGCGCGCTCACGCGCGACCTGAGCGAGCTGCTGCCCGACCTCGTGCCCGCGCTGCAGGGCCGCGTGCGCGCGCCCGAGGGCGTGGTCGCCTACCACCCGCCCTGCACGCTGCAGCACGGCCAGAAGCTGCGCGGCGGTGTCGAGACGCACCTGCGCGCGCTGGGCTTCGACGTGCGCGTGGCCATGAACGAATCGCACCTGTGCTGCGGCTCGGCCGGCACCTACTCGGTGCTGCAGCCCGAGCTGGCCTACCCGCTGCGCGACCGCAAGCTCGGCCACCTGAAGCAGCTGCAGCCCACCACCATCGCCTCGGCCAACATCGGATGCATCACGCACCTGCAAAGCGGCAGCGGCGACACGCCGGTGCGGCACTGGGTCGAGCTGCTCGACGCGGCGCTGCAGGCGCCCGCAGGGTAGGGCGCGCGCGCACGGCAGGGCACGTTGCCGTCCGACGTGCGCACCGCGCGTTCGGGGCGCATCATGGCGAACCGAAGACGCTGCAAGGAGTTCGTGCCATGTCTTTCGTTTCTGCTTTTCCGCTGCGCCGTGCGTTGCTGGCCGCTGCCTGCATCGCCGGCACCGTCGCCGCGCAGGCGCAGCAGCCGCCCTCCGCCCTGCCGCCCTGGCAGGGCATCGGCACCACGCGCTATGTGTGCGGCGGCATCGGCTCCGACGAGTCGAACGCCATGCGCGCCGCCATGAAGAACCACCCGCTGTCGCTGCTGTTCGCGCGCGCCGACGGGGCGTACCTGGCCAACCTGAACGTCGCGATCAAGGGCGGCGACGCGAACTCGTCCGCCGCCATGGCCTTCACCGCCACCGGTCCGGTGTGCCTCATCGACGTGCCGGCGGGGCGCTACGTGATCGACGTGAGCACCTCGACAGGTGAAACCAAGAGCCAGACCGTGACGGTCGGCGGCGCGCCGAAGAGCGCCGATTTCCGCTTCTGAACTCAGCCGGCGGCCAGCGCCGCCTCGATGTCGCGCGTGAGCGAAGCCGGCGTGTCCAGCGGCGCATAGCGCTTGAGCACCGCGCCGTCGCGCCCGACCAGGAACTTGGTGAAGTTCCACTTGATGGCCGTGCTGCCCAGCAGGCCCGGCTTTTCCTTGGTGAGCCACTGGTACAGCGGCAGCGCGTTGCTGCCGTTGACGTCGATCTTCTCCATCATCGGGAAGCTCACGCCGTAGTTGGTCATGCAGAAGGCGCCGATTTCCTCGTTGGTGCCCGGGTCCTGCCCGCCGAACTGGTTGGAGGGAAAGCCCAGCACCGCGAGGCCCTGGCCGGCGTACTTTTCGTGCAGCGCTTCCAGGCCTTCGAACTGCGGCGTGAAGCCGCAATTGCTCGCCGTGTTGACGATCAGCAGCACCTTGCCGCGGAAGGTCGAGAGCTTCACCGGCTTGCCGTCGATGCGGGTGGCCTGGAAGTCGTAGACGCTGGTCATGGAGAGAGCTCCTCAGGTGGACGCGGAAACGCCATCATCGCGCGCGGGCGGGGTTCGCGCAAACGCCGACCACACCGCGCCCAGCACGATCAGCGCGCCGCCGACGAGGATGCGCGAGTTCATGGTGGATGCGCCCAGCGCCACCGACGAGACGCTGGCGAACAGCACCTCCGACAGCATGATCACCGAGGTCGCGCTGGCCGCCAGCTTCGGTGCGCCGTACTGCAGGCACACGTTGGCGACGATGAAGCCCGTGCCCAGCAGCGCGGCCCAGCCCAGCCAGCCGGACGAGGCGAGCAGCGGCGAATCGATGCCGCCGAACGCGGTGCCGCTCACCGCGCCGACGCCCGCGACCACGGTGCAGCCCCAGAACATGGCCAGCGCGCGCGACTCGCCCGGCGCATGCCGCAGGTGGCGCAGCACGATGCTGGTCACGGCAAAGCCGAAGCCCGCCGCCACGCCCAGCCAGTCGGGCAGGCTCGAGGGCACCGGCCAGTCGGTGCCCGGCGCCTTCAGCACCACCACCACGCCGGTGAGCGCCAGCGCCACGCGCATCAGCGCGCCGCCCGTGGGCCGCTCGCCCAGCAGCAGCCAGGCCAGCAGCACGCTCCACAGCGGCATCAGGTAGAACAGCAGCACCACGCGCACCACGTCGCCCTGCGTCACGGCCCAGTTGAAACCCACGTTGGTGAAGCCCGCCGCCAGGCCCAGCGCCACCAGCATCGGGAACGCGGCGAAGGCTTTCCAGGCGTGCCGGCGCACGAGGCCCATCGCCGTGGCGATGACGAGGTAGATCAGGCAGGTGGTCCACAGCGGATGCAGGCCGTGGCTGGCGATCTGGCGGAAGGGAATCCAGGACACGCCCCACACGAAGGCGTTGAACATCAGGGCGAGGGCGGGCATGGGGCGTTGGAGTGGGGGCGCTCGGCGCGCCGGCCATTGCACCAACGCGGTCGCGCGAAATCAGTGGTGCTTGTCGCTGCGGGCGATCGCAAGCAGGTGCTCGACTTCCTCAGGATACTTCTTGAGGTTGTTCTCGTGCCAGCGCTTGATGATCCACATGCAGCCCGCCACCACGAGGCCGAAGGCGCTGATCGCACCGTAGGCCGACAGGCCCAGGCCCGTGCACACGCTGTAGAAGCCGCCCAGCAGGAGGATGCAGGCCTGCTCGTTGAAGTTCTGCACGGCGATGGAGCGGCCCGCGCCCATCAGGTTGTGGCCGCGGTGCTGCAGCAGCGCATTCATCGGCACCACCAGGAAGCCGCCCAGGCCACCCAGGATGATGAGGAACGGCACCGCCAGCCAGACGTTGCCGATGAAGTTCATGCAGATCACCATCAGGCCCATCGCGATGCCCATGGGGATCACGCGCGTGGCCATGTCCAGCCGCATGTACATCGAGGCCACGATGGCGCCCACCGCGGTGCCGATGGTCACCACGCCGGTCAGCGCCGAGGCCTGGGTGGTGTTGTATTCGAGCGCCACGGCGGCCCAGGCCAGCACGATGTACTTGAGGTTGCCGCCCGCGCCCCAGAACAGCGTGGTGGTCGCCAGCGAGATCTGGCCCAGCCGGTCGCGCCACAGGCGGGCGTTGCAATGCCAGAAGTCGGGCAGCAGGCCGGCCAGGTTGCGCACCATGCTCTGCTCGGGGTTGGAGCGCAGCGGGCGCATCTCGACGCCGGTGTGCGGGATGCGGGTGTTGAACCAGGCCGCGAGCACGTAGACGAAGATCAGCACCGCAATGGCGGCTTCGGCCGGCGAGTCGATGCCGGTGTCGATGAACGGCAGGTCGATGAGCAGCAGCTGGCTGGACACCGCATGGCCCACCAGCATGCCGCCGAGCACGATGCCCAGCAGGATCGAGGCGATGGTCAGCCCTTCGATCCAGCCGTTGGCCTTGACCAGCTGCGACGACGGCAGCAACTCGGTGAGGATGCCGTACTTGGCCGGCGAGTAGGCCGCGGCGCCCAGGCCCACGATGGAATACGACAGCAGCGGGTGCGAGCCGAACAGCATCATCAGGCAGCCCACGACCTTGATCGCGTTGCTGATGAACATCACCTTGCCCTTGGGCAGCGCGTCGGCAAAGGCGCCCACCAGCGGGGCCAGCACCACATAGAAGACCGCGAAGATCGGCACCAGGGCGGCCCGCTGCCATTCGGGGGCGCCCGAACTTCGCATGAGATCGACGGCAACGACGAAAAGCGCTTGGTCGGCCAGCGACGAAAAGAACTGGGCCGACATGATCGTGTAAAAACCGCGCTTCATCGATGGGCTGGCTGGCCAGAGGGTCTGCTGGCGGTAGTGAAAAAGTGTCGCGTCAGGCGCGAATGGGCGGTTATAGCATGGGGGTACGACGCGAATTCAGGCATCCCCACGGGATTCGACCCCATTCCCGAAGATGCTAAAACGTGGTCTGAAACCACCCCAACACCCGCCATGCCGCGCCCCATTCTCGCCACCGTCCACACCGCCGCCCTGCGCCACAACCTCGACCGCGCCCGCCGCTCGGCCGTCGACGCCCGTGTCTGGGCCGTGGTCAAGGCCAACGCCTACGGGCACGGCATCGAGCGTGTCTTCGAGGGCCTGCGCGGCGCCGACGGCTTTGCGCTGCTCGACCTGGCCGAGGCCGAGCGCGTGCGCGCGCTGGGCTGGCGTGGCCCGGTGCTGCTGCTCGAAGGCGTGTTCGACGCGCGCGACCTGGAGCTGTGCTCGCGGCTGGACCTGTGGCATTCGGTGCACTGCGACGAGCAGATCGACATGCTCGCGGCCCACAAGACCCTCAAGCCGCAGCGCGTGTTCCTGAAGATGAACTCCGGCATGAACCGCCTGGGCTTCTCGCCCGAGCGCTTCGGCTCGGCCTGGACGCGCCTGAACGCGCTCCCGCAGGTCGACGAGATCTCGCTCATGACGCACTTCAGCGACGCCGACGGCCCGCGCGGCATCGAGCATCAGCTCGAAGTGTTCGAGCGCGCCACGCGCGACCTGCCCGGCGAGCGCTCCATTGCCAACAGCGCCGCCACGCTGCGCCATGCGCCGCGCACGCGCGGCGACTGGGTGCGCCCCGGCATCGTGCTGTACGGCAGCGCCCCCGACTTCCCCGAGCACGACGCGGCGCACTGGCAGCTGCAGCCGACCATGACGCTGTCGACCCGGCTCATCTCGGTGCAGACGCTGAAGGCCGGCGACACCATCGGCTACGGCTCGCGCTTCGCGGCCGACGGCCCGCTCACCATCGGCATCGCGGCGGTCGGCTATGCCGACGGCTACCCGCGCCACTGCGACACCGGCACCCCGGTGCTGGTGAACGGCGTGCGCACCCGCATGGTGGGCCGCGTGAGCATGGACATGATCACCGTCGACCTCACGCCCGTGCCCGACGCGCAGTTCGGCGCCGAGGTCACGCTGTGGGGCCGCTCGGCCCTGACCGGCGCGGTGCTGCCGATCGACGAGGTGGCGCAGGCCGCCGGCACCGTCGGCTACGAACTCATGTGCGCGGTCGCGCCGCGGGTGCCTTTCGCACCCGCCGACGAATGACGTGAAGGTTCTTTCCAACTGGCGCTCCGTGCGCCTGTGGGAAACCCAGGTCGAACGCGACCTGCACCGCGATCACAGCCTGCGCACGCACGGCCTGCTGATCGGCACTTTCACGCTGCTGCTGATGTGGGGCGTGTCGGCGCTGCAGATGCACCTGCTGCACGTCGAGTCGCTGGCCGTGCGCTACCTCGTCACGCTGGGCGTGGGCTACGTCGGCTACCTGTGCGTGCTGCGCTGGTGGGCGCAGCGGCTGGTGGAGCGGCGCACCGAGATCGAGGCACCCGATGTCGACCTGGGTGTCGACGGCTCCGGCGACCACGGATGCGTGACCGACGCCACCGAAGGCACCAGCGCACTCTCCGACGTGGCCAGCGGCGCGCTCGACGCCGCGGGCGGCGCCGACGAAGGCGCGATCATCGTCGTGCCGGTGCTCGCCATCTTCCTGCTGTGCGTGGCCGTCGTGCTCGGCGCGGGCTCGCTGGTGCTGCTGTACTTCAGCTGGGACGCGCTGCTGGCCGTGGCGATCGAGGTCGCCTTTTCCTATGTGTCGGCCCGCGCCGCGGTGCGCGTGGCGCGCGAAGGCTGGCTCATGGCGGCGGTGCGGCTCACCTGGAAGCCGCTGCTGGGCGCCGTGGTCTGCGCGGTGGCGCTGGGCGCGCTCATCGACCACTTCATGCCACAGGTCCACTCGCTGCCCGAGGCCGTGCGCGTGCTCACGGGGAAGGCACCGCGCTGAGCAGGTGCTCGACCAGCACCCGGCACTTGGGTGGCAGGTAGCGGCTGGGCGGGTACATCAGCCACGCGTGCCCCTGGTAGGCGCCCTGCAGCGCCCAGTCGGGCAGCACGCGCACCACGCGGCCGTCGTCCAGCGCCTCGCGCGCCGTGAAAGCCGGCACGCAGGCCACGCCCAGGTCCGCGAGCGCGCCGTCGAGCCGCATCTCGCTGTGGTTGCAGACGTAGCGGCCGTCCACCACCACCTCGACCTCGTCTTCACCGTCTTTTCGAAAGCGCCAGTGGTTGTCGCGCTCGTGCTCGCCCAGCGACAGGCAGCTGTGCGCGCGCAGGTCGTGCGGGTGCGCGATGGCGCCGTGGCGCGCCAGGTAGGCCGGCGTGGCGCACAGGATGTGCTCGACCGCCATCAGCTGCCGCGCCACCAGCCCCTCGGGCGGCGCCGTGGTCAGCCGCACCACGAGGTCGACGCCTTCGCGGATCGGGTCGATGTCGCGGTCGGCCACGATCAGCTGCACGTCCACTTCCGGATAGGCGCGCAGGAAGTCGAGCAGGTGCGGGTGCAGCACGCACCGCGCAAAGGCCTTCGGCGCGCTCAGGCGCACCCGGCCGGCCGGCGTGCGCGCGAACTGCGCGCCGATGTCCATCGCGCCCTGCGCCGCCGCCACCAGTTCGCTGCAGCGCGCAAAGGCTTCGGCGCCTGGCTCCGTGAGCCGCAGCTGGCGCGTGGTGCGCTGCAGCAGCTGCACGCCGATCTCCTGTTCGAGCCGCTTCACCTGCCGGCTCGCGGCCGAGGGCGTGATGCCCAGCAGGTCGGCCGCGGCCGAGAAGCTGCCCCGTTCGGCGACCCGCACGAAGGTGACCATCTCGGGCAGCACCTTGAGAAATGAATTCGTTCCGACCACGCAAGAGTCCTGTTCCGGCCGACGGCTGTGCGGCCCTGGTGCCGCCCGGAACAATGCGCCTTCTCTTCTTCTTTCAGGCGCCCCCGGGCCGCGGGCAGACAGTATGGATTCAAAGGCGTTGCAAGGTGCGGTCCCGGTTGGGCGCAGGTCGTGGACGGCCGGCTTCGGCCCGGCCGAGCTCATGCTGCTGCTCGTGGCGGCGGTCTGGGGCGGCAGCTATGCCGTGGCCAAGCAGGCGACGCAGCAGCTGCCCGTGCTCGAGTTCGTCGCGCTGCGCTTCGGCCTCACCTTTCTCGTGCTGCTGCCCGCGCTGCGGCCGCTGTGGCGTGACCCGCAGTGGCGCCAGGGGCTCGCCGTGGGCGGCCTGCTGGGCGCCAACCTGCTCGCCATCTTCCTGTGCGAGACCTTCGGCGTCTCGCTGACCCTGGCGAGCAACGCCGCCTTCCTCATCAGCCTGTGCGTGGCGATCACGCCCTTCGTCGAATGGTGGCTGCTGGGCCGGCGGCCCGCGCGGCGCGTGTTCTGGGCGGCAGGGCTCTCGGCCGTGGGCGCGGCCCTGCTGTCGGCGCCCTCGCTTGTCGACCTGTCGATGGGGTGGGGCGATGCCCTCATGCTCGCCGCCGCCTTCCTGCGCGCCGTCATGGTGTGCCTCACGCGCCGCCTGGCCGGCCGCCACACCCTGCCGGCGCTCACGCTGACGGCCGTGCAGTCCGGCGTGATGGCGCTGGGCGCGGCGGCGCTGTCGCTGCTGGCCGCGTCGGGCGGGCGCGCCTGGCACCTGCCGCCCGCCACGGCCGGCTTCTGGTGGGGCATGGCGTACCTCGTGCTGCTGTGCACCGTGTTCGCCTTTTTCGCGCAGAACCACGCGGCCTCGCGCAGCAGCCCGAGCCGGGTGTCGCTGCTCATGGGCAGCGAGCCGGTGTTCGGCGCGGCCATCGCGGCCCTCGGGCTGGGCGAGCGCATCGGCGCCTGGGGCTGGGCCGGCGGCCTGCTGATCGTGGGCGCCGCCCTGTGGGTCAGCCTGGCGCCGGAGGAGGGCGAGCAGACGGGGCGCCCCTGACGGCGGAAGGGGGCCGGCTGGGCGCCGCCCCCGGCTCGTGGCATCCTCGGGGGCTGCGGCGTTTCGCCGCCCCCCACAACACCAAGGAATGCAGACATGGGCGCGCAATGGAAAGCCAAGCACAAGGACGTGGCCGCGAATGCCAAGGGCCGGTTGTTCGGCAAGCTGGCCAAGGAAATCATGATCGCCGCGCGCAACGGCGCCGACCCGGCCTCGAACGCGCGGCTGCGGCTGGTCGTCGAACAGGCCCGCAAGGTCTCGATGCCGAAGGACACGCTCGACCGCGCCATCAAGAAGGGCGCCGGCCTCACGGGCGAGGCGGTGCACTTCGACCACGTCATGTACGAGGGCTTCGCCCCGCACCGCGTGGCCGTGATGGTCGAGTGCCTGACCGACAACGTGAACCGCACCGCGCCTGAAATGCGCGTGCTGTTCCGCAAGGGCCAGCTCGGCACCTCCGGCTCGGTCTCGTGGGACTTCGACCACCTCGGCATGATCGAGGCCGAGCCCGCCAGCAAGGACGCCGACGCCGAAGTGGCCGCCATCGAAGCCGGCGCGCAAGACTTCGAGCCGGGCGCCGAAGACGGCACCACCCTGTTCCTGACCGAGCCCGCCGACCTCGACCTCGTGAGCCGCGCACTGCCGGCCCAGGGCTTCACCGTGCTGTCGGCCAAGCTGGGCTACCGGCCCAAGAACCCGGTCGATCCGGCGAGCCTGAGTGCTGCGGACCTGGAAGAGGTCGAGGCGTTTCTTGCCGCTATCGATGCGAATGACGACGTGCAGAACGTGTACGTCGGGTTGGCGGGTTGAGCGCCTGACATTCAGGGCGACGCTCCCGCCGACGGGGAGCCTTGCTCCGCGAATGTCCTCCGCCCTTCGGGCTCCCCCTTAATTTCGCTGCGCAAGGCACCCCATCGACGTGAGCGTTGGGCAGTGCAGTCGTTGATCGGCCGCACACCACCGCCGCGTCCCGTGCGCAGGACACTGGGTGCTTCCCGCAGCGAAATCAAGGAGGAGGGCGAAGCCCGGGGGACATTCGCGGAGGGAAGTACCCGGTGGCCTGTGCACGCGCCCCGAACATCGTCGATAGAACCGAGCCGCCCGCCGGAGACAATCCGCGCCGGAGGAAAACAGTTCAATGACCCATTCGACGAAGAAACGAACGCCGTCGCGTGCCGCACGGCATGCCCTCGGCCTGGCACTGGCCATCGCCGGCTTCTCGGCATACGCCCAGACCGAAGCAGCCGCACCACAACCCATGGCCGCAGCTTCAGCGCCCGCCGAAGCAGCACCCGCCGCACCCCCGCAAACCCGTCTGCGCTTCAACCGCGGCACCTACAAACCCGGCATCGAGCACCTGCACGTGGTGCGCCGCGAGAACACGGTCCAGAACGTGGCCGGACAGGTGGCGCTGAACGTCGCGTTCGCGGTGCTGGCCGGCGGCGTGGCCGCGCAAGGCTTCTCGAAAGACGACCTGGGCGGCACCACGCTCGAAGAGCTCAAGGACGATCCGCTGGGCGTCAATCCCGCCATCAGCGACCTCAACGACGCCTTGAGCAAGGTCGCCACCGACATCTACCGCAAGCGCGCCGAGGCCGCACTGGCCACCGCCCTGACCGACGGCTCCACGCCCGAGGAGATCGAGGCGGCGCGCCAGATCCCGAAGGAAGCCGACACCCCGCTGCTCCCGGGACCGTGGCACCTGGTCTACGAGAACCTGCTGGGATCGGACGAGCTGTTCCGCCTCAAGTTCGGCGCCGACCTGGGGCGCCCCGGCTTCATGCGCCCGCCGATCGAATGCCGCTACCAGTCGGAGCCGGTCGCATGGGCACGGTGGCAGGCCGACAACTGGCAACTGCTGCGCGAAGAACGCGCAAAGGCCGTGGAGGCCTGCACCAAGATCATCTCTGCCGCACCCGAGAAGCGCTGGTAAGTCCGCGCCTTCGGTCGCTCAGTACAACCCGAGCTGCCGCGTGCGCAGCCGCGCCAGCCCCAGCAGCGCATCCGTGAACGGCGTGGCCACGCCCGTCAGCTCGCCCAGCTCGCGCACCACGGTGACGAGCGCGTCGAGCTCGACCGAGCGGCCCGCTTCCACGTCCTGCAGCATCGAGGTCTTGAACGCGCCGAGCTTCATCGTCACCGCATGCCGGTCTTCGGGGCTCTGCGTGATCTCGATGCCGATGCGCCGGCCGATCTCCTTGGCCTCGAGCATCACCGCCGAGATGAACCCGCGCACGTAGTCGTCGCCCATGATCAGGTCGGTGGTGGCGCCGGTGAGCGCGCTGATCGGGTTCACCGTCATGTTGCCCCACAGCTTGAACCACACGTCCTTCTGGATCTGCGGCGACAGCGTGGTGTCGATGCCCGTGCTTTTGAGCAGCTCGACCAGCTTCTGCACGCGCGGCGTGGCCTGGCCCGAGGGCTCGCCCACGATCAGCCCGTTGCCGAAGTGATGACGCACCACGCCCGGCCCGTCGAGCGAGCAGCTGGCGTGCACCACGCAGCCGATCACATTGCGCGACGGAATGGCCTTGGCAATGGCGCCTTCAGGGTCGACGGCCGCGAGCCGGTGCCCCGTGATCTCGCCGCCGAAGCCGCCTTCGAGGAACCACCACGGCACGCCGTTCATGGCCACCAGCACGATCGTGTCGGGCCCGATCAGCGGCCCGATGCGTTCGGCCACGCCGGCCAGCGCGGGCGCCTTCACGGCGATCACCACCAGGTCTTGAACGCCCAGTGCCTCGGGGTCGGCCACCGCGTTCACCGGCACGCGCGTGCGCACGTCGCCGCGCATCAGCGAGAGGCCGTCGCGCTGGAGCGCATCGAGCGTGGCGCCGCGCGCCACCACGTTCAGGCGCTGGCCTGCCTGTGCGAGGCCGACGCCGATCCATCCGCCGATCGCGCCGGCGCCGTAGATGCAAATCTTCATGGGAACAGGCGCCTCAGTTGCGGTAGCTCGGGTCGATGCGGTCCACTTGCCGCACCAATGCATTGAACACGTCCTGCCCGGCACCGTGCGCGGGGCTGAACTGCAGCGCGTCGCGCGTGCAGCGCTGCGCGATCTCTTCGCTCACCGGAATGGCGGCGCCCATCGAAAAAGTCGCCATCTGGATCTCGCAGGCGCGTTGCAGCGTCCACAGGATCGCGAAGGTCTGCGGCAGCGTCTGGCCCCAGGCCAGCAGGCCGTGGTTGCGCAGGATCACCGCGTTGCGATCGCCAATGCTTTTCAGCAGGCGCGGGCCTTCGTCGGCATGGATCGTGATGCCCTCGAAGTCGTGGTACGCCACCATGCCGTGCAGCTGGGCGGTATAGAAATTGGTCTGCTGCAGGCCGCCCTGCAGGCAGGCCACGGCCACGCCGGCCGTGGTGTGCGTGTGCATCACGCAGTGCGCGCCGGGCAGGCCGTCGTGGATGGCCGCATGCACCACGAAGCCGGCCGGGTTCACCGGGTAGGTCGAGCCGTCGAGCACCTTGCCCTGCAGGTCGATCTTCACCAGGTTGCTGGCCGTCACCTCGCTGTAGTGCAGGCCGAAGGGGTTGATGAGGAACTGCTTCTCGCCACCGGTCACGCTGTCGGGCAGCCGCACCGTGATGTGGTTGTAGATCATCTCGGTCCAGCCCAGCATCGCGAACACGCGGTAGCAGGCCGCGAGCTCCTCGCGCGCGGCGCGCTCGTCGGGATGGATCGAGGGATGGACCAGCGCCGACGGCGCGGTGGCGAGTGTGTTCATGGCAGTTCCTTCATGTGATCAACCTTCAGCCGTGAAGCCGACCTCTTTCACGATCGGCGCCCACTTGGCGGTGTCCTTCTTCAGCAGATCGGCCAGCTCGGCCGGCGTGGAAGACATGGCTTCCAGGCCGAAGGTGCCGAGGCCGTCGATCACGTCCTTCTGTGCGAGCGCGTTCTTCATCGCCGTGTTGAGCTTCGTCACCAGCTCGGGCGAGGCCTTGGCCGGCAGGAAGAAGGCGAACCATTCGCTGTGCGCCATGTTCTTGATGCCCTGCTCGCCGAAGGTCGGCACATCGGGCGCGAAGCGGCTGCGCTTGGCACCCGACACGCCCAGGATGCGCACCTTGCCCGACTGCAGGTGCTGCGTGATGTCGCCGATGGGGCCCGACACCGCCGAGATGTTGCCGCCCAGCAGGTCGAGCATGGCCGGCTGCGTGCCGCGGTAGGCCGCGTGCTTGAGCTCGACGCCGGCCTGCTTGCCCAGCAGCGCGCCGATGAAGTGCGGCGTGGAGCCCGCGGCCGGCGAGCCGTAGTTGGCGCCGGCCGGGTTGGCCTTGGCCCAGGTGAGGAACTCGGGCACCGTCTTGATGGTGGCCGGCACGGCCGGGCCGACCGCGAAGCCGAAGTCGAAGATGCAGGCCAGGCTCACGGGCGTGAGGTCGACCATCGGGTCGTAGGGCAGCTTCTTGTAGATGTGCGGGTAGATCGTGAGGATCGACGTGGGCGTCTGCAGGATGGTGGTGCCGTCGGCCGGGCGGCCCTTCACGTAGCTCACGGCGATCTGGCCGCCCGCGCCGGTGCGGTTCTCGACCACGGCGGTCTTGGCGTAGTCGGGGCTCAGCTTCAGCGCGATGCGCCGGCAGGTGGTGTCCGAGGTGCCGCCGGCCGCGAAGCCGGTGACGATGGTGGCGTTCTCGAGCGCGGCAGCCTGCGCAAAGGCCTGCTGGCCGAGGCTGGCGAGCAGCGCCGAAGCGCCGGTGGACTGCAGCATGTGGCGGCGGGTGAAGGTCATGTCTGTCTCTTTTCGGGTGGGTGAGGAGGGAACAGGATCACGACTCGTCGCGCAGCCAGGTGACCGCGCCCGAGTGGGTCACGGCGCCCTGGTGGGCAGGGCGCACGGTGAGCGCGTATTTTTCCAACAAACCACCGTGCGCCGCCCCCGCGTTTACCTCACGTCCGGCCAGCCGCGACGCAATTTCTTCGGCGCTCAGTTCGACCGAAATGCTGCGCGCCGCGGCGCGTGCGTCGATGGCCACCATGTCGCCGTCGCGCAGCACCGCGATCGGCCCGCCGTCGGCCGCCTCGGGCCCCGCGTAGCCGATGCACAGGCCGCGCGTGGCGCCCGAAAAACGCCCGTCGGTGAGCAGCGCCACCTTGTCGCCCATGCCCTGGCCGTACAGCAGCGCGGTGATGCCCAGCATCTCGCGCATGCCGGGGCTGCCCTTGGGGCCTTCGTTGCGGATGACGATCACGTCGCCCGCTTCGTAGCGGCGGTTCTGCACGGCGGCCTGCGCTTCTTCTTCCGAATTGAAGACGCGCGCCGGGCCGCGGTGCACCAGCGTCTTCAGGCCCGCCGTCTTGAGCAGCGCGCCGTCGGGGCACAGGTTGCCCTTGAGCACCGCCAGCCCGCCGTCGCGCGTGATCGGGTTGCCCGCTGCGCGCACCACGCGGCCGTCGGGCGCGGCGGCGTCGGCCACTTCCTCGGCCAGCGTGCGGCCGGTGAAGGTGAGCGCGTCGCCATGCAGGAAGCCCTGCTCCAGCAGCGTGCGAAGGATGACGCCCGCGCCGCCGATGTAGTACACGTCGCGCGCCAGGTACTGGCCGCCTGGACGCAGGTCGGCAATGAGCGGCGTGCGCGCGAAGATCTCGGCCACGTCGTCCAGGTGGAACTTGATGCCCGCTTCGTGCGCGATCGCCGGCAGGTGCAGTGCCGCGTTGGTCGAGCCGCCCGTGGCCGAGACCACGGCGCAGGCGTTTTCGAGCGCCTTGCGCGTCACGACGTCGCGCGGCAGCGGGCCGTCGCCCATCACCGCCTTCATGAGCTGCTTCGCGGCGCGGCGCATCAGCGGCGCGCGTTCGCTGAACACCGCGGGCACCATGCTCGAGCCGATGGGCGCCAGGCCCAGCGCCTCCGACACCATGCCCATCGTGTTGGCCGTGAACTGCCCCGCGCAGGCGCCGGCCGTGGGCAGGCAGGCGCGGCTCATGGCGTCGAGCTCGTCGTGCGTGGCGGTGCCGGCCAGCACCTTGCCGATGGTCTCGTAGGTGTCGACCACGTTCAGGTCGCGCCCGTCGGGCCCGGGCATCTGCCCCGGCAGGGCAGAGCCGCCATGCACGAACACGCTCGGCACGTTGCAGCGGACCATGCCCATCATCAGGCCCGGCAGGTTCTTGTCGCAGGCGCCGATGGCGAAGATGCCGTCCCACTGGTGGCCGCGCGTGGACGCTTCCACGCTGTCGGCGATGAGCTCGCGCGAGATCAGCGAGAAGCGCATGCCCGAGTGCGCCATCGTCAGGCCGTCGCTCACCGACACCACCGGGCATTCGTGCGGCGTGCCGCCGCCGGCGTAGATGCCGGTCTTGGCGTGCTGCGCCTGCTCGCGCAGGTTGAGGTTGCACGGGCTCATCTCGCCGCCCGTGTGGAACACGCCGACGTGCGGGCGCGCGATGTCCTCGTCGTCCTGGCCCAGCGCGTGCAGGAAGCTGCGCGTGGTCGCGCGGATCGTGCCCTCGCGGATGGTCGCGGAGCGGAAGCGTTTCGTGGGGTCGGTGGGCGTGGTCATGCGGCTGGCGAAGGCTGGCTCGTGAAAGGGCGGGGCGTCAGAACATGCCGTTCTTGTTCGCGGCGGTTTCGGGCACGGGCTGCACCACGTCCCAGTGCTCGACGATCTTGCCGTTCTCGAGCTTGAAGATGTCGACGATGGCGCTGCCGCGCGTGCCCGGCTCGCGCACCGCGTTCACGTGCAGGATCACGTAATCGCCGTCGACGAAGCTGCGCTTGATCTCGCTGTGCGACTTCGGAAACTTCTCGCGCAGGAAGGCGATGAACTTGCGAAAGCCCTCGGGCCCGTCGGCCGCCGTGGGGTTGTGCTGCACGTAGCGGTTGCCCACGTACTGCAATGCTGCGTCAGCGTCCTTCTGGTTCAGGCCCTTCTCGTAGAAGGCGAGCACGGTCTGGCGGTTGGCTTCCTGCCGGGCCTGCGCGGTCGAGGCCGGGCCCGTCTGGGCGCAAGCGCCGAGAAGCAGGGCGGCGGCAGCGGCAAAAGCCGCGAGGGTGGTGCGTCGCATCGAAATTTCCTTGAAAGGGGATCAGTAGCCGTTGGGCGCGGTGGCGCCCGGCGCGGCCTTGTACTTCGCGAGCAGTTGCTTGGCGGCGGCCGCGAGCAGGATGGTGTCGACGCCCACGGCCACGAACAGCGCGCCGGCCGCGAGCCACTTGCGCGCCTGCTCCTCGGTGGTCGACAGGATGCCGGCCGCCTTGCCGGCCTTGCGGATGCGCGCGATGGCGTCGGCGATCGCGGCCTGCACCTCGGGATGGTTGGGCTGGCCCACGAAGCCCATCGAGGCCGACAGGTCGGCCGGGCCGATGAACACGCCGTCCACGCCCGGCGTGGCTGCGATGGCGTCGATGTTCTTCATCGCCTCGACCGTCTCGGCCTGCACCAGCAGGCAGGTCTGCGCGTTGGCTTCGTGCAGGTAGTTGGGGTAGGCCTGCCAGCGCGAGGCGCGCGCCAATGCGCTGCCCATGCCGCGGATGCCTTCGGGCGGGTAGCGCATGCCTTGCACGAGTTGGGCGGCCTGCTCGGCGGTGTCGACCATCGGCACCAGCAGCGTCTGCGCGCCGATGTCCAGGTACTGCTTGATCAGCGTGGTGTCGCCGACCGGAATGCGCACGACGGGATGCGAGCGCTGCGCGTCGGGCTGCGCCGACCACGCGCTGGAGATGCCCTGCAGCTGCGCGAGCACCGAGCGCACGTCGTTGGGCGCGTGCTCGCCGTCGACCAGCAGCCAGTCGTAGCCGGTGCCGGCCAGAAGCTCGGCCACGTAGCCGTCGCCCAGGCCGACCCACAGGCCGATCTGGGGTTGGCCGGCCTGCAGGGCCTGCTTGAAGGTGTTGAGTGGGGTGTGCATGAAAAACTCGTCAGACAAAACGGAAGGCGATGGAGCCGAGCGGGCCGTAGTCCGCGTGGAAGGTGTCGCCCGGCACGGCGGTGGTGGGTCGCGTGAACGAACCGCCCAGCACGATCTCGCCGGCCTCGAGGCATTCGTCCCACGGCGCGAGCTTGTTCGCGAGCCAGGCCACGCCGGTGGCCGGGTGGTTGAGCACGGCCGCGGCCACGCCCGATTCTTCGATCACGCCGTTCTTGTAGAGCAGCGCGCTCACCCAGCGCAGGTCGACCGCGTCGGGCTTCACAGGCCGGCCACCGAGCACGATGCCCGCATTGGCCGCGTTGTCGGCGATGGTGTCGAACACCTTGCGCATGGCCTTGGTGTGGCGGTCGAACTGCTCGATGCGCGCGTCGATGATCTCGATGGCGGGCACCACGTAGTCGGTGGCGGCCAGCACGTCGAAGATGGTCACGTTCGGGCCCTGCAGCTTCTTGCCGAGTACGAAGGCCAGCTCGACCTCGATGCGCGGTGCGATGAAGCGCGTGAACGGGATGTCGCCGCCCTGCTCGAAGAACATGTCGTCCAGCAGCGTGCCGTAGTCGGGCTCGGTGATCTGGCTGGCCTGCTGCATGGCGCGCGAGGTGAGGCCGATCTTGTGGCCCTTGACGACGCGGCCTTCGGCGATCTTGTGCTTCACCCATTCGCGCGAGATGGCGTAGCCGTCCTCGATGGTCATCTCGGGAAAGCGCTTGGAGAAGTGCTCGACCTGCACGCGCGACTTCTCGCTCTCGTGCAGTTCGGCGGCCAGTTGGGCGATGGTGGCGGTGGAGAGCATGGGGGCTCGCTTCTTCTTTATGGGGTGTTGAACAGGGGATGCAGGTTGCTGTGCTTGCCGTCGTACACCTGCCCCGGCGCTTCGTCGATCTGCAGCGTGATGCCGATGTGGCGCTGCGTGAAGACGGGCTCGAAGTGCGTGCGCACGGCAGCCAGCAGCTCGTCGCCGGCTTTCTTCTTCACCGCCTCGGAGCGGCCCGAGGCCATGCGCAGGTTCAGGTACACGAAGGCGTAGTCGGCCTGGCCGTCGGCCACCGCGTAATGCGCGGCGGGGTAGGCCAGCACGCGCGTGCCGCCGGTGGGGAACACCGGCTTGCCGGCCTCGTCGCGCTGTTCGAGCATGCTGTCGGCCAGCGTGCGGCACAGCGCCGACACGTCGGTCTCGGCCTCGATGTTGGGCGTGTACAGGATCACCAGGTGCGGCATGGTCGTGCTCCGTTCAAACCACCGACATCGTCGCGGCCGTGCAGGTCACCGCGAAGATCGGGATGGCCTTCATGTGGAAGATCTCGCCCTTGCCGCGCGCGGCCGCGGCCACGCTCAGGAAGGTGCGGATCTCGAAGCCGCCCTGGCCCGCTTCGCGGTAGGTGGCCTCATCGCCGTAGTCGGCCTGCGAGAGCAGCGCCTCGCGGTCGTTGGCGCACCAGCGGCGCATGAACTCGGCGTCCCACTCGGCATTGACCTTGCCCGAGTCGGGCGTGGCCGGCCAGTGCGAGATGCCGCCCGTGCCCACCAGCGCGATGCGCTCGGGCACCTTGTCGCAGGCGCGGCGCAGGGCTTCGCCGAAGGCCCACGCGCGGTGCAGCGGCGTGAGCGGCGGGCCCTGGCAGTTGATGTTCACGGGAATGACCTTGGTGTCGAAGTTCGGCGTGAGGAAGTTCAGCGGCACCATGATGCCGTGGTCGAACTTCCATTCTTCCGCGTAGGCCACGTCCACCGTCTGCATCACCTCGCGGATCAGGCGCTGCGACAGCGCGGCGTCGCCGGGGATGGTGTGCTTCTCGATGCCCAGCCACTTCGGGTCCTCGATCGGGCCCTCGTAGCTGTCGGCCATGCCGATCGCATAGGCCGGCATGTTGTTCATGAAGAAGTTCGCGAAGTGCTCGGCCGCGATGACGATCACCGCGTCGGGCTTCGTGGCGCGCATCGCCTCGCCGAAGCGATGGAACTGCGCGTGGAACTCATCCTTCACCGCCGGGTCGGCGAGGTGCGCGCGGCCGGTGATGCCGGGGGCGTGGCTGCACACGCCTGCGAATACGAGACTCATACGCCTGCCACTTTCTCGTCAGTGCCTGTTGTCATTGCGTAGATGCCAGCGCGCACCGGGCCGTACTTGCGCACGCCTTCGCGCATGGCTTCGAGGTAGTCGGCCCACGCGACGCCGAGCAGGGGCGCAAAGTGCATCAGCAGCTGGCCGTTGCACCCGAGCACGTAGAGCTTGCCGATGTCGCCGCTGCCGATGGCTTCGCGCTCTTCGTCGTTCAGGTCGTAGCCGGCCAGCAGCGTGGCGCGCGTGTCGCCGCCTTCGCCGAAGCGGCGCTGCACCTCGGCGTCGCGGTTCAGCGCGAACAGGAATTTCTGCATCGCATAGAGGCTCATGGTCAGCCCTCGATCTGGATGTTGGCCTTGCGGATCACGTCGCCGTACTTCGCGATCTCGCTGCGGATGAACTCGGCAAAGCGCTCGGGCGTGCCCGACAGCGACGCGATGCCGCCCTTGTGGAACGCCTCGGTCACGGCCGGCGATGCCAGGGCGCGGTTCACTTCGGCGTTCACGCGTTGCACGATGGCGTCGGGCGTGCCGGCCGGGGCCAGCAGGCCGTTCCACGAATTGGACTCGATGGCCACGCCCTGTTCGGCCAGTGTGGGTATCGCGGGCGCGTACTGCGAGCGCTGCGCGGTCGCCATGCCCAGCGCCACCAGCTTGCCGGCCTGCACATGGCCGCGGAACTCGGGCCAGTTGCCGAACATGACGGTCACCTGGCCGCCGAGCAGGTCGGCCAGCGCCGGGCCCTGGCCCTTGTAGGGCACGTGCACGATGTCCAGGCCCATCTGCAGCTTGAGCATCTCGCCCGACAGGTGCGCCGAGGTGCCATTGCCGAAGGAGGCGAAGCTCAGCGTGCCGGGCTTGGCCTTGGCCTGGTTGCGCAGGTCGGCCAGCGTCTTCAGGCCGCTGCCCGGGTGCGTGGCGAGCACGTGCTCCGACATGCCCATGAGCGCGACCGGACGCAGGTCCTTGAGCGTGTCGTAGGGCAGCTTGCGCACCAGGGTGGGGTTGGCCGTGAAGCTGTTGGCCACGCACACGAAGCTGTGGCCGTCGGGCGCCGACTTGGCGACCGCATCGACGCCGATCACCGTGCCGGCACCGGGCTTGTTCTCGACGATCACCGGCTGGCCCAGCGCCTTGCCGAGTTCGAGGCCGACCAGGCGCGCGACGAAGTCGGTGGTGCCGCCGGGCGTGAAGGGCACGACGATGCGCACCGGCTTGGCGGGCCAGGCCGTCTGCGCGCGTGCCAGTGCGGGCAGGGCCGCGAGTGCGGCCGCGCCTTGCAGCAGCATGCGGCGTTGAATGCTCACGCCACGCCCCAGTGCGGAATGTGGTGCGAGCCCATCGACACCGCGATGTTCTTCGGCTCACAGAACACTTCGTAGCTCCAGGTGCCGCCTTCGCGGCCCGTGCCCGAGGCCTTGGTGCCGCCAAAGGGCTGGCGCAGGTCACGCACGTTCTGGCTGTTGACGAAGCACATGCCGGCCTCCACGGCGGCGGCCACGCGGTGGGCCTTGCCGATGTTCTCGGTCCACACGTAGCTGCTCAGGCCGTAGGCGATGTCGTTGGCCAGTTCGATGGCGTGCGCCTCGTCCTTGAACGGGATCAGGCAGGCGACCGGGCCGAAGATCTCGTCCTGCGCGATCTTCATGCGGTTGTCGACGTCGGCGAACACGGTGGGCATCACGTAGTTGCCCTTCTTCACGCGGTCGGGCAGGTTCGACGGCGCCTCGAGGCCGCCGCACAGCAGCGTCGCGCCTTCCTTCGGGCCCAGCTCGATGTAGCTGCGCACCTTGGCCAGGTGGGCCTGAGAAATCATCGGGCCGACGATGGTCTTCTCGTCGAGCGGGTCGCCCACGGTGATGCGCTTCGCGCGCTCGGCGAACTTCGCGGCGAAGTCGGCGTAGATCGACTGCTGCACCAGGATGCGCGAGCCGGCCGTGCAGCGTTCGCCGTTGTTGCTGAAGATCATGAACACGGCCGCGTCGAGCGCGCGGTCGAGGTCGGCGTCCTCGAAGATCACGAAGGGGCTCTTGCCGCCCAGCTCCATGCTGAACTTCTTCAGGCCCGCGCTCTTCACGATGCGGTTGCCGGTGGCGGTGGAGCCGGTGAACGAAATCGCGCGCACGTCGGGGTGTGCCACCAGCGGCTCGCCGGCTTCCTTGCCGTAGCCGTGCACGAGGTTCAGCACGCCGGCGGGAATGCCCGCTTCGAGCGCCAGCTCGCCCAGGCGCGCGGCCGTGAGCGGCGACAGCTCGCTCATCTTCAGCACCGCCGTGTTGCCGAAGGCCAGGCAGGGCGCGACCTTCCAGGTGGCGGTCATGAAGGGCACGTTCCACGGGCTGATGAGCGCGCACACGCCCACCGGATGGAACAGCGTGTAGTTCAGGTGCGTGGGCGTGGGGTAGGTGTGGCCGTCGACGCGCGTGCACATCTCGGCGAAGTAGTAGAAGTTGTCGGCCGCGCGCGGAATGAGCTGCTTGCCGGTCTGCGCGATCACCTGGCCGCAGTCGTTGGTTTCGGTCTGCGCGATCTCGGGCACGTGCTTGGCGATGAGGTCGCCGAGCTTGCGGATCAGCTTCGCGCGCTCGGGCGCGGGCAGGCCGGCCCACTTGGGGAAGGCGGCCTTGGCGGCGGCCACGGCGGCGTTCACTTCGGCCTCGCCGCCCGAGGCGACTTCGGCCAGCACTTCCTGCGTGGCGGGGTTGACGGTTTCGAAGTAGTCGGTGCCTTGGACTGGCTTGCCGTCGATGAGGTGATGGATCTGTTGCATGGGCGTGGAGGTGTTGCGGCCTTGCGGCGGTGTGTCGTCAGTCGAGCTTGATGTCGCGCGCCTTGATCAGCGCGTGCCACTTCTTGCGTTCGGTGTCCACGAAGCGGGCCATCTCGGCGGCGTCCGTGGGGCGGGCTTCCCAGCCGGCGTCGTAGAGCTTCTGCTTCACGCCGGTGTCGTTCATGCTTTTCAGCAGGTCGGCGCCCAGGCGCGCCTGGATGTCCTTGGGCGTGGCGGCCGGTGCCACCAGCCCCTGCCAGGTGTAGGCCTCGACGGCGTAGCCGAGCTCCTTGGCCGTCGGCAGCTGGGGCAGCTGCGGCACGCGCTCGGTGGACATGGCCAGCAGCGGGACCACCTTGCCGGCCTTCACGGCGCTGATGCCGCTGGGCAGGTCGAGCATCATCAGCGGCACCTGGTTGCCCATGAGGTCCTGCAGGGCCGGCGCGCCGCCCTTGTAGGGAATGTGCAGCAGTGACACGCCGGCTTCGCGCTGGAACAGCTCGTAGGCCAGGTGGTGCGGGCTGCCGGTGCCCGGCGTGGCGATGCTGTACTTGCCCGGCGAGGCCTTGAGTGCGGCGATGAGCGCCTTGGCGTCGCTGAAGCCCGCGCCCGGCGCGGCCGTGATGATCAGCGGCGAGCGGCCCATCATGCCGAGCAGCGCGAAGTCTTTCTCGGCGTCGTAGGGCAGCTTCTTGTAGAGCGCGGGGTTGTAGACCAGCACGCCGTTGTCGGCCGAGAACACGGTGTAGCCGTCGCCCGGCGAACGCGCCACGTTTTCCGACGCGATGATCGCGCCCGCGCCGGGGCGGTTGTCGACCGTGACGGGCTGCGCGAGCTGCTGCGAGAGCTGCGCGCCGGCCGTGCGCGCGAGGTAGTCGGTGCCGCCGCCGGCCGGGTAGCCCACGACCCAGCGCACGGGCTTGGTCGGATAGGCCGAGGCGGTCTGTGCGGTGGCGGCCGGTGCGAGCAGCAGCGTGGCGGCGCTGGCCGCCACGAAGGCGGCAGCAAGGCGGAAGGTCCGGGTTCTGGCGGTCGTCATGGCGGTGTGTCTCCGTTTTTTTGAAAGGGGGTGGCGCAGTCGATCAGCGCGCGGCGATGGTGTTGACCAGGGCGCCGATGCCGTCGATCTCGGTCACGACCACGTCGCCCGGCTGGCAATCGACCACGCCGTCGGGCGTGCCGGTGAGGATCAGGTCGCCCGGCGACAGCGTCATGAAGCGGCTGAAGTACTCGATGAGGAAGGGCGCGTCGAAGATCATGTCGCGCGTGTTGCCCTGCTGCGTGACGGTGCCGTTCACCGTGGTGCGCAGCGCGAGCGCCATCGGGTCGGCCACGTCGGCCGCATCGACGAACCACGGGCCCAGCGGCGTGCAGGTGTCGCGGTTTTTCACGCGCAGGTTGGGGCGGTACCAGTTCTCGAGGTAGTCGCGAATCGCGTAGTCGTTGGCCACCGTGTAGCCGCCGATGAAGTCGTACGCGTCGTCGCGCTTCACGTGCTTCGCGGTCTTGCCGACCACGATGGCGAGCTCGCACTCGTAGTGCATGAACTTCACGTCGGCCGGGCGGTGCGTGAGCTGGCGGTGACCGATGAGCGTGCTCTGGCCCTTGACGAACACCAGGGGTTCCTCGGGCGCCTTGAACTCCAGCTCTTTGGCGTGGTCGGCGTAGTTCAGGCCCAGCGCGAGGATGGTGCGCGGGCGCGCCGTGGGTGCGAGCGGCGGAAGCCACACGAGCTGCTCCTGCGGCACGACGCGGCCGTCGGCCAGCCGTACGGCGGCGTCGGCCTGGCCGTTGAATTCGTGCGCGGTGCCGGTGTGCTCGCGGCCTTCGAAGATGACGCGTGCGTGCTTCATGCCGTTGCCTCCTTCACCAGGGTGTTGCTCAGGGTTTCGAACCCCGGCGCGGAGATGTCGATGCGGTCGCCCGCGCGGGCCAGCGGACGGCCCAGGTCGCAGCCGAGCATCAGCACGTCGCCGTGCGCCAGCGTCATGAACTCGCCCACGTCGGCCAGCAGCTGCGGCGCGGGGCGCACGAGCTGCGAGAAGTCGATCGACTGCTTCAGTTCGCCGTTGATGCGCACCTCGACGCGGAACTGCGCCGGGTCGGCCACCTCCTGCGCGTCGCGCAGCGCCGGGCCGATGCCCAGGAAGCCGTCGACGCACTTGAACTTCACCGGCGGGCGGAAGAAGCTCGCATGTGGGATCGACAGGTCGTTCAGCAGCACGAAGCCTTCGATGTCGCCCTCGGCGCCGATCACCATGCCGATGCTGGCACCGACTTCCACGTCGGACACCGCGGCGGGCACAGTGATTGCGCTGCCGTGCGGGCTCCAGGTGTTGGCCGTCTTCACGTAGAGCACGGGCGCCTTCGGCGGTGCCTTGTAGGGCGCCTCGGTCATCTGCGGCGCGAGCGCCGCGGCCTCGGCGCGGAAGTTCAGCAGCGTGCCGTACACGGTGCCGGTGGGGAGAAAGGAGGTGGTCATGGTTCGGGTTGCTCCAGCGCGATCAGTTCGTCCAGCAGGCCGTAGAGCTGCGTCAGCTTGGCCTTGCCCAGCGACTGCTCCATCCAGTCGTAGTGCGCCTCGATGCTGGTGCCCAGCCGCTTCACGAGCTTCATGCCGTGCGGCGTGGCCTCGACCACGGTGCGGCGCTGGTCGGCCGGGTCGCGGGCGCGGGTGATGAGGTTGTCGCGCTCCATGCGTGCGAGCACGCCCGTGAGGCTGGGACCGAGGATGAAGGCCTCGCGTGCGACGCGGCCGGTGTCGACCGCGCCGTGCTCGCCGAGCACGCGCAGCACGCGCCATTGCTGGTCGGACAGCGCGTGCTCGCGCAGGCTGGGCCGCGTGTGGGCCATCACGGCTTCGCGAGCCTGCAGCAGCAGGCGCGGCAAATTGCGGTGCGTGAAGGTGGTGCTCAAAAGCTGTGCCTCTCAGAATTATTTAACATGTTAAATGAATGCCGAGAAAACACGCCTGCGGGATAACCCTTGCGGGCTTGTTGGCGCTCAGTCGATCGTCGTGCCGGAGGCGCGGATCACCCGCCCCCAGCGTTCGGTTTCGCTGCGGATGTAGGCGGCCAGCTGCTCCGGCCCGCCTGCGCCGTGCGCGCCGGGCGCGGCCGGCTCGAAGCCTTCGTTCTCGAGCTTCTGGCGCAGCGCGGGCTGCGCGACGAGGCGGGCGATCTCCTGGCTGCAGCGGTCGATGAAGGCCTTGGGCGTGCCCGCGGGCGCGACCACGCTCTGCCACGCCACCGCCTCGAAATCGGCGGTGCCCGCCACGCCCGACTCGGCCACGGTCGGCACGGCGGGGAAGGTCGGCTGGCGCTTGCGCGAGGTCACGGCCAGCGCGCGCAGCTTGCCGCTGCGCACGTGCTGCAGGGCCGGCGCGATGTCGGTGAACATGAGCTGCAGCTGGCCGCCGAGCAGGTCGGTCAGCGCGAGCGCGCTGCCCTTGTAGGGCACATGGACCATGTTCGCCGCGGTCGCGACCTTGAACATCTCCGCGCCCAGGTGCTGCGGGCTGCCGTTGCCGGCGGAGCCGTAGCTCAGCGCATCGGGCCGCGACTTCGCGAGCGCCACCAGCTCGGCCAGCGTGTTCGCCGGCACCGACGGATGCACCACCACCATCAGCGGCACCGCGCCGATGAGGCCGACCGGTGCGAAGTCTTTCGCGGGGTCGTACGAGAGCTTCTTGTAGAGCCAGGGGTTGATGGCGAGCGTGGTGCTGGTCGCGACCAGCAGCGTCGAGCCGTCGGGCGCCGCGCGCGCCACCTGCGAGGCGCCGATGGCGGTGCCGGCGCCCGGCCGGTTGTCGACGATCACGGTGCGGCCCAGCGCAGTGCCCAGCTGCTGCGCGATGAGCCGGCCGAGCATGTCGGTCGTGCCGCCGGGCGCGTAGGGCACGACGATGGTGATGGGCTTTTCGCCTTGTGCCCGCACGAGGGCGGGACCTGCGGCGCAGACGGCGGCGGACAGCGCGCCCAGATGGCGCAAGGCATGGCGACGGTTCATTGGCTTGTCTCTCTTTCTTGTTCGGATGTCGGTGCGGCCACCGCGGCGGCGCCGCGCAGCAGGTCGACCAGCGCGAGCGCGTCGGACGGCACGGCATGTCCGCGCCAGGCCACGTGCTGGTCGGGGCGCGAGATGACGAGTGGCCGGTCGTACACGGCGGTGGCGGCCGAGGCGCGGATGTCGAGCGTGCGCAGCGGCAGGCCGCGCGCCGCTGCGGCGGCTTCGAGCGGCGCGACATCGATCGCGGGGTCGAAGCGCAGCAGCGTGTAGCCCTCGCCGGGCATCGCCATCGCGTCGTACAGCGAGCGCCCGTCGTCCAGCCACAGGTGCGGCGTGCGGCAGCCCGGCACGGTCGAGGGCGTGAACTCGTACATCGTGTAGGCGGGGGCGACCTCGCCGTCGTAGGCGATGAGCGGCGAGCCCTCGTAGAAGTAGCCGAAGTTGAGGCCGCCGCAGCAGTACTGCTGCACGTTCAGGTCGTACAGCGCCTGGCCGCGTGCGGCGCGCAGCGCGTCGCCCTCGGGCCCGGGCGCCTCGATGTTCTCGGGCACGCCTTCGCGCTGGCGCTGGAGCGCGAGCGCGTGGTTCATCGCGAACCGCGACACCTGCTCGGTGATCGGCTGGCGCTCGGCCTCGTGCGCCGCGAGCGCGCCCTCGGCCAGCCAGCCGTGCAGCCGGCCCGCGAGCAGCCACGAGAGGTTCATCGCATCGGCGATGCCGGCGTTCATGCCATAGCCCGCCATCGGAATCCACAGGTGCGCCGCGTCGCCGCAGATGAACACGCGGCGGTCGCGGAAGCGGTCGGCCACGAGCCGGCGCCCGACCCAGTCTTCGTTGGAGATCACTTCGTACTCGAAGTCGTCGCCCACGCCCAGGATCTGGCGGATCGCCCAGTCGCGGTCGATCGAGTCGAAGTCGGTCTCCTCGGGCAGCAGGTAGTTGTGCAGCAGCCAGGTCTCGCGCCCGTCGATGGCGTACACGTTGCCGCAGCGGCGCGGGTTCAGCGCGAAGGTGGCCCAGGCCGGCGGATGCTTCAGCAGGCCCAGCAGCGCGGGCGCGCGGAAGTAGGTCGACTGCACGCGGCCCACCACGTCGGTGCCGTGCAGGCTGGCGCCGATCTTCTTGCGCACCGTCGAGCGGCTGCCGTCGCAACCGACGAGGTACTGGCAGCGGATGCGCACCGCGCGGCCGTCGTCCAGGTCCACGCCCGTGGCCCACACGCCCTCGTCGTCCTGTTCGAAGTCGTCGATGCGCGTGCGGTTGCGGATGCGCAGGCCGGGCGTGGCCTCGGCATGCGCGAACAGCACCGGCTCGAGAAAGATCTGGTTGATGCGGTGCGGCGGCTCCGCCGTGGGCCACCAGGTGTCGGGGCCGCCGGTGGCGGTGTAGCGCTCGCGGCGCGCGGGGATCGGAATGCGCGACAGCTCCATGCCCGTCACGGCCGTGCGGTAGGCCACGTCATTGGGGTAGTCGGCCGGCAGGCCCGCGTCGCGCAGCGCCTGCGCCACGCCCAGGCGGCGGAACACCTCCATCGAGCGCGCCGCCACGTGGTTGCACTTCACGTTGGGCGGCTCGCCGCGGTGGCGGATCTCGGTCACCAGCACGTCGATGCCGCGTTGCGCCAGGTCGATGGCCAGCGTCAGCCCCACGGGGCCGGCGCCGACGATCAGCACCTGGGCTTGCAGTTGCTCGGTCATGGGTCGCTTGTCTCCAGATTCTTGTGAGGCGCCATTACAGTGCCGAACCGGCTCGCGGAAAAAGTGAAACTTTCATGGCCATTCATAAAAAACCACTATCAATGCGTGGCGTGCCCTCTGTGCGGCAACTGCGTGCGTTCGCGGCCGTGTACCACAGCGGCCAGCTGTCGAGTGCGGCGGCTGCGTTGTCGCTGACGCAGCCGGCCGTCAGCGTGCTGCTGCGCGAGCTCGAAGCGCGGCTCGGCGTGCGCCTGTTCGATCGCACCACGCGTTCGCTGCAACGCACCGAGGCCGCGAACGAGGCCATCGCCTATGCCGAGCGCGTGCTGGCCGAACTCGATGCGCTGGGCACCGGCATGGCCGAGCTGGCGGCGGGCCGGCGCGGGCGCGTGCGCATCGCGGCCACGTCCACCATCGCGCAGACGCTGATGCCCAAGGCCCTGCGCCGCTACCTCGACCTGCACCCCGACGTGAAGGTGGCCATCGAAGACTGCGCGCCCGGGCAGTTCGTGGAGAAGGTGCTCGGCGAGCAGGTCGACTTCGGCGTGGGCACGCTGCAGGCGCGCACGCCGGGGCTGGACCAGCGCGTGTTCGTGCACGACCACCTGGCGGTGATTGCCGACCGCGACCTGCGCCTGCCCGGCACCGACCGCATCACCTGGCGGCAGCTCGCGGGCCATCCGCTGATCACGGTCAAGCCGGGGTACGGCGTGCGCAGCAGCATCGACATCGCTGCCGCAACCGCCGGCGTGCGGCTGGACATCGCCTACGAGGTGACGCTCCTGACCACGGCGCTCGCGATGGCGGCCAGCGGGCTCGGCCCGGCGCTGCTGCCGGCGTCGATCCTCGCGCATGCCGACCACACGCGGCTGGTCGCGCGGCGGCTCATGCGCCCGACGGTGGCGCGCAACATCGCGGTCGTGACGCGGCAGGGCCGTTCGCTCTCGCCGGCCGCGGCGGCGTTCGCGGACCTGCTGGTGCGCGAATTCGCCATCGCCTGAACCGCGCCCCCTAAACTCGCTGCATGGCCAAGGACAAAACAACTTTCGTCTGCAGCGAATGCGGCGGCACCAGCCCCAAGTGGCTCGGCAAATGCCCCAGCTGCGGTGCATGGAACACACTCATCGAACAGGTCGCCGGCGCGGCCAACGGGCCGGCCAACAACCGCTTCGGCACGCAGTTCGCGTCGCTCGCGGGCGCCTCCGAACTCGCCACGCTCTCGGAAATCGAAGCCACCGATGTCGCACGCACGCCCACCGGGCTCGACGAGCTCGACCGCGTGCTCGGCGGCGGCATCGTGTCGGGCGGCGTCACGCTGATCGGCGGCGACCCGGGCATCGGCAAGTCGACGCTGCTGCTGCAGGCAGTCGACGCGCTGCAGCGTGCGGGGCAGAACGCGCTGTACGTCACCGGCGAAGAAAGCGGCTCGCAGGTGGCGCTGCGCTCCAAGCGGCTCGGTCTCGACCACTCGCAGGTGCAGGTGCTGGCCGAGATCCAGCTCGAAAAGATCATCGCCACGCTCGACGCCACGCGCCCGGCCATCGCGGTGATCGACTCCATCCAGACCGTCTACTCCGACCAGCTCACCTCCGCGCCCGGCTCGGTGGCGCAGGTGCGCGAATGCGCGGCGCACCTCACGCGCTTTGCCAAGACCAGCGGCACGGCCGTGGTGTTGGTGGGCCACGTCACGAAAGAGGGCGCGCTCGCGGGCCCGCGCGTGCTCGAGCACATGGTCGACACGGTGCTGTACTTCGAAGGCGACACGCACTCGAGCTTTCGCCTCGTGCGCGCCATCAAGAACCGCTTCGGCGCGGTGAACGAGATCGGCGTGTTCGCCATGACCGAGCGCGGCCTGAAGGGCGTGACCAACCCGAGCGCGATCTTCCTGAGCCAGCACGCCGAGCCCGTGCCCGGCAGCGTGGTGCTGGTCACGCTCGAAGGCACGCGGCCGATGCTGGTGGAAATCCAGGCGCTGGTCGACAACGGCGGGCCGAGCCCGCGCCGGCTGTCGGTGGGCCTGGACCGCGACCGCCTCGCGATGCTGTTGGCCGTGCTGCACCGCCACGCGGGCGTGGCCTGCATGGACCAGGACGTGTTCGTCAACGCGGTGGGCGGCGTGCGCATCAGCGAGCCCGCGGCCGACCTGGCCGTGATGCTGGCCATCACCTCCAGCCTGCGCGGCAAGCCGCTGCCCAAGGGTTTCATCGCCTTCGGCGAAGTCGGCCTGGCCGGCGAGGTGCGACCTGCGCCGCGCGGCCAGGAGCGCCTGCGCGAAGCCGCCAAGCTGGGCTTCAGCGTGGCCGTGGTGCCGAAGGCGAACGCGCCGCGCAAGGGCACCAAGGAGATCGAGGGCCTGACCATTCACCCGGTCGACCGCATCGAGGAAGCGATGGACGTGGTGCGGCGGCTCGACTGACGCGCACCCGCACGACAACACCCCCACCAGGAGACCCCCCATGCAACTCATCGTCTCCGCCGGGCTGATCGCCGTGGTCGTGCTGTGGGGGCTGGTGTCGCCCGCGTCGCTCGACCGCGTGTTCAGCACCGCGCTCGCCGACATCACGCGCAACTTCGGCTGGTTCTACCTGTGGGTGGTGCTCGGGCTGGTGGTGCTGGCCTTCTTTCTGGCGTTCAGCCGCTTCGGCGACCTGAAGCTGGGCGACGAGGACGACGAGCCCGAGTTCTCCATCGGCGCCTGGTTCGCGATGCTGTTCGCGGCCGGCATGGGCATCGGCCTGGTGTTCTGGGGCGTGGCCGAGCCGATCTCGCACTATGCGAACCCGCCGCCCGGCGTGATCCCCGGCACGCCCGATGCGGCCGGCGTGGCCATGCGCTACGCCTTCTTCCACTGGGGGCTGCACCCGTGGGCGATCTACGGCATCGTCGGCCTGTCGATCGCCTTCTTCAGCTTCCGCCGCAAGGCGCTGCCGCTGGTCAGCTCGGCCACCGAGGCGCTGCCGTGGCGCTTCGTGCAGCGGCTGTCGCCGGCCTTCAACGTGCTGGCCGTGGTGGCCACCGCCTTCGGCGTGGCGGCCTCGCTGGGCATGGGCGCGACGCAGATCAACAGCGGGCTGCACGCGGCCTTCGGCACGAACATCGGCCGCTGGACGCAGGCGGTGATCATCGTGGTGACGACGGTGCTGTTCATCACCTCGGCGGTCACCGGCGTCGAGCGCGGCGTGAAGTGGCTGTCGATGGGCAACCTGGTGCTGGCCGCGCTGCTGGCCCTCACGGTGCTGGTGGTGGGGCCGACCATCGCCATCGTCGAGACCTTCACCAACACGCTGGGTTCGTACCTCGCCGAGTTCGTGCGCATGAGCCTGCGCATGAACCCGTTCCGCAACAGCTCGTGGGTGGCCGACTGGACGCTCTTCTACTGGGCCTGGTGGCTGGCGTGGTCGCCGTTCGTGGGCCTGTTCATTGCGCGCGTGTCGCGCGGCCGCACGATCCGCCAGTTCATCCTGGGCACGGTGATCGCGCCCACGCTGGTGGGCTTCGCGTGGTTCTCGGTGTTCGGCGGCGCCGCGCTCAACTTCGAGATCTTCCAGGGCGTGCCGCTGGTCGAGTCGGTGAAGGCCGACGTGTCGACCACCATGTTCGTGATGTTCAAGGCCATGCCCATGGGCGGGCTGCTGTCGATCGTGGCCACGCTGCTGGTGTTCGTGTTCTTCGTGACCTCGGGCGATTCCGCGACGCTGGTGCTGGGCATCATGAGCACGAAGGGCAATCCGAACCCGCCGGCCCGCGTGAAGATCACCTGGGGCGTGCTGGTGGCGGCGATTGCGCTGAGCCTGCTGTTCGCGGGCGGCATCAAGGCCATACAGACGGCGACCATCGTGTTCGCGCTGCCCTTTGCGTTCGTGATCCTGCTGATGGCGTTGTCGGTCACGCTGGCCATCCGCGACGACTGGAACGCCGAACAGAAGCGCGAACGCGAGCTGCGGCGCAAGATGCGGCAGCTCGTGAACTGGTAGGGCCAAAAAAACGCCCGGCGCGCGGTGGACACGCGCCGGGCCTACCCTCCCTACCTTCCCTGGCCTCCCTGGCCTTCTGTGTTTCTTTGCTTGCTTAGCTTCCGATGTGCATCGTGAACGCCGGCCCGTTGTTGAGCACGCACTGGCCGCTGCCCAAGGTGGCGGAGTTCATCGTGTACTGGCAACTCAGGTTGCCGCCGCGACTGCCGGTGGCGTTCGCCACCCCGGCGGTACGCGAGCCGGCCACGCGGGTCGCCTCTCCCTGAAACTGTTCGGCACCGATCTGCGCATTGAAGTGGCCGCGGCCGTTCATGTCGTTGGTCACCGTGCCCCCGACGGCGCCGTAGCGCGCGGCTTCGGCGTTCGACGGATACAGCCGCGCGCTGAAGGTCTGTGACACCGGCCCCGGTGCCACGGCGTAGCTTTGCTGCGACGGCGCGACGGGAGCGGGTTGACCGAGCGGCACCACGTAGCAACCGCTGAGGACGGTGCCCGCGAGTGCGGCGGCAAGGGTGAGTCGAACGAAGGTGACGGAACGCGGGATGTTCATGCGTTTCTCGGTGGCCCGGGCAGATGCCCGTGCGCCGAAATGTGCCCGCACCCGCCCCGGCATCGTGCGCCTTTCGCCGGGAGTACCGCTTTCTGCGCCCGGCGGTAGCCACGGCGGCTACTGCGGCGGGGTCGGGGCCGCACAATCGTGGGCCGTTTCTCGCAGGCGCCGAATGAAATCCACCGCACCGCCCATTGCCGCCGTCATGGTCCACGTCACCGATGTGAACGCGGCACTGCGCTGGTACGCCGACGCCTTCCCCGATGCGGTGCCGATGTCGATCGGCTCGCCGGCCTTCGAGTGCCTGTCGGTCCACGGCGTGCTGCTGGAGCTCGTGCCGGCCGATGCGAAGGTCGGCGCCGGTGCCTTCGGCTCGGTCGTGTACTGGAACGTGGCCGACTTCGATGCGGCGCTGGCTCACCTTCAATCGTGCGGCGCGCCGCTGTACCGCGGCCCCTTGCGGCTCGAGGGCGACGAACACATGGCCCAGGTACGCGACCCCTGGGGCAACTGCATCGGCCTGCGAGGGCCTTCCACCGGGCGGCGACAATGCGCCCCATGAATTTCCAGAAATTGCTGGTGCCCGTGGGGGCCGTCGTTCTCCTCGGCCTGTCCTGGTACCAATACGGATGGGGCGGCGTGGCGTTCGCCGGCGGTGCGATCGTGATGTTCCTGCTGATGCACTTCAACCGCACGATGCAGGTGCTCAAGCGGGCCGCCGACCGGCCCATCGGCACGGTGGCGAGCTCGGTGATGCTGAATGCCAAGCTCAAGCCCGGCGTGACGCTCATGCACGTCATCGCGATGACGCGCGCGCTCGGCGAGCAGCGCTCGCCCGAGAACGAGCAGCCCGAGCTGTACCGCTGGACCGATGCCGGCGGTTCCTACGTCGATGCCGTGTTCAACGGCGGCAAGCTGCAGAGCTGGACGCTCACGCGGCCCGAGACGCCGGCCGACGAAGAAACGCCCGCGGCCTGAAGGCGGCGCGGGCGCTTTGCCTGATTCAGAACCTCAGAACGGCGCGTCTTCTTCTTCGGGCGTGTCGGCCTGCGTTGCAGGCGCCGTGGCCGTAGCTGTAGCCTTCGGCGCTTCATCCGGCGGTGCCGCCGAGAACGCCGCCTCGCCGCCCAGCGCGTCGAGCAGCGCCGGCACCAGCTGGCCGAGTTCGCCGGTGGCAATGGCCACGTCGGCGTCGAAGTTGTCTTCCTTCTTGCCACCCGCCGCACCATCGCCCGTGCCTTCGAGGAAGGTGATCTTGCGAATCAGCAGGCCGTGCGTGAGCTCAAAGGACACGCGGTCGTCCCAGGTGAGCGCCAGGCGCGTCGGACGCTTGCCGTCGGTGATGTGCTGCTTGACCTCGTCGATGTCCAGCGCGTGCTTGGCGTAGCGCACCACGGCCTTGGAGTCGTCCGAGGCCTTGAGCTCGCACTCGCGGTCGATGCTGAAGCCGGCCGGCGGCTCCTGCGTCAGCAGCCAGTTGGCCATGGCGGCGGCCGGCTCGATCTGCGTGTTGATCAGCGCCACGGCAAAGCCGTCGAGCGACTTCACGAGGCTGGTGACCACTTCGTCGGCGCGCGCCGCGTTGCCGCAGTTGATCACGAGGCGGTTCTCGGCCTTGTCGATCCACACCGTGACGCGCGCGCTGCGCGTGAAGGCCATGGGCAGCAGCTCCAGGGTGATGTCTTCCTTGAGCTCCTTCTTTTCCTTCTTGCCGGGCTTGCGGCCGGTGGTGGTCTCGATCTGGGCGCAGCGCTCGTCGAGCTTGCGGCGCACCACGGAGCCGGGGACCTGCTTGCTCTCGATCATGTACTCGACCAGCCACTGGCCGTCGATGGACTCCACCAGCGGGCCGTTGGCCTCGCCGCGCGGCTCGACCCAGCCGGCGGACTTTTCCTGCGAGGGGCCGCAAGGCACGAAGCGTTGCTTGGCCAGCCCTTCTTCTGCCTCGGTCAGTGATTGGGACCAGGCAGGTTCGATGCGATAGACGATGACGTTCTTGAATACGGACACGGGAACCCTTTTTCCACTGGTTGGCACAACCGGCCATTGTCGGGCACCCGGTTCCGGGCTCGGCCGTAAAATCGAAAGCTTTTGCGACTTCCCAGTGGGTCGCACCCCCACACCGCTCCCAAAGGAATCAGGAAATGAGCTCGATCCCCCCCTCGCTGGACGACCGTGACGGCAAGATCTGGATGGACGGCGAACTCGTGGACTGGCGCGACGCCAAGATCCACGTGCTGAGCCACACGCTGCACTACGGCTGCGGCGCCTTCGAGGGCGTGCGCGCCTACAAGACGGCCGACGGCGCCACCGCCATCTTCCGCCTGGCCGAGCACACCGAGCGCCTGTTCAACAGCGCCAAGATCCTGCGCATGAAGATCCCGTTCTCGCAGGAACAGCTGAACGAAGCCCAGAAGCAGGTCGTGCGCGAGAACAAGCTCGAAAGCTGCTACCTGCGCCCCCTGATCTGGATCGGCTCCGAGAAGCTGGGCGTGAGCCCCAAGGGCAACAAGATCCACGCCATGGTCGCGGCCTGGTCGTGGGGCGCCTACCTCGGCGAAGAGGGCATGCGCCGCGGCATCCGCGTGAAGACCTCTAGCTACACCCGCCACCACGTCAACATCACGATGACGCAGGCCAAGACGGTGAGCAACTACACCAACTCGATCCTCGCCAACATGGAAGCGCTGGACGACGGCTACGACGAAGCGCTGCTGCTCGACGCGAGCGGTTTCGTGTCCGAAGGCGCGGGCGAGAACGTGTTCGTGGTCAAGGGCGGCGTGGTCTACACGCCCGACCTGTCGGCCGGCGCCCTGAACGGCATCACGCGCAACACCATCCTGCACATCTGCAAGGACCTGGGGATCGAGCTGGTGCAAAAGCGCATCACGCGCGACGAGGTGTACGTGGCCGACGAGGCCTTCTTCACCGGCACCGCCGCTGAAGTCACGCCCATCCGCGAACTCGACCGCATCGAGATCGGCAACCGGGGCGACGGCGGCGCGCGCGGCCCGGTCACCGAGAAGATCCAGTCGGCCTTCTTCGACATCGTGAACGGCAAGAACCCCAAGTACGCCCACTGGCTCACGAAGGTCTGAGGAACAGCATGTCCACCAATGCAGTCGTCGAACTCCTCGCGAAGGAGCTCAACCACCAGGGCGGCGTGTTCTGCCCCAGCCCCAAGGCCGACATGAAGCTCTGGAACAGCCACCCGAAGGTCTACCTCGACGTGGCGCGCACCGGCGAAGCCAAGTGCCCGTACTGCGGCACGGTGTACCGTCTGAAGGCGGGCGAGACCGTGTCCAGCCGCCACTGAGCGGCCAGGCGGAAAAAAGAAACCGGCCCTTGCGGCCGGTTTTTTCGTTTCAGCTTTGCCGGGCCGTGGGCCACAGGCCGCGCCACGGATCGGGGTCCTGCGATTCCTGCGCCAGCCGCAGGTAGACCATCGCGATCCACAGCACCGCCAGCCCGATCTGCGCGTCGCGCATGGCCGAGTTCACGCTCGACGCGATGAGCGCGATGAGCGTGGCGGCCAGCGCGTAGCGGCCGGCGATGTCGGGCCGGCGCCAGGCCTGCCAGACGGCGACGAGCATGATCGCCAGCAGGCTCAGGATGCCCGGGATGCCGCTTTGCGCGCCCACCCAGAGGAAGTCGTTGTGCGGCATGTTGGAGTCGGCGAACAGCGCCGGGCCGCGCTTGTGCCACTGGTCGGTCCAGCCGCCGATGCCCCAGCCCGCGACGGGCTGGTCGGCGATCATGGCGCCGGTGTCGCGGTACATGTAGTAGCGGATGATCCAGCTGCCGTGGAACACGGCGCCGGTCTGCGCCTTCTCGAGTTCCTCGATGCCGGTCTCGACCTTCTGCTGCAACTGCGGCAGCTGGTACAGGCTCGCGCCGATCACCACCGCGCCCAGGATCAGCGCCGCCGACAGCGCCTTCAGGTGGTTCTTCCACTGGTGCAGGCAGACCACCGGAATCACCAGCAGCAGCGCCAGCACCGAGGTGCGCGACGTGAGCGGCAGCGCGACGACGGCGCCCAGCCCGAGCACGAGCGCGAAGGCCGCCAGTGCGCGCAGGGGCCGGTGCCCCGTGATCTGCGACAGCCCATAGACCGCGGCGCTGGCCGCGACGATGCTGAACAGCAGCGCGTTGCTGATCGACTTGTTGCCCACTTCCATCACCACGCCGCGCAGCGCGCCCGGCACCGGAAAGCCCAGGCTGTAGTGCAGCACGATGAGCACGATGTTGAGCGCCGCGATCAACAGGAAGCCGCGCAGCGCCCACAGCGCCTCCTCGCGCGTGAGCGCCATCGCCATCAGGAAGGTGAAGGCGATGCGCAGCCCGTGGAACAGGTTGGAGGGGGTCTCGGGGTAGTGCGGCCGCACGGCCAGCACGATGAAGGTCCAGGCCACGTAGGCGACCACCGGCCACCACAGCGGGTTGGCGCGCAGCCGCGCATAGCGCTCGCGCAAGCCGCCGCCCACCAGCAGGGCAAACAGCAGCACGATGGCCGACAGGTAGGTGACGCCGACCGGCATGAACACCACCAGCCCCCAGAACATGGCCGCGGGCCGAACGATGTGCGATCTCTGCATAGGGCCGGGATTTTAGGTGCGGCCCCTCGGCCGAACCTGACTTGCCCCTGCGCACCCGAAGGCGCTCAGTGCGCTGCGGCGGCAGGGCCTTTGGCCGGCAGGCGGATCACGAAGCTAGCGCCGCCACCCGGCCGGTCTTCGCAGCGCACCGATCCGCCGTGGCGCTCGGCGATCGACTTCACCAGCGCCAGCCCCAGGCCGACGCCGCCGTTGCGCTCGCTGGCGCCCGGCAGGCGGTAGAAGGGCTCGAAGATGCGTTCGCGCAGCGTCGCCGGCACGCCCGGCCCGCGGTCGTTGACGCGCACCGTGGCGTAGCCGCCGGCGCTGCCGAGTTCGACGCTGATCTCGCCGGCACCGTAGCGGCGGGCGTTTTCCAGCAGGTTGCGGATGGCGCGGCGCAGCAGGCGCGACACGCCCGGCACGGTGAGCGTGGCGTTGTCGGTGCCTTCGGCCAGGTCGAGTTCGGCGTTCACCTGCGCGCACTCTTCGGCGGCCAGGCCGGTCAGGTCGACGGCTTCGATGGTGCCCATGTCGGCCTCGCTGGCGTCGAGCCGGCTGGCCAAGAGGATCTCGTCGATGAGCTGGTCGAGCTCGCCGATGTTGCGCGAGATTTCCTCGCGCGCCGCCGGGCTGGGCTGGTCACCCATGAGCTCCAGGCCCATGCGGATGCGGGTGAGCGGCGAGCGCAGCTCGTGCGAGGCGTTCGCCAGCAGCGACTTGTGGGAACGCACGAGCTGCTCGATGCGTTCGGCGGAGGCATTGAATCGCTTGGAGAGATCGGCCACTTCGTCTTGTCCTTCCTCGATCACGCGCGCCGAGAGGTCGCCCTCGCCCCAGCGCTGCACGCCGCGCTGCAGGGTCTCGAGCCGCTGGGTGATGCGCCGCACGATCGGGTAGACGCCCAGCGCCACCGCCACGCCCACGAGCGCAATCATCCAGCCCAACCCGAACGGGGTGCGCCAGGGCGCGAAGCCGCCGGTGCCGGTGGGGCGCTCGCGCGGCGCCACGCGCAATGTCATGTCGCGGCCGTCGCTCAGCTGCACGTCGAACTCCAGGCCCTGGCCGGGCACGCGCATGGCCTTGCCGGTGCCGATGGTGCGGTCCTGGCTATCGAGCACGACCACTTCGCGCGGCACCGGCGCCAGGCGTTCGCGCTCGGCCTCGGCGGCCACGCGCACGATCCAGTTGGCCATCAGCGTGAGGATGACCACGCCGCCGACCACCGCGAGCCAGATGCGGACGTAGAGGTGGCGGCGGTAGAGGCTGCGCAGCATCGCGGGGCGGTCCTGTCAGGTCAGTCTTGCTGCTTGGCGAACACGTAGCCCACGCCACGCACGGTGAGGATGCGCTTGGGGTTCTTCGCGTCGACCTCGATGGCGGCGCGGATGCGGCCCATGTGCACGTCGATCGAGCGGTCGAAGGCCTCGAGCTCGCGGCCGCGCACGGCTTCCATGATCTGGTCGCGCGTGAGCACGCGGCCCGCGCGCTCGGCCATCGCCACCAGCAGGTCGAACTGGTAGGAGGTGAGGTCGGCCAGCGCGCCGGCGACCGACACGGTGCGCGCGTTGCGGTCGATCTCCAGCGTGCCGAAGCGCATCACCGTGGAGGCTTCGGCCTCGGTGGCGTTCTCGCTGCGACGGCGCAGCACGGCGCGGATGCGCGCCAGCAGCTCGCGCGGCTCGAAAGGCTTGGGCAGGTAGTCGTCGGCGCCGATCTCCAGGCCGATGATGCGGTCCATGGGGTCGCCCTTGGCCGTGAGCATCAGCACCGACACCTTGGCCAGCGGGCCGGGCAGGGCGCGGATGCGGCGGCAGACCTCGAGACCGTCGGTGTCGGGCAGCATCAGGTCGAGGATCACCAGGTCGGGCGCGTGCTGCTGCAGCTGCTCCAGGCCGGTGGCGCCGTCGCCGGCGTGGTTGAAGGCGAAACCCGACTGCGTCAGGTACTCGCCCACCATCTGCGCCAGGCGGGCGTCGTCTTCGATCATCAGGAGTTGGGGGGTGCTCATGCGCTTCATGGTCGTTCACCGGGAGCAAGCGGGCTTGAACGCTCCGTAAAGTTGGGTAAACGCAGCATCGCCCTGTCAACCTGGATCGCTGCGAAAAACATAGCGCCTCGCCCAGGTTGCGTGGGCGCCATGCGGCAATGATGACGTACCGGGGCGCGGTTGCGTGTGTCAACACGCACCGCCGCCCCCCGGCGCAGGCCGGTCAGCCCGCGGCCTGCAGGCGCAGCCGCAGGGCCAGCGCGGCCGACAGCGGTAGGTCGATGGGCGCGTTGGCGCTGCCTGGGGCCTGGGCCAGCGCCTCGAACAGGGGCAGGGCGTCGGCCATCGGGTTGATGTCCTTCAGCGTGGCGGCGGCGGCCGAGCGCGGCGCGGTCGCCGCACCGTCGCCGACCAGCGACCAGTCGAGGCTGGCCACCGTGCGGGCCGTGCGCTCGGGCGCGATCACCAGCGCCACGGCCAGCAGGCCGCGGCTGTCGGTCACCGAGGCCAGCGCGCCGACCGTGGGGGCGTCGTAGCCCACCAGCAGCACCGGCGTCTGGTCGGCCGCGCACTGCACGGCCGCTTCGAGCAGGCCGGCGGCAAAGCTGTGGCCGTAGGCCGAGACGGCGTTGCTGGCCGCCATGCAGCCGGTGCCGATGGTCCAGTAGCCCACGGCCGCGTTGTGCACCGAGTTGTGGAACTTGGTGGGCGACAGCATCTTCGGGTCGCCCGCGAGCGTGCTGCACATGTAGTCGTTGATCGACAGGTCGCCGTGCGCCGAGGTGAACACGCAGGGCACGTCGGCCGCGGGCCGGTCGGCGCCCGCGATGGCCGCGGCGGCCACTTCCAGCGCCAGCGCCACGGTGTCGGGGGCGCGGCGGCGCTCGGCCGGGGCCAGCACCTGCGGCGAGGGCCGCTTGGCGGGCGGATCGGCCAGCGCGCCTTCGCCGCGGAAGGCCGCGCGCGCGGCGTCCCAGCCGGGCAGCGTGGGGGTCCAGAAGGCGGGGCCTTCGATGTAGAGCGTCGGAGGCGTGTTCATGCGGCCACCGCCTTGCCGAAGACCAGCGCGCAGTTGTTGCCGCCGAAGCCGAAGGAATTGGACAGTGCGTAGCGCACCTCGCCCGTCGCGGGTTCGAGCTTGATCTGCGGGCCGAAGCCTTCGTCCAGCGTGCGTGTGTTGACCGTGCCCGGCATCAGGCCGCGCTCGATCGCCAGCAGGCAGACGACGGCCTCGACGATGCCCGCGGCGCCCAGCGTGTGGCCCATGAAGCCCTTGGTCGAGCTGGCGTGCGTGCGCGCCGGGAAGCGGCGCGCCACCAGCGCGCCCTCGACCTCGTCGTTCTTCTGGCTCGCCGTGCCGTGCATGTTGATGTAGTCGATGGCGTCGGCGGCCAGGCCCGCGCGCGCCAGCGCGTCGTCGAGCGCGCGCTCGGCGCCCAGGCCCTCGGGGTGCGGCGTCGACATGTGGTGTGCGTCGCTCGCCTCGCCGTAGCCCAGCAGCTGCGTGGCGCTTTCGCCCGCCTGCACGCGCTCGACCAGCGCGAAGCCGGCTGCCTCACCCAGGCTGATGCCCTTGCGGTCGGCGTCGAAGGGCCGGCAGGGTTCGGTGGAGACCAGTTCCAGCGAGTTGAAGCCGAACAGCACGCTGCCGCACAGCGTGTCGGCGCCGCCGACCACGGCCGCGTCGGCCAGGCCCAGGCGGATCAGGCGCTCGGCCGAGGCGAACACCTTGGCGCTGGACGAGCAGGCGGTCGAAATCGTCTCGCTCGGGCCGTCGATGCCCAGCACCTGCTGCACGAACATGGCCAGCGAATGCGGCGTGTGGACGGCCGCGCGGCGCTGGTCCGGCGGAAAGTTGCCGTCGGCGTCGAGCTGCGTGTAGGCCAGCTCCGTCTCGCCGATGCTGGCCGTGGAGGTGCCGAGCACCAGCGCGATGCGCGTGGCACCGTACTTCTGGCGCGCGGCGGCTACGGCCTCGAGGAAGCCGTCGGCCTGCAGGCCCAGCCAGGCCAGCCGGTTGTTGCGGCAGTCCCAGAACGCGGCTGATTCGGGCAGGCGGACGTCTTCCAGCCCGTCGACGCGGCCGATCCAGGTCGGCAGCGGCGCCTCGCCGAAGTCGTTGGCGCGCAGGCCGCTGCGCGAGTGCGCGAGTGCGTCGGCGTGCGCTTCCTTGCCGACGCCGACGGCCGAGGTGGCCGTGTAGGCACTGATTTGAAGGGGAGAAATTCGGGACGGCACGATGGATGTGGGGGCAGGCGACAGGCGAAAGGGCGTCGGCGACAGAAGAAAAAGCGGGAAAGCGCAATTTTCACGCAATGAATGTCGCAGCCTACCAGCGTTGCGTATCAGGTTGCGTCGGCTGTTTCCTATAGATGACAGCTCCGGCGCAGGCCCTATTGACGCTCGCCGTCGCCTGTGCGGGCCGCCATGCGCGAGGCCAGCGCCACCAGCAGCAGCACCGGCACGCCCAGCAGCGCGGTGGCGGTGAAGAAGGTGCTGTAGCCGTAGGCGTCGACAAAGGCGCCCGAATAGCCGGCGATGAACTTCGGCAGGAGCAGCATCAGCGAGCTGAACAGCGCGTACTGCGTGGCCGAGTAGCTGATGTTGGTCAGGCTCGACAGGTAGGCGATGAAGGCCGCCGAGGCGATGCCGCCGGCCAGGTTGTCGGCCGAGACCACGGCGATCAGCGCCGTCAGGTCGTGCCCGCGCGTGGCCAGCCAGGCGAACAGCAGGTTGCTCGCGGCGCTCAGCACGGCGCCCAGCATCAGCACCCGCATCACGCCCAGGCGCATCGACAGCACGCCGCCCACGAAGGCGCCCACCAACGTCATGATCACGCCGTAGATCTTGCTGACCGTGGCCACCTGGTCCTTGGTGAAGCCCATGTCCACATAGAAGGGGTTGGCCATGATGCCCATCACCACGTCGCTGATGCGGTAGATGGCGATCAGCGCGAGGATCAGCGCGGCTTGCCACTTGTAGCGGCGGATGAAGTCGGCAAAAGGCTCGATCAGCACGCTTCGCAGCCATTCGCCCGCGTTCTTCGCCTTCGGCAGCACGCGCCGCACCGGTTCGGGCGACAGCAGCACCGTGAGCACGCCGACCGCCATCGAGGCCGCCATGACGAGGTAGGCCGTCTTCCAGGCGCCGTTCTGGTAGGCCGCCGCGCCGGTGACGGCCACGGCGGGCGCCACCTCGGCCCAGGCCGCGACCCACAGCACGCCGGCGCCGGCCCAGATCATCGCGAGCCGGTAGCCCGTTTGATAAGCGGCGGCCAGCGCGGCCTGCTTGCGCGTCTCGGCCGATTCGATGCGGAAGGCGTCCAGCGCGATGTCCTGCGTGGCCGAGCCGAAGGCCACCAGCAGCGCACACCAGATCAGCGGCTGCAGCCCCAGGCGCGGGTCGTTCATCGCCATGCCGACCAGCCCGACGATCACCATGCCCTGCGCCAGCAGCAGCCAGCCGCGCCGGCGCCCGAGCAGCGTGGTCAGCGGCGGCAGCGGCAGCCGGTCGACCAGCGGCGCCCAGACCCACTTGAAGCCATAGGCCAGCCCGACCCAGCTCAGGTAGCCGATGGTGGTGCGGTCGATGCCCGCCTCGCGCAGCCGGAAGCTCAGCGTGCCCAGCACCAGCAGCAGCGGCAGGCCGGCCGAGAAGCCCAGCGCGAGCATGCGCAGGGTGGCGGGTTCGAGGTAGACCTTGAGCGCGTCGCGCCAGGGCAGCGCGGCGCTCGCGGGGGCTTGGGTGGGTTCGGCGGGCGGTGCGGACATGAGTGGGGGATTGTCCATGAGCTATGGAGGACATCGGCGCGCCCGCTCGTCTCCATTTGTTCCTATCATCCGAGCACCTATGTGCACACGATGCGAACGCCCCCTTTCCGCCCTCTCCGAAGCCTCGGCCTGGAACCCGCGCCGGGCCTTCCTGCTGGCCGCCGCCGGTGCGGCGCTGAGCGCGCCGGCGCTGGCGCAGGTCAATGTCGGCAATGCCTCGGTGGCGCGCAACCTCGTGCCCGCCGACCAGATCGAGGCGGCCGGCGTGCAGCAGTACGGCCAGCTGCTCGAACAGGCGCGCGCCAAGGGCGCACTGGCCGGTGACGGCAACCCGCAGCTGCAGCGCCTGCGCACCATCGCGCAGCGGCTCATTCCCTTCGCCCTGCCGTGGAACACCCGCGCCCGCGAGTGGAAGTGGGAGGTGAACCTCATCGGCAGCAAGCAGATCAACGCCTTCTGCATGCCCGGCGGCAAGATCGCCTTCTTCACCGGCATCCTCGAGCAGCTCAAGCTGAGCGACGACGAGGTCGCGATGGTCATGGGCCATGAAATGGCGCACGCGCTGCGCGAACACGCCCGCGCGCGCATGGCCAAGAGCGTCGGTACCGGCGCGGCGCTGTCCATCGGCGCGCAGCTGCTGGGGCTCGGCCAGGTCGGCGACCTCGCGGCGCGCGCCGGCACCCAGCTCATCACCCTGAAGTTCAGCCGCAGCGACGAGACCGACGCCGACCTCGTGGGCCTGGAGCTCGCTGCGCGCGCGGGCTACGACCCGCAGGCCTCGGTGTCGCTGTGGAAGAAGATGGCCACCGCCTCCAAGAACCAGGGCGGCCTGAGCTTCTTGTCGACCCACCCGAGCGGGCCGGACCGCATCGCCAAGCTCGAGGCGAACGTGCCGAAGGTCGAAAACCTGTACCGGGCGGCTGCGCGCAAGTAGCCGGCTGCTCGCCCCCGGCTCCGCTCAGTCGGCGGTGATGTTTCCCTTCTTCACCACCGTCGCCCAGCGCTGCGCGTCCTTCTGGATCAACGCGCCGAACGCCGCCGGTGTCGAGCTGGCGGGCACCATGCCCTGCGACTCGAAGGACTTCGCCACCTCGGGCGACTTCAGCACCGCGGCGATCTCCGTGTTCAGCCGCGCCACCACGTTGGCCGGCGTGCCCTTGGGCGCGAGCACGCCGTACCACATGTCGACGTTGTCGGCGGTCACGCCGGCCTCGGCCAGGGTGGGCACGTCGGGCAGCTGCGGCAGGCGGTGGCTGCTGCCGGTGGCGAGCGCCTTGAGCTTGCCGGCCTGGATGTGCTGCAGCGCCACGTGCACCGGCAGGAACATCGCGTCGATGCGCCCGCCGAGCAGGTCGGTGACGGCGCCGGCCGTGCCCTTGTAGGGCACGTGCAGCAGGTCGGTGCCGGTGCCCTGCATCAGCAGCGCCATCGACAGGTGGTGCGGCGTGCCGACACCCGGCGTGGCGTAGGTCAGCTTGCCGGGGTTGGCCTTGGCGGTCGCCACCAGCTGCGCGAGCGAGCCGGCCTTCTGGGTGGACGGGTTGGTCACCAGCAGCAGCGTGCCCCACGAGGTCTGCGACACCGGCGTGAAGTCGGCCACCGGGTCGTAGGCGAGCGACTTGTACAGGCCCTTGTTCATCACCAGCGTGTTGACCTGCACCAGCAGCGTGTAGCCGTCGGGCTTGGCGCGTGCCACCTTCTCGCTGCCGATGTTGCCGCTGGCACCGGCCAGGTTCTCCACGATCACCGGCTGGCCGAGCGCGGCGGGCAGGCGGGCCGAGAGCTGGCGCGCGATCAGGTCGATGCCGGTGCCGGGCGTGTAGGGCACCACCAGCGTCACCGGCTGGTCGGGCCAGGCGTGGGCCGCGGCGGCGCTGGCCGCGACCAGCAGGGTGGCGAAGGTCTTGCGCAGAAATCTCATGGGGTCTTGTCTCCGTCTTGATCTGTGAATTGGCCGGCGCTCAGAGGTACGACGCGCGCGCCTTCAGCGCCGCCGGGTCGTAGCCGGCCACGCGCTTGTAGTGGTCCGAGATCGCCTGCAGTTCCTGCTGCGTGACGATCGCGTCGAGGTTCTCGACGCGCCGGCCGCCCGAACGCTCGAACACCTCGCGCAGGATGGTGTCGGGCGGGTTGCTGCGGTTGGTCAGCACCACGTCGGTGGTGGCCTTCACGCGCACGCGGTCGTAGGTCTCGAGCGCAGCGATGCCCACGCCTTCGCGCTTCATCGCACCGGCGAGAAAACGCGCGTCGATGATCGCCTGGCCCGCGCCGTTGGAGCCGCGCGGCACCATCGGGTGCGCGGCGTCGCCCAGCAGCGTGAGGCGGCCGTGGCTCCAGCGCGGCAGCGGGTCCTGGTCGACCATCGGGTACTCCAGGATGGTGTCCGAGGCCAGGATCAGCGCGGGCACGTCGAGCCAGTCGAAGTGCCAGTCGGCGAAGGCGGGCAGGAAGTCCTCGAGGCGGCCGGCGCGGCTCCAGTCGCGCATCGCGGGCTGGGGCGCGTGGATCTCGGCGACCCAGTTCACGAGCTGGCGGCCCTGGTCGTCGATGTCGTTGCGGATCGGGTAGATCACCATCTTGCCGACGGTGAGCCAGCCCGCGCGCACCATGCTGCCGCCCGAGAGAAAGGGCTTCCAGGCCGCGGTGCCTCGCCACATGTTGATGCCCGAATAGCGCGGCGCGCCCTCGTTCGGGTACAGCTGCTTGCGCAGCGCCGAGTGGATGCCGTCGCAGCCCACCGCGACCGCGCCGCGCACCGGCGTGCGGCCGTCGGCAAAGTGCACCGTCACGCCGTCGGCATCCTGTTCGACGCCGGTGCAGCGGTGGCCGCACTGCACGCTGTCGGGCCCCAGGCGCTTGCGCGTTTCGTTCAGCAGCACGGTCTGCAGGTCGCCGCGGTGGATCGAGTACTGCGGCCAGTCGTAGCCCGCGTGCTGGCCGGCGGGCTCGCGGAATACCAGCTGGCCGTGCTCGGTGAAGAAGACCGCCTCCTGCGTGCGCACGCCCACCGCGTCGAGCGCGTCGAGCAGGCCCAGCTCGGAGAGCTCGCGCACCGCATGCGGCAGCAGGTTGATGCCCACGCCGAGCGGGCGCAGCGCGGGCACGGCCTCGTACACGCGGCAGGCGATGCCGGCTTGGTGCAGGCTCAGGGCGAGGGTCAGGCCGCCGATGCCGGCGCCGAGGATGATGACTTCGTTAGGTGCGGTGCTCATGGGGTCCGTATTGGGACCGCAAACGAGACATATGGGAAATTTAGATGTGATATGGATTTATCATGAATCCTTATGAACCTGACCACGCGCCAGATGCGCGCCTTCCTGCAGGTGGCGCGCATCGGCAACTTCACCCGCGCGGCGGAGCAGGCGCACATCACCCAGGCCGGCCTGAGCATCCTGATCCGCGAGATGGAGAAGCAGCTCGGTTGCCGCCTGTTCGACCGCACCACGCGCATGGTGAGCCTCACGCCGGCCGGCCGGCGGCTGCTGCCGGTGGTGGAGCGGCTCGTCACCGACCTCGATGACGTGGCCGCCGAACTCGGCGCCGAGGGCGATGCGGCGCGCCAGACGCTGCGCATCGCGGCCACGCCGCTGGTGTCCTCGCACCTGCTGCCCTGGGTGTTCGCGAGCTTTCGCGCCGCGCATCCGCAGGTCGCGCTGCGCCTGTTCGACGCCGACCTGCGCGATGTGGAAGCGATGGTGGCCGCGGGCGAGGCCGACCTCGGCCTGGGCTTCTTCTTCAAGGCCGCGGCGGGGCTCGACCGCACGCCCGTGGGGCGCTTCGAGCTGATGCGCGTCACGCAGGCCACGGCCGACGGCGAACCGGTCGGCACCGCGCCCTGGTCCGCGCTGCGCGGCGCCACGCTGATCGGCCTACCGCCCGGCAACCCGATCCAGAAGGTGATCGAGCGCCAGCTCGGCGAGATCGGCCTGGCCGACGCGCAGCGGCCCGCCTTCAACTTCTTCGGCACGCTGATCTCGATGGTCGAGGCCGGCTTCGGCACCGCCGTGATGCCCACCTTCGCGCTCGCGGCCTGCCGCCGTCACCGCGTGAAGACCGACGTGCTGCTGAAACCGCGCGTGGGCATGGACTTCTTTCGCCTGACCAAGCGCGGCACGCACGAGACCGAGGCGATGCGCGCCTTCAGCGAGACGCTGGCGAAGGCTTTGCCAGCGCTGTCTCGTTAGCCCTCAGACCATCGCGTTGTCGCCGCCCGGGATCTCGTGCGCCTTGATCTGCCGGCGCGTGAGCTTGTAGAGCGTGGACGACAGGAAGCCGTCCTGGTGGGTGTTCTTGGTCACGTTCACCACGAACTCGTCCTCGGGCGCCACGGCTTGCGCGCCCATGATCCAGCGCACGCTCTCGCGGTAGTTGTAGAGCACCTTGTCGTTGGCGTCGGCCAGCAGGGTCGACAGCGTGGCCATGGCGATGGCGTCGCCGTTGGTCGCGTGCTCGCGCACGAAGTCCAGGTGGCGGTGGCGCACGGGGATGTCGGACAGGTCGCTGATGAACATCAACGCGCCTTCGGTGGCATCGTCGTGGCCCAGCTCGCGGGCCTTCAGCATGGCCTCGACCGCCTGCGCCTGCAGCACGGGGCGTTGCGCCGCGGGCGTGGCGTCTTCCCAGGCCATGTCGTGGCAGAGGTAGCCCAGCTTGTAGGCTGCGACGCTGTTGCCGGCTTCCGCCGCCTGGCCGTAGCAGTGCATCGCCTGTTGCCGGTCCTTGGTGCCGTGCTCGCCGCCCGCGTGGAAGATGCCGAGCGTGAGCAGGCACGATTTGTCGCCGGCGGCCAGCCCCATCTCCAGGATCTCGAAGGCTTCCTGGTTGCGCGGCACGCGCCACAGTGCGCGGGCCAGGTCGTCCCAGTTCTCGGTGCCGGCGTTGCGTTCGCGCGCGGCCGCCAGCCAGGCGTTGCCGGTCGCCGCGTTGGGCACGAAGCCGAAGGCGCCCTTCAGGCTGCAGTAGGCGTGCAGGATCAGCGCGGTGTTGCATTCGTAGGCGTTGGCGCTGTTGCAGATGGCCTGGCCCAGCCACTGGCCGCCGGGGTCCTGCTCCAGGGCGACGTGCACCGCCATGTTCATGGCGTAGTCGTCGTCGATGGGATGGTGGCTCTCGGCCTCGCGCAGGCAGGCCAGCGCTTCGGCGTGCTGGTCGAGCATGTAGTGGCTCACGGCCAGCCAGCGCAGGGTTTCCCAGCGGTGGTAGGGGTAGAGCGCCTCCTGGGCGCGCTGGCGCGTGGCGGCCATGCGCTGCTGGGCTTCGGCCGGGTCTTCGTCCTTGTCGACGCTGTTGCCCTGGTAGTCGTCGCGCCAGATCTCGTGGCGCAGCCGGTCTTTCTCGACCTCGCTCAGGTGGGCGCAGGCGGGCGAGGCGATGAAGGCGCGCACGCGCTCGTGGCTGCCGCCCCAGCGCGGCTGCTGGAACCAGACGCACTGGCGCATGAAGAAGAACAGCCGCGGGTGCACGTGCAGCGTGGCGTGGATCCAGTAGGACGTGCCGCTGATCACCTTGCGGCCCTGCACGGGCGAGGGCAGGGCGGTGGGCACGGCCTCGGGGCAGGCGACGCGCTCGTCGTGCGCCAGGCCGGAGCGCGCGAGCTGCGCCAGCAGCTCCTCGCGGGTGGCCTCGTCGTCGTCCAGCGAAAAGTCGTGCTGCAGCGGCTTGTCGGGCCAGCGGCCGCTGCGCGCCAGCTCGGTCAGCCAGTCGGGCTCGTTGAAGGCCGAGGTGCTCTGCAGCAGCAGGGCGCAGGCGGTCCACATCGTGGGCGCGAGCGTGAGGGCGCGCAGCGCGGCCACGGCGCAGCGCGTGGCGCAGGCATGGGCGCATTCCCAGCCGAGCGCGGTGACCGTGCTGGCCCAGCCCGAGCCGCGGTACTCGTAGGCCCAGTGGTACCAGTAGTGCGCTTCGCACAGCCAGGCGTGGGCCGATTGCGGGTTGGCGGCCTGCCACGCGGCCAGGCGGGCCAGGCCTTCGGCGCCGGCGGCGGTGCAGCCGGCGAGGTCGTCGGGCAAGGCGCCGTAGTAGCGCTCCTCCTCGTCGCGGTCTTGAAAGCTGGCGGCCAGCGCGTCGTCGAGCCGCTGGTCGAGCGCGGCGTAATCGCCGGCGCGCAGCAGGGTGTCGATGTCGCAGAGCTTCCAGCGCGCGGGCGCGGGGGGAATCACGGTCGCTGCGGCAGAGGGCGTGTGGGTGGTCATGTGCGGTCGCGCGTCAGGCCGACGCGGCAGGGGCGAGAGTGACGGGTTGGGGATCGAAGATGCGGTAGCGCTTCCAGGGCAGCGTGAGCCAGTTGCCCTGCGTGTTCTGCAGGTGCTCCTGCACCTCCAGCGTGGCGCGCGACGAGGCGGGGCCGTCCTGGCTGCTGATGCGCAGCCAGTGCAGCCGCGCCCGCGCATAGGCGTGGCCGAAGTCTTCCCAGCTCTCGAAGCTGTCCTGCGCGCGCTGCGCATTGAGGAACAGCACCAGCCAGGCCTGCGACTCGGGCACCCAGCCCAGCAGCGCGATGCAGCGCACCAGGAAGGCGGTGCGCGCGCAGTCGAAGGCCAGCGCGTCGCGCACCTGGCCTTCGGCCGCGAGCTGTTCGTAGAAATTGGCGTGGGTGCGGCCGAGCCCGCCGACCCAGCCGACGAGTGCGGCCTGCATCTGCGTGGCGATGTCGCGCTCGGGCAGGTCGGCGGCCATGTTCATTTCGCGCAGCACCTGCTTGGCCAGCCGCTGGCGCTGCTCGGCGGGCACGTCGAGCGCCAGCGTGTCGCTGTCGCAGCGCAGGCCGTTGCGCAGCAGCAGGATGTCGCCGAGCGCCAGCGCCCAGCGGCGGCGGTTGGGCACCACCTTGCCGGCGTCGGCCTGGGCCTGCGCGGCGCGCACCGCGAGGTCGGCGTTGGCCTTTTCCATGTGGCCGATCGCCGTGCCCGAGCCGCGCACGACGATGCGGAATGCCGTGCGCACGACGAACCACGCGATGCGCACCGCCAGGTACAGCAGGCCCAGGAACACAACGATGACGATGGCCTGCGTCATGGCAATGCGGCTCCCAGCGGCGGCGCGCACACGGCGGCGCTCAGCGAGATGCCTTCGATCTCCAGCATCGCGACGGGCGTCGGCGTGGGGGCCGCCTGCAGCGACGGCGGCAACCGGTTCGCGGGCAGCGTCAGCCGGGCGGCGGCGGCCACCGCCACGTCCATCTGGCGCAGCCGCGCCAGCTCGTGCGGCGCGATGCGCAGCAGCAGCCATTGCAGGGCCGGCGGCGGCTGCTCGAAGTGCTCGATCAGGTGGAAGTTGCCGCTCATCACGCTGAGCAGGAAGTCGGGGCTCTGCACGTCGGTGACGAACTTCCATTCACCCCGGGCGGCGTCCGAGGCCTCGGGCTCGAACACCAGGCCCATGCCCTCGCAGTCGCTGTGGCGCTCGCCGCGCGGCGGCAGCGTGCGCAGGAACTGCAGCACGTCGTCGGCGTACTTGCGGATCGGGTGGCGGTTCTGCTTGCCCTTGATCTGGTCGACCCGCAGCCCGTCCGGATGCACTTCGAGGCTGATGGTCACGTGCGGCAGGTTGCCCGCGCTGCGCAGCGTGAACAGGCGCAGCCGGCCGCTCTGCGCGGCGCTGGCGTACTGTTCTCCGTAGCCGCCATTGAGCTTCTTGATGTTGGCGAACTGGCCCAGACAGTGCTGCATGTGGAACGACTCGTAGGCCATTTCCTCACGCAGCGCCGCATGGCTGCCGATGAACTCGAAGATCACGCCGTTGGGCGTGCGCAGCACTTCCTTCAGCGCCAGGCCGCTGCTGGGCACCCAGCCCTTGTTGCGCTTGGCCTGCATGCGCTGGTGCTCCTGCTCCCACAGGGCCATGGCCATGAAGCAGGTGATGCGCTGCAGCTTCTGTTCGAGCCGCGTGCCGCGCCGCGAGCGCAAAAACTCGACCAGCATGCGTTCGCGGTCGACCAGCAGCAGGTGGTCGGGGTCGAGGTAGTAGAAAGTTTTCGGGGCGGCTTCGGCGGCCGGCGATTCGGCCTTGTTGCCCTTGTTGCCCTTGGACTTTTCCTTGTCCTGCGCGGACGCCGCGTTCACCGCGACAGGGGCGCGCGGCTGCAGCTGCTTCGCCAGCCACTCGGGCAGTGGCTTGTCGGGCCCGGCCGCGGCCAGGTAGTCGGCGGGCGACTGCACCGGCAGCACGTTGGCGAAGCTGCCGATGGCCCAGCGGAAGAAGTGGTTCTGCAGCCAGGCCGCCATGTCGGCGTCGTCGCCGCGCTCGGCGCTGCGGCGCGCAATCGCGGCCTTGACCTCGGGCGCGTTCACCACGTCGCGCGGCAGGTACACCGCCGTCGCGGCAGGTGGCGCGGAGGGGCTCGTGGAAGGAGACGGAGTCGGGATGGGCATCGACGGGCGGGCGACTTACAGCGTGAAGTCGTACTCCACCGTGATCGGCGCGTGGTCGCTGAACTTGACCGTCTTGTAGATCGCCTCGGTGCGCGCCAGCGCGCCCATGGCCGGCGTGGCCAGGTGGTAGTCCAGCCGCCATCCCACGTTGTTCGCGTAGGCCTGGCCGCGGTTGCTCCACCAGGTGTAGGCGTCGCCTGTGGTGTCGGGCTTGAGGCGGCGGTACACGTCCACCAGGCCGGCGCCTTCGGTGCCGGCGTCGAGCAGGCGCGTCATCCAGGCGCGTTCTTCGGGCAGGAAGCCGCTGTTCTTCTGGTTGCCGCGCCAGTTCTTCAGATCGATTTCCTGGTGCGCGATGTTGATGTCGCCGCACAGGATGAACTCGCGCTCCTTCTTCAGCGCCAGCAAGTGCGGGAAGAAGCCCTTCAGGAAGCGGAACTTGGCGGCCTGGCGCTCCTCGCCCGAGCTGCCGCTCGGGAAGTAGCAGCTGATGACCGAGAACTTGCGCTTGGGCGTGTCGAAGCGCAGCTCGAGGTAGCGGCCTTCGGCGTCGAATTCGGGATCACCCCAGCCCACCACCACGGCGCTGGGCGCATGCTTCGTGTAGACGGCGGTGCCCGCGTAGCCTTTTTTCTCGGCAAAGTGGAAGTGGCCCTGCAGGCCCGCCATCTGCTCGAAGCGGCCTTCGACATCGCTGGCTTGGACGCGGATCTCCTGCATGCAAATACAATCCGGCGCGAGTTCGGCCACCCAGTCGGCGACGCCCTTGGTGGCCGCCGAGCGCAGGCCATTGAGATTGAGACTGGTCAGTTTGAACACAAGGAATTTCCAATGGCTGTAGACGGTCAGACAAGCAGCGCGGTGGCACAGGACTTCGTCCAGTTCGCGCTCGACGCCGGCGTGCTTCGCTTCGGCGAATTCAAGACCAAGGCCGGTCGCATGAGCCCGTATTTCTTCAATTCGGGCCTCTTCGACGACGGCGCCAAGATCGCGCGGCTCGCCGGATTCTATGCAGACCGCCTGGTCGAAAGCGGCCTCGAGTTCGACATGATCTTCGGCCCCGCCTACAAGGGCATCCCGCTGGGCGCCACCGTGGCTGCCGAGCTGGCCCGCCGCGGGCGCAACTACCCCTTTGCCTACAACCGCAAGGAAGCCAAGGCGCACGGCGAAGGCGGCAACCTCGTGGGCGCGCCGCTGAAGGGCCGCGTGCTGATCGTCGACGACGTGATGTCGGCCGGCACCGCGGTGCGCGAATCGATCGCCGCGATCCAGGCCGCGGGCGCCACGCCGCATGCCGTGGCCATCGCCCTGGACCGGCAGGAAAAAGCCACCGAGAACGGCGTCGACGTGGACCACAGCGCCGTGCAGTACGTGCGCAACCAGCTCGGCCTCGCGGTGGTGCCCATCGCCACGCTGGACGACCTGCTGAGCTACCTCTCGGGCAACGCCGCCGCCGACCTCGGCGCGCACCGCGAGCGCGTGCTGGCCTACCGCACGCGCTACGGCGCCTGAGACGCAGCGCCGATGCGACGCCCCGCGCGCGATCCCTCTTCTGCCGCTGTCGTGGCGTCGCTGTGGCTGGGCCTGGCGGCCCTGTCGTCGTGCGGCATGGCGCTGGCCCAGCCCGCCAGGACGGACGGGCCCGGTGTCGGCATCTACACCTGCGTCGACGCGCGCGGGCGCACGCTCACGGCCGACCGGCCGATCGCCGAGTGCAGCGACCGCGAGCAGCGCGAACTGAGCCCGAGCGGCACGGTGCGCCGCAAGCTGGAGCCGACCTACACGGCGCGCGAGCAGCAGGAGCGCGAGGACCGCGCGCGCGAAGCCGCCATCCAGGCCGCACGGCTCATCGACGAGCGCCGCCGCGAGCGCGCGCTGCTGGTGCGCTACCCCAACGCCACCACGCACGACCGCGAGCGCGTCGAGGCGCTGTCGCAGATCGATGCCGTGATCCAGGCCGCGAAGAAGCGCCTCGTCGAGCTCGCTGACGACCGCAAGAAGATCGACGAGGAGCTCGAGTTCTACAAGCAGGACACGAGCAAGGCGCCCGGCGCGGTGCGCCGCCGGATCGAGGACAACACGCAGAGCGTGGCCGTGCAGAACCGCTTCATCGCGGAGCAGGAAGAAGAGAAGAAGCGCGTGAATGCGCGCTTCGACGAGGAGCGCGGGCGCCTGAAGACGCTCTGGTCGCCGCAGAACGGCGGCAACCCGCGCTGAACGAACCCGCCGGGGTCTGGCGCAAGGCCCCGGGGCTCGTTCGTGATCAGCCCAGCTTGGCTTTCAGCAGCTCGGTGACCTGCGCAGGGTTGGCCTTGCCCCCGCTGGCCTTCATGACCTGGCCCACGAGGCCGTTGAGCGCCTTCTCTTTACCGCCGCGGTATTCCTCGACGTTCTTCGCGTTCTTGGCAATCACCTCGTCGAGGATCTTGTCGAGCGCGCCGGCGTCGTTCATCGGCTTGAGGTCTTTCGCTTCGATGATCGCGTCGACATCGCTGCCTTCGCCGCTCCACAGCGCTTCGAACACCTGGCGCGCGGCGTTGTTGGGCAGCGTGCCGTCGGCGATGCGCGTCACCAGCTGCGCGAGCTGCGCGGCCTTCACGGGCGCGGCTTCGATGCCGATCTCGGCGGCGTTCAGGCGGCGCGCCATCTCGCCGGTGATCCAGTTGCTGGCCAGCTTGGGCGCCGCGCCGGCGTTCACTGCGTCGTCGAAGTACTGCGCCAGCGCCGCGCCTTGCGTAAGCTGCGCGGCGTCGTATTCCGACAGACCGTGGTCGCGCACATAGCGCTCGGCCGTGGCGCGCGGCAGCTCGGGCATCGTGGCGCGCACGCGCTCGATCCACTCGGCGGCCACCACGAGGGGCGGCAGATCGGGGTCGGGGAAGTAGCGGTAGTCGGCCGCGTCTTCCTTGGTGCGCATGGTGCGCGTCTCGCCGGTGGCGGGGTCGAACAGCACGGTGGCCTGCTCGATGGCGCGGCCCTCTTCGAGCTCGTCGATCTGCGAGTTGATCTCGTAGTCGATCGCCTGCTGCATGAACTTGAAGCTGTTCAGGTTCTTGATCTCGCGGCGCGTGCCGAGCTTGTCGCCGGGCTTGCGCACCGACACGTTGGCGTCGCAGCGAAAGCTCCCTTCCTGCATGTTGCCGTCGCAGATGCCGATCCACGTGACGATCTTGTGCAGCTCCTTCGCATAGGCCACGGCCTCGGCGGTGGAGCGCATGTCGGGCTCGGTCACGATCTCCAGCAGCGGCGTGCCGGCGCGGTTCAGGTCGATGCCGCTCTGGCCGATGAAGTCTTCGTGCAGCGACTTGCCCGCGTCTTCCTCGAGGTGGGCGCGCACCAGGCGCACGGTCTTCTTTTCTTCGCCGAGGAAGAACGACACCGCGCCGCCTTGCACCACCGGGATCTCGAACTGGCTGATCTGGTAGCCCTTGGGCAGGTCGGGATAGAAGTAGTTCTTGCGCGCGAACACGCTGCGCGGCGCGATGTGCGAACCCAGCGCCAGGCCCAGCTTGATGGCGCGTTCGACCGCGCCTTTGTTCATCACGGGCAGCGTGCCGGGCAGCGCCAGGTCGACCGCGCAGGCCTGCGTGTTGGGCTCGGCGCCGAAGGCCGTGGAGGCGCGGCTGAAGATCTTGCTCGCGGTCGAGAGTTGCGCGTGCGTCTCGAAGCCGATGATGACTTCATAGCCGCGCACCAGCGGGCCGGTCGGGCGGCCTTGTTGTTGTGCTTCGAATGTGTTCACGGTCTCGCTCATGTCAGAAGCCCTCCGGCGTGCGCGTGTGCCAGTCGGTGGCTTGCTGGAAGCGGTGCGCTGCGTTCAGCAGCTTCGCTTCGCCGAAGTAGTTGCCGATCAGCTGCAGGCCCACGGGCATGCCTGCGTCGAAGCCTGCGGGCACGCTCATGCCAGGCAGGCCGGCCAGCGAGGCGGGCAGCGTGAAGATGTCGGCCAGGTAGTCGGCCACGGGGTCGTCGCCGTGTTCGCCGATCTTCCAGGCGGTGGTCGGTGCGGCGGGGCCGGCGATCACGTCGCATTGCGTCAGCGCCTGCTGGAAGTCGTCCGCGATCATGCGGCGCACCTTCTGCGCCTGCAGGTAGTAGGCGTCGTAGTAGCCGTGCGAGAGCACGTAGGTGCCGATCATGATGCGGCGCTTCACCTCGTCGCCGAAGCCTTCGGCGCGCGTGCGTTCGTACATCTCGGCCAGGTCCTTGTACTGCTTGGCGCGGTGGCCGAACTTGACGCCGTCGAAGCGGCTCAGGTTGCTCGAGGCCTCGGCCGCAGCCAGGATGTAGTACACGGGAATCGACAGCTCGGTGCGCGGCAGCGAGACCTCGACGCGCTTGGCACCGAGCTTCTCGTACTGCGCGAGCGCCGCATCGATGGCGGCGCGCACGCCGGGCGCCACGCCGTCGCCGAAGAACTCCTTGGGCACGCCGATGCGCAGGCCTTCGAGCGAGTCGTTCAGCGAGCGGCCGAAGTCTTCGGCGGGCTTGTCGAGCGAGGTCGAGTCGCGGTCGAGGTCGGGGCCGCAGAAGGCCGACAGCAGCAGCGCGCAGTCTTCGGCCGAGCGGGCCATCGGGCCGGCCTGGTCGAGGCTGGAGGCGAAGGCCACCATGCCGTAGCGCGAGGCGCGGCCGTAGGTCGGCTTGATGCCGGTCACGCCGCAGAACGAGGCCGGTTGGCGGATCGAGCCGCCGGTGTCGGTGCCGGTGGCCGCGGGGGCGAGGCGTGCCGCGACCGCAGCCGCGCTGGCGCCCGACGAGCCGCCCGGAATGCGTTCGAGGTTCCAGGGGTTGCGCACCGGCACGGCCTTGTCGTGGCCCACGGCGGGCACGGCGACGTTCTCGTTGGCCGAGCCCATTGCGAACTCGTCGCAGCTGAGCTTGCCGAGCGTGACCGCGCCGGCTTCGGCGAGGCGGCGCACCACGGTCGCGTCGAAGGGCGAGCGGTAGCCCGCGAGCATCTTCGAGCCGGCGGTGGTGGCGAAATCGGTGGTGACGAAGATGTCCTTGTGCGCAATGGGCACGCCGGCCAGCGCGGGCGCGTTGCCCTTGGCGATGAGCGCGTCGGCCGCGCGGGCCTGGGCCAGCGTGACTTCTTCGTTGACGTCGACGAAGGTGCCGAGCGATTCGTGGGCCTTCATGCGGCCGAGAAACGCCTGCGAGGCCTCGACGGCCGAGACCTTGCGATCGGCCAGGGCCTTGGCCAGGGCGACCACGCCCATCTGGTGCAGTTGCTCGCCGCTCATTATTCGATCACCTTGGGCACGAGGAACAGTCCGGCTTCGACGGCCGGGGCGCTCTTCTGGTTGGCTTCGCGGTTGTTCGGCTCGCTCACGACGTCGTCGCGCAGGCGCAGCGTCACGTCTTCGAGCGCGGCCACCGGGTGCGCCAGCGGCTCGACGCCGGTGGTGTCGACCGCGCGCATGCGTTCGACCAGATCGAAGAAGCCGTTGATTTGAGTGAGCATGCGCTCGCTTTCATCTGGGGCAAGCTGCAGCCGCGCCAGGGAGGCGATGCGTGCAATATCGGAAGCGGAAAGAGACATAGATGGCTGACGGGTCGAAAAAACCGGAGGCAATCGCACGCCGAAGAGGGTGCCGACACGGGATTCAGAGGGGATTCGGTTATTATCCCGCCTTTGCCGCAACCCCCGCGAACGCGCCGGCTTTTGCGCCAAAAACGATCAATTCACCCCGTCAAACGACCCAAAAATAGAGCGACGACCTGCCGATGCGCAGGCCGTGCTCAGAGGATTCCGCACATGTTTGGAGCTTTCCGTCGGTACTTCTCCACCGACCTGGCGATCGACCTCGGCACCGCCAACACCCTGATCTTCGCCCGCAACAAGGGCATCGTGCTGGACGAGCCCTCCGTGGTCGCGATCCGCCACGAAGGCGGCCCCCATGGCAAGAAGGTGATCCAGGCCGTCGGCCGCGAAGCCAAGGCCATGCTGGGCAAGGTGCCCGGCAACATCGAGGCCATCCGCCCGATGAAGGACGGCGTCATTGCCGACTTCGTGATCACCGAGCAGATGATCAAGCAGTTCATCAAGATGGTGCACCCGCGCACGCTGCTCACGCCGAGCCCGCGCATCATCATCTGCGTGCCCTGCGGCTCGACCCAGGTCGAGCGCCGCGCCATCAAGGACGCGGCCGAAGCCGCCGGCGCCACCGCCGTCTACCTCATCGAAGAACCCATGGCCGCGGCCATCGGCGCCGGCCTGCCCGTCAGCGAAGCCTCGGGCTCGATGGTGGTGGACATCGGCGGCGGCACCACCGAAGTGGGCGTGATCTCGCTGGGCGGCATGGTCTACAAGGGGTCGGTGCGCGTGGGCGGCGACCGCTTCGATGAAGCCATCATCAACTACATCCGCCGCAACTACGGCATGCTGATCGGCGAGCCGACGGCCGAAGTCATCAAGAAGAACATCGGCTCGGCCTTCCCGGGCTCCGAAGTCAAGGAAATGGAAGTCAAGGGCCGCAACCTGTCTGAAGGCGTGCCGCGCAGCTTCACCATCAGCAGCAACGAAGTGCTGGAAGCCCTGACCGACCCCCTGAACAACATCGTCTCGGCCGTGAAGAACGCGCTGGAACAGACGCCTCCCGAACTGGGCGCCGACATCGCCGAGCGCGGCATGATGCTCACCGGCGGCGGCGCGCTGCTGCGCGACCTCGACCGCCTGCTCGCCGAGGAAACCGGCCTGCCGGTGCTCGTGGCCGAAGACCCGCTGACCTGCGTGGTGCGCGGCTGCGGCATCGCCCTGGAGCGCATGGACCGTCTGGGCAGCATCTTCACGAGCGAGTAAAAGGCGAAAGCCGTCATCGGCCGGCCTCTGCTTGCGCAGGCCGGCTTTTTGTTATTTGATGCCGCACCACCGCCGGGTCTGACTACATGCCTCTGGGCACGCTCGATCGCACAGCGCCACCCCTGTTCAACCAGGGGCAATCGGCACTCAGCAAGCTGATCTTCTTCGGCGCGCTCTCGCTCTTCCTCATGGTCGCCGACGCCCGCTTTCACCTCGTGAAGCCGATCCGCTCGGCCATCGGCGCGGTGCTCTATCCGGTGCAGATGGCGGCGCTCAAGCCGGTCATGCTGGTGATGGGCGGCAGCCGCTACTTCGAAGAGCTGCAGACCGCGCAGCGCAACGAAGACGAGGCCCGCAAGGCGCTGATGCTGCAGGCCGAGACCGCCAGCCGCGCCGACACGCTCGCGCAAGACAACGCCCGCCTGCGCGAGCTGCTCGAGCTGCGCCAGACCACCACCACGCCGGGCCGCCCGGCCGAGGTGCTGTACGACGCGGCCGACCCCTACACGCGCAAGATCGTCATCGACCAGGGCCTCGCGCAGGGCGTGGCCGCCGGCTCGCCGGTGATCGACGCGCGCGGCGTGCTGGGCCAGGTGACGCAGGTGCTGCCCTTCACGAGCGAGGTCACGCTGGTGATCGACCGCGACCTGGCCATTCCCGTGCAGAACACCCGCACCGGCGTGCGCAGCGTGGCCTTCGGCGACGCCTCGGCCCACGGCGGCGGCATGGAGCTGCGCTTCATGGCGGCCAACGCCGACCTGCAGGAGGGCGACCTGCTCTCTACCAGCGGCGTCGACGGCATTTACCCGGCCGGCCTGCCGGTGGCCAAGATTGAACGCATCGAGCGCCGCGCCGACTCGGCCTTCGCGCGCATCTACTGCGTGCCGCTGGCCCGCGTGACCGCGGCGCGCTACGTGCTGGTGCTCGAGCCCTCCGGCGCCCCGGTGGCACCGCCGCACGTCGAGGCCGCGTCCACCCAGCGCAAGCGCCCCGAAGGCAAGCCGGGCGCCGGCAAGAACGAGAAGAAACCGGCGGGAGCCACGCGATGATCAAGCGCCCCGGCCAGCAGCAGCTCCTGCTGCCCGTCAGCCCCGTCTTCATGTGGACCAGCCTGCTCGTGGCGCTGCTGGTCAACATGATCCCCATCGGCCGCGCCGCCTGGATGCCCGACCTGCTGGCGCTGGTGATCGTGTTCTGGGGCGTGCACCAGCCCGCGCGCGTGGGCATCGGCGCGGCCTTCATGTTCGGCCTGCTCATGGACGTGCACCAGTCGTCGATGCTGGGGCAGCATGCGCTGTCCTACACCACGCTGGGCTTCTTCGCGATCATGATCCACCGGCGCCTGCTGTGGTACCCGGTGCTCTCGCAGGCGCTGCAGGTGCTGCCGCTGTTTGCGTTGTCGCAGTTCATCGAGGTGATCACGCGCATGATCGGCGGCGGCGTGTTCCCGGGCTGGGGCGTGCTGGTCTCGCCGGCGCTCGAGGCGGCGCTGTGGCCGCTGGCCACCGCGCTGCTGTTGGCACCCCAGCGCCGCACGCCCGAACCCGACGAGAACCGCCCCCTCTAGTCATGGTGCCCCCCGGCTTTTCACTTCGCTTCGCTGCGTGTAACTCCACCCCCCGAGGGGGAGGCGCGGCCCGCCTTGGGGCGGCCCGGCGGCGGCCGCCCGTCGCATTTGCCATCGCACCTGCGCACGCCTAAGCTTCCTGACGCCATGACCGAAATCCGCAACGTTGCCGCCGACCTGGCGCGCTTCAAGCGCCGCGTGATCGTCATCGGCCTGGCGGTGCTGTTCGCCTTCAGTCTGCTGGGCTCGCGGCTGGTCTACCTGCAGGTCGTGCGCCATGCCGACCTGGCCGAGCAGGCCGAGAGCAACCGCACGGCCGTGGTGCCGGTGGTGCCGAACCGGGGGCTCATCCTCGACCGCAACGGCATCGTGCTGGCCTCCAACTACTCGGCCTACACGCTGGAGATCACGCCCTCCAAGGTCGGCGACGTCGAGGAGACCATCAACAGCCTGACCAGTGTGCTCGAGGTGTCGCCGCGCGACCGCCGCCGCTTCAAGCGCCTGCGCGAAGACTCGCGCAGCTTCGACTCCATTCCGATCCGCACCCGCCTGAGCGACGAGGAAGTGGCGCGCTTCGCGGCGCAGCGCTACCGCTTCCCGGGCGTGGAGATCAAGGCGCGCCTGTTCCGCAACTACCCGCAGGGCGAGCTGGCCTCGCACGTGCTGGGCTACATCGGCCGCATCAACCAGCGCGAAAAAACCGCGATGGAAGACTGGGACGAGGAAGACCAGGCCAACTACAAGGGCACCGACTACATCGGCAAGCTGGGCATCGAGCAGAGCTACGAGAAGATGCTGCACGGCCAGACCGGCGTCGAGCAGATGGAAACCTCGGCCGGCGGGCGTGCCGTGCGCCGGCTCGCGAGCCACCCGGCCACGCCGGGCAACACCGTCATGCTGTCGCTGGACATCAAGCTGCAGAAGCTGGTGGAAGACATGTACGGCGACCGGCGCGGCGCGCTCGTGGCCATCGACCCCAAGACCGGCGAGGTGCTGGCCTTCGTGAGCAAACCCACCTTCGACCCCAACCTCTTCGTCGAAGGCATCGACACCGAGAGCTGGCAGGCGCTCACCGAATCGATCGACAAGCCGCTGCTCAACCGCGCGCTGCGCGGCACCTACCCGCCGGGCTCCACCTACAAGCCCTTCATGGCGCTGGCGGCGCTGCAGACCGGCAAGCGTGCCGCGAGCGTGGTGGTGAACGACCCCGGCTACTTCAACTTCGGCGGCCACCGCTTCGGCAGCCCCGAGGGCTACCTGGGCGGCGTCGACATGCGCCGCTCGATCCAGGTGTCGAGCAACATCTACTACTACTCGCTGGCCAACGAGATGGGCGTGGACCTGATCCACGACTTCATGAAGCCGATGGGCTTCGGCCAGATCACCGGCATCGACCTGGGTGGCGAGGTGCGCGGCGTGCTGCCCAGCACCGAGTGGAAGCGCAACGCCTACAAGCGGCCCGAGCAGAAGAAGTGGTACGCGGGCGAGACCATCTCGCTGGGCATCGGCCAGGGCTACAACGCCTTCACCATGCTGCAGCTGGCGCAGGCCACGGCCATCGTGGCCGACGGCGGCATGAAGCACCGGCCGCACCTGGCGCTGGCGATGCGCAACACGGTCAGTGGGCAGGTCGTGCCGCTGCCGCAGCCGCCGGCCGAGAACCTGGGCTACACGGCGGCCAACGTGGCGGTGATCCGCGAGGGCCTGACCAGCGTGGTCACCAGCGGCACCGCACGCGGCGTGTTCGCGGGCGCGGGCTACCAGGCGGCCGGCAAGACCGGCACGGCGCAGGCCGTGACGCAGGCCAAGAACACCAAGTACAACGCGCGCGCGCTCGAAGAACACCAGCGCGACCACGCGCTGTTCATGGCCTACGCACCGGCCAACAACCCGAAGATCGCGCTCGCCGTCATCGTCGAGAACGCCGGATGGGGCGCGGGCGCTGCGGCGCCTTTGGCGCGCCGCGTGTTCGACTACTGGCTCATGGACCAGTACCCGAGCGAGGCCGACATGGCCGCCGTGCGCATCGGCCGCGCGGGCGCGCCGATGGGCAAGCCGCGCGTGGCCAGCGAGGTGGCCTGGCCCGCGGCGGCCGCGGTGCCGGCACCGGCGGGCGCGGCATCGTCGGCAGCGCCGACGCCCTGAAAGATGCGCCCCTCGGGGCGCACCGTCGCTCAGGCCAGGGTCAGACCACCGTCCCGGCGACTTCACCCAGGCCGATGCGCACCGCGCCTTCGCGCTCGCACCAGCCGCGCATCACCAGCGTGTCGCCGTCTTCCAGGAAGGTGCGCTTCTCGCCGTTCGGCAGCGTGACCGGCTGCTTGCCGCCCAGCGTGAGTTCCATCAGCGAGCCGGCCTGGTCGGGCTGCGGGCCCGACAGCGTGCCCGAGCCCAGCAGGTCGCCGGGCTGCAGGTTGCAGCCGTTCACCGTGTGGTGCGTGATGAGCTGCGCGGCGGTCCAGTAGGCGGCCTCGGTGGTGTTGCCCAGCGTGAGGCGCACGGGCGCCACGCCGTCGGCGCGCATCTTCGCGGTCTGCAGCAGCACTTCGAGCGTGATGTCGAGCGCGCCACTGGCGCGGTTCGAAGGCGCGTCGAGGTAGGGCAGCGGTTGCGGGTCTTCGGCGGGGCGCTCGAACTTGGCGCGGAACGGCGCCAGCGCTTCGGTCGTCACGATCCAGGGCGACAGCGTGCTGGCGAAGTTCTTCGCCAGGAACGGGCCCAGCGGCTGGTATTCCCAGGCCTGCAGGTCGCGCGCCGACCAGTCGTTGAGCAAGGTCACGCCGAACAGGTGGTCTTCGGCGTCGCCGATGGCGATGGGTTCGCCCAGCGCATTGCCGCGGCCCACCAGGAAGCCCAGCTCCAGTTCGTAGTCCAGCCGCTTCGAGGGGCCGAAGCTCGGCGCCACCGCATCGGGCGCCTTGGTCTGGCCTTGCGGGCGCTTGAAGACCTGGCCGCTCACGCCGATCGACGACGCACGGCCGTGGTAGCCGATGGGCACCCACTTGTAGTTGGGCATCAGCGGCTGGTCGGGACGGAACAGCTTGCCGATGGTGGTGGCGTGGTGGATGCCCGTGTAGAAGTCGGTGTAGTCGCCGATGCGGCAGGGCACGGTCATCTCGGCCTGGGCCTGCGCGAGCAGGGCCTTCGACCACGCAGCCTGCTGGCCGCTGCCTTCGGCCAGGCCGGCGGAGATCGCGGCGCGCAGCGCCTGGCGGTCTTTCACCGAGGCGTTCATCAGCACGTTCATGTCGTCGGTGTCGATGAGGCCGGTGGCGCGCAGGTCGAGGATCTGGTCGCCGATGGCCACGCCGATGCGGAAGGCCTCGCTGCTGCCGGCCGTGCGGAAGCGGCCGAAGGGCAGGTTCTGGATCGGGAAGTCGGTGCCGGCCACGTTGGCGGCGGCGACCCAGCTGCGCAGCTTCGGGTCGTGGGTGGCGTTGAGTGCGGTCATGGAGGTCTTTCGGTTCTTGAATCGGATCAGTCTGCGGTCATGCCCGCTTTTTTGGCGACGTCGCCCAGGCGCTTGTATTCGGTGTCGGTGAGCGTGGTGAGCTCCTGTGCGCTCGAGCCGCGCGGCGAGAAGCCGGCCTGCTGCAGCTTGGCCTTCACGTCGGGCATCGCGAGCGCTTCGACGAAGGCCTCGTTCAGCGCCTTCACGATCGGCGCCGGCAGCTTCGCCGGACCGTACACGCCGAACCACGGCTCCAGCGCATAGCCCTTGAGGCCTGCTTCGGCCATCGTCGGCACGTCGGGCAGCGAGGGCGAGCGCGTGGAACCTGCCACGGCCAGCGCGCGCAGCTTGCCGGCCTGGATGTGCGGCAGCGACGCCGGCAGGTTGTCGAACATCACGCCGATGGTGTTGCCCAGCATGTCGGTGATGGCCGGGCCGCTGCCCTTGTAGGCGACGTGCGTGAGCTCGGTGCCGGTCATCTGCGCGAACATCACGCCGGCCAGGTTCATCGAGGTGCCGGCGCCCGCGGTGGCGTAGGGCAGGCCGGGGTTCTTCTTCGCGGCGGCGATGAGCTCGGGCACGGTCTTGATGGCCGAACTTGCGGGCACTTCGAGCACGATGGTCGACATGCCCAGCAGGCTGATGGCCGTGAAGTCCTTGCGCGGGTCGAAGGCCATCGACTTGTAGATGTGCGGGTTCAGCGCGTTGGTCGAGATGGCGCCGAAGCCGATCGTGTAGCCGTCGGGTGCGGCCTTGGCTACGGCGTCCATGCCGATGTTGCCGCCCGCGCCGCCGCGGTTGTCGATGAGCACGGGCTGGCCCAGCTTCTCCGACACCTTCTGGCCCACGGTGCGTGCCACGAGGTCGGTGGTGCCGCCGGCCGTGTAGGGCACGATGAACTTGATGGGCTTGGACGGAAAGTCGGCCGCGTGCGCCAGCAGGGGCGCGGCCAGCAGCGCGAGGGCCGCGGCGCGGCGGGTGAGGGTGAGAGCGTGCGTCATGCCTTGAATTGGTCTTTCAGACCGGCCCAGCAGTCGGTGTAGTCGGTGTCGAGCGCCGGGCTTTGCAGCGCGAAGTTCGTCGGGATGAAACGGTAGCGGCTCTCGAACATGAAGGCCAGCGTGTTGTCCAGCTTGTGCGGCTTGAGGTCGGCGTGCGTCGCCTTGTCGAAGGCTTCCTCGTCGGGCCCGTGCGGCACCATGCAGTTGTGCAGGCTCGCGCCGCCGGGCTTGAAGCCGCCCGGCTTGGCGTCGTACTCGCCCAGCACCAGGCCCATGAACTCGCTCATGAGGTTGCGGTGGAACCACGGCGGACGGAAGGTGTTTTCCATCACCATCCAGCGCGGCGGGAAGATCACGAAGTCGCAGTTGGCCGTGCCGGGCGTGTCGCTGGGCGAGGTCAGCACGGTGAAGATCGACGGATCGGGATGGTCGAAGCTGATCGAGCCGATGACCATGAAGTTGGCCGTGTCGTACTTCACCGGTGCGAGGTTGCCGTGCCAGGCGACCACGTTGAAGGGCGATTGCTTGGTCGGTGCGGTCCAGAAGCGGCCGCCGAATTTCTTCACCAGTTCGTAGGCGCCGCCGTCTGCCTCGAAAGCTGCGACGGGCGCCTGGAAGTCGCGCGCGTTGGCCAGGCCGTTCGAGCCGATCGGGCCGAGCTCGGGCAGGCGGAAGTGCGCGCCGTAGTTCTCGCACACGTAGCCGCGCGAGAGGCCGTCGGGCAAAGCCACCTTGAAGGCCATGCCGCGCGGCAGCACCACGATTTCGCCGGGCTTCACGTCGAGCACGCCCAGTTCGGTCGTGACGACGAGGCGGCCCTGTTGGGGCATCACCAGCATCTCGCCGTCGGCGTTGACGAAGGCGCGCTGCTCCATCGAGCGGCCGGCCAGGTACATCAGCGAGCCGATGCCCACCTGCGACTCGGCGTCGCCGTTGGCGGCCAGCGTGTGCATGCCGTCGATGAAGTCGACGTCGGCCGCGCCGTCCAGCGGCAGCGGGCCCCAGCGCATCGGCTCGGGCGGCAGCGCGATCTCGCGGTCGGCACCGGTGGTCCAGTGCGCCTGCGCGTAGGGCTGGTAGCGGCCCGACACCACCGAGGGCTGGCGGCGGTACAGCCAGGTGCGGCGGTTCTCGTGGCGCGGCGCCGTGAAGGCGGTGCCCGAGAGCAGCTCGGTGTACAGGTCGAAGGGGCCGCGCTGCGGGTTGTTGCGGCCTTGCGGCAGCGCACCGGGCACGGCCTCGGAGGCGTATTCGTTGCCGAAGCCGCTCTGGTAGCGCCGTTCGGCGGCGGGGGGTGCTTGGGTCATGGGCTTGTCTTTCGAAAGTCGCGATGAGGTGGGAGCGTGCGGTCGTTCAGCCGGCGCGCGCCGCGTCGAAGGCTTCGCGCAGCACGGCCAGCGAGCCGACGTGGTTGGCCAGCACGAGCACGAGCCGTGCGTTGAAGGCGTGGCTTTCTTCGGTGGAAAGCCCTTGGTGGGCCTCGATGAGCGCCTCGTAGAAATCGTCGGGCGCTTCGAGGTTCGGCGTGGTGATCAGTTGCGGTTGCATCGGGGTCATGCCTTTGCCAGTGCGTGGTCGAGGGCCGCGCGGAGCTTCGCCGCCGTGGGGTGGCGCCAGCGCGCGCACACGTGCTGGTCGGGCCGCAGCAGGTAGACGGTGCCGGGCTGCGCGTCGTAGCGCTGCGTGGCGAGCTCGGCGTCGGCGCCGGTGCCTTCCACGCGCACCACATGCAGCGCCAGGTCGCTGCTCTTCAGCGCCTGCAGGCTGCGCTCGGCGGCGTCGCCGGTGCCGAACACCAGCGCGGTGAAGCGCGCCACATGGCATTCGCGCAGCAGCCAGCCGGTGCTGCCGTCGGCGCGCCGCACGGGCGCGTCGGCCGCGGCGGCGCCGGGCACCATCGCGCCGGCGAAGGGGTCGGCGTCGGGCGTGTTGAGCGGCGAGTCGCGCAGCACCGTGGCCACCGACAGCCGCCCGCTGTTGACCAGCGAGCGCGCGAAGGCGTGGCGCTTGGTCAGCTCGAGCACCGCGTCGCGGAACAGGCGGCTCACCTCGCTCTTGGGCGTGATGAAGTCGGTGGCGCGCGTGGAGTTGCGGATGTTCTCGTCGGCCGCGAACTCGCGCTCGCTGGCGTAGCTGTCGAGCAGCGCGTCGGGTGCGTCGCCGGCCAGCACGGCTGCGAGTTTCCAGGCGAGGTTGTCGGCGTCCTGCACGCCCGAGTTGGCGCCGCGCGCGCCGAAGGGCGACACGCCGTGCGCCGAGTCGCCCGCGAACAGCACGCGGCCGTGGCGGAAGCGCTCCATGCGCTGGCAGGCGAAGGTGTAGACGCTGGCCCAGCCGATCTGGAACTGCACGCCTTCGAAGCCGATGCTGTCCAGCAGCGCGCGCACGCGCGGCGTGATGCGCTCGGGCTTGCGCTCTTCCACCGGGTCGGCGTCCCAGCCGAGCTGGAAGTCGACGCGCCACATGCCGTCGGCCTGCTTGTGCAGCAGCACGCTCTGGCCGGGGTGGAACGAGGGGTCGAACCAGAAGCGGCGCTCGGTGGGCAGCTGCGCGTCCATCGTGATGTCGGCGATCAGGAAGCGGTCGCGGAACACGCGGCCCTTGGCTTCCTGCCCCAGCATCTGGCGCAGGTTGGAGCGCGAGCCGTCGCAGGCGGCCACGTAGCCGGCCTGCAGGCGGTACTCGCCCTCGGGCGTTTCCACGGTCAGCACCGCGCCGTCATCGCCTTGCGCGATGCCCGTCACCTTGTTGTTCCAGCGCAGGTCGATCAGCGGCAAGGCCGCGGCGCGTTCGACGAGGTAGCCCTCGACGTAGTACTGCTGCAGGTTGATGAAGGCCGGGCGCTCGTGGCCGGGCTCGGGCAGCAGGTCGAAGCGGTAGACCTGCTCGTCATGGAAGAACACCTTGCCGACGTTCCACGACACGCCCTTGTCCACCATGCGGTCGCCGCAGCCGAGGCGGTCGAACACCTCGAGCGTGCGCTTGGCGAAGCAGATCGCGCGCGACCCGCTGGACAGGCTGTTGTCGTTGTCGAGCAGCACCACGGGAATCTGCCGCAGGGCGAGGTCGATGGCGAGCGTGAGGCCCACCGGGCCGGCGCCCACGACCACCACGGGGTGGCGGGCGGGCGCGGCGGCGTCCTGGTCGGCGTGGCGGGTGTAGTCGAAGCGCAGGCTTTGATAGTCGATCACGTGGTGTCTCCGTGTCCTTGTCGTTTCCGTCGCCTTCCCCGCGCGGGGGAAGGTCGCGGCGCGATCAGCCTTCCAGGGCCTTCCACATGTCGATGTCGCGCTGTGCCGTCCACACGCGCGGGTCGGCGTGGCCCGAGGCCTCGTCGTAGGCGCGGCTCACGTCGAAGGGCATGCAGTGGTCGAAGATGACCCACTGCTGGTACTTGGGCTGCAGCTTCGCGTAGGTTTCCTTGTAGACCGCGTTCAGGTCGCGCCCGGCCTTCACGCCTTCCTGCACGCTGGCGTATACGTCGGAAATGAAGGCGCGCGTGCCGTTCAGGCCCTCGGCCACGGCTTCGGGCGTGGTCAGCGCGGCGCCGCGGCCCGGCACCAGGGCCAGGGGCTTCAGGGCGGCGATGTTGTCCAGCGTCTGTGGCCAGTCCTGGAAGTAGGCGTCGCCCGCGTACGGCGTGGCGCCGAACTCGACCAGGTCGCCCGACAGCAGCGCACGCTCCTGCGGCAGCCAGACGACCGTGTCGCCCTTGGTGTGGCCGCGGCCCAGCTGCAGCAGCTGCACCTCGAGCTTGCCCAGCCACAGCGTCATCTTGCCGGTGAAGGTCATGGTGGGCCAGGTCAGGCCCGGGGGCACGGTCTCGACGTTCTGGAACAGGCGCGGGAAGCGGCCGATTTCGCTGGCCTTGTCTTCCTCGCCGCGCTCCACGATCAGGTCGCGCGTGTCCTGGCTGGCCAGGATGTGTTCGGCGCCGTAGCCCGCCGCGCCCAGCACGCGCACCGCGTGGTAGTGGGTGAGCACCACGTACTTGATGGGCTTGTCGGTCACTTCGCGGATGCGGCGCACCACGTCGGCGGCCATGGCGGGCGTGGCCTGGGTGTCGGCCACCAGCACGCAGTCGTCGCCGATGATGATGCCGGTGTTGGGGTCGCCCTCGGCCGTGTAGGCCCAGGCGTGCTCCGAGATCTGGCTGAAGGTGATCTTCTTTTCTTCCAGGTCGGCCTGGCTGGCGAATTTCTTGGCTTGGCTCATCGTGTGTCTCCGGTGGGGTGGTTTTGGGATTTGCCTTATTCGTTTAAGGCGAACGAGTTTGCAGATAACGAATGCGCGGAGTGTAAGCCCGAGATCAGTTCATGTCTAATGCCTTCTTCATGAACGAACAACCAGACGGCAAGGCGGCCATGGCAGCGACTGACACCGACCGCGCCCAGCGCGGCATCCAGAGCATCGAAGTCGGCGGGCAGCTGCTGCGCGCGCTGGTGCACCACGGCCGCCCGATGGCGCTCAAAGACCTTGCCCGCGAAGCGGACATGACGGCCGCCAAGGCCCACCCGTACATGGTGAGCTTCGGCCGGCTGGGCCTCATCGAGCAGGACCGCGCCAGCGGCCACTATCTGCTTGGCCCGCTGGCCTTGCAACTGGGGCTGATCAGCCTGCAGCAGGCCGACCCGGTGCACATCGCCACGCCGCTGATCGGCCAGCTCGCGCAGCAGATCGGCCACACCGTGGCGCTGGCCGTGTGGGGCGCGCGCGGCGCGACCATCGTGCGCACGGCCGAGTCGCCCTCGCCGGTGCACGTGAACATGCGCCACGGCACCGTGTTCTCGCTCACCAACACGGCCTCGGGCCGCGTCTTTGCCGCCTACCTCGACCCGGCGGTGGTGCGCGCGCAGCTCGAGGACGAGCGCCAGCGCCAGAAGCAGCGCAAGGGCGCCGCCGAGCCCGCGCCGCCGGCCGGCATGCCGCCGGTGCAGCCGCTGCCCTCGTGGAGCGACTTCGAGCGCCAGTGCCAGGAAGTGCGCGACCACGGCATCAGCCGCTCCGACGGCGAGGTGATCGAGGGCGTGAGCGCCATGGCCGCGCCCGTGTTCGACCACACCGGCGCCATCGTGCTGGCCGTGACCGCCATCGGCCCGGCCGGCATCTTCCACACCGCCTGGGACGGCGAGATCGCGCGCGCGCTCAAGGCCTGCGCGGGCACGGTGTCGCAGCGCCTGGGGGCGAGCGCCACCGGCGCCGTGGTTCCCTCTGTTTCCGATCGATGACCCTGTTTTCTTCCGCCTTGTCTTCTTTCTCTTCTTCCGACGACCTCGCGCTGCGCATCGACCGCACCGTGGCGCTGCTGCGCGGTGCGCGGCGCATCGTGGTCTTCTCGGGCGCGGGGCTGTCCAAGGCCTCGGGCATCCCGACCTACCGCGACGCCGACGGCCTGTGGATGGGCCAGAACGCGCTCAAGTTCTCGCACGCCGACGACCTCGCGCGCGACCCGGGCGGCTTCACGAAGTTCTGGGCCCAGCGCCTGGCGCTGATCGAGACCGCGTCGCCCAACCCCGGCCACCTCGCGCTCGCGCAGTTGCAGCGGCTGCGCCCCGCGACCCGGCTCATCACGCAGAACGTCGACGGCCTGCTCGGCAAGGCCGGCGGGCAGGACGTGCTGGAGTTGCACGGCTCGCTGCGCCGCTGGCGCTGCGACCACTGCGGCAACCGCAGCGGCCCCTGGCCGTTCCACCGCTGCCTGCGCTGCGGCTCGCACGCGCGGCCCGACGTCGTCATGTTCGGCGAGATGCTGAACGCCGGCGTGCTGCTCGACGCGCAGGTGGCGGCGCAGGAGTCCGACCTGTTCCTGGTGGTCGGCAGCACGACCATCGTCTACCCGGCGGCCGAGCTGCCCAAGCTGGCGATGGCGCGCGGGGCGCGGCTGGTCACGCTGAACATCGAGCCGCTGCCGCACCTGGACGATGCGGCGGCGGTGGTGTTGCGGGGGGCGTCGGAAGACCTGTTGCCGAAGTTGGTCGCCGGCATGGCGGGCGACTGAAGCCCTAGCCGGCCCGCATCTTCTCGCGCAGCACGCGCCAGCGCGCGAGGCTTTCGGCAGGCCAGTAATCCTTGCGGTCGTAATACTCGTGCACCGCCGCTGCGCCGGGCGGCAGCACCACCCACGGCTGCTTGGACATCGTGAAGATGTGCAGGTCCGGCGGCAGCCGGTCGGGCGTGTCGAGCGTGCCCACGCGGATGAAGCTCACGGCGTCGCCGGCGCCCGCGTAGTGGCTCCACAGCGCGACGTGGCAGGCCGGGCAGCGCGCGTACTTCTGGCCGCGTCCGCTGGCCGAGGGCGTGAGCACCAGATCGACCGCGCCCTGCAGCACCTGCACGTGTTCCGGTTCGATCAGCGCATTGAGCGCGAAGGACGAGCCCGTCTCGCGCTGGCACCAGCGGCAGTGGCAGCAGTGCACGAAGAGCGGCGGGGCGTTCAGGCGGTAGCGCACCTGCCGACAGGTGCAGCCGCCTTCCAGCGGCACGAAGGCGTCGGCCATGGCGGTGGTCGGGCGCTCAGCCCTTCTTGCCACCCAGCAGCACCAGCGCGCCGCCCACCACGATCGCCGCCACGCCGGCCCAGGCCGGGATGTTGACGGTCTGCTTTTCCTTCACCGAGAACTCCAGCGGGCCCAGCTTGGCCTGGTGGGTTTCCTTGGTGAAGCTGAAGCCGCCCAGGCCGAGCCCGGCGATGCCGGCGACGACCAGCAGGATGCCGACGATGCGCGTTGCGTTCATGGGACGGGTCTCCTCGAGGTGGGGTGGAAAGAATCGAAAAGCAGGTCGCCGGCCGTTCAGCGCCGCGGTGCCGCCGTGCGCGGCTGCGGCGGCTCCTGCTGCTGCAGCTGGTCGACCCATTGCACGACCTCGGCCATGGCCGCGTCGCTCGCCGCGATGAGCGCCTTCACGCCGCCGGGCGCGTCGGCGCTGGCGGCGGGGCGGCGCACGGTGAAGGTGCGCTGGCCCATCACGCGGTCGCCGCCGGTGGCGGTGCGGACCAGCGTGGCGCGCAGGCGCACCAGGCCCGTGCTGCTGGCCGGCGCGTCGAAGTAGTGGCTGAACTCGTCGAGCGAGATGCGCAGCGTGTCGGGCACGATGCCCTCGGTGCGCGCGAGCGTCGCGCTTTCTTCGGGGCCGAGCACGGTACGGCGCTCGGCCAGCGTGTCGCGCAGCCGCTGGCGCAGCAGCTGCGCGGGCGGCAGGCTCCAGCGCGACTGGCCGTAGGGACGCAGCTCGTTGGCGTCGGCATAGCCCAGGCGGTACAGGATCTGCGTGCCGTCCAGTCGCGTGTTGCTGTCGAACTCCGCGAGGGACAGCGCCGGCAGCGCGGTGGCCGGCGCGGCAGCGGTGGCCGGTGCGGCAGCCGAAAAGCCGGGGCCGAAGTCGTACAGCGTGGCGCGTGCCGGCTTGTCGGGCAGCATGCCGCAGCCGGCGACCAGCAGCACACAGCCGAGGCTGGCGAATGCGAGGAGGGTTGTCTTTATGCGCATGGTGTTCTGCTCCCGGTCAGTGGCGTGCGGCGGGCGCAACGAAGCCGGGCTCGCCCGGGCCCGCGGCCGCGCCGCCGTTGCCGAACAGCAGCGATTGCGGGTTGTCGTTGATGCTGTCGGCCGCGCGGCCCAGGCGGCGCACCGCGTGGGCGGTGTCGTCGGCCACGCGGTTCACGCGCGGCAGGGTGGCGGCGTTGAACGAGTCGACCGCCTGCGCCAGCGCCTTGGTGCCCTCGCTCAGGCGCTCGACCGGGCCGTCGGGTGCGTTGAGCTTGCCCACGGTGGAGTTGAAGTTGTTGGCCACGCGCGAGACGTCGCCGGCGGCTTTCTTCACCGTCGACAGCGTTTCGGGCATGGCGGCCAGCGTCGGGTTCAGGCCGGTCTTGACGGTGTTGTCGAGCTGCTTGAGCAGCGTGTTGGCACTGGCCGAGGCGGCCGCGATGTTCTCCAGCGCGTCGGCCACGCGCTTCTGGTTGGCGTCGGCCAGCAGCGCGTTGGCGCGCTTGGTCACTTCTTCCACCTGGTCGATGATTTCCTCGCCGCGGTCCTGCAGCTTCGCGAGCATCGAGGGCTTGAGCGGAATGCGCGGCGGGTTGTTGTTGTCGGGCTTGAGCGCGACGGTCGATTCGCCCTCGTCGTCCAGCGCGATGAAGGCCAGGCCGGTCACGCCCTGGTAGCTCAGCGTGGCAAAGCTGGAGGTGGTGAGCGGCACGCGCTCGTCGACGGTGATGCGCACGCGCACGTTGCCTTTGGTCTTGGGGTCGAAGTCGATCGAGGTCACCTTGCCGACCGAGATGCCGCGGTAGCGCACCTGGGCCTGCGGCTGCAGGCCGCTCACGGCGTCGCGGGTGGAGAGTTCGTAGACGTTGCGCACGGTGTTGTCGCGCGTGAACCAGACCACCAGCGCGACGAGCGCGGCGATCAGGCCGAGCACGAAGGCGCCGGCGGCGAGGGCATGGGCCTTGTTTTCCATGAGGGGACCTACCTTTCTTCAGCGCGCGCGGCCTCGGGCTGCGGCGCGGGGGGTGCTTTGCCGGCGGCGGGCTTGTCGTGCAGCGCCTCCAGGGCGCGCTGGCCGCGCCCGCCGAGAAAGTATTCGTGGATGAAGGGATGCGGGTAGGCGATGACTTCGCGCGCCGTGCCGCTCACGATCACCTTCTGGTCGGCCAGCACCGCGATGCGGGTGCTCAGGTCGAACAGGGTGTCCAGGTCGTGCGTGACCATCACGACCGTCAGGCCCAGCTCGCGGTGCAGGCCGCGCAGCAGGTCGCAGAAACTGTCCGACGCTTCGGGGTCGAGGCCGGCCGTGGGCTCATCGAGCAGCAGCAGCGGCGGGTCCATGATGAGCGCGCGCGCCAGCGCCACGCGCTTGATCATGCCGCCCGACAGGTCCGACGGGCTCTTGTTCGCATGCTGCGGCTCCAGCCCCACCATCTGCAGCTTCACGAGCGCGGCGTTGCGGATCAGCTCGTCGGGCAGCAGCTTGAGTTCGCGCAGCGGAAAGGCGATGTTTTCCAGCACGCTGAAGGCCGAGAACAGCGCGCCGTGCTGGAACAGCATGCCCACGTTGGCCGCGCCGGCCGCGCTGAGTTCGCCCGGCGCCCGGCCCAGCACCTCGACCGCGCCCTTCGTGGGTTTCTGCAGCCCGAGGATCTGCCGCAGCAGCACCGTCTTGCCGGTGCCCGAGCCGCCGACCAGCGACAGCACCTCGCCGCGGTCGAGGTGCAGGTCGAGGTCGCGGTGCACCACCTGTTCGCCATCGGGGCTCTTGAACACGGTCCAGAGCTTGCGGATGTCGACCACGGTGCTCGACGGGGACGTCACGGCGGCGTTCATCCGCGGAATCCTATGCCCTTGAAGAGCACTGCGAAGAGCGCGTCGACCAGGATCACCGCGGTGATCGAGGTCACGACCGACGACGTGGTGCCGCGCCCCAGGCTCTCGGTGTTGGGCTTGACCTTCATGCCGAAGTAGCAGCCGATCAGCGCGATCAGCACACCGAACACCGCCGACTTGGCCAGGGCCAGCCAGAGGTTGGAGATGGGCACCGCGCGCGGCAATGCCGACAGGAAATACGACGGCGAGATGCCCAGCGCGGCGTCGGCCGCGAGCATGCCGCCGGCCAGCGCCGCCATCGAGGTCCACAGGCTGATCAGCGGCATCGCGATGGCCAGTGCCAGCACGCGCGGCATCACGAGACGGAAGCCGTGCGGGATGCCCATCACGCGCATCGCGTCGAGTTCTTCGGTGACGCGCATCACGCCGATCTGCGCCGTGATCGCCGAGCCCGAGCGGCCCGCGATCAGCACGGCGGCCAGCACCGGCCCGAGCTCGCGGATCAGCGACAGCCCGAGGATGTTCACCACGAAGGCCTCGGCGCCGTAGTTGCGCAGCTGCTGGGAGATCAGGTACGCCAGCACCACGCCGATCAAGAGGCCGACCAGCGCCGTGATGTGCAGCGCCGTGGCGCCGAACTGATAGAGGTGGCCCGAGAAGTCGCGCCACGGCGCGCGGTGCGGCGCGCGCGCCAGCGTGCACAGGTCGAGCGCGAGCTGGCCGATGAGGCCCACGAAGTCGCGCAGCACGACCATCGCGCGCGGGCCGTGGTGGGCCAGTGCGTGCAGCCGGTCGCTCAGCGACTTGGGCGGCTCGTCGGGCGTGGCCACAGTGAACTTCGCCACCTGGTCGAGCACCGCCTGGTGCTGCGGCGACAGCTCGATCGTGGCCGGCCAGGCCTGGCGCCAGTGCTCCCACAGCAGCTGGGCGCCGATGTGGTCGAGCTGGCCGATGGGGCGCAGGTCCCAGGCCCGGTCGTCCGCGGGCGGCAGCGCCGCGAGGTCCTTGGCCAACGCCTCCCAGGCCGGGCGCGTCGACATCGCCAGCGTGGTCCAGCAACCGCTGGCCACGGCCCAGGTGCGGCCGTCCACGTCCTGCGTCTGCGCGCGCGGCGGCGCGAAGGCGTCGTCGGTGGCGGGGGCGTCAGCGGGCGACGGGGTGGGCGACATGGGCAAAGGTGCGGGACAAAACGTAAACAAAGGTCCAAGCGAGAGCGCGCATCGTAACCGCGTGCATCCGGGGCTTGTGTGCGTCTGGCCCTTCGTTTGCGTAGGGCCAGACGCCGTTTTTTTCAGCCAATCTTCAGCTCCAGGCCCGGGCCAGCGCATCCCAGGCGCTGGCGATCACGGGCTCGTCGCGCCGCGCGGCCAGCGAGACGAAACGCAGCGCGCAATCCAGCCGCACGCGGTCGGCCAGCACGAGGCCGTGGGCCTGGCTTTCGCGGATGGCGATCGAGTCGCGCACCAGGCTCAGGCCCACGCCCGACTTCAGCAGGTCGAGCATCGAGGCCTCCTGGTCGACCAGCGCCACGCGCCGGGGCGCCAGGCCGAGTGGACCGAACACGCGCTCCAGCAGACGGTGGTGCGCCGACTCAGGCGGCGTGGCGAGCCAGGGCAGGGCGGCCAGCGCCTTCCAGTCGCGCCCCAGCACCTGCGGGCCCCAGCCGGCCGGCGCGACCACGCGGTAGCTGAAGCGGGTGAGGGTGCGCACCGCCAGCGGCGCCGGGGCGGCGTCGTCGGGTTCATCGCCCGGGTCGAGGTGAAAGCCCACGTCGAGCTCGCCGCGCAGCACCTGCGCCAGCACGCTGCCGCTCATGCCGTGGCGCAACTCGGTCTCGATCTGCGGCGCGGCCTCGACCAGCTCGCGCAGGAACACGCCCAGCCGCGTGAACTCCGGGTCGAGGATGGTGCCGATGCGCAGCGCTCCGCGCACCGTGACCTGCAGGTTGCGCGCGGCCTGCTGCAGGTCGCCCACGGCCGCCAGCACGCGCTCGGCCTGCGGCAGCATGGCCGCGCCGTCGGCCGTGAGCGCCAGCCCGTGCGGCGTGCGGGTGAACAGCACCAGCCCGGTTTCTTCCGCGAAACGCTTGAGCTGCAGGCTCACCGCAGGCTGCGTCAGGTGCAGCTTCTCGGCGGCGCGCGAGACGTTGCCCTCGCGCGCCGCCAGGATGAAGGCGCGCAGAATCTGGAGGTCCATCGATGACGTAGTCATATAAAACTGATTTATAGCGCCATCGACGCGAATTCATTGGCTTTCTCTTCGTGGATTGGGCCAAATTGCCTTCAGGAGACCCGCACATGTCCATCAGCACCCGAAATATCGACCACCACATCGCCGGCGCCCCCGCCGCCAACACCTCCGGCCGCACGCAGGATGTGACCAACCCCGCCACCGGCGCCGTCACCGGCAAGGTCGGCCTGGCCGACGCCGCGCAGGTGGGGGCCGCCGTGGCCGCCGCCCAGGCCGCGTTCCCGGCCTGGGCCGACACGCCGCCGATCCGCCGGGCGCGCGTGATGTTCAAGTTCCTCGAGCTGCTCAACCAGCACAAGGACGAGCTCGCCCACCTCATCACCGCCGAGCACGGCAAGGTCTTCACCGACGCGCAGGGCGAGGTGAGCCGCGGCATCGACATCGTCGAGTTCGCCTGCGGCATTCCGCAGCTGCTCAAGGGCGACTTCACCGACCAGGTGAGCACCGGCATCGACAACTGGACGCTGCGCCAGCCGCTGGGCGTGGTCGCGGGCATCACGCCCTTCAATTTCCCGGTGATGGTGCCGATGTGGATGTTCCCGGTGGCCATCGCCGCGGGCAACACCTTCGTGCTCAAGCCCAGCCCGACCGACCCGAGCCCGTCGCTGCTGATGGCCGAGCTGCTCAAGAAGGCCGGCCTGCCCGACGGCGTGTTCAACGTGGTGCAGGGCGACAAGGCCGCGGTCGACGCGCTGCTGGAGCACCCCGACGTCAAGGCCGTGAGCTTCGTCGGCTCCACGCCTATCGCCAACTACATCTACGAAACCGGCGCACGCCACGGCAAGCGCGTGCAGGCGCTGGGCGGCGCGAAGAACCACATGGTCGTCATGCCCGACGCCGACATCGACCAGGCCGTGGACGCCCTCATCGGCGCCGGTTACGGCTCGGCCGGCGAGCGCTGCATGGCGATCAGCGTCGCGGTGCTGGTGGGCGACGTGGCCGACCGGCTGCTGCCCAAGCTCATCGAGCGCACGAAGACGCTGAAGGTGCTCAACGGCGAGAACCTCGCGGCCGAGATGGGCCCGATCGTCACGCGCGCCGCGCACGAGCGCATCACCGGCTACATCGCGCAGGGCGAGAAGGAAGGCGCGAAGCTGCTGGTCGACGGCCGCAGCTTCGACGGCAACAAGGCGGGTGAAGGCTGCGGCGATGGCTTCTGGATGGGCGGCACGCTGTTCGACCACGTCACGCCCGAGATGCGCATCTACAAGGAAGAGATCTTCGGCCCCGTGCTGGGCTGCCTGCGCGTCGCGACCTTCAAGGAAGCCGTCGACCTCATCAACGCGCACGAGTTCGGCAATGGCGTGAGCTGCTTCACGCGCGACGGCAACGTGGCGCGCGAGTTCGGCCGCCGCATCCAGGTCGGCATGGTCGGCATCAACGTGCCGATCCCGGTGCCGATGGCCTGGCACGGCTTCGGCGGCTGGAAGAAGAGCCTGTTCGGCGACATGCACGCGTATGGCGAAGAGGGCGTGCGCTTCTATACGAAGCAGAAGTCGATCATGCAGCGCTGGCCGGAGAGCATCGGCAAGGGCGCCGAGTTCGTGATGCCGACAGCGAAGTAAAGGTAAAAGGGGGCGCCGCACGCGCGGCGCTTCGCATCCGAAGAACAACGAGAGACAAAAAGCCAGCCGCCATGAGCGACACCACCTTCGACTACATCATCATCGGCGCCGGCACCGCCGGCTCGCTCATCGCCAACCGCCTGAGCGCCGACAAGACCAAGCGCGTGCTGCTCATCGAGGCCGGCCGCAAGGACGACTACCACTGGATCCACATTCCGGTGGGCTACCTGTACTGCATCGGCAACCCGCGCACCGACTGGCTCTACAACACCGAGCCCGACGCGGGCCTCAACGGTCGCACGCTGCGCTATCCGCGCGGCAAGACGCTGGGCGGCTGCTCCAGCATCAACGGCATGATCTACATGCGCGGCCAGTCACGCGACTACGAGCACTGGGCTGAACTCACGGGCGACGAAGGCTGGCGCTGGGAGAACGTGCTGCCGGCCTTTCGCAAGCACGAAGACTTCTACCTCGGCGCCGACGAGATGCACGGCGCGGGCGGCGAATGGCGTGTCGAGAAACAGCGGCTGCGCTGGGACATCCTCGACGCCTTTGCCGATGCCGCCGTGCAGGCCGGCGTGCCGCACACCGCCGACTTCAACCGCGGCAGCAATGAAGGCGTGGGCTACTTCCAGGTCAACCAGAAGAACGGCTGGCGCTGGAACACCGCCAAGGCCTTCCTGCGGCCCACCTGTTACGGCCGCCCCAACTTCGAACTGTGGACCGGTGCGCAGGTGTCGCGCCTGTTGTTCGAGACGCTGCCCGACGGCACCAAGCGCTGCACCGGCGCGCAGGTGTGGGACGGCACCGAGATGACCACCGCGCACGCCGAGTGCGAAGTGATCCTGAGCGCGGGCGCCATCGGCTCGCCGCAGATCCTGCAGCTGTCGGGCGTCGGCCCGGCCGAGCTGCTGCGCCAGCACGGCATCGACGTGGCGCTGGACGCGCCCGGCGTCGGCGCCAACCTGCAGGACCACCTGCAGATCCGCGCGGTCTACAAGATCGAGGGCGCGCCCACGCTCAACGTGCTGGCCTCGTCGCTGGTCGGCAAGGCGAAGATCGGCCTCGAATACCTGCTGAAACGCAGCGGCCCGATGAGCATGGCGCCGTCGCAGCTGGGCGCCTTCACGCGCAGCTCGCCCGACCGCGCGTGGCCCAACATCCAGTACCACGTGCAGCCGCTGTCGCTCGACGCCTTCGGCGAGCCGCTGCACAGCTTCCCGGCCTTCACCGCGAGCGTGTGCAACCTGAACCCGACGAGCCGGGGCTCGGTGCGCATCAAGAGCGCGCGTTTCGAAGACGCGCCCGCCATCGCGCCCAACTACCTGAGCACCGAGGAAGACCGCAAGGTCGCCGCCGATTCGCTGCGCGTGACGCGCCGCATCGCGCAGCAGCCCGCGCTCGCGAAATACAAGCCGCAAGAGTGGAAGCCTGGCGTGCAGTACCAGACCGACGAAGACCTCGCGCGGCTGGCCGGCGACATCGCCACCACCATCTTCCACCCGGTCGGCACCACCAAGATGGGCGCCGACGGCGATCCGATGGCGGTGCTCGATGCGCGCCTGCGCGTGCGCGGCGTGCGCGGCCTGCGCGTGGTCGATGCGGGCGCGATGCCCACCATCACGAGCGGCAATACCAACAGCCCGACGCTGATGATGGCGGAGAAGGCGGCGGGCTGGATCCTGGAAGACAACCGCAACCGCTGAGCCGGCTCAGCGGCGCGGCTTGGCGCCGCGCTGGGTGTCCGTCTCCGGGCGCGCCTTCGCGCCTTCGAGCATGAGGTCGACGCCGACCTCGAACATCGCATCGGGGCCGGCCTTGCGGTAGCTGGCGAAGGCCTCGGCCAGCAGCGGGCGCGAGGCCGCGGCGGCATCGAGCGCCTGCTGCCGGATTTCCGCATCGGGCGGTGCCGCCTGCTCCTCCAGCCCACGGCGCAGGGCTGGCCGGCGCCGTGCGCTATCTGCTGTGTCTGCCGGTGATGCTGTGCAGGTCGCCTGCGGCGGGTGGCTAACTGTCGAAGAACGCCAGCTTGCGCGCGCGAGGCAGCGCCTTGAGCGCGATCTCCGCCCGCAGCGCGGCGCCCTTGTCGGGGTACTGGCGTGCCGCCAGCACGCGCTGCGGCGGACGCGCGCGCGTGAACTTGGCGCCCAGCCCGAAGACATGCTGGAAGAAGCGCTGCTCCACGTCGAGCGCGATGCCCGCGTAGTACACGCCGCCTTCGCATTCCAGCAGGTAGAGCCAATAGGGTGGGGGCGGCGAGGGATCGGGCGGTTTTCGGGGCACGCGCGCATTGTGCGGGCAGGCGCTTATCGTGCGTTGAAGGAAGGTGTCACCATGAAGTTCATTCGAAAAACGCACCAAGTCCTTCCAATTTTTCGCTAGGCAAGGGCGCGGGTTTCGCACATATTGGCCCGTTCCTGCTGTCGCATTTCTTCTTCTGTCCTTCCTTCTCCCTGGAGCGTCCATGCCAGAAGCCCAGACCCCCGTGTCCCTTCCCGCCGAGGTTGACCAACTGCTGCATCGCCTGGGCGTGCCCCGCACCGCCCACACCCGCGGCGACCTCACGGTGCGCTCGCCGGTCAGCGGCGAGGTGATCGCGCAGGTGCCGCAGACCACGGCCGTGGAAGCCACCGGCGCCATCGGCCGTGCGCACGAGGCCTTCAAGGCCTGGCGCCTGGTGCCGGCGCCGCGCCGCGGCGAGCTGGTGCGCCTGCTGGGCGAAGAGCTGCGCGCCGCCAAGCGCGACCTGGGCCGCCTCGTCACGCTGGAGGCCGGCAAGATCCCGTCCGAGGGCGCGGGCGAGGTGCAGGAAATGATCGACATCTGCGACTTCGCGGTCGGCCTCTCGCGCCAGCTCTACGGCCTCACGCTGGCCACCGAGCGCGCCGAGCACCGGATGATGGAAACCTGGCATCCGCTGGGCGTGTGCGGCGTGATCTCGGCCTTCAACTTTCCAGTGGCCGTGTGGTCGTGGAACGCGGCGCTCGCGCTGGTGTGCGGCGACCCGGTGGTGTGGAAGCCGTCCGAGAAGACGCCGCTCACCGCACTGGCCGTGCACGCCATCGCGCAACGCGCCATCGAACGCTTCGGCGATGCACCCGAAGGCCTGCTCGGCCTGCTGCTGGGCCGGCGCGACATCGGCGAGGTGCTGGTCGACGACCCCCGCGTGCCGATCCTCTCGGCCACCGGCTCCACGGCGATGGGCCGGCAGGTCGGCCCGAAGCTGGCGGCGCGCTTCGCCCGCGCCATCCTCGAACTGGGCGGCAACAACGCCGCCATCGTCACGCCCTCGGCCGACCTCGATCTCACGCTGCGCGGCATCGCCTTCGCGGCCATGGGCACGGCGGGCCAGCGCTGCACCACGCTGCGGCGCCTGTTCGTGCACGAGAGCGTGTACGACCAGCTGGTGCCCAAGCTCGCGAAGGTCTACGGCAACGTGCAGGTGGGCGACCCGCGCGAGGCCGGCACGCTGGTCGGTCCGCTGATCGACCGCGCGGCCTTCGACGGCATGCAGAAGGCCCTGAACGAAAGCCGCGAGATTGGCGCCACGGTACACGGCGGCCAGCGCGTCGAGGGCATCGGCACGCAGGACGCGTTCTATGTGCGCCCCGCGCTGGTCGAGCTGAAGTCGCACGACGGCCCGGTGCTGCGCGAGACCTTCGCGCCCATCCTCTACGTGGTGCGCTACCGCACGCTCGACGAAGCCATCGAATGGCACAACGCGGTGGGCGCGGGCCTGTCGTCCTCGATCTTCACGCTCAACGTGCGCGAGGCCGAGCGCTTCATGTCCAGCGCGGGTTCGGACTGCGGCATCGCCAACGTCAACATCGGCCCGAGCGGTGCCGAGATCGGCGGCGCCTTCGGTGGCGAGAAGGAAACCGGCGGCGGGCGCGAAGCGGGCTCGGACAGCTGGAAGGCCTACATGCGCCGCGCGACCAACACCATCAACTACTCGACGGCACTCCCTCTTGCGCAGGGCGTGACCTTCGACATCGGCGACTGAACAACCCCGGCCCGTGGTGCCTGCCGCGCGGCATTTCGCCGCAGCGGCCAGGCAGCGGCCGCACCTATCCCCCCAGAAAAACCACCAGGAGACAGCAAAGATGAAGATGCAACTGAAGACCCTCGCCACCGCCGCGCTGCTTGCGCTCGCCTTCGGCACCACTGCCACCGCGCAGCAGGCGCCCACGGGCGGCACGCTCGACAAGATCAAGGCGAGCGGCAAGGTCGTGCTCGGCGTGCGCGAAGCCTCTCCGCCCATGGCCTACATGCTGGGCGCGGGCGAGAAGTACGTGGGCTACCACGTCGAACTCTGCGAGCGTGTGCTGAAGGACATCACGCCCAACGCCAAGCTCGAATACATGGCCGTGACCGCGCAGAACACCATCCCGCTGGTGCAGAACGGCACGCTGGACATCGGCTGCGGCCCCACCACCAACAACACCGCGCGCCAGCAGCAGGTGGCCTTTGCGCTCACCACGTACGTGAGCGAAGTGCGCATGGCGACCAAGGTCGACTCGGGCATCACCACGCTCGACCAGCTCGCGGGCCGCAACGTGTCGGCCTCGACCGGTACCACCGCCGTGCAGTTGCTGCGCAAGCGCGAGCGCGCACAGAACGTCTCGTACAACACGATGCTCGGCAAGGACCACCTGGAAAGCTTCCTGCTCATGGAGTCGGGCCGCGCCGATGCCTTCGTGCTCGACGACAACCTGCTCGCCGGCATCATCGCGAACTCGAAGAACCCCACGGCCTACCGCATCACCGGCGAGGCGCTGGGCTCCGAACCGATCGCGCTGCTGTTCCGCAAGGACGACCCGGCCTTCAAGGCCGCGGTGGACGACTCGCTGCGCAAGCTCATGAAGAGCGGCGAGCTCGAGAAGATCTACACCAAGTGGTTCGTGGCCGCGATCCCGCCGAAGAACACCAGCCTCAACCTGCCGATGAGCCCCGCGCTCAAGCAGCTCGTGCTCGAACCCAACGACAAGCCGCTGGAGGCCTACGCGAAGTGACAGACGCCGCCGTGTTCTCGCCGGCGCAACGCGTGCGCGCCATCCACGTCTCGGAGATCCTGCGCATCACCGACCACGCGCAGGCGCTCAAGCGCGCCGGCCGTCCGGTGATCGTGCTGGGCGCGGGCGAGCCCGACTTCGACACGCCCGAGAACATCCGGCATGCGGCCTCGCAGGCCATTGCGCGCGGCGACACGCGCTACACGGTGCTCGACGGCAGCCCGGCGATGAAGGCGGCGGTGCAGCTGAAGTTCAAGCGCGACAACGCGCTGGACTTCGCGCTCGACGAGATCAGCGTGAGCGCGGGCGCCAAGCAGGTGATCTTCAATGCACTGATGGCGAGCCTGAACCCGGGCGACGAGGTGATCCTGCCTGCGCCGTACTGGACCTCGTACGCGGACATCGTGCAGATCTGCGGCGGCGTGCCGGTGTCGGTGGCGTGCGGCGAGGAGAACGGCTTTCGCCTGACCGCGACGCAGCTGCAGGCGGTCATCACGCCGCGCACGCGCTGGCTGTTTCTCAACTCGCCATCGAACCCGAGCGGCGCGGCCTACAGCGCGGCGCAGCTGAAGCCGATCACCGACGTGCTGCTCGATCACCCCCACGTCTGGGTGCTGGCGGACGACATCTACGAACACATCCTTTACGACGGCCTCGCGTTCGCAACGCCGGTGGCCGTGGAGCCGCGGCTGCGCGAACGCACGTTGACGGTGAACGGTGTGTCAAAGGCCTACGCGATGACCGGCTGGCGCGTCGGCTACGGCGCCGGGCCGCGCGCGTTGATCGCGGCCATGGCCGTGGTGCAGAGCCAGTCGACCTCGTGCCCGTCGTCCGTGAGCCAGGCCGCGGCGATCGAGGCGCTCACCGGCCCGCAGGCCATCGTGGCCGAGCGCTGCGCATCCTTTCAACAGCGCCGCGATGTCGTCGTGGCCGCGCTCAACCGCACGCCGGGCCTGCATTGCCGCGTGCCCGAGGGCGCCTTCTACACCTTCGCAAGTTGCGCCGGCGTGCTCGGCAAGCGCACGGCCAGCGGCGCGCTGCTGCAGACCGACAGCGACTTCTGCCGCTACCTGCTGCAGGACTTCGAGGTGGCGGTGGTGCCGGGCAGCGTGTTCGGGCTCGCGCCGTATTTCCGCATCTCGTATGCGACGTCGATGGCGCAACTCGAAGAGGCGTGCGCGCGCATCGCCGCCGCCTGCGCCGCGCTTTCCTGACCTCTCCTCTTCATTCCACTGGAACCCTCATGACTTCCTCCCGCACCGGCGGCCAGATCCTGGTCGACCAGCTCATCACCCACGGCGTCAAGCAGCTCTTCTGCGTGCCCGGCGAAAGCTTCCTGGCCGTGCTCGACGCGCTGCACGACGCATCGATCGCCGTGACGGTGTGCCGGCAGGAAGGCGGCGCCACGATGATGGCCGAGGCGCAGGGCAAGCTCACGGGCCAGCCCGGCATCTGCTTCGTCACGCGCGGCCCCGGCGCCACCAATGCGGCGGCGGGCGTGCACATCGCGCACCAGGACTCGACGCCGCTCTTGCTGTTCGTCGGCCAGGTCGCGCGCGACGCGATGGGCCGCGAAGCCTTCCAGGAGCTGGACTACGGCGCGGTCTTCGGCACGATGGCCAAGTGGGTCGTGCAGATCGACGACCCGGCGCGCGTGCCCGAGCTGGTGTCGCGCGCCTTCCATGTCGCGACCTCGGGCCGCCCCGGTCCGGTGGTGATCGCGCTGCCCGAAGACATGCTGACCGAAGCCGCCGTGGTGGCCGATGCGCTGCCGTATGCCGTCACCGAAACGCATCCGGGCGCGGCGCAGATCGCCGAGCTGCAGCAGCGCCTGTCGCAGGCGCAGCGGCCGGTCGTCATCCTGGGCGGCAGCCGTTGGTCGGAAGCCGCGACGCAGCAGTTCGCGCAGTTCGCCGAGGCGCATGCGCTGCCCGTGTACTGCTCGTTCCGCCGCCAGATGCTGATGTCCGCCGAGCACCCCTGCTACGCGGGCGACCTGGGGCTCGGCGCGAATCCGCGCATGCTGGCGCGCATCCGCGATGCGGACCTCGTGCTGCTGGTGGGCGGGCGTCTGTCGGAAGTGCCGTCGCAAGGCTATGAGCTGTTCGCGATCCCGCAGCCGAAGCAGGCGCTGGTGCATGTGCATGCCGATGCCGACGAGCTCGGCAAGCTCTACCGCCCGACGCAGGGCATTCACGCCACGCCGCAGGCGTTCGCCGAAGCGGTGTCCACGCTGCGTCCCGCATCACCTCCTGTTTGGCAGGCCGAGACGAAGACCGCGCGCGAAGACTTTCTGCGCTGGAGCGATCCGGCCGCGATCCGCATCCCCGGTCCGCTGCAGATGGGCGAGGTCATGCAGCATCTGCGCGAGGTGCTGCCGGCCGACACCATCTTCTGCAACGGCGCGGGCAACTTCGCGACCTGGGTGCACCGCTTCTGGCCGTTCCGCGCGTTCGCGAGCCAGCTCGCGCCGACCAGCGGCTCGATGGGCTACGGCCTGCCGGCCGGCGTCGGTGCCAAGCGGCTGTGGCCCGAACGCGAAGTGGTCGTGTTCGCGGGCGATGGCGACTTCATGATGCACGGCCAGGAGTTCGCCACTGCCGTGCAGTACGGTCTGCCGATCCTCGTGGTGCTGCTGGACAACGGCATGTACGGCACGATCCGCATGCACCAGGAAAAGCACTACCCCGGCCGCATCAGTGCCACGCAGCTGAAGAACCCCGACTTCCGCGGCTACGCCGAGGTGTTCGGCGGCCACGGCGAGCGCGTGACCACGACGGAAGAATTCGGCCCCGCACTCGCGCGTGCGCGTGCCAGCGGCAAGCCTGCGATCCTGCATTGCCTGCTGGACCCGGAGGCGATCACGCCCGCGAGCACGCTGGCGTCGATCCGCAAGGCGGCGCTGGCCGCGAACTGAAGCGTCGTCAGCGCAGCCCGCCGACATAGCGCGGCGGTGGCGTGGGCGGCAGGCCGTCGGGCTGGCGCGCCGCCAGGCGCGCGGCGCGGGCCAGCGGTTCCATGGCCTGCTCCAGCCGCGTGGCGAGCTGGTCGAGTTCGTCGTCTTTCGTTTCGGCGGCGTGCTGGCGCGTCATGCGCACGATCTCGGCGGCGTACTCGGCGTTGGTGGCCATCCATTCGGTGTCGGTCACGCGCCCGTGCTTTCGCCGCAGTGCCACGTGAAGGCGTGCTGCAAGCGCGATGCGTTCGCTTTCGGACATGGATGGCATGGCGTCTCCCTCGGGTGGTCAGGCTCCCAGGTGTTCACGATGCTGAGCAAGATCGAGGCCCACCAGTTCACTCTCGGGGTCGACGCGCAATCCGACCAGCACATGCACCAGGAACAGCACGATGGCCGTGCCGGCCGCGCTGTAGATCGCCACGCTGGCGACCGCGATCGCCTGCGTCAGCACATTGCCCGCCGCGCCCGAGATGCGCGGGTCGGCGAACACGCCGGTGAGCAGCGCGCCCACGATGCCGCCGATGCCGTGCACGCCGAACACGTCGAGCGAGTCGTCCGCACCGAGCAGGTGCTTCAGGCCCGTGGCGCCCCAGTAGCAGGCCAGCCCGGCGATGGCGCCGATGGCCAGCGCCGACAGCGGCGTGACGAAGCCGGCCGCCGGCGTGATCGCCACCAGCCCCGCCACGAGGCCGGAGCACAGGCCCAAGAGCGAGGGGCTGCGGCGCACGATCCATTCGCCGACCATCCAGCTCATGGCGCCAGCCGCCGCCGCGATGTGCGTGACCAGCATGGCCAGGCCGGCGCGCCCGTCGGCCGCCACTGCCGAGCCGGCATTGAAGCCGAACCAGCCCACCCACAGCAGGCCCGCGCCCGTCATGGTGAGCGCCAGGCTGTAGGGCTCGAAGGCCTCGCGCCCGTAGCCCCGGCGCGGCCCGAGCGCATAGGCGCACACCAGCCCCGCGATGCCCGCGTTGACGTGCACCACCGAGCCGCCCGCGAAGTCGAGCGCACCCATCTGCGCGAGCCAGCCGCCCGGCTCCCACACCCAATGCGCGACCGGCGCGTACACGAGCACGCTCCACAGCAGCGCGAACCACAGCAGCGCCGAGAAGCGCATGCGCTCGACAAAGGCGCCGAGCACCAGCGCGGTGGTGATGATCGCGAAGCTCAGCTGGAACATGGCGTAGACCGATTCCGGCACGTTCGGCGCCACGTGGCTCACGGCCACCTGGCCGGCCTCCTTCAGGTACTCGAAGCCCGAGAAGCCGATGCGCGAGAGCTTGCCCAGCCAGGGCCAGCCGGGCGTGAAGGCCAGCGAGTAGCCGAGCGCGAACCAGGTCAGCGAGACCACGGCGGCGATCGCCACCACCCCGGCCATGGTGGCCAGCACGTTCTTGCGCCGCACCATGCCGGCATAGAAGAGCGCGATGCCGGGCAGCGTCATCAGCAGCACCAGCGCGGTCGAGGTCATCATCCAGGCGGTGTCGGCCGCGTTCAGGGAGGCTTGGGGTGCCAGCAGGGCCATGACCGTTTCTTCTTGGAGTGGTGGACAGAAGGCCTGTGTGCACGAGTCATGCCATCTTGTTAACTGACTGAAACACTTTGGTTTCCCAACCGGAGGGTCGAAGTAACACGAAGCGGGTAATTCCTAATGCACCGGGCGGGTGCGCGCTTGCACAATCTGCGCACTCGCGACGGGCCCTGCTCGTACTGCCGAGGGTCCGAGGAGACAAGCTTCCGATCGATCAACAAGAACATTCTTCAAAGGCTCCGTACGAGATGCCTGTCTGATATTTGAAAAGCGCCGCTGGTCGGCGCTTTTTTTTGCCTGTTCGCAGCGCGGACGCGGGCGCTTTCCTCCAAGCCAAACAAGCCTCCTGGCCAGTCGGTACCGGCCACCACAGCTATCGTTTCGATAGCGATTCCGGTGAGACAATCGCCCGCATGGAAATGCTGGTGGTCACGGGCGCCTCACTGCTCGCGGGTTTTATCGATGCGATCGTGGGCGGCGGCGGGTTGATCCTGGTGCCGGCCCTCTTTGCGGTGTTTCCGGGCGCGCCGCCCGCCACGCTGCTGGGCACCAACAAGAGCGCGTCCATCTGGGGCACGGCGGCCTCGGCGGCCCAGTTCAGCCAGCGGGTGCAGATGCGCTGGGGCGCGATGTGGCCGGCCGCGTTGCTGGGCTTCGGCGGCTCGATGCTCGGCGCCTGGACCGTCACGGTCTTCCCGGGCGATTTCCTGCGCCGGGCACTGCCGGTCATCCTGCTGGGCGTGCTGGTCTACACGCTGGCGCGCAAGGACATGGGCCGGCTGCACGCGCCGCGCTTCAGCGGCCGCGCCGAGACGCTGGCGGCCAGCACCATCGGCCTGACCATCGGTTTCTACGACGGCTTCTTCGGGCCGGGCACGGGCAGCTTCCTGGTGTTTTTGTTCGTGCGCTGGATGGGCTACGACTTCCTCAACGCCTCGGCCTCGGCCAAGGTCATCAACACCCTGACCAACGCCGCTGCGCTGATCCTGCTGGCCGCCAAGGGCCACGTCTGGTGGCACTACGGGCTGGTGATGGCCGTGGCCAACGTGGCCGGCAGCCTGGTCGGCACGCGCGTGGCGCTGAAGCACGGGGCAGGCTTCGTGCGGATCGTGTTCATCGTGGTGGTGAGTGCACTGATCCTGAAGACGGCTTACGACGCGTTCCTGAAATAAAAAAGCCCCTGGAGCAACAGGCTCGCCCCCAGTCTTCGCGCACTTCGTGTCGCTTCGCCAACCCCCTACCGGGGGCAACACCAGCGGCCCGGCAAAGCCGGTTCCGCGGTGTTCCTGGAAGGAGCCTCCAGCTCAATCCTCAACGAAGGCTTCTTCGCGCTTCGCCTTGATCGCGGGCAACAGCACGATGGCCAGCAGCAAGGCTGCAGCGATCAGCAGGCCCGCCGACAGCGGCCGCGTGACGAACACGCTCCACGCGCCGCGCGACAGCAGCAGCGCGCGCCGCAGGTTCTCTTCCATCATCGGCCCGAGGATGAAGCCCAGCAGCAGCGGGGCCGGCTCGGTGCGCAGCTTCAGGAACAGGTAGCCGATGAAGCCGAAGATCGCCACCATCCACACGTCGAAGGTGTTGTTGTTGGTCGAGTACACGCCGATCGCGCAGAACAGCACGATGGCGGGGAACAGGAACTTGTAGGGCACCGTCAGCAGCTTGATCCACATGCCGATCAGCGGCAGGTTCAGGATGATCAGCATCGCGTTGCCGATCCACATCGAGGCGATCAGGCCCCAGAACAGCTCGGGGTTGCTGGTCATCACCTGCGGGCCGGGCTGGATGTTGTGGATGGTCATCGCGCCCACCATCAGCGCCATCACGGCGTTGGGCGGAAT
>Ga0160464_100096_pt1 | contig 101451 bp, 77 predicted proteins | sample HID1971I_E11MG_FD_108275 | JGI IMG/M metagenome (GOLD analysis project Ga0160464, IMG submission 108275) | Enriched millipede-associated microbial communities from UW Madison campus, WI, USA - HID1971I_E11 MG | ecosystem: Host-associated > Arthropoda: Insects > Digestive system > Unclassified ...
AGCTGCTCGGCCACGGCCACCTTCTGCGCGCGCACCAGGGCCAGGCTGTCCTGGCTGGCGAGCACGTCGAAGTAGGCCTGGCTCACGCGCACGATGAGGTCCTGCTCGGCGATGGTGAGCACCATCTGCGCCACCTCGGCCTGCCGCTGGCCCTGCTCGTAGGCGGCCCAGTTGGCGGGGCGGTACAGCGGCTGCGTGGCGTTGATGCCGACGCTCTGGGTGTTGAACCCGCGCGTCGTCGCACTGCCTTCCGTCGAGAGGTCCTGCCGGGTGTGCGAGGCGCCGGCCGACAGGCCGACGGTGGGCAGGATGCCGGCCCTGGACTGCGCCGCCCGCGCCAGCGTGGCCTCGTACTGGGCCCGCGCGCCCTGGTAGGTGGCGTCGTAGCCGCGCGCCGACGTGTAGATCTCGACCAGGCTCTGGCCATGGACGGGCCACGCGAAGCTCGCTGCGAGCACGGCGCCCCATGCCGGGACGAGACGCTTCCCGGTGGCGGGGGCCCGTGAGCCCTGTCCACCGGGTGGGGGTCGGCGCAGGCGCTGGTTCAGACCGTGCTCCGAGGGTCGGCCTGCAAGATGGCGCCACCCGCGCGGCGAACCGCGGCCGGGCTGCGATCGACATGCAGGATGGCGGCCACGATCTGCTCGGGCGCCGCCAGCGCCGGCGCCATCGACCAGCGGTCATAAACGTCGTTGCCGATGCGCACCATGCCGGTGTGGCGATTGATCTCCTTGTCGACCTTCGGGTCCGGGTCGTAGAAGCCCAGGGCAAAGCGCACGAGGTCGATGTTGCTCCGGCTCCCGGTCAGGAAAAGCCAGCCCGGGTTCACGCTGTGCATCTCGGCGTAGTCGGCCAGGTGCTCCACGGTGTCGATCTCCGGGCGGATGGTGATCGAGTACATGAAGATGTCCCGGCCCACCCGAGAGGCCAGGCGCTCCTGCACGCGCAGGAGGTTGTTGGTCATGAGCGGACAGATGCCTTCGCAGTCCGCATACATCATGTTGATGGCGACGATCTTTCCCCGGACCAGGTCGTCGTAGAAGTTCACCTTCGCCCCGGTGTGGGTCTTCAGTTCGACGTTCGGCATGCGACGCCCCGGGCGTGCAGCCGTTGCCGGTGCCTCGGCGGAGGCGGGCAGGCCGAACGCGTACAAGGACGCGACGCCCAGGCCGGCGATCAAGTGTCTGCGGTGGTTCATGAGAATCTCCTGAAAGTCATCGGCGTTCTTCACACGATGTCGAAGCGAACCATCATTGCGTGGTCCTCGTGGGTGAGGTTGTGGCAGTGCATCAGGTACTTGCCCGAGAAATCGCGAAAGCGCACGAACACCCTCACGGTCATGAGTTCGCCGACGACGAAGACGTCCTTGCGTCCGCGCTCGTTCACGGGAATGGGCAGGCTCACGCCGTTGACGCTCTTGCTGAGAATCCGTCCCTCTTCGAAGTGCACGTGGATCGGGTGCTGCCAGCCGTTGTCGGGATTGATGAACTCCCAGATTTCGGCGGTGCCCCGGGTGACCCTGGCTCTGGCCGTGAGCGAATCGAAGAACAGCCCGTTGACGTTCCACATGCCGCTGTTGCGCTGGAACACCCAGGTGCGAACTGGCAGGGCCGCGAGTTCGCTGGCGCTGGGCAGGTCGCGCAGTGGACGCAGCACGCTCGGCACCACGCTCAGGTCGGGCGTCGGGGGCTGGCGATCGACGATGAACTTGAGCACGCGCGTGCCCGGCGACTGCACCACGCCGGGTTTGCGGGTGTCGACCTGCGTGAGCTGGTTGACGAGGTAGAGCGTGGTGTTCAGCGGGAATCGCGAGAAGTCCACCACGATGTCCGCGCGCTCGGCCGGGGCGATCCGCACCCTCAGCTGGTTCAGGATCGGTGCCGGCAGCAGGTTGCCGTCGCTGGCGATCTGGGTGTACGGGTACACGATGGTGCCGCCCGTGTTCTGCAGCACGAACTCGTAGAAGCGCGACGGCCCGACGTTCAGCAGCCGCAGCCGGTACTTGCGGCGTGCCACGCGCAGCACCGGCTCGATCTTGCCGTTGACCACGATCTTGTCGCCCAGCACGCCCTCGGGGTTGAGCTCGTCGAAGGTCAGCCGGCCGCCCGAGTCGAACCGCTTGTCCGAGAAGCTGAGCGGGTAGTCGTACGCGCCGCTGGGCAGCCGCAGCCCCGTGGTCTCGTCGCCGGTGTCGAGCGTGTCGAAGACCATGTAGCGCCCGAACATGCCCTTGAGCACGTTCGGTGCCGTCACGCCTTCCGTGTGGTCGTGATAGAAGAGCGAGCCCAGGGCTTCGCGCGAGTCGCCGAGGCCTCCGAACTCGTCGAAGCCGGCGTAGAGGTTGGGGTAGAAGTGGTCGTTGAAGGTCCCCGGCGCGGTCAGCGTCACGCCGCCCTGGACGGCGCTGTAGAAGTCGCTCGCGAAGCCGTCGCTCTCCGACGGCGTGTGCATGTTGTGCAGGTGCGTGCTGATCTCGGGCGAGCCGAATCCCGTGTGGTTCTGCGGCAGCTGGTTGCGGATGCGGCAGATGACCGACTGCCCGTAGCGCGCGTGGATCGTGGGGCCCGGCGTGGTCACCCCCGGCGTGTTGCCTTCGTAGCCCCAGATGGGCTGCGGGGGGTAATAGGGGTTGTTGCCGTTGAACAGCCAGGCCGGGTTCTCCTTGGCCGTCAGCTGGTACAGCAGCGGCGTGCCGGCCTTGCCGGGCACGGTCAGTTCCGCGTAGCGCTGGTGCGGCGCACGCCCGCATTCGCCGCCTGCGATGTTCGCGTTGAGGGTCGGGGCCGGGGTCAGCGTGGCCAGCGGCGTGAGTGGCGTGACCTGGTTGGGCAGGTCCTCGACCCACGGTGTCGTCGGCGGGCTGGGCGGCAGGGGCGTGGGTTGTGCGCGGGTCTTGCCCGGTGTCAGGACCAGGGGGGCGGCCGTGGCTGCCAGCGAGGCCTTCAGGAACGTGCGTCTCTTGCTGTGGGCGACAGGCGTCACGGGGTCGTGGTGGTTGGAATCCTTGCGCATGATGTATTCCCCTCGTTGACAGAGAACAGCCCCGCTACATCTGCCGTCCCGATCGGCGGATGGTGGAGGTGATGGGCTCGATGACGTACTGCAGCGCGGTCTGCGAGACGCCCGCGATGTAGACCTCGGCGGGCATGCCCGCCTGGAGCTTGAAATCGCCGATGGCCCTGAGCGACTCGGCGTCGGCCAGGATCATCACGCTGTAGTAGGGCAGGTTGGTCTGGCGCTCGATCAACCGGTCGCCGGCGACATAGGTCACCTTGCCCGTGACCATCGAGGTGTTGCGGTACTTGAAGGCGGTGAACTTCACCCGCGCGCGCTGGTTGAGGTGCACGTTGCTGATGTCTTCCGGACGGATGCGCGCCTCGATCATCAGCTGGGCGTCGCTGGGCACGATGTCCGCGATCGCTTCTCCGGGCCCGACCACCGCGCCGGGCGAGGTGAACTTCAGGTCGATCACTTCGCCGCTGGCCGGGGCCACGACGACCTGCCGCTGCGCCGCGTCGTTCGACTTGCGCTGCTCCTGCTCGATTTCGCCCAGGCGCTGGGTGGTGGCCTTGAGCTGGTCGCTGGCGGCCTTCACGTAGTCGTTGCGGATCGACTGGATCTTCAGGTCGATCTCCACCAGGCGCTGGGCGGCGCGCGCCAGTTCCGTGCGCCGTTCTTCGAGCTTGGCCGCGTACTCCATCACCACCGATTCGAGCTGGGAGATCCGGCTCGACGAAATGAAGCCTTCCTGGATCAGGCCGCGGTTGGCCTCCAGGTCCTGACGCTGCAGGACGAGCGAGTTCTGCGCCTGCGCGATCTGCGCGTGCACGGCGACGATTTCCTGCTGCACGCGATCGCGCTGCGTTCTCATGAGCGAGGCCGCGCTGTCCAGCGAATGGCGCTGGGCCTGGAACAGCGCCGTCTCCTTGAGCAGGGCCTGGCCGATGCGATCGTCCTGCCGGGCCGCGCGCAGCAGGTCTTCGGGGAAGGCGAGCGTCTTGGCGACGGACTGCTCGGCCTCCAGGCGCACCAGCATGGCACGCTCCAGATGGACGCGATAGCTCAGGCGGTTGCGGTCGGCGTCCACGCGCACGTCGCCCAGGACCAGGATCGGATCGCCGGCGTTCACATGCTGGCCGTCGCGCACCATGACTTCCCGCACGGTGCCGCCTTCCAGGTGCTGCACCGGACGGCGGTTGAGGTCCACCTTGACGAACGCGGGGGCCACCACCGCCATCGAGAGCGGGGCGAGGCCCATCCACAGGCCCAGGGGCAGGATCGCGCCGAGGATGACCCAGCATCCGCTTCGCGCGAGGCGTCGTGCATGTTCCCGGCTGCTGCGTGGGGCGGCAACGGGAGGCATCGGGAGTGTGGCGGTGCTCATGGTGCGGGGTCCTTGTTCGCAACGGCGGCGCGGCGCTCAGGCGGCCTTCTGGTCCACGATCGCCTGGGCCTGGCGCTGCATGTCGCGCATCACCTCGCTCGCCGGGCCGAACTGCTGGATGCGGCCCGCGGCGAGCACCAGGATCTTGTCCACGTGGGCGATCAGCGACGGGCGGTGGGTGACGACGACCGAGGTCACGCCCGCCTGGCGCAGGCCGCTCATCGCCTGGGCGAGTGCGACTTCTCCCGCGCCGTCGAGATTGGAGTTCGGCTCGTCCAGGATCACCAGCTGCGGGTTGCCGTACAGCGCACGGGCGAGCGCGATGCGCTGGCGCTGGCCCGGAGACAACCGCGAGCCGTGTTCGCCCACCGGCGTGTCGTAGCCCTTCGGGAGGGTCAGGATCATGTCGTGCGCATTGGCGCGCACGGCGGCGGCAACCACCGCTTCGGAGTCCACCTTGTCCAGGCGCGCGATGTTGTCCGCCACGCTGCCGTCGAAGAGCTCGACGTCCTGGGGCACGTAGCCGATGTAGGGGCCCAGCTCTTCGCGCGGCCAGTACGACACGTCGGCACCGTCCAGGCGGACCTTGCCGCTGCTGGGGCGCCACACGCCCGTGAGCACGCGCGCGAGGGTCGACTTGCCGGCCGCGCTCGGGCCGACGATGGCCAGGGCCTCGCCCGGCGCCAGCGCGAAGGCGATGTTCGAGAGCACCAGGGTCTCCGAGCCGGCTGCGCGGTACGAGATGTTCTCCGCGCTCAGGCGTCCTTCGGGGCGCGGCATGGCGACATGCGGCTCGGTGCGCTCGAAGTCCTTCGACAGTTCCTGCAGGCGTCCGTAGGCCGCCCGCGCCTCGATCAGCGTGCGCCAGCTGCCCACGAGCTGCTCCACCGGCTGCACTGCGCGGCCCAGCAGGATGCTGGTGGCGATCATCACGCCGGCGGAAGCCTGCTGGCTCAGCACCAGGTACGCGCCCAGGGCCAGCATGAGAATCTGGATGGCCTGGCGCGCGGCCTTGGTCCCGGCGGTGAACGCCACGGTGCTGCGGCTGGCGCTGGTCTGCATGGTCGCGATCTGGTCCTGCAGCGCCCGCCAGCGCACCAGCAGGCGCTGTGTCATTCCCAGGGCCTGCAGCACTTCGGCGTTGCGCAAGGAACTCTCGACGTATTGCGCGGCGCGTCGCCCTTCGTTCTGCAGGGTTTCGAGCGACCGGCGGCTGATGCGGTCGTTGAGCCAGGCCAGGCCGAGCATGAGGAGCGCGGAGAACGCAGCGCCCACGCCGAGCGCGGGGTGGAACATCCAGATCACGAACACGTACACGAACACCCAGGGCGCATCGAACACCGCGATCAGGCCATTGGCGGAAAACACGGCGCGAAGCGCGGCCACGTCGCGGATTCCTTCTGTCCTCACGCCGCTCGGGGCGCGTGCGGCGCGCTCCACGATGGCGTTCACCACCGGTGGGGAGAGTCGCTCGTCCACCATGATCCCCACCACGTTCTGCAGCCGGGTTCGCAGGTAGTCCAGCAGCAGCAGGATCAGCAGCGCCACGCCGGTCCCGGCGAGCAGCACCAGCAGCGTTTCATGGCTGCTGGTCGAGATGACCCGGTCGAACACCTGCAGGGTGAAGAACGCGGGCACCAGGAACAGCAGGTTGATGAAGAAGGAGAACGCCGCGATGTACAGCAGCAGCGGTCGCAGTTCCATCCACAGGGTTTTCATGTGCGTCTCCTGTGGTTCTGTGGGGCGTTGCTCAGTTGACCTGCTGGTCCTGGGCCGCGGCCTGCGCCGCGGCTTCCAGCGACTTCACCCGCCGCACCAGCCGGTCGATGGTCACCATCTGCGCCGAGTAGGCGCGCGACAGTTGTTGGGTCGCGTCGCACAGGCCCTGGATGGCGACGCTCAGCTCGTCCTTCTTCGCGTTGACCATGCCGATGCGCGACATGATCAACGTCGCCACCTCGCGCGGGTCGGAGATGGAACGAGGGGCCTGCTGCGGGCTTGCGTTGTTTTTCTCGTCCATGTCGTTCTCCGTGGTCAAGGTCGTTGGAACGTTGGCGGTGCTCATGCCGACAGCACGAAATCGGCCTGCGTGATGGTGTTCGTTCCCACCCCGTTCACACCCATCAGCAGGATGCTTTCCAGGCCGTCGAACTCGACCAGCGTGTCGGCGCCCAGGTCGGTGATGGACACGTTGGCGGCAAAGTTGCCGGCGTTGATCCCCATCGCGGAGATGTTCAGCCGGTCCTGCCCGTTGAGCAGGTTCCCGCTGGCATCGAAGCCGAGGATCGTGTCATTGCCGAACCCCGGCGCGAACACGAAGACGTCGTCTCCCGTTCCGCCGTCCATGGTGTCGTTGCCCGTGCCGCCGGTCAGCCGGTCCGCGCCCGCCCCGGTGCTGAGGGTGTCGTTGCCGCCACCGCCATCCACCACGTTCGCGGCATTCAGGAGGGCCACGGGCGCGAAGCTGATGTTGTCGTTGCCCTGGCTGCCGATCACGTTCTCCACCGAGCTCAGCGTGTCGGTGCCGGTCTCGGCGCTGGTGGCGGAGGTCGGCGTGACCGTCGCACCGGCCGAGGTGGCGGACAGGTCGTAGGTGTCGTTGCCGATGCCGCCGGCGTAGCTGTCGTTGCCGTCGCCCACCGTGGCGATGAAGGTGTCTGCGCCCGCATCGCCGTCCACCGTGTCGCTGTCCAGCCCGCCGGTGAGCCTGTCGTCGCCCGCCTGGCCGTTGATGGTGTCGTTGCCCGAGCCACCCAGCACGATGTCGTCGCCGGCGCCGGCACTGATGGTGTCGTTGCCGCCCTGGCCGTCGATGAAGTTCGCGCCGCCATTGACGACGATGATGTCGTTGCCCTGGCTGCCGATGATGTTCTCCATCGTGTTGAGCGTGTCGGTGCCGATCTGCGCGCTCGTGGCGAGGTTGACCGTCACCGTCGCGCCGGCCGTGGTGGCCGACAGGTCGTAGGTGTCCACGCCGGCCCCGCCGACATAGCTGTCGTTGCCGTCGCCGATCGTCGCGACGAAGCGGTCGTCGCCGCCGCCGCCGTTCAGTGCGTTGGCGCCGGTGTTGCCGGTCAGCGTGTCGTTGCCGGCGCCACCGGTCACGTTCTCGATGTTCGCCACCGATTCGAAGCCCGTGGCCGTGCCGGTGGCCAGGTTCACGGTGACGGCCGTGGTCGTGGCACCGTAGCTCAGGGTGTCGACGCCGCCCTGGAGGTCGGCCGTGACCGCCTCGATGCCGGTGACGGTGCCGCCCGCCAGGGACGCGATCGCCGTTCCCGTCAGCACCACCGCGAGCGTCTGGCCCAGCGCCGTGCCGGCGATGTTCAGCCGGTCGTTGGCACCCGCGCCGCCGTTGATCGTGTCGGCGCCGTCGCCGACGAGGTAGTGGAAGAGGTCGTCTCCCGCGCCGCCGTCGACCGTGTCGTTGCCGGCGCCGCCGGTGAGCGTGTCGTTGCCCTCGCCACCCGTCACGGTGTCGTTGCCGCCGCCGGCGTCGATGACGTCGTTGCCGCCCTGGCCGTCGATCACGTTCGCGCCGCCATTGACGACGATGCTGTCAGCGCCCTGGCTGCCGATGAAGTTCTCGATGGAAGACAGCGCATCGGTGCCCGTCTGCGCGCCCGTGGCGGTCGTCGGGGTGATCGTCACGCCTGCCGAGATCGCGGACAGGTCCAGCGTATCGGTGCCGCCGCCGCCGGTGTAGCTGTCGTTGCCGTCGTTCACCGTCGCGACGAAGCGGTCGTTGCCGCCGCCGCCGTTGAGCACGTTGGCCAGCGCATTGCCCACGAGCACGTCGGCGCCATCGCCTGTCGTCACGTTCTCGATGCCGGCGATCGAGGTGAAGCCCGAGGCCGTTCCGGCCGTGAGGTTCACCGAGATGGCGGCGGCGCTGGTGTAGGTCAGCGTGTCGACGCCGGCCAGCAGGTCGGCCGTGACCGACTCGACATTGCTCACCGTGCCGCCGGCCACCACCGTGAGCGCGGTGCCGTTGTAGCTCACCGCGAGCGCGTCGGCCGCCGCCGTTCCGATGACGTTCAGGGTGTCCAGCCCCGCGCCGCCGTCGACGGTGTCCGTGCCTTCGCCCATCGTGTAGTTGATGGTGTCGTTGCCGGCGCCGCCGGCGATGCTGTCGCTGCCCGCGCCGCCGTCGATGAGGTCGTCCTGGCCCAGGCCGTTGATGGCGTCCGCGCCGCCGCCGCCGAAGATCACGTCCTGGCCTTCAGTGCCCGTGAGGACCTGGGCGGCGTTGTTGGCCGCGATGAAGTCGCCCGTGACCACGGTGGCCGCGGAGCGCACCGTCTCGAGCGCGCCCGCATCGTCCGTGAAGCTCACCGTCAGGCGCAGTTCGCGGTTGACCTGGTCGGCGCCCGGCGTGAAGGTCGCCAGCGTGGCGCCCGCGATGGGCGTGAACCCGGCGGCGCCGCCGCCGACACCCGTGTTGACGGCCTGTTCCCACTGGTAGCTGAAGACGGCACCCGTCAGCCCGTCCACGTCGCTGATGCCGAGGGTCGATGCCGTCAGCAGCTGGCCTTCGGTCGGCGTGGTGTCGCTGATCGTCGGCTGCCCGGTGGCCGCGGCGTTGAGGGCCAGCGGCGCGGTCGTGGCGGAGTACACGTTCTCCAGCACGTCGTTGGCATCCTTGTAGACCGCCCGCACGCGCAGCGCCAGGCCGAGCTCGAAGGTCCGCGGCGTGAAGCTCGTGCCCGTGGCCCGGGCCACTTCACCGCCGGCGTTCTCGATCAGGATGTCCTCGAAGATGCCGGGGCGGACCTCGGCCTGCCAGAAGTAGGCGATGGGGCCGGTGATCGCACCGTCGGGGTTGGTCGCGCTGACGTTGTCCGGATCGGTCACGCCCAGGGCCGACACGGTGAGGGTCGCGCCCAGGGTGGGCGTGGTGTCGCTGAGGGTCAGCTGGCCTTCGGGATCGAGGTTGAAGCCTTCTTCCGCAATGAATGCCGCGCCATCGGAGAACTGCAGGCGCTCGATGTTGCGCACCACGTCGATGCCGTCGGCGCCGGCCACGCCGTCCACGACATGGCTGATGCGCCAGACATCGTTCTCCAGGAAGGTGATCTCGTAGTTGCCGAAGACGTCCGAGAAGACGGCCGTGTCGAAGTCCGGCGCATCCGACATCAGGATCTCGCGGGCAATGGTGAGTTGACCCGGGTTGTAGGTGCCGTCGAAGACGCGCCCCTGCAGCTCAAGGTCGGTCATGGTGTCATAGCTCGCGATCTCGGCGCCCGTTCCGTCGGCGTTCTCCCGCACGCTGATGCGCACGTTCAGCCAGGCATCGCCGTCGATGATGTCGTTGCCGCCGCGGCCCTCCAGCAGGTCGCTGCCGCCGCCGCCCAGGATGATGTTGCCGGCGAACGAAGTCACCGGTCCGTCCATCTCCATGCCGACACCGAGCACCTGGTCCAGGAGCTCCTGCAGGCCGTCGATGAGTTCGATGTGGGTCAGCACGCTGCCCGTGGTGCCCGACAGCGCCATCGCGGCCGCATCGTTGTCGTCGCCGCGCAGGACGTCGGCATGCGCCGAGCCCGACATGCCCTCGACCGAAGTGAACCGCGCCAGCACGGTCGCGTTCGAGATCGGCACGGGCGTCTCGTCGAAGGCACGAAGGAACAGGTCGGCCGTGACGCCGAAGGCGTCGTCCTTGAACCCGGCCCAGTCGAAGCCGGAGCCGCCTTCGTAGCGGTCCACCTGCCCACCGTTGCCGAACATGATGTCGTCGCCGCCTTCGCCGTCCATCCGGTCGGAGATCGAGTTGCCGATGAAGACGTCGTGGCCCACCACCTGGTCGCGGGCGAAGGCGTCGAAGTTCTCGCCGGCGCTGCCGTCGGCCATGCCTTTCTCGATCCAGTCGTCGCCTTCGTTGCCGAACACGAACTCGTTGCCGCGGGCGCCGAGGATGAAGTCGTTGCCCGTGCCGCCGAACGCCTCGGACGGGTCTTCACCGGTGACGATGAAGTCGTTGCCGTGGCCGCCCAGGATCAGGTTGATGCCGTTGCCGCCGTGGATGGCGTCGTTGCCGTCGCCGCCCTGCATGTTGTCGTCGCCACCAAGGTCCGTCATGATGTCGTCGCCGGCCCCGCCGAAGACGAAGTCGTTGCCGTCCCCGCCTTCGAGCCGGTCATTGCCGGCGTCGCCCCAGAGCGTGTCGTCGCCGATGCTGGAAATGATGGTGTCGTTGCCTGCGGTGCCGCCCAGAACGACGTGGTCCTCACCGCTGTACTGCAGGTAGTTCGGATCGGCCGCTTCGGTGCCGGGGTTGTTGCGCAGCACCAGTGGCGTCAGGCTGCCTTCGGCCGTCGGATCGTCGCGCCCGTCGAGCCCCAGGCCCGTGAACTGCCGGGATGGGTCCACCTCCAGCGTGAACCCCGGCGTCGTGAAGATGTCGCCAGGCAGGTGCTCGACATCGGTGTTGGCCATCACCAGCCGGGCGAAGGAGTTGTTCTCCAGCTCGGTGAGGAAGTTCAGGCCCTGCGTGCGCTCCAGGTAGTAGAAGCGGTCGCCGTCCTGCAGCTTCTCCATCTGCTCCTCGAAGACGAAATTGAAGGTCGAGCCCAGCAGGCCGCCGAACGGCATCTGCTTTTCGGCCAGGCCGCCGATCCACAGGTCGATGTCGTCGACGCCGGTGGTCGTGATGCCGGCTTCGTCCGCGTAGGCATTGCGTCCGTACAGGAAGTCGAGCCGGTCCTCCGGCGCACCGATGCCGCCGTAGACCAGCGCCACCGCCGCCGCGCGCTTCTCGATCAGGGTGTCGGCGGCGGCCAGGCTGGCGTGCACGCCGTAGGCCGCAATGAAGTTGACCACCGAGGCCTCATGCTTGATGTGCTGCATGAAGTCGACCCAGTTCGCGTAGGGCTTGAGCTGGCTGTCGCCGGTCACGCTGTAGAAGTCGCGCCGCGCGGCGTTGAGTGTCGGCACGCCGGTGTCGCGCCCGCGCACGATGTTGATCGTCGCCAGGTCGAGCGGCAGGCCGAGCAGGTTGTTGCGCAGGGCCTCGGTCACGAACTCGTCGATCTCGTTGCCCTGTTGCCGCGTGAGGCCGCGCGCGAGCGCGCCGGCCGCTTCATCCGCCGTGATGCCGCTGGCTGCGAACGCGAGCGGATTGAGGAAGGCCTCGATCAGCCCGAGCTGCTGCGTGGGGTCGGCCGTGCCGCCGATCACGTTGAAGTCGACGTCGAAGCGGTCCACCGTCTCCGTCAGCATTGAGTGGCCGAAGCGGTACACCGTGTGGGCGAACTCGGCGACGATCGATGGATCGATCTCGGTGTCGTAGACCTGGGTGGCGGCAAAGAAGATGTCGATCTGCGGCTGCACCTTGCGCGCGAACTCTTCGAACACCAGGTGCTGGTACTGCATCTCGGTGCCGAAGCGGGCCGCCTGGAACAGGCGCTCGCCGTCCCACGAGCCATCGGGCAGGTGCCATTCGGCAATGAAGGCCGCGTCGCCCGACGCCATGATCACCGCCTTGGTGTGTTCGACCAGCCGGTTGTGCTCGGCGTGGAACACATGGTGAATGCTGGTCAGCGCGATGTTTTCGTTCACCCGGCCGTCGCCGGCGATGTAGTGCGCGTCGAGCAGCTCGTCGTCGTAGAAGCCCGCGGCCGGCGTGCCGCCGATCTGGTCGTCGGCATCGGCCGTCAACGCGACGCCCTGGCTGTTCACCGGGTTGGCGGTGTGGGCGATGTCGGCCAGGAACACGTGGCCCGTGCGCACGGCCAGGCTTGCATCGATCGGCGCGCCCGGCGAGCCCGAGGCCAGCGTGCCGCCGGCCTGCAGCACGATCTGCGCGAAGCCGGTCACCGGGTCGGGAATGAAGTTGCCGTACTCGTCGGCCGCCAGCAGCGGCAGGTTGAGCGCGTCGGCATTGTCCAGCGCGATGCCCAGCAGGTCGCGCGCCTGCGCCTTGACCACCGCCCAGGTGGCCATGCCGCCCAGCTCGATGTCGTCGGCCGTGCCGAAGAGGCCGTCGGCACCGAGGTCGCGGTTGGTGATCAGCCGCCCGGTGGCGACCGGCTTGCCTTCGGCGTTGAGCTCATAGGCGCGCAGGAAGACCTGGTGCGAGGGGTGCGACGTGTAGGTCTGGTTCTGGTCGATGAACGGCGTCGTGAGGTTCGTGGCCTCGTGCGTGGTGTCGTCCGCGGTGCCCATGACGCCGTCGGCGCCGGGTCCGGCAACCTGGGTGGCGCGCGTCAGCACCAGGAAGTTGCTGTTGCTGCCCGGCACATAGAGCGGATCGTCGGGCTGCAGCGGGACGAAGATGGTGCCGTTGCCGCCCTTGGCCACGAGGTCCAGGCCGTGGTCGAAGAACTGGCCGAAGAAGGTCATGAAGGCGTTGAACGGCGCCGACAGGCCTTCGTCCGGTGCGGTGTTCGGAATGACCAGCAGGGTGCCGACGGGAATCGCCACGCCGTCCAGGTCGTACAGGACACCGTCCACCAGCGTGCCCAGGCCCGCGTCGACGAATGCGCTCACCGCCGCCGGGTTGTTGCTCGTCATGTCGACGATCAGGTTGCTGATGATGCGCGGGTCGGCGTCCACCACATTGCCGCTGGGGCCGTAGTCCGTGTTGGTGAGCGTGCCCCCCGGGCCGAGGTTGATGCTGTCACCGTCCTGGTCGTTGCGGAACACCGGATCGACCAGGCGCGGGAACACCTGGTCCGCGGCGCCGAAGCCGGACTGGCCCTGCACCAGGTTGTTGTAGGAGCCGTCCACCGTGCGCAGGCCCAGCGGTGCGCGCGCGTTGTCCAGGATGTCGGTCAGCGCCTCGCCGCTCGCATGCCGCTCCGAGATCTTGATCTGCTCCAGGATGAACTGCAGGTCGGACTGCAGGAAGCGCACGCCCGCGCTGTCGACCAGCGCGGAGGAGGGCGGGGGCGCCGGCGGCACGACGGCCGCCACGCCGGTGACCGCCGCGGTGGGCGTGGAGTACACGGTTTCCAGCACGCCGTCGGCATCGCGGTAGACGGCCCGCACCCGGATGGCCAGGCCGTCGAAGGGCGCGGTGACCCGGAAGGTCGTGCCGTTCACCGTGGCGGGCTGGCCGCCGCCCAGGTCGATGATGTCGCGGAACACGCCCGGCGCGCGCGTCGGGTCGGCCTCGTACTGCCACGTGTAGCTGATCGGCCCGGTGACCGTGCCGCCAGGGTTGTCCGCATCGGTGAGGGCGGCCGACACGCTCAGGAGCTGGTTGATCTGCGGCGTGTCGTCGCTGATCGTGACCGAGCCGCCCGGTGCGTTGTTGCTGCCGGACAGCAGCTGGACGGTGTCGGAGAACTGCAGCCGCTCGATGTTGCGCAGGATGTCGGTGCCGTCGGTGCCGACGTTGTCGGTGACGGTGGTGCGGCCGTCGGCGCCGGTGGTGACGGTGTAGTTGGCGCGCAGCCCGGAGAACATCGCGGTGTCGTAGTCGGCGCTGTCGGACATCAGGATCTCGCGCACGATGCTGAGCTGGCCCGGGTTGATCTCGCCCGAGAGCATGCGCGGCACCAGTTCCTTCAGGCTGTCGACGCTGGTGAGGCCGGGCACGCCCGAGACGGCGATGCGCACGTTGAGCCAGGCGTCGCCGTCGATGATGTCGTTGCCGCCGCGGCCCTCGATGAGGTCGCTGCCATCGCCGCCCAGGATGATGTTGCCCTCGCCGAACGAGGTCATGCCCGCGGGCAAGAGGCCTTGCAGGCCGTCGATCAGCGCGATGTTGGTGAGCACGCTGCCGGTCCAGCCGGCCTGCAGGATCTCGACGGCGTCGGCGTCGTCGCCGCGCAGGAAGTCGGCGAAAGCCGATCCCGACAGGCCTTCGGTGAAGGCGAAGCGGTCCATCATCGCGGCGTTCGAGTTGACCACCGGGGGCACCACGAAGTCGTTGACGATCATGTCGGCGGTCACGCCGTACTTGTCGAACTTGTAGCTGGCCCAGTCGAAGCCGGAGCCGCCGTCGAAGTGGTCTTCGCCGTCGGAGCCGGTGAAGATGTCGTCGCCACCTTCGCCGATCAGTTCGTCGAAACCGCCGCCGGAGATCAGGACGTCGTTGCCGATGACGCTGTCTTGCACGAGCGGGTCGAAGCTGTCGCCCGTGGTGCCGTCCTGGGTTCCCAGCTCGATCCAGTCGTGGCCCTCGTTGCCGAATGTCGGCAGGTTGCCCTTGCTGCCCAGGACGAAGTCGTTGCCCTGGCCGGCAAAGACTTCGGAGACGTCCTCGCCGGTGATGATGAAGTCGCTGCCGTCCCCGCCGATGATGAGGTTCGCGCCGTTGCCGCCGTGGATGACGTCGTTGCCCTCGTTGCCCTTGAGCACGTCGTCGCCGCCGCGGTCCGTGATGATGTCGTCGCCCGCGCCGCCCTCGACCTGGTCGTTGCCGTCGCCGGACTCGATGCGGTCGTTGCCGCCGTCGCCGTAGATGGTGTCGTCGCCGATGCTGGCGATCAGGGTGTCGTTGCCGGCGGTGCCGCCGAGCACGACGTGTTCGTCGCCCGTGTAGCGCAGGTAGGTGGTCTCCACGGCCGCGGTCGTGGGATCGTCACGGATCACCAGCGGGGTGAGTTCGGTGCCGCCCTCGGTCGGGTCGCCGTGGCCGTCCACGCCGATGCCGGTGAACTGGCGCAGCGGGTCGACCTCGAGGATCAAGCCCGGGGTCGAGAAGATGTCGGCCGGCAGGTGCGTCGCGTCGGTGTTGAGCATCACCAGCTTGGCGAAGGTGTTGTTCTCCAGTTCGGTGAGGAAGTTGAGGCCGGCCAGACGGGAGAGGTAGTAGAAGCGGTCGCCGTTCTGCAGCGCCTCCATCTGCGACTCGAAGACGAAGTTGAAGGTCGAGCCCAGCAGGCCGCCGAAGGGCATCTGCTCTTCGGCCAGGCCGCCGATCCACAGGTCGATGTCGTCCACGCCCGTGGTGGTGACGCCGCCGACCATCGCGTAGATGCCCGTGCTGTTCAGGAAGGCGAGCCTGTCTGCTTCGTCTGCAACGAAGCTGCGCTCCGCGGCCGTGCCGGCGTTGAGAACCACGGTGCCGCCGAAGACGAGTGCGGCCGCCACGGCCCGCTTCTCGGCCATCGTGTCGACGTCCGCGGCGGTCAGCGCGCCATGCGTGCCGTACGCCGCAATGAAGTTGATGACGGAGGCTTCATGCTTGAGGTGCTGCGTGAGGTCGACCCAGCTCGTATAGGGCTTGAGCTGCGGGTCCGCGGTCGAGGTGTAGAACTCCCGGCGCGCTTCGTTGAGCGTGGGAATGCCGGTGTCCCGGCCGCGTGCGATGTTGATGGCGGCGAGGTCCAGCGGCAGACCCAGGAGCTGGTTGCGCACCGCGTCGGTGACGAACTCGTCGATCTCGTTGCCCACCTGCCGGGTCATGCCGCGCACGATGGCGCCGGCCGCCTGCTCCGGCGTCAGTGCGCCGTCGTTGTTGAACCCGATCGGGTTGAGGAAGGCATCGACCAGCGCGAGATCGCTCGACAGGAAATTGGGGTCCAGCCGGTCCACGGTCTCGGTCAGCATCGTGTGGCCGACGCGGAAGACCGCGTGTGCGAACTCGGCGACGATCGCCGGATTGATCGTCGTCTGGTAGTTGGTTTCGGCCAGGAACTCGTCGACGGCCGGCTGCATCTTGCGCGCGAACTCTTCGAACACCAGGTGCTGGTACTGCATCTCCGTCGCGAAGCGCGCGGCCTGGAAGATGCGCTCGCCGTTCCATGAGCCGTCGGGCAGCTGCCATGAGGCGATGAACGCAGCGTCGCCGGTGGCCAGGACGGTGGCCTTGATCTCTTCGGCCTGCCGGTTGTGCTCGGAGTGGAAGACGTGGTGGACGGAGGTCAGGGCGATGTTCTCGTTGCCGCGGCCGTCGCCGGTGATGAAGTGGCGGTCCAGCAGCTCGTTGTCATAGGTGCCGGGTTCCGAGAGGCCGACGGCCGAGTCGCTGTCGGGCGCCAGCACGCCGCCCACGAACACGGGCGCCGCGGCATGCGCGATGTCGTTCAGGAAGGCATGGCCGGTGCGAACGCCCACGCTGGCGTCGAGGGGCGCGCCGGGTGTGCCCGAGGCGAGCCCGTTGCCGTCCGGGTCCAGCGGCCCGCCGACGTCGGCGGCTCGCAGCACGATCTGCGCGAAGCCGGTCACGGGATCGGGAATGAACTTGCCGAACTGGTCCGTCGCCAGCAGGGGCAGGTCCAGCACGTCGGCGTCGTCGAGCTGGATGCCGAGCATCAGCGCCTGCGCCTTGACCTGGGCCCAGTTGGCAAGGCCGCCGTCAGTGCCATCGAGAAGGCTGCCCGTGGCCACCGGACGGCCGTTGGCGTCGAGCACGTACTCGCGCAGGAACACCTGGTGCGAGGGATGCGAGGTGTAGGTCTGGTTCTGGTCGACGAAGGGCGTGGTCTGGTTGGTCTGGTCGCCGTTCGCATCGCGCGTGGCGCGCGACAGGATCATGAAATTGGGGGCGCCGGGGGCCGTACTGAACAGCGGATCGTCCGGCTGCAGCGGCATGAAGATCATCTCGGTGCTGCTCTTGTTGACCAGGTCGAGTCCGTGGTCGAAGAACTGGCCGAAGAAGGTGAACCATGAATTGAAGGGCGCCGAGAGGCCTTCGTCGGGCGTGGCGTTCGGAATCTCCAGCAGCGTGCCGGGGGGAATGACGACGCCCTGGAGGTCGTACAGGACGCCGGCTGCGTCGAGCGTTCCGAGGCCCGCGGCCACGAAGGCGCTCACCGCCGCGGGGTTGTTGCTGGTCATGTCGGCGACCAGGTTGCTGATCAGCCGCGGGTCGGCATCGACCACGTTCCCGGCGCTGCCGTAGTCCGTGTTGGTGATCCCTGCAAAGGCGTCGTCCTGCTCGTTGCTGTAGGTCTGCGGCACCAGCTGCGGAAACGGGTTGTCTGCGGCACCGAACTCGCTCTGGCCCGGCATCAGGTTGTTGTACGACCCATCGACCGTCCTGAGGCCGAAGGGCGCAAAGGCGTTCGGGACCAGGCTGGCGGGGTCCGCTCCCGCTGCTTGTGCTTCCGCAATGAGAATTTGTTGAAGAATGAATTCGAGATCGGACCTGATCAGCGTGGCCATTTCTATTCTCCTCAAGACGAACGACTTTCAATGCAGCCCCGGTCCCGCCTACATGGCGAAAAGGCTCATGTAGCGTGGCTCAGGAGTGACCGCGCGCCTGGAATTGCCAGCCGCGGGTTTTTCGAGGAAGTGATGCAGCGCGTGACCCGGTGGCGGTCACGCCTGGGGAGCGGCTAGGGTCGTCGTCGGCCGCTCAGGCACCGCAGCGGGGCGGTGCAGCAAATATCCATTGCGCGATGCCGGTCAGGCGCGATGCCGGCATGGAGATGAAGCCCGCATTTCATGCGGACCTTGATTCGACACTTGTTCATGCGATACCCCCACCATGGATCCTGTCAAAAGGAATCTAGGTCGGCGCGCCGAAAGTCGTTGCCGCTTGTAAGCGGACGGCAACCGGTGGTCGATTGGTTGTCTTCGAAAACGAAGGTGCTAATTATGAGAGGCCATCTTCAGGAATGCAACTTTCTCACATACAAATTAACTGACGAGAGCCTGACTACGCGCGCCAGAGCCAAAAAAAAACAGCGGCCGCGGCGACACCGGCCGAAATCAGGGCGATCAGCGCCATTTCCGCATGGCCGCCATTGCTTTTTGGGGACGCCGCAGCGAAAGCGGGAGGGCGTTCATTGCCGTGTGGCGGGCTCGCGAACGGGCTGTAGACCGCGGAGCCGGGGCGCTCCGGGTCACCGCTTCCTGTGGTGGCTGCCGGATCGTCGGGAGAGGCCGTCACCGCGGCCGCGTCGCTTGCGACTTCGCCGTCCGGAACGCCGCCATCCGGGTTCTCGTGCGCCGCAACGGCCGCCGACGTCGCTTCCGTCGCGATCGCCAGGTCGGCGCACATGACCTGCGTGGCCCAGGCCGCGACAAGCATGGCCTGGACGAAGGGCCGCTTGTCGAGCGCGCGGCGAGGGCGCGATCCGGCGGCGAAGGGGCAATCGATCGGGGTCATGGGGTCGCTGCCCTTCAGATCAGGCCCGTGTGAACGGCGAAGTTCACCGCCTGGGCGCGCGAATGCACATGCAGCTTCTTGTAGATGCTCTTGATGTGCACATTGACTGTCTGGCCCGTGATGCCGAGCTTGGCGCCAATCTCCGCGGAGACGTAACCCGAGGCCACGCAACGCAGGACCTCGCTCTCTCGCGGCGTCAGTGTCATGTCGCGCGACGGCGGCCTCGGCGGCGACGGCGCCTTGTCGGCGACCGGCTCGCGGGGGTGGTAGTCCAGGCGGTGCAGCAGGCGCCGCGTGAGCCGGGGCGTGATCGCGGCCCCGCCGTTCACCACGTGCAGCACGGCATCGGCGAAGCTCTGCAACCAGGCGTTCTTCAGGAGGTACCCCATGGCACCCAGTTCGAAGGCGCGCAGCACGTGGGCGTCGTCCTCGAGCGAGGAGATCACGATGACCTCGCTGCTGCGGTGCAGGCGGCGTGCCTCGGTGATCAGCTCGAAGCCCATCTCGTCGCCCAGCTGCAGCTCGAGCATCAGCACGTCGAAGGTGTGCGTGGTCAGCAGCCGGCGTCCCTCGCGAACGCTGTCGGCCTGGCCTTCGAGCTGGATGCGCAGGTCCGACAGCAGCTCCTGGGCGATCACCCGGCGCATGTACTCGTCGTCGTCGACGAGCAGCACGCGCACCGGCGATTTCTCCTGGCCGATCAGGAAGTCCGGCCACAGCCTCGCGGCGGGCGCGCAGACGCCGACGGAGGCCTTCTCGCCAGAGCTGATGAGCCGGTGATCAAGCATGTGCCTGCCCCGGTTGGCGTGAGCGACGCAGGCCGGTCGTTGCGAGCGTGGGCGGGGAGACGCAAAGGTCGTCCGTCGAGCGCTCCGGGGCCACTTTCCCCATCGGCGGCAAAGCAGTTTGGGGTTTCATACATTTTCAATAGAAAAATGAAAGGCAAGTGCCGAATTGAATGTTCTCTGTGAGTTTTAATTGAAATTCAATTCAGCCCGAGGCTTGCGCAATCCTATGAACTTGACGGGACGGTTGCGCGGGTCTTTTGCTCCTGTTTGTGGAAAGACATGAGTGTTTCAAAATGGAACTACCTGAACCATGACGTTCGATATACCTAATTTCTCTGTTTTTTAGGCGGATCGTGAAAAACGACGCATTGTTCGCCAAGTGAGCAATGCTGGTTGAAAAGTGGAATGGGTTTATTTATGCGAGGAAATTTTGAAAATAATGAAATTAATCAAATATGAAATTCATTTCTGATTGGGTATTTGGTGTTTGGTGGGATAAAATATTAAAAAAACCAATTGAAACCGAGGAAATAATTTGATTATTGAAATTCATGTGATATTTGAATTGAATGAAATCTTCTATTAACCAGATTGCTTGCTATTCGATTTTTATTTTTGGAATTTATTCTCTCGTTCGATCATGATTTTTCAATTCAATTGAAATTCAATTTCTTTGAGGTGGTACGAAATACGGTGCCGAATCTTTTCCTCCTCTGCCACTCCGGTGCGCTCTCGCACGCCAGCTGATCGCAGCAGGCGGTGATCGGAAAAGCGGGGAAATGGCGGGTACCGGAGGGGCATGCCGACGCTGAGCGGCCCGCAGTGGGCGTCCCGAAGGACGGGGGCGGGCAGGGCGCTGTCAGTGCGCCATGGCGTCGAGGTGGTGCTTGACGGCGTAGATGTACAGCTCGAGCCGGTTCGTCACGCCGAGCTTCTGGTAGATCGACGTGAGGTGGTTGCGCAGCGTGTGTTCGGTGACGAAGGCCTGCCCGGCCAGCGTCTTGTTGGAGGCGCCGCTGCCGTGCACCACGGTGCGGACGATGTCGCGCTCCTTCTGGGTCAGGCTGGCCTGCCTGACGGACTCGGGGTCGGCTTTCGGCGGCTTCTTCACCGAGGTGAGTTCCGAGAGCACGCGGCCCATGGTCGGGGCGTCGACGCAGAGCTCGCCGTGGTGCACGCGCTCGATCGCATCGAGCACCTGCTCGGCCGAGGCGTCCTTGCGCATCACGCCGCGCGCGCCGCGCAGCACCGCGAGGTCCAGGGTGCGCTGCTCGCGTTCGCCGGTCAGCACGACCACGCGCGAGACCTCGTTCGACAGCAGCTGCGGCAGGATGTCCAGGGCGCAATGGCCGTCCAGGTCGAGGTCGAGCACGATGACGTCGGGGGCCAGGCTCTGCGTGTGCGCCACGGCTTCTTCGCAGCAGCTGGCGGTGGCGACGACCTTCATGCGCGGCTGTTCGCCGTCGATCAGCCGGGACAGGCCCCACAGCATGGTCTGGTGATCGTCCACCAGCAGGACGCCGATGGGATGGGCTTCGGTTTGCATGAGGGGCTCCTCGGACTGTTGTCGTGCTTTTGGGGGCTCAGATGGGGATTTCGATCAGCACCTCGGTGCCGCCGCCCCGGCACCGGCTGACCTGCGCGCGGCCTCCGAGCGCCGCTGCGCGGTCGCTGAGGGAGCGTGGCCGGAAGGGCGCGAAGTTCTCTTCGTCGCCTTCGTTCTCGATGCGCAGGTGCAAGCAGCCGTTGCGGCAGCCGATGCGCACGCTGCCGCGGCGGGCCTGCGTGTGCTTGCAGATGTTGTTCAGGCCTTCGCCCACCATCTGCAGAACCTCCGCGGTCATGCGGTCGTCCAGGCGCACGTGGCCTTCGACGTTCACCGAAATCTCGATGCCGTAGAGCCCCTGGATGCGGGCGGCCTGGCTGTACAGCTGGTGCAGCACGAGGCCGCACGAACTTTCCGGGCCGGCCTTGACCGCGCCCGCGAAGCGCCGCAGGTCGGCGATCACGCCGCTCGCCACCTCGGCGAGCTTGTCCAGGTCCTCGAGCAGCGGGTTGTCCGCGGCGGCCTTCTTGCGCAGGGCGCACAGGCCCATGCGCAGCCCGATGTAGGGCTGCACGGCGGTGTCGTGCAGGTCCAGCGAGATCTTCAGGCGCTCGGTCGCGGCCGCTTCCGAGGCCATGCGGTCGAGCACTTCGATGGTCTCGATGACCGGGAAGATCTGTTCCATGAGGTGCGCGAGGAACAGCGCATCGGACTTGCTGAAGTGGCCGTTGCGCGAGGAGATGAACACGCGCCCCTCGCCCAGGCGCAGCGGCAGCGCGGCGCTGATGAACGCGCGGGCCTCGAGCATGGCGGCCACCGCGGCACTGCGCTTGGCGCCGTCGCGGCCCTCGGGGCGCCAGCCGATCGCACCGGGGCCGTGCATGTGGCTGCGCGCAAAGAAGTGGTTCAGCGGCCAGGGCAGGCGGTTGCTCAGCACGGTGTGCGGATGCTCCAGCGCCATCAGCGGCGACTCGGCGATGCCCCCGAGCGTCTCGACACCGACGTGCTCGCAGCTGTCGTCCTTGCGCAGCGTGCGCAGGGTCCAGTTGCCGGTGGCGGTGTCCCGCGTCATGAGGATGCAGTGGCTGGCCTTGAAGAAGGCCAGCGTCTTTTCCATCGTGCGGGCGATGGTGCGGCCCGCGCCGAAGCGCGGGTTCGACAGCTGGCTGATGTCACCCAGCAGGGCCAGGCGCCGCTGCAGGATGAGCTTGGAGCCGCCCCAGTGCACGATCATGTGCCCCAGCGCCAGCAGGAAGGTCGTGCGCATCAGCAGCTGCGGCGCGTCGTCGCCCGTGCTCGTGCCGAGCCCGCAGGCGGCGAACGACGCAACCGAGACGATCGTCACGCGGGCGCCTTCCTCGAAGCCCCAGCGGAACGAGGAGGTCAGGATGGCGAAGAAATAGAACAGGAAGAAGAGGCTGTGCACGCCGCCCGTCACGAAGACGATCAGCGTGAACCACATCACGTCGGACCAGTGGACCGCCTTGCCCTGGACATGGCGCCAGCCGCCCTGCGTGCAGGCATGCACCAGCACGCTGTGCAGGAGGTATCCGCAAAAGGCCAGCCAGACCGCGCTGGCCACCGGTTGCCGCGTGGGCCCCGCATCGACCGCCATGGCCAGCACCGCCGAGATCGACAGCACCAGCCGCATGCGGGCGGCCATGAGCGCGTCCGTCGACAGGCTGCTGTCGAGGCTCGGGGCGGAGACGGGGGCGCGCATGGCAAGACATCCTTCGCATGAACTGTTTCATGCACGGCAGGGGCCGACGTTCGGTGGTAACAGCCTGGCGTTCATTTCTTCGTGCCAATAACGCGGTGTATGTGAAGGTTTCACATTACTTCTTTGGTACTCGAAAGGAACCTTGTAGGCGATCTGTGACGTCTGTTGCGCTTGGTTTCAATTGTGTAGTGGGCAGGCTTTTTTCATCGCTGTACGAGGCGCTTTCGCTGGGCCGGGGGCTACCGCACGGCAAACGGGTACCCGATTCATGGAGGTGTGGGGCAAGGGGACGCGAGGGGCGGTGTTCGTGCGCGCCGGACGCACCCATCCCGGCGCGCCAGGGCTGGCACGCCGGGCGTTCGACCCGAACCCGGATTCAGCCCCGCCGTGGCACCAGCGCCGTCCGTCCCAGGGGCGTGACCCGCAGGACGGTGGCCTGGCGCAGCTTCTGCCGGGCGCGGCAGATCGGGGGGAGGGTGGCCTCCACCATGCCGGCGGCTTCGAGGACCGCCACGGAGTTGATCTCCGACGGGTCCTCCGTGTGCAGGGGAAAGGTCGAGTTGCCGATCCTGCGCAGGTAATCGAGGGGCATCACGCTCCATTGGGGGCGTTCTTCATGCACCGAGGCGCCGTTGCCGCAGAGCGTGGCGATCTCCGCGTGCCCCTCGTCCGTGATGGCAAAGACCTGGGCGCTTTCGTACCGCTGGTAGCCGAAGTTGTCGACATGGAACTCGGCTTCGATGAGTCCGGTGGCGACCAGCACCGAGGCATGCCGGATGTCCGCGTCCGCCGTGAGCATGACCGGAAAACGCTTGTTCATGAGTCGAAGAAGAAGGACGAGCGGCATGCGGTACTCCTCGCAGTGTCAGCGGTGCCGGCTGGCCCGGCGACGAACAGGCACCCGATGCGCAGCTCCGCACAGGGAGGCATCCGTCAGGCGTGGGCCTGCGATGCCAACGGGGAGCGACGGTCGCACTGAACTCGCGGGAACAGACACGGAAACCACCAATGTAAGAAATGTGATTTTTTCACTTTAGTCCCTTTTTCGTACTTTCGCCACGGGTTTGGAGATAGATGGCCGAAGGTGCTATCCGGCCCGCGTGCGCGCAGGCCCGCCGCGATGCGGCGATATCGAGCTGGATGTGTGCGAAAGCCCGGCTTCGCCTGCCGCCAGAAGGGGCGGGCGATGCGACCGGGCGGCGGGGCGCTGCGCCGCCGCTTCAGGTCAGGGGTTGAATGTCACCCGTTGGGCGATGAGAACGCCGTCGACCACCCGGTCTCCCACGACGGTCACGCGCTGGCCGTTGGCCAGGTTCGCGGCGGTACCGTTCTCGAAGGTGGTACCCGGTCCGCTGGCGTCCACTGGCTGGCCCTGCACCCTGAAATTGGCAGGGGACTGGTAGCCGCCGATGGCCCCGATGAGCGTGAACGACGCCGGCCCGCCCGTGCCCGGCACATGGCGGATGCGCAGCTTCTTGACGACCAGCACCCCGCCGGACACGAAGCCGTCGACCTCGACCTTCACGCCGTTGCCGAGCGAACCGACGGGGCCGCCCGTGATCTGCGCATTGGTGGCGTCCACCGGCGTGCCCAGCACCTTGAAGGCGCCGCGCGAGACGAAGTCGGTGATGTCCCCCGCGAGCTGCAGTGCGATGCCGTTGCCCGTCGGTATCGCGTACCAGCCCTGCACCTGGGTCGCCGTGAACGCGTTGCCGGTCGGCGCGACCGTGCCGCGGGCGCGCACGATGACCCCGTTGGCCAGCGACGAGGCGTCGATGCCCGTGAAGCTGGCGCCGCCATAGCTGACCGTCAGCTGGCCGAGCGTGAAGGTCTGGTTCATCACATTGAGGTTCTGGATGGCGCCCGTCACCAGCGGGGCGGTCAGCGTGGGTGCGGTCTGCACGCGGGTGGCGCGCAGCGTTCCCGGCGCACCGGGCAGGCCCCACACCTGGACGAGGCTGCCATCCGCCACGCTGGCGAGCCCGCTCGCGTCGGCCCAGACCGTGGCCGCATCGATGGTCACGTTGATGCCCATCACCACGAAGCTGCCGGCCTTCACGTCGATGCGCGAGACAGCGCCGCGCAGTTCGGCGCCCGAGACGACCTGGGTCGCGATGCCGCGGGTGAAGTCGGGGTCGACCTTGCCGGCGACCCGCGCGCTCATGCCGATCTGCAGTTCGGTGGCGTCCTCGATCGTGAAGGTGGCCGTGTCGGTGGTGTAGCGCAAGCCGTTCAGGATGATGCTGCCCAGGCCGTCCGCGGCGCCGATGCCGGCGGCGTCCGCGGTCACGCCGGTGCCGCCCGAGCCGACCCCGGAGCCGTCGGTGTTGCCGTTGCTGGCGGTGTTGCCGGAGCCGCCCGTGCCGGCGTTGCCCGTGCCGGACCCGGTCCCATCCCCGCCTGTGCCCGTGCCCGCGCCGCCCGGGCTGTCACCGCCGATCGCGGTGCCGGTGCCCAGGCCCAGGTTCCCGGTCGAGGCGCCACCTCCGCCTCCGCAGGACATCAGCAGGGCCATGAGGCCGGCGCAGAACAGGCCTAGCAGGAGGCGGCGGGGTGTTTGGATCGTGCTCATGAGGGGCGCTCGCTTTCAGAGGACGCGGGCGGGGGCGGCGTGCCCTCGTCCTCGTAGTACGTGTAGATGCCGACACGGATTCGTCCTTCGGCGCGGGCCGGCGCGCGGCTGACCGCCTGTGCCATTTCCTGCGCGAGCTCGTGGTGCAGGGCGGACCAGCGGTCGCGCACCAGGCGGTGGATCTGTTCGCAATCGTTCAGCGACAGCCCGCGCGCGTACACCGCGCGCTCGAGCATGCGGGGCTGCTCGCCCAGCGTGTTGGCGACGGCCGCCAGCAGGTGGTCCCGGCCGTTGTCGCCCAGGAAAGCCAGCATCGATTGAAGGTCCTGCACGGGCACGAAACCGTCGGCGGTGAGTTCGGCCATGCCCTCGTTCTCGGTCACCATGTTCAGCCGGATCAGCTCGTCGAGGATGGTGCGGTGGTGGACGTTGCCGCGGCTGCTCAGGCGGGCGACCGCCTCGAACGAGGGCGCCGTGTGGCCCGAGGTGACGGGCAGGCGCCGGAACGAAGCGTCTTCGGTCAGCATCTGCAGCCACAGCGTGAACGTCTTGGCTGCGGCCGACAGTTCGGTGTGGGGCAGGGGGTCGACGGTGGAGCGGACCTTGGCGGTCACGGCCTTGCGGTTCAGGCCGGTGGTGACCGACAACTGGCTCAGGTTGGGCTTGGGAACGCCCTGGCTGCGCCAGGAGTGCTGCGCCTCCTCGATCAGCAGGTCACGCAGCAACTCCTCCAGGTGGGGGTGCTTGACCCCCATCGCGAGGGCGAGCTTCACCACGGGTCGAAGGATGCGTGAGCAGGCCGCCAGGGCCCATTCCAGCCGTTGTTCCATGACGCGACGTGTGTAGTCCTGAAAGTGCGATGCCGACAGGATCGGAGGCGGCGCCCCGACCACCATCAACGCCCCATTGTCCTGCGCACCGCGCTGCAGTGAAAGCTTTGGACTGCGGTTTGACGGCCAGTGAGCCAAAGTTTCATGTTCAGGCGCGGGGCGACCGTCCGGCCGGTGCTGCCAAGGCCGATCGGCCGACGGGCCGGCCAGGTTGCCTATGTCGCCCTGCAGCGTGCCCGCCGCAGGGCGCGCGCGGCCTGGACGACACCCAGGGTCGGCCCTTTCCCACATGCGGGCCCCGCGCCGGAGGCGACAAAGACACCTCTGTTTCTTTGCATGTCTCAAGGAGCCGAGATGGCCAATGCGAACCCCCGAAAGAACGACGCGGCCGGCACGACCGCCGTCACGCACCGCACGGTGCAGATCGATGGCGTCGAGGTCTTCTATCGCGCGGCCGGTCCGGTGGGGGCCCCGGTGCTGCTGTTGCTGCACGGCTATCCGTGTTCTTCGTTCCAGTACCGCGCGCTGATGCCGGCGCTGGCGGACCGCTGGCGCGTGGTGGCGCCCGATTTCCCGGGCTTCGGCTACAGCGGCACGCCCGAGGAGAACTTCGTGTTCGATTTCGATGGCTACGCGTACTTCCTCGACCGCTTCACCGCCGCACTCGCGCTGCGCCGCTACGCGCTGTACCTGCACGACTACGGTTCGCAGATCGGCCTGCGCCATGCAATGCGGCGGGCCGGGCGGGTGACGGCGTTGATCATCCAGAACGGCGATATCTACGAAGACACGCTGGGGCCGAAGTACGCGGCGATCCGGGCGTACTGGAACGACCCGAGCGAGGCCCATCTCGCGGCGCTGGAGCGCACCGTGAGCGAAGAAGGCTTTCGCGACGAATTCATCGGCGAGGTGTCGTCGCGCGTGGCCCCGCGGCTCGCGCCCGATCTCTGGCGCCTTCACTGGCCGTTGATGGACACGCCCGTGCGGCGTGGCATTGCGCTCGGTCTCATGAAGGGGCTGAAGGAGAACCTGCGGTGGTTCCCGCGCTACCAGGACTACCTGCGCACGTACCGCCCGCCCACGCTGATCCTGTGGGGGCCGCAGGACGGCTACATGCCGATCGAGGCCGGCCGTGCCTACCTGCGCGACCTGCCTGACGCGGAGTTCCACGCGTTCGACGACGGCGGCCATTGGCTGCTCGAGACGCACCTGGCGGAGGTGCTGCCGCCGCTGCGCGATTTCCTGGGACGGCACCTGCCGGGTTCACTGCCTGCATCGGCCCGGACGATCGAAGGCGTGCCGGTATGAGCACCGCCACCATCGCCCGCATCTGGCGCGGCCGCGTCACGCCGGACCGCGCCGATGCCTACGAACGCTACCTGCTGGCTGAAGGCATTCCGCCGCTGCGCAAGACGGCGCTCGCGGTGCAGCTGTTCCGCGAAGACCGCGCCACCGAGACCGAGTTCGTCACGACCTCCTACTGGCCCGACGTGGCCGCGATGAGCGCGTTCACCGGTGGCGACCCGAATGGGGTGCACCACCTGCCGCGCGATGCGGAGTTTCTGATCGAGCTGCCCGAGCGTGTCGAGGTGCTGCGCATCGTCGTCGACACGTGGACCTGAAGCGTCAGGCTGCCTCGAGGCCCGTCGGAAAGTGCACGCCCGCGCGCTGCGCGGCCTGCACGATGTGCTGCGTCATCGCCTGCTGCGCCAGCGCCGGGTTGCCTTGCGCGAGCGCCTCGATGATCGCCATGTGCTCGTCGTAGGTGGCATGGCGCGCACCGCGCTTGTAGAAGGGCAGGCGCTGGCTCTCCTGCATCACCTCGGCGCTGTTGCGCAAGATCTCGGCGATGGCCTGGTTGCCTGCGATGCCGATGATCTGCATGTGGAAGTCGAAGTCGAGCTGCGTGGCCTGCGTGAAGTCGCCGGCGTCGATGCACTCGCGCATGGCTTGCGCGTTGGCGCGCAGCGCCGCCAGGTCGTCCGCCTCGATGACCAGGCAGGCCAGCCGCGCGGTGAAGTTCTCGACCGCGAAGCGCAGTTGATAAACGTCCTGCAGCGAATGCGAGGTGGCGAACTTCCAGGCCGGGGAGGCGGCCGGCGTTTGTGCGCCGTCCTCGGCCACGTACATGCCCTTGCCGGGACGCGGAATGACCAGGCCCGTGCCCTGCAGCGTCGACAGCGCCTCGCGCAGCGAGGTGCGGCTGATGCCGAGCTGCTCGGCGAGGTCGCGCTGCGAGGGAAGCAGCCCGCCCGCCGCATAGGTGCCGTCCGCGATCCGCTGCTGGATCAGGCGGGCGGCGGTGGCGGCGACGGCGGGGGAGGCGAGCATGGGCGGTTTTCGGTTCGAAGTGCGGCAGTGGCGGGAGCTGGAAATCTTACTGTGGCCGCACCCCGGGGCCTTCCCTACTTGTTGACCAGCTTGGCCGGCACCGTCCAGGTGAGGAAGGCGCCGAACAGCAGCACGCCGGCCAGCACGAACAACGCGATGTCGGTGCTCTTCGTGGCGTCCTTGATCAGGCCGATCATGTACGGGCTCACGAAGCCGGCCAGGTTGGCGAAGGAGTTGATGAGCGCAATGCCCGCCGCTGCGCCCGCGCTCGACAGGATGGCCGTCGGCAGGCTCCAGAACAGCGGCGACGTCGCCAGGCTGCCGCCCGCGGCCAGGGCCAGCGCGGCCAGCGAGAGGTACACGTTGTTGCTGAAGATGGCGCTCAGCGTGAGGCCCAGCGCGCCGCAGCAGAAGGGCACGATCAAATGCCAGCGGCGTTCGCGCATGCGGTCGGAGCTGCGGCTCACCAGCAGCATCGAGACGATGGCCACGGCAAAGGGAATGGCCGTGAGCAGCCCGATGTTCAGCGCGCCCGACACGCCCGACTGGCGCACCAGCGTGGGCAGCCAGAAGGTCAGGCCGTACTGGCCCATCACCGTGCAAAAGCAGATCAGCGCCATCTTCACGATGCGGCGGTCGGCGAACAGTGCGCGCAGCGTCATGTGGCTGGTGCCGCCCTTGGTGGCGTTCTCGGCGGCGATGTTGCGTGCGAGCACGGCCTTTTCTTCCGCGGTGAGCCAGCGTGCGCCCTGGATGCTGTTGTCGAGGTACACGATGACCAGCAGGCCGATCACCAGCGAAGGCAGCGCCTCGATGAGGAACAGCCACTGCCAGCCGCGCAGCCCGCCCATGCCGTGCATGGCGTCCATGATCAGGCCCGACAGCGGCCCGCCCAGCACGCCCGACACCGGAATCGCGCACATGAACACCGCCACCATCTTGGCGCGGCGGTGCGAGGGAAACCAGTAGGTGAGGTACAGGATCATCCCCGGGTAGAAGCCGGCCTCGGCCGCTCCGAGCAGGAAGCGCAGCACGTAGAACTGCGTGGGCGTGGTCACGAACATCATCGCGGCCGAGATCAGGCTCCACGTGATCATGATGCGCGAGATGGTGGCCTTGGCGCCGATGCGGTGCATCAGCAGGTTGCTCGGCACCTCGAAGAAGAAGTAGCCGATGAAGAACAGCCCCGCGCCCAGCCCGTACATGGCTTCGCTGAACTGCAGGTCACTGAGCATGTTCAGCTTGGCGAAGCCGACGTTCACGCGGTCCAGGTAGGCGGCCACGTAGCAGAGCATCAGGAACGGCATGAGTCGCCATGCCACTTTCTTGTAGAGCGCGTTCTCCGCTGCAGCAGAGGTGGTGGCCGGCTGCAGCGGCGCATGAAGGGTGGTGGTTGACATGGCGGTCCTCGAAGGCGTCGATGGGGTGGATTAACTGGTATTACCGGTATGATTTAACGCGACCGAGACCTTAAGGCCTCATGCGCCATTGGACACTAGCGATTTCCCTGACGCCGGGAGATTGACTGAGTGGATGTATCGCAAGGATACTGGTAATACCAGTTGGACCAAAAGCCGAGGAGTTTCTGTTGACGATTGCCAGCCCCACTTTCCTGCCCCCGGCGCCGGGCACGCCCGCGGCGCTCGCGCTCGTTGCGCAGCCGCTGACGCGCGAGGCCTTCGCCGCGTTCGGCGACGTCATCGAGAGCGCGCATGCCCGGTCGATGCCGATCAACGCGGGCATGACCACGCGCTTTCACGACCTGGCGCGCGTGGACCCGGGCCCCGGCGACAGCCGCGTGCTGGTGAACATCTTCGAGACCCAGCCCTATGCGATGCCGTTGCAGGTGGGCATGCTGGAGCGCCACCCGCTGGGCAGCCAGGCCTTCGTGCCGATGGACGGCAGCCGCTTTCTCGTGGTGGTGGCGCCGGCGGGCGACACGGTGCGCGTGGAAGACATCCGCGCCTTCGTCACCGACGGGCGGCAGGGCGTGAACTACGCGCGCGGCGTCTGGCACCACCCGCTGGTGGTCACGCAGCAGCCGGCCAGCTTCGTGGTGATCGACCGCGGCGGGGCCGGGCCGAACTGCGACGAGATTCTGGTGCCGCCGGCGTGCGTGGTGCGCGTCAGCCTGGCGGGCTGAGCGCGCGCCATCCCTGCGGCCATCGCCCGGCGGCTGCGCCAGCGTCGCAGGCACTGCGACGCCGACTTGCGGCCATTGGCGAAAGAGGCCTACACCACCGGGAACGCCCCGGTGAAACCTTCGGGCCATGGGTGAACGCCATGCGCAATCCAACGAAATCGATGTTTGCCGGAAGCCTCGCTGTCGGGGTCATCAGCGTCGCGGCGCTCCTCGCCGGGCCGGCTGCCGCGCAGTCGGCCGACAAGCCACCGCCGGTCAAGCCGCAAGCGCAACCTGGGCCCGACCCCGAACTCCTCGTGAAGCCGCCGCCCCATGGCCATCCGCGGCTGGTGAAGCCCGCGCCGCCCGACCGCGACCCCGGCATGGTGAAAAAGCCACCGGCGGACGCGAAGCGGGCCGGCGAGGACAAGCCCCGCGTGGACGACCCCGGCGCGCCCTCGCGCCAGGACGACTGCCGGGGCACCGCCGAGGACTGCAGGCAGAACTCCCCCCGATGACGCCTTGAACGGAAGAACACGCCTCGCCATGAAATGGTCGAGTCGCCGGGCTACCTGCGCAAGACCTGCGACCGCGAGAGCGGGTTGGCGCTCATCGACATCGACGCCTGAGCGGTGCGGCCGGGCGTCAGCCTTGCGTGATGAGGTGGCTTACTGGCACTGGAACAGCACGCCGGATTCGGCCGGTGCCTTGCCGAGCCACTTCGGCTCCTGGCTCTTGGCGCTGCAGTAGTCCGAGGCCTGGGTGTAGGTCATGGCACGCAGCACACCGTCGCGGAAGGGAACGATCTGGTTGGGCGGCGTCGAGCAGCCGGCAATGACCAAAGCCAGGGGAAACAGTGTGATGCGCCAGTTCATCGGGCCATTCTAAAGAGGTCGTGCAAGCGCATGAGCCTGCGGCCAGGGCAGGGCGGCTCGGCCCGCGCCGGCTTCTTTTTGCGAGGGCACGGGGCTATAGTCTGCGAGCACTGCTGCAGCCCCTTCCGATCCCCAAAGGACGTTCGTGCCGGACTCTCTGACTTCCACGCTCACCAGTTACTACGATGCGGTGCCCTACGACTCGCACCCGTTCCCCCAGTCCGCCGTGGAGCACCTGGAAGCCCTGGCCTTCCTGTTCGGACTCGAGGCGCCGCCGCCGCAAAAGGCGCGCGTGCTCGAGCTGGGCTGCGCCGCCGGCGGCAACCTGATTCCGTTCGCGACGCGCCATCCGCAGGCGCGCGCGGTGGGCGTGGACCTGTCGCGCGTGCAGGTGGCCCAGGGCGCTGCGGCGCTCGACCACGCGGGGCTGTCGAACATCGAGCTCAAGGCCTTCAACATCGCCGACATCGACGTCTCGTTCGGCCTGTTCGACTACATCGTCTGCCACGGCGTCTACAGCTGGGTGCCGGGGTCGGTGCAGGACGCGATCCTGCGCGTGTGCGCCGAGAACCTGGCGCCCAATGGCGTGGTGTACGTGAGCTACAACGTGTACCCCGGCTGGAAGGCGCGCGAGATCGTGCGCGACGCGATGATTTTGCGCGGCGGCCCGCGCGACACGCCCGAAGAAAAGCTCTCCTACGCGCGCGGCATGCTCGAGTTCCTCGAGCAGTCGGCCCGGCCCGACAGCGTGCTGCGCAAGACGCTCGAAGAGACGATGCCGATCGTGCGCAACTCCGGCAACTACTACCTGCTGCACGAGTTCCTCGAGCCCTGCAACGAGCCCTGCTACTTCAAGGAGTTCGTCGCGCGTGCCGAAGCGCGCGGGCTGGCCTACCTGTGCGACGCCGAGCCCTCGACCATGTTCGTGCAGAACTACGGCGAGAAGGTGCGCGACCCGCTGCTGCGCGAGTGCGGCGGCAGCCAGGTGATGATGGAGCAGTACCTCGACTTCCTGGTCAACCGCACCTTCCGCCAGACGCTGCTGGTGAAGCAGGGCAACGCCGCGAACATCCGCTACCGCCTCGAGGTGCCTCGCCTGCGCGCGCTGAAGTTCGCCGGCGTCTTCCGCGTCGACGGCGGCGAGGCGCTCACGATCGACGCCCGCGAGCAGCCTTGCACTGCGCTGCGCGACCTGAAGGTCACGTTGCGGTTGCCGGCGCACAAGGCGGTGGCGCAGGCGCTCGATGCGAGCTATCCGTGTTCGATGTCGACCGAGGCTTTGCTCGCGGCCGTGGTGACCCTCACCGGCGAGCCGCGCGCGGCCGTCGAACCCATCGTGCTCGCCATGCTCGAGGAGCTCTTGATCCTCGGCGCGCTGCGCATCCGCCGCACGCCGGTGCCGGCGGCCTCTTCGGTGTCCGCATTGCCGCAGGTGCTGGCCCCGGTGCGCCGCGCGCTGGCCGGTGTGCCCGCATCGCAAGCGACGGCCGTGCTCTGCAACCAGTGGCACGAGCCGGTGTCGCTCACCGTGCTCGAACGCAGCCTGCTGCCGCTGCTCGACGGGGCGCACACGCACGAGGCGCTGGCCGCCTTCCTGCTCGACGAGGTGCGCGGCGAGCGCCTGCGCTTCCTCAAGGACGACCAGCCGCTGACCGACCCGTCGGCGCTGCACGCCTTCGCGCAGGAGCAGGTCGCGCAGGCGCTGCAGAGTCTGCGGCGCAAGGCGCTGCTCACGGCCTGACGGACCCACGTTCCATTCACCCCTCCCTCATTCTTCATCCAACGCACAGAGGAGACTTTTCCATGCAGCACTTCAAGTGGACCCCCACCCTGCGCGCCGCCGTCGCGGCCGCGCTCACCCTGGCGGCGGCCGGCGGCTCGCAGGCCGCGTCGCAGGCGCCGGTGGCGGCCGAACACGGCATGGTCGTGAGCGCGCAGCACCTGGCCAGCAAGGTCGGCGTCGATGTGCTCAAGCGCGGCGGCAACGCGGTCGATGCGGCCGTGGCCGTGGGCTACGCACTGGCGGTGGTGTACCCGGCCGCTGGCAACCTCGGCGGCGGCGGCTTCATGACCGTGCAGCTGGCCGACGGCCGCAAGACCTTCCTCGACTTCCGCGAGAAGGCCCCGCTGGCCGCCACGGCCAACATGTACCTCGACAAGGACGGCAACGTCGTCAAGGGCCTGAGCACCCACGGCCACCTCGCCGTGGGCGTGCCGGGCTCGGTCTCGGGCATGGAGTACGCGCGCGAGAAGTACGGCACCATGAAGCGCGCCGACCTCATCGCCCCCTCGGTCCAGCTGGCCGACAAGGGCTTTGCGCTGGAGCAGGGCGACATCGACATGCTGCTCACCGCCACCAACGACTTCAAGAAAGACCCGGTCTCCGGCGCCATCTTCCTGAACAAGGGCGAGCCCTTCGCGGTCGGCCAGAAGCTGGTGCAGAAAGACCTGGCCAAGACGCTGAAGGAAATCAGCGCCAAGGGCACCGACGGCTTCTACAAGGGCTGGGTCGGCAAGGCCATCGTGGCGTCGAGCCAGGCCGGCAAGGGCATCATCACGCAGGCCGACCTCGACCAGTACAAGACGCGCGAACTCGCGCCGGTCGAGTGCGACTACCGCGGCTACCGCGTGGTGTCGGCGCCGCCTCCGAGTTCGGGTGGCGTGATCATCTGCGAGATGCTCAACATCCTGGAGGGCTATCCGCTGAAGGACCTGGGCTTCCGTTCGGCGGAGTCGGTGCACTACCAGATCGAAGCCATGCGCCACGCCTACGTGGACCGCAACAGCTACCTGGGCGACCCCGACTTCGTGAAGAACCCGCTCGACCGCCTGCTCGACAAGGGCTACGCCGCCAAGATCCGCGCCGCCATCGACCCCAAGAAGGCCGGCGTGTCCAAGGACATCAAGCCCGGCGTCGCGCCGCATGAAGGCAGCAACACCACCCACTACTCGATCACCGACAAGTGGGGCAATGCCGTTTCGGTCACCTACACGCTGAACGACTGGTTCGGCGCCAAGGTCACGGCCGACAAGACGGGCGTGCTGCTGAACAACGAGATGGACGACTTCACCTCCAAGATCGGCGTGCCCAACATGTACGGCCTGGTGCAGGGCGAGGCCAACGCGATCGCCCCGGGCAAGCGCCCGCTGAGCTCGATGAGCCCGACCATCGTGTCGAAAGACGGCAAGCCGGTGTTCGTGGTCGGCACGCCGGGCGGCAGCCGCATCATCACGGCCGTGCTGCACACCATCCTGAACGTGGTCGACTACGGCATGAACGTGCAGGAAGCCGTCGATGCGCCGCGCTTCCACCAGCAGTGGCTGCCCGATGTGACCAACGTCGAGACCTTTGCCATCAGCCCCGACACCCGCAAGATCCTGACCGACATGGGCCACAACCTGGGTGTGCCGCAGCCGGCCAACCACCTGGCGGCGATCATCGTCGGCGCGCCCTCGCTGGGCGGCAAGCCGGTGGGCGCGAACCGCTTCTACGGCGCCAACGACCCCCGTCGCAACACGGGCCTGGCCGCAGGCTACTGAACCTGCGGCACACTCGAAGGCGGTCGTGCCCCTGTCGGCACGGCCGCTTTTTTCATTTTTCATGCACCTGCAAGACATCCTCTATACCCAGGGCTTCGGCACCCGCCGCGTGTGCGCGGGCCTGGTCCAGCAAGGCCACGTGAGCATCGCCGGCGCGGCCGTGACCGACCCCTTCGCCGACCTCGACCCCGAAGGCCTGCGGTTCACCGTGCAGGGCACCGAGTGGGCCTGCCACGAGAAGGCCTACCTGATGCTGCACAAGCCGGCCGGCACCGAGTGCTCGCAGAAGCCCTCGACCTACCCGAGCATCTACACGCTGCTGCCGTCGCCGCTGCGCCTGCGGCCCAACAAGGGCGCGGTGCAGGGCGTGCAGGCCATCGGCCGGCTCGACCAGGACACGACCGGCCTGCTGCTGCTGACCGACGACGGCCAGTTCATCCACAAGATGGGTTCGCCCAAGCACCATGTGCCCAAGGTCTACGAGGTGACGGCCAAGCACCCCATCGACGAAACGCAGATCGCCAAGTTGCTGGCCGGCGTGGTGCTCGACGACGATCCGAAGCCGGTGCGCGCGGCCGCCTGCGAATCGGACAGCCCGCTGCACCTGCGGCTCACGCTCACCGAGGGCAAGTACCACCAGGTCAAGCGCATGCTGGCCGCGGTCGGCAACCGGGTCGAAGGGCTGCACCGCTCGCGCATCGGCGGCCTGGCGCTGCCGGACGACCTGGCGCCGGGGCAATGGCGCTGGCTCACGGCCGAACAGGTGGCCCAGCTGCGGGCGCCCGTGCCTCGCGCCGCGTGACATAGGTCAAGGCGCCGGGCCAAACAGCGGGTGAGGGGGCGCCCGCGGTCAGCTTTTCGTCGGGTTCGACCGTTAAGATTGTTAACCCTCTCCCGGAACCTTCCCTTGCGACTCCCTGCCCGCCCGAACGGCCGCATCGCGGCCTTCCTGCTGTCCTGCCTGTGCCTGACAGCCCTGGTGACCCTCCCCGCCGCGGCGGCGCCGCCGGCCCCTCCACCGGTTTTTGTGCTCAATTCGCTGGACGCCAGCGTGAGCGTGATCAACCCGGTCGACTGGACCGAGAAGCAGCGCATTCCCACCGGCAAGGAGCCGCACCACATCTACATGACGCCCGACGAGAAGTCGGTCATCGTGGCCAATTCGGCGGGCGATTCGCTCACCTTCCTGGACCCGCGCACGGCCGAGGTGCAGCGCGTGGTGTACGGGATCATCGATCCCTACCAGCTGCAGTTCTCGCGCGACATGAAGTGGTTCGTCACGGCGGCCAACCGCCTGAACCATGTCGACGTGTACCGCTGGGACGGCAAGGACCTGAAGCTGGTCAAGCGCATCGCCACCGGCAAGACGCCCAGCCACATCTGGATCGACAACACCAGCACGGTGGCCTACGTCACCATGCAGGACAGCGACGAGCTGATCGCGGTCGACCTGCCGACGCAGACCGTGCGCTGGCGCATGGCCACCGGCGCCATGCCGGCCGACATCTTCGGCGCCCACAACGACAAGACGCTGCTCGTGGGCCTCACGGGCAGCGACGGCGTGCAGGTGTTCGACGTGGCCGGCGCCCAGCCCAAGCTGGTCGGCAAGATCCCTACCGGCAAGGGCGCCCACGCCTTCCGCTCGGCCGGCGACGGCAAGACCGTGTTCGTGAGCAACCGGGTCGCCAACACCATCAGCCGCATCGACCTGACCACGCTGAAGGTCGTCGCCAACTACAACGTGCCCGGCGGCCCCGACTGCATGGACGTGTCGGCCGACGGCAAGACGCTGTACGTGACCTCGCGCTGGGCCAAGAAGCTCACGGTGGTCGATCTCGCGAGCCAGAAGGTCGTGCGGCAGATCAACGTCGGCCGCTCGCCGCACGGCGTCTGGACCCTCGACCATGCCAAGCGCATCTGAGCGCGTGCGCAGTTTTCGCACCGCCGGCGTGGCCTTCGCCGTCGCGGCGCTGGCCTGCGCCACCGTGCCGGCGGCCGGTGCCCAGGAAGCCGCCGCCTGCGACAAGCCGGTCTACCTGACGCTGGACACGGGCCACATGGGCATCGCCCCGCTGGTGGCCGACGTGCTCAAGCGCCAGGACGTGCGCGTCACCTTCTTCGCCGCCGCCGAGCGCACCCAGACCGACGGCGACAGCCTGGACGACCACTGGGCGCCGTGGTGGAAGGCGAGGGCGGCCGAGGGCCACGAGTTCGGCTCGCACACCTACGACCACGCCTACTGGCGCGGCGACGTCAAGGGCACGCCGCCCAGCTTTCGCATCAAGCCGTCGGCCGGCCCGCAGACCGGCAAGGAGTCGGTCTGGAGCGCGGCCCAGTACTGCGCCGACATCCGCAAGTCGTCCGACCGGCTGGCCGCCATCACCGGCAAGAAGCCGCTGCCGCTGTACCGCGCGCCGGGCGGGAAGACCTCGCCCGCGCTGCTGGCGGCCGCCAAAGACTGCGGTTATGCGCACGTGGGCTGGTCGCCCGCCGGCTTCCTGGGCGACGAGCTGCCCAGCGAGGCCTTCAGCAACCAGAAGCTGCTGGCCCAGGCGCTCGCGGGCATCCGCCCCGGCGACATCCTGCTGGCGCACCTGGGCATCTGGTCGCGCAAGGACCCGTGGGCGCCCGCCAACCTCGAGCCACTCATCGTCGGCCTGAAGGCCAAGGGCTTCTGTTTTCGGACGCTGCGCCAGCACCCGGACTACCGCGCCTGGATCGCCTCCCACCCTTGAATCCTGAGTTTTCGCCGTGATCGACTGGTTGACCGACGTTTTTTCCGCCATGCAGGGCTGGCTCTTCGAGACCGCCGTGCAGCCGCTGGTGTACGCCATCGGCCTGGGCGGCTGGGCCGAGGACGCCTTCGACGCCACCGGCTGGCTGCTGGTCGGCGTGGTCCAGATCCTCGTGCTCTTGGCCGTGATCGGCCCGCTGCAGCGCTGGCGCGCGGTCGAGGCCGTGACCGACCGCCGCGCGATCCGCATCGACGTGCTCTACACGCTGATCCACCGGCTGGGCCTGTTCCGGCTGGCGCTGTTTTTCACGCTGCAGCCCCTGTTCGACGACCTGCTCGGCAGCCTGCGCATGGCAGGGTGGGGCACCTTCCACCTGGACGAGGCCTGGCCCGGCGTGACCGACGTGCCGTGGGTGGCTTTTGCCATTTACCTCGTGGTGCTCGACTTTGTCGGCTACTGGATCCACCGCGGCCAGCACCAGTTCAACTGGTGGTGGAGCCTGCATTCGCTGCACCACTCGCAGCGCCAGATGACGATGTGGAGCGATGACCGCAACCACCTGCTGGACGACGTCATCCACGACACGCTCATCGTCATCGTGGCGCAGCTGATCGGCGTGGCGCCGGGCCAGTTCATTGCCGTCGTGGCCTTCACCCAGCTCAGCGAGAGCCTGCAGCACGCCAACCTGCGGCTGAGCTTCGGGGCCATCGGCGAGCGGCTGTGGGTCAGCCCGCGCTTTCACCGGCTGCACCACAGCATCGGGCTGGGCCACGAATCGCACGGCCGGAGCACGCTGGGTGGCCACAACTTCGGCGTGCTGCTGCCCTGGTGGGACATGCTCTTTCGCACCGCCAACTTCGAGAACCGCTACGACCCGACCGGCATCCGCGACCAGGTCGAGCCCGGCGCCGACGGCCGGCCGCGCGACTACGGCCAGGGCTTCTGGTCGCAGCAGTGGCTGGGGTTGAAGCGGCTGTTCGGCCGCGCCTGATCCACTCGCGGGCCCGGCGGCTGGCGGGCCGGGGCCTTGCGCTATCCTCGAACCTCATGCGCCTGCTCCTCGACTCCTTCTGGCGCGCGGTGGCCTATTGCATGCTCCCGCGCGTGATCGTGCTGTCGCTCCTGCCGCTGGCGCTCATGGTGCTGCTGGCCGCGGGGCTCGGCTACTTCTACTGGGACGCGGCCGTCGCCTGGACGCGCGAGGCCCTCGACGCCTGGCCGCTGCTGTCCAGCTTCTGGGCCTGGATCGGGCGCCTCTTCTCGAGCGACGTCACGGCCGCGCTGGCGCCGCTGGTGGTGGTGTTCGGCGTCACGCCGCTGATCGTCGTGCTGTCGCTGCTCATCGTGGCCGGCTTCATGGCGCCGGCGCTCACCAAGCTCGTGGCCGAACGGCGCTTTCCCACGCTGGAGCAGAAGAAGGGCGCCTCCTTCTTCGGCAGCGTGCTGCGCTCGCTCGGCGCCACCGTGCTGGCGCTGATCGCGCTGGTGGTGTCGATGCCGCTGTGGCTCATTCCGCCGCTGGTGCTGATCCTGCCGCCGCTGATCTGGGGCTGGCTCACCTACCGCGTGATGAGCTTCGACGCGCTGGCCGAGCACGCCAGCCCCGAGGAACGCGCCGCGCTGCTGCGCGCCCACCGGCTGCCGCTGCTGTGCATCGGCGTGCTGTGCGGCTACCTGGGCGCCGCGCCGAGCATCGTGTGGGCCTCGGGCCTGCTGTTCGCCGCCGCCTTCTTCGTGCTGGTGCCGATCGCCATCTGGATCTACACGCTGGTCTTCGCCTTCTCTGCGCTCTGGTTCGCCCACTACTGCCTCGACGCCCTGACCCAGCTGCGCGCCCAGCGCGCGGCGCAGCAGCCCGCGGCTGGCAGCGGCGACGCGCAGCAGACGCTCGAGGCGGCCGAAGCCACCGAGGCCAACAAGGCCGCTCTTTCTCAATGGAGTTCTCCATGACACGCGCATTCGGTCTCATCGTCGTCGGCGACGAGATCCTTTCCGGCAAGCGGGCCGACAAGCACATGGCCAAGGTCATCGAGCTGCTGGCCGCGCGCGGCCTGCAGCTGGGCTGGGCCGAGTACGTGGGCGACGAGCCCACGCGGATCACCGCGGCCCTCATGCGCGCCTTCGCCTCGGGCGACATCGTGTTCTCGACCGGCGGCATCGGCGCCACGCCCGACGACCACACCCGCCAGTGCGCCGCCCAGGCCCTGCGCGTGCCGCTGGCGCTGCACCCCGAGGCCGAGGCGCTGATCCGCGAGCGCATGCAGGACACGGCCCTGGAGCAGGGCGTGCCCTACGAACCCGACCGGCCCGACAACATCCACCGCCTGAACATGGGCGTGTTTCCGCAGGGCGCGTCGATCATCCGCAACCCGTACAACAAGATTCCGGGCTTCAGCGTCGAGCACGTGCATTTCGTGCCGGGCTTTCCGGTCATGGCCTGGCCGATGATCGAGTCGGTGCTCGACAGCCGTTATGCCGATCTGTTCACCCGCAACGCCATCGCCGAGAAGTCCGTGATCGTTTTCGGTGCGATGGAAGCCACCCTCACGCCCCTGATGCAGGCCATCGAGCAGGCCCATGCCGGCATCAAGGTGTTCAGCCTCCCCAGCGTGGATCACCCGCAGTACGGGCGCCACATCGAGCTGGGCGTCAAGGGCGACCCCGCGAAGCTCGATGCGGCCTATGGCCAGCTCATCGAAGGTCTGCACACTTTCGATGCGAAGCTTGGCCCCGAATTGGTGCGTTAATCTGCATTGCACCAATTTGGTGATTTTTTCCTTTTCCGGCAGCCCCTGGGCCGTCACCCGGGCCTCATCCGGCGGGGTGACAATGGCACAGAAACTGCATCCTCCCGTCCCTGTATTCCTAACCACCATCCAACTCAGGAGAAACTGATGGCAAAGACCGTCGCCGATGTACTCAAGCTCGTCAAGGAAAACGAGGTCAAGTTCGTCGACTTGCGCTTCACCGACACCCGCGGCAAAGAGCAGCACGTGACCGTGCCCGTGTCGCACTTCGATGAAGACAAATTCACCTCGGGCCACGCGTTCGACGGTTCGTCCATCGCCGGTTGGAAGGGCATCGAAGCCTCGGACATGCAGCTCATGCCCGACCCGAACACCGCCAACATCGACCCGTTCTTCGAAGAAACGACGCTGATCCTGACCTGCGACGTGATCGACCCGGCCGACGGCAAGGCCTACGAGCGCGACCCGCGTTCGCTCGCCAAGCGCGCCGAGGCGTACATGAAGGCTTCCGGCCTGGGCGACACCGCCTACTTCGGACCGGAACCCGAATTCTTCGTGTTCGACGGCGTGCGCTGGAAGAACGACATGTCGGGCTGCTTCGTGAAGATCGAGTCCGAAGAAGCCTCGTGGAACACCGACAAGGAGTTCGAGCACGGCAACAGCGGCCACCGTCCCGCAGTCAAGGGCGGCTACTTCCCGGTGCCCCCGGTCGACAGCTTCCAGGACATGCGCTCGGAAATGAGCCTGGTGCTCGAATCGCTGGGCATTCCGGTCGAAGTGCATCACCATGAAGTGGCCAACGCCGGCCAGCTCGAAATCGGCACCCGCTTCAGCACGCTGGTGCAGCGCGCCGACTGGGTCCAGCTGCAGAAGTACGTGATCCACAACGTGGCCCACGCCTACGGCAAGACCGCCACCTTCATGCCCAAGCCCATCGTCGGCGACAACGGCTCGGGCATGCACGTGCACCAGTCGGTCTGGAAGGACGGCAAGAACCTGTTCGCCGGCGACGGCTACGCAGGTCTGTCGGACTTCGCGCTGCACTACATCGGCGGCATCATCAAGCACGCCCGTGCCCTGAACGCCATCACGAACCCCGGCACCAACAGCTACAAGCGCCTGGTGCCCGGCTTCGAAGCCCCGGTGAAGCTGGCCTACTCGGCCAAGAACCGTTCGGCCTCGATCCGCATCCCGTTCGTGGCGAACCCCAAGGGCCGCCGCGTCGAAGCGCGCTTCCCCGATCCGCTGATGAACCCGTACCTGGGCTTTGCCGCGCTGCTGATGGCCGGCCTGGACGGCGTGGAAAACAAGATCCATCCGGGCGAAGCCGCCAGCAAGGACCTGTACCACCTGCCGCCGGAAGAAGACGCGCTGATCCCGACCGTCTGCCACAGCCTGGACCAGGCCCTGGAGCACCTGGACAAGGACCGTGCGTTCCTGACCAAGGGCGGCGTGTTCACCGACTCGTACATCGACGCGTACATCGACCTCAAGATGCAGGAAGTCACGCGCTTCCGCATGGCGACGCACCCCGTCGAGTTCGACATGTACTACTCGCTGTAAAAAGCGCCACGACGAGCCCGCCCCGGCGGGCAAGTAAGACAAAAGGACGGCCCCGGCCGTCCTTTTTCCTTGGTGCGGAACACCCTGTCGTGAGCGGGCCCGAATTGCATCAAAATGCGCGTTTGTCGCGCCCTCTCCGGATCCAAATGAAGACTGCTTCCCTGATTTTCCTGGCCGCCGCCTCGTTCGCCACCGCCACGGCGGCGCTCGCGCAAGAGCGCGTCTGGCGCTGCGGCAACGAGTACACCAACAACGCGACCGTGGCCCAGCAAAAGGGCTGCAAGATCATGGAAGGCGGCAACGTCACCGTCGTGCAGGGCACGAAGCCTTCGGGCGGCGGTGGTGGCAGCGCGTCGTCGTCGGGCGGTTCATCCGCCGCGCGCGCCCCGGCGGGCAGCCCGCGTGTCGAAGGCGTCGACCAGCGCGCCCGCGACGGCGAGGCGCGCTCGGTGCTCGAGGCCGAGCTGCGCAAGGCCGAGGCCCGCCAGACCGAGCTCAAGAAGGAATACAACAACGGCGAGCCCGAGAAGCAGGGCAGCGAAGGCCGCAACTACCAGAAGTACCTGGACCGCGTGGCCGAGATGAAGGCCGAGCTCGCGCGCAACGAGAGCGACATCGCGGGCATCCGCCGCGAAATCGGCCGCCTGCCCGGCAAGCCGCAAGCGCAGTAAGCGGCGCGCAGTCCATGGTGTTCGGCAAGAAGGCGACTGGCGCCAATCCGCGCTTTCGCGCCTTCGACCTCTTGTCCACGCTGATCGCGGTGGTCAACAGCGACGGCTCGGTGCTGTTCGCCAACGCAGGCCTCGAAGACGCGCTGGGTACCTCGCGGCGCACGCTCGAGGGCTCGCAGTTCGGCGCCTGTTTCCATGAGCCGCAGGTGCTGCGCACCGCGCTCGACGGCGCCAGCAGCAACGACTTCGCCACGCTGCGCTACGAGGCCTTCCTGCGCCGCGTGAACCATGAGCTGATGCCGGTGCAGGTCACGCTCGCGCACGGCGACAAGAAGGGCGAGCTCATCATCGAGATGTCGCCGCTGGAGCAGCAGGTGCGCCAGGACCGCGAGGAGCGCCTCATCGACCAGGCGCAGGCCAACAAGGAACTCATCCGCAACCTCGCGCACGAGATCAAGAACCCGCTGGGCGGCATCCGCGGCGCAGCGCAACTGCTGCAGATGGAGGTCGAGTCGCGCGACCTCATCGAATACACCCAGGTCATCATCCACGAGGCCGACCGGCTGCAGACGCTGGTCGACCGGCTGCTGGCGCCGCACCGCCGGCCGCACGTGGTGGGCGACGTGAACATCCACGAGGTCTGCGAGCGCGTGCGCTCGGTCATCCTGGCGGAGTTTCCGCGCGACCTGCACATCGAGCGCGACTTCGACGTCTCCATTCCCGAGTTCCGCGGCGACCGCGAGCAGCTCATCCAGGCCACGCTCAACATCGCGCACAACGCGGCGCAGGCCCTGGCCGAGCGCCGCGCGGCGGGCGATGCGCAGATCACTTTCAAGACCCGCGTGGCCCGCCAGGTGATCTTCAACAAGCAGTGGTATCGATTGGCACTGGAATTGCATGTCATCGACAATGGACCGGGTGTGCCGGACACGATCAAGGACCGCATCTTCTATCCGCTCGTTTCGGGCAGGGAAGGCGGGACCGGGCTGGGACTGACGCTTGCGCAGACTTTTGTGCAACAGCATCACGGCGTGATCGAGTGCGACAGCGTCCCGGGCCGAACCGATTTCAAGATATTGATTCCGCTGCCCTAGCGCAGCCCCGGCAACAGAGGAGATGCATGAAGCCGATCTGGATAGTTGATGACGACCAATCGATACGCTTCGTGCTCGAGAAGGCGCTGCTGCGCGAAGACCTGCCCACGCGCAGCTTCACGAACACACGCGAAGTGCTGGCCGCGCTCGAACAGGCCGAAGGCGACGAGCAGCAGGGCCCGCAGGTCCTGGTGAGCGACATCCGCATGCCGGGCGGCTCGGGGCTCGACCTGCTCGACAAGATCAAGGCCAAGCACCCCGGCCTGCCGGTCATCATCATGACCGCCTTCTCCGACCTGGACAGCGCGGTCTCGGCCTTCCAGGGCGGCGCCTTCGAATACCTGCCCAAGCCCTTCGACCTGCCGCGCGCCGTGGAGCTCATCCGCCGCGCCGTCGACGAAAGCCAGCGCGAAGAGGTATCTGAAGAGCGCATGGTGGCCGCGCCCGAGATGCTCGGCCAGGCGCCCGCGATGCAGGACGTGTTCCGTGCCATCGGCCGGCTGTCGCAGAGCAATGTCACGGTGCTCATCACCGGCGAATCGGGCTCGGGCAAGGAACTCGTGGCGCGCGCGCTGCACAAGCACTCGCCGCGCGCCAACGGCCCCTTCGTGGCGATCAACACCGCCGCCATTCCGAAGGACCTGCTCGAGAGCGAACTCTTCGGCCACGAGCGCGGCGCCTTCACCGGCGCGCAGACCATGCGTCGCGGCCGCTTCGAGCAGGCCGAGGGCGGCACGCTGTTCCTCGACGAAATCGGCGACATGCCCTTCGACCTGCAGACGCGCCTCTTGCGCGTGCTTAGCGACGGTCACTTCTACCGCGTGGGCGGCCACAACTCGGTGAAGGCCAATGTGCGCGTCATCGCCGCCACGCACCAGGACCTCGAGCAGCGCGTGAAGCTCGGCGGCTTCCGCGAAGACCTGTTCCACCGCCTCAACGTAATCCGCCTGCGCCTGCCGGCGCTGCGTGAACGCGGCGAAGACGTGCCCGCGCTCACGCGCCACTTCCTGCAGCAGAGCGCGCGCCAGCTGGGCGTCGAGCCCAAGCGCATCTCCGACGCGGCGCTGGCCAGGCTCGCGGCCTTCAACTTCCCGGGCAACGTGCGCCAGCTCGAGAACATCTGCCACTGGCTCACGGTGATGGCGCCGGCGCAGCTGATCGAGTCGAAAGACCTGCCGCCCGAAGTGATGGCAGGCAGCGGCGCGGAGGTGCATGTGGCGGTGGCCGAGGTGGCGGCGCCCGTGCAGGCTGCAGCGCCCTTGGCCGTCGAGCGCGACGCGTCCGCGCCGGTGGTCGCGGCCCCCGAGGCGGTGCCAGGCGCATCGACGGGCCCCAGCGCCTGGGAAAGCGGCCTGGAAGCTGAAGCTCAAGCCCTGCTCGCCGCAGGCCGCACCGATGTGTGGGACGTGCTCACGCGCCGCTTCGAATCGCGGCTGATCCTCACCGCGCTGGCCAACACGCGCGGTCGGCGCATCGAGGCGGCCCAGAAGCTGGGCATCGGGCGCAACACCATCACCCGGAAAATCCAGGAACTCGGTATCGAATGAAAAGGCCCCTCCCAGGGCCTTTTTTTATTACCGGCTGCGCTGGCCGAGCGTCAGTGAGTCTAGCTGGAAATTGCCGCTCTTGTCCCAGAGCCAGGTGTCGACATAGGTGTGACCGCCCAGCTTGCCGGGGCTCGGCAAGGGCGAGGTCGCCTTGACCAGCTCCGCGATCATCGGCGGCACTTCGGGCGCATGGCTGGGCACGCGGCTGAAGGTGACGTTGGTGACCTTGCCGTTCGCATCGATCTCCGTCTCGACCACCACCACCGCGTACACCAGCGGCGGAATCTTGCCCTTGTAGATGCGGCTGGCGTACGCCTTGTAGATGTGGCGCGCGCCGGTCTTGCGGTAGGTGCGGATCGCGGGCGTCTGCGCGGTGATGAGCCGCACGGTCGGCACGTCGCGGCTGCCTTCGGTGGCGGTTGCGCCGCCGGGCGATGTGCTGCCTGTGCCGCTTTCCGATCCGCCGCCCGGCTTGAGCACCGAGCAGGCGGTCAGCGCGAGCGCCGCGGCGGCGATCGCGGCGGAACGGGCCAGGCGTGCGGCGATCGGCGTCGTCATGGCCGTCAGGCGCCCGCGCCGAGTTCGAGCACCACCGGGGCGTGGTCGCTCGGCTTTTCCCACTTGCGCGGCACGCGGTCGATGACGCAGCCCTTCACCAGCGGCCGCAGCGGCTCGCTCACGAGGATGTGGTCGATGCGCAGGCCGCGGTTCTTCTGGTAGCCCAGCATGCGGTAGTCCCACCAGGAGAAGCTTTTTTCGGGCTGCTCGAACATGCGGAAGCTGTCCGTCAGGCCCAGGCCGAGCAGCGCCTTGAAGTGGTCGCGCTCTTCGGTCGTGTGGTGGATCGTTTCCTTCAGGCCCACGGGGTCGAAGCTGTCGCGGTCCTCGGGCGTGACGTTGAAGTCGCCCAGCAGCACGAGGTTCGGGTGCGCCGCGAGTTCACGCGCGATGTAGTCGTGCAGCGCGTCGAGCCACTTCATCTTGTAGGCGAACTTCTCGCTGCCCGGTTCCTGGCCGTTCACGAAGTAGCCGTTGACCACGCGCAGCGGGCCCGAGGGCGTCTCGATGGTGGCGGCGATCACGCGCGACTGCTCGTCGGCGAAGTTCTCGATGTTCTTCACCACGTCGCGCACCGGCGCCAGGCTGAGGATGGCCACGCCGTTGTAGGTCTTCTGCCCGAACACTGCTGCTTCGTAGCCGGCCGACTTCAGCACCTCGAGCGGAAACTTGTCGTCGGTCATCTTGAGCTCCTGCAGGCACAGCACATCGACCGGGTTGGCGATGAGCCAGTCGAGCACATGCTGCAGGCGCGCGGTGAGGGAGTTGACGTTCCAGGTGGCTATTTTCATGAGGGCTCTGCGTAGTCGGTTATCGGGGGGCGGTCGTGCGTTCGCAGCCGGTCGGTGAGGTCTCTGTGCAGGCGAAGGAAGTGGCCGCGCCCAGACCCGGAAGGAAGGCGTGTCGGCAGCGAGACCGCGACAGTGATTTCCATCGCGGTATTTTGCCTCGCTGGATCGGGATGCCGTGTAAGCGAAGGCGAGGGGCGCGGAACCGCCGACCAGCCCGCCGGCGCTAGGGCTGAAGGTACCAGCCCAGCTCGCCCTGCAGGAACTGGGCGGCCTCGGGCGGCAGATCCTCCGAATCGAAGAAGCTCGCCACGGGCCGCTCGACCACGATGTGCCCCGCGTGCAGGTAGGCCACGCGCGTGGCCAGGCGCTTGGCCTGCCCGAGGTTGTGCGTGCTCATCACGATCGTCACGCCACTATGGGCGACTTCTTCGATGAGGGCCTCGATCTCGTTCTTGGCGCCAGGGTCCAGGCTGGCCGTGGGCTCGTCCAGGAACAGGATGTCGGGCTGCAGCGCCCAGGCGCGCGCCAGGCCCAGGCGCTGCTGCTGGCCGCCCGACAGCGAACGCGCCGAGCGCTCGGCATGTTCGAGCAGGCCCACCCGTGCCAGCGCCAGGCCGCAGCGCTCGCTGCGCTCGGCGGCCGGCACGCCCGCCAGCCACAGGCCCACCCACACATTGCGCCACACCGAGAGGCTCAGCAGGAACGGGCGCTGGAACAGCATGGCCGCGCGCGGCAGGCGGCCTTCGGGCCGCAGCGGCAGGCGCTCGCAGCGCCCTTCGCAAGGCAGCAGGCCGTGCAGCAGCCGCAGCAGCGTGGTCTTGCCCGAGCCGTTGGCGCCCACGAGCACGAGCCGGTCGCCCCGGTGCAGGGTCAGCGAGGCGTCGTCCAGCGCGACCAGCGCGCCGAAGCGCACCGTGGCGCGCTCGAGCCGGATCAGCGGCACCGTGCCGGCCGCGGCCGGCGTGTGCGGGGCGGGCGCGCGGCGCATCGCGCGCGGCTTCGCCGGCGGGGCGGTGCTCAGCGGACGCGTGGCCAGCCATTGCAGCAACCCGATGGCGCCGTTGACCGCGCCGACCACCGCCAGCAGCACGATGCCCAGCGCCAGGGCCAGCGCGAGGTCGCCCTTGCTGGTCTCCAGCGCGATGGTGGTGGTCATCACGCGCGTGACGCCGGCGATGTTGCCGCCGACGATCATCACCGCCCCCACCTCGGCGATGGCCCGCGCAAAAGCCGTGAGCAGCACGGTGGCCACGCCCATCCGGTCGTGCACCAGCATCAGCAGGGCGGTGGCGAGCGGCCCGGCGCCCAGCGAGCGCAGCTGGTCGCCGCCGTCGGCCAGCGCCGCCATCACGAGCCGGCGCGACAGCGCGGCGATCAGCGGCGTGACGAGCACGCTCTGCGCCACCACCATCGCCGACGGCGTGAAAAGAATGCCCAGTTCGCCCAGCGGCCCCGAGCGCGAGAGCAGCAGGTACACCAGCAAGCCCACGACCACGGCGGGCAGGGCGAGCAGCGTGTTCACCAGCCACACGGCCAGCGCATGCCCCGGAAACCGCGCCACCGCGAGCCAGGCGCCCAGCAGCAGGCCGAACAGCGCGCCGATCAGGCAGGCCGTGGCGCTCACCTGCAGCGAGAGCGCCGTGATGCGCACGAGTTCGGGGTCGGCGCCGGTGATGAGGTGCCAGGCCAGCGCCCAGCCTTCGGTCACGGTGTTCATCGGGAGACGGCCTTCATCGCCGACGCGAGGCCGTGCGCATCGCGTGGCCCGGCCCCGTCATCGACCGGCGCGCCGTTCACTGGCCTGCGTTCGGGAAGAAGAGCTGCTCGCCGCCGATCTTGTACGCGGCAATGGCGGCCTGCCCGTCGCGCGACACGACCCAGTCGGAGAAGCCTTGCGCCAGGTCTTTCTTCACGTGCGGGTGCCTGGCCGGGTTCACGACGATCACGCCGTACTGGTTGAACAGCTGCTTGTCGCCCTCGACCACGATGCCCAGGTCGGCGCGGTTCTTGAAGTTGAGCCAGGTGCCGCGGTCGGACAGCACATAGGCATTGGTCGATGCCGCGATGTTGAGCGCCTGGCCCATGCCGCAGCCGCATTCCTTGTAGCCGGCCGGCTTGGCGGCGGCCAGGTCGATGCCGGCCAGCTTCCACTGGCGCAGCTCGGCCGCATGCGTGCCGCTCTTGTCGCCGCGCGAGACGAAGGCGCCGCCCGTGGTGCCCAGCCGCTTGAGGGCTGCCGCGATGTCGTTGCCGCGCACGCCGGCCGGGTCGGACTTGGGCCCGATCAGCACGAAGTCGTTGTACATGACCGGGCGGCGCGGCAGGCCGAAGCCTTCGGCAACGAACTTCTCTTCGGCGGGCTGGTCGTGCACGAACAGCGCGTCGGCGTCGCCGCGGCGCGCCATGTCCAGCGCCTGGCCGGTGCCCACCGCCACCACGCGCACCTCGGTGCCCGATGCCTTGGTGAACTGCGGCAGCAGGTGCTTGAACAGGCCCGACTGTTCCGTCGAGGTGGTCGATGCCAGCACGATGAACTTGTCCTGTGCGTGCGCCATCGGCGCGAGCAGCGTGCCGGCAAGTGCACCGGCTAGGGCGAGAAGGGTGAAGCGTCTGCGCGAAGCCATCGTCATCGTGTCAGTCCTCGAGAGTGAAAGAAAGAAGCGGTTCGGCCATCAGGCTGCGGCGTCGACGCGAAAGCCGAGCCGGCCCAGTGCTTCGCGCGCCGCGGCCGATTGCAGCAGCGCAATGAAGGCCTGCACCGGTGCGCGCGCAAGCCGTGCCTGGGGCACCACGAAGTCGTAGCGTTCCTCCTGCACGGGAATGAAGCCCAGCCCGTACTGCCGCGCGACCGTGTCGATGGCCAGGCCCCAGTCGGCGCGCTGCTGCGCCACGGCCACGGCCACCGCGTTGTGCGACTTGGTCTGCACGCCGTAGCCGGGCGGCCGCGCGCCGCCGAGCAGGCGGTCGATGAGGATGCGCGTGCCGCTGCCGGCATTGCGATTGACCATGGTGCAGCCGGGCTGCGCGGTCGCGGCGGCGATGGCCGCGGCGGCGTCCAGGCCCTCGAAGCGCGTGTCGCCGGGGCGATGGACGACGCCCTGCATGCGGCCGTAGCCCGTCACCAGTTCGAGGCCCGGCGTGAGCAACGGCCGGTTGTAGACGCCCGTCGCCGGGTCCATCAGGTGGATGCCGGCCACGTCGCATTCGCCGCGCCTGGCGGCCATCAGCCCGCCGGTGCTGCCCACGTTCATGGCCTTGATGCGGATGCCCTGGCGCATCAGCTCGCCGGCCAGCCAGTCCAGGCCCACGCAATGGCTGCCGATGAAGATCAGGTCGGCGGCGTCCAGCCCCTGGCCCAGCAGCTGCACCTGCACGGGAGCGCCGGCGTCGACGATCTCGGTGTGCTGGCCGATGGTGATGAAGCCGTCGGCGCTGCTGAAGGTGGTGACCGAGCCCGAGCCCTTGCCCATCGGGTAGGCGGCCACGCCGTCGTCGGTGGGCACCAGGCCCACCAGCAGGTACTCGGTGCGACCGCGCTCGGAGTTCACGCGCATCGGCAGCGTGGCCGCCACGTGCGCGTGCCGTTGCGGTGGCCGGCCCGCGAAGGCGCGGATCACGGGCGCCAGGAATTCATGGAAGGTGAAGACCGCCGAGGTCGGAAAGCCCGGCAGGATCACGACCGGCTTGCCGCCCGTGACCGCCAGGCACACCGGCTTGCCGGGCTTGAGCGCCACGCCGTGCGCCACCACGCCCGGGTCGCCGAGGGCGGCCACCACGCGGTACGACAGGTCGCCTTCGCCCTTGGACGTGCCGCCCGAGAAGACCACGGCGTCGCATGCCAGCCCGCGTGCGAGCGCGGCCGACAGCAGCGCCTCGTCGTCGGGGATCACGCCCAGGCGCACCGGCTCGCCGCCCAGTTCCTCGACCGCGGCGCCGATGATGGCGGCGTTGGAGTCGTACACCGCGCCCGTGGGCAGCGGCGCACCGGGCGCGACGATCTCGTTGCCGGTGGAGAAGATGGCCACGCGCGGCTTGCGCCACACGTTGACCTCGGCCAGGCCCAGCGCCGCGAGCACGCCGATCTCGCGCGAGCTCAGCACCTGGCCGGCGCGCAGCACGGTTTCGCCGCGCGCGATGTCGGTGCCGGCGTAGCTCACGTTCTCGCCGGCCGTGGCCGCGCGGCGCACCTGCACGTTGTCGCCGTCGAGGTCGGTGTGTTCCACCATCACCACCGCGTCGGCGCCGCGCGGCAGCATGCCGCCGGTGGCGATCGCCGTGGCGTTGCCGGGCGTCACTTCGCGCTGCGGCACGATGCCGGGCGCCAGCGTCTCGCCCGCGAGGGCCAGCGCACGGACCTGTTCTTCCATCGCGCCCCAGGTGTCGGCGGCCTGCACGGCAAAGCCGTCGACGTTGGAGCGGTCGAAGCCGGGCACGTCGATGGCGGCGACCGCGTCGTCGGCAAGCACCCGGCCCAGCGCCGCGTGCAGGGGTACGGTCTCGCGGCCCAGCGGCGCGAGGCTCAGGTGTTCGCGGAAGCGGCGCTCGGCCTCGTCCCGCGTGACGACATCGAGAAATTGCGATTGGGCTTTCACAGGCACTCGTACAGATGAACAGTGACGTCGGTCCCGGGCCCGAAGCCTTCGCTTTCGGCGGGGGCGATCACGAAGCCGTCGGCGCGCGTGGTCGAGCTCAGCACCGAGGCGCCCGAGAGCGCGAGCGGCTCCACGCCGTCGGCGCCGATCTTCACGCGCACGTAGTCGACGCGCCCCACCTGCGAGACGATCTTGCGCGCTACGGTGGCGCGCGTGCGCGGGTAGGGCCAGTCGGCGGGCCGGCCGCCGAGCAGGCGGATCGCGCGCCCGGCAAAGAAGTCGTAGGCGCACAGGCAGGAGACGGGGTTGCCCGGCAGCAGGAACACCAGCGTTTCGCCGATGCGCCCCATGCCGGCCGGGCTGGAGGGCCGCATCGCGATGCCGTGGATCGCCAGCTCGCCGAGCTCGGCCAGCAGGCGCGGCGCGTGGTCCTCGGCGCCCACGCTGGAGCCGCCGGAAATGAGCACCACGTCGGCGCCGGGCGCGTCCAGTGCCTGCGCGATGATTTGCGGGTCGTCGCCCAGGCGCTGGTGCGACTCGAGCAGGCCGCCGTCGCGCGCCACGAGGCCGCGCAAGGTCACGGAGTTGGCGTCGTAGATCTCGCTCGGGCCCTTGGGCGTGCCGGGCGCGCGCACTTCGTTGCCGGTGACGAGCAGCCGCACGCGCGGCCGGCGCACCACCTGCAACTGCGCCAGGCCGAGCGACGCCGCCAGCCCCGCGTCCTGCGGACGCAGGCGGCGGCCCGCGGGCAGCGCCGTGCTGCCGCGCGCGATGTCCTCGCCGACATGGCCCACGTGCTGGCCCGGCGCGACGGCGCGCGTGATGGCCAGGCGCCCGTCCTGCTCGCTCGCGTACTCGGCGGGCACCACGGCATCGAGCCCGCACGGCACCGGGGCGCCGGTCATGATGCGGATGGCGGCGCCCGCGGGCACCTCGCCTTCGAAGGGGCGCCCGGGCCAGGCGTGGCCCGCGATCGGAAATTCGAGCGGGTTGTATTCGCCGGCCCCCGTGGTCTCGCCGCCGCGCAGCGCATAGCCGTCCATGGCCGCGCGGTCGAACTCGGGCACCGCGATGGGCGCGATCACCTCCTGCAGCAGCACCCGCCCCGTGGCCTCGTCGACGGCCACGGATTCACCGGGCAGCAAGGGCGTGTGGGCATCGATCCAGGCGAGGGCGGTGGGCACCTCGGCGCGTTGCGTGAAGCCGCGCATACGCACATCGGTCGAGGCGGTTCGTTCGGGTGTGGGCATCGGGGCCAGTATAGAAGTTGGAGGTCGCCGGCGTGGTCGGGCATGGCACCCGACAGCCATGCGCAAAGGCGGCCGTGCCGGACCTTGCCGGTGGGCCATTTGCGGTCGTTTTTTCTTCAGCCGCGTCCGCGCACGCGCGGTGCGTCGCCGGCTTACTTCTTGGGTGCGGGATTCGTCTGTGCCGAGGTCTGGTTCGAACTCGGCGGCGACGCGGCCGTGGGGGCCGGGGAGTGGGCGCCCGATGCCTCGATGGGCTTGGTTTCAACCTTGGGGGCGGCGGCGTAAGGCCCCGGGTCCACGCAGGGCGGCGTGGCCACCGCGGCCGGTGCCGGCTTGCCGGCGGCCTGCGCGCTCGCACGGTACTTGGCGGCGACCTGGTCCTGTGACTTGCACAGCAGGTAGCTGTCGGTCTTGGCGCTCCACGCGGTGCGGGCCGCGGTCTCGGCGGCCTTGGCCTGCGCTTCCGGCGTGGGCGGGGGGAGCTTGGCGACAGCGGAGGTCGCAGCGAGTGCGCACAGAAGAAGGGTCAGCGTGTGCTTCATGCGGAGGTTCCTTGCTGCGCCGTCGCCGGCCGTGCGGGCTCGGGTGCGCCGGCCGGTTGCGAGCGCTGCGCGGGGATCTTGCCGGCCTGGATGTCGTCGTACCAGAGCTTGTGGTGCTCGCGCGCCCAGGCCTCGTCGACATAGCCTTCGCGCATCGCCTTGTAGGCGCCGTCCATGCCCAGCGTGCCGATGTAGATGTGGCCCATGATCATCGCCATCATGAGCAGCGTGGCCACCGCATGCACCATGTGCGCGACCTGCATCTCGCCGCGCGTGTAGACGAAGCCGGGCAGCAGCTTGTCCAGGAACAGGCCCGAGGCGATGACGATGCTGCCCAGGAACAGCACGCCGCCCCAGAACACCGCCTTCTCGCCGGCGTTGAAGCGGTGCGACGCGGGCTCCTTGCCGCCGAACAGGCCGCCGCCGTGCCGCAGCCAGGTGAAGTCGTCCTTGCTCGGCCAGTTGCTGCGGATGAAGGTGAAGATCATGAACAGCGTGGTCACCACGAACAGCGGCCCCACGAAGTTGTGCACCGTCTTGAGCACGTAGGCGAGCCAGCCGAACAGCGTGCTGCCCAGCACCGGCAGCAGGAAGAACTTGCCGAAGGCCATCACGATGCCCGAGATCGCGAGCGTGACGAAGGCCAGCGCGTTCGACCAGTGCGTGGCGCGCTCGAAGGGCGTGAAGCGCTCGATTTTGCGGCCGGTTTCGGTGCCGTGCAGGCGGATCGGCCCGCGCGTGAAATAGAAGATGGCCAGCGCCAGCAGCGTCACGAAGAGCAGCGCCGCGCCGTACGGAATGATCCAGTCGTTGCGCACCTGCCGCCAGGCCTCGCCCGCGTTGGTGAAGCGCGAACCCGGGTACTGCACGAAGCGCTGGATCAGGTTGCCGGCCTCGGGCGCCTGGCTCACCGGCAGGCTGCTGTAGCCGGTGACGCCACCGCTCACCTGGCGCCACATCGGCGCGTTGTTGCCGGGCTGCACCTTGTTGCGCTCGCCGTTGGTCTGGTTGAGGTAGTTGGGATCGGCGCTGGCCTCGGGCTTGACGTCGAAGATGTTCTGGCTGCGGATGCCGCCCTCGGCCTTCGGTGCTGCAGCCGTGGCTGCGGCAGGCGAAGCAGGGGCGGGCGCCGCGGTCACGGCGCCGCTCGCGGCCGGGGTGGCCTCCTGGGCCGGCGCCACCGCCGCCCAGCCCAGGAGCGTGGTCGCCAGCAGCGCGTGGAACGCGTGCCTGGTGCGAATGGTGACGCTCATGCGGCCTCCGGTTCAGTTTTCTCGGGTGTACTCGTTCTGGCCGTTGGAGCGCGTCTTGATCTGCTGCTCCCACGCCGTCTTGTCGCCCACCTTCCAGCCGGGCGCGGTGAAGGCGGTGCCGGTGTTGGCCTGCGTGCCCGTGCCGCTCCAGGGCACCGCGTCGTGCTTGACGCCCTCGGCGTTCGTCTGCGGCTTCTCGCTGCAGGCCGCCAGCAGCATCGCGCCCGAAGCGAGCGCGACGAGCATCACGACCGCGCGCTTCACTTGGTGCCTCCGGTGGGCGGCGTGCCGGCCTGCTGCGAGCCGTAGGCCGTGCCCCAGCCCCAGACCTCGGCGCCCGTGCCGCGGTGCACGACGCGGGTGCGGAAGATGTCGGCCACCACGTCGCCGTCGCCGGCCAGCAGCGCCTTGGTCGAGCACATCTCGGCGCAGGCCGGCAGCTTGCCTTCGGCCAGGCGGTTGCGGCCGTACTTCTCGAACTCGGCTTCGGAGCCGTTGGCTTCGGGGCCGCCGGCGCAGAAGGTGCATTTGTCCATCTTGCCGCGCGCACCGAAGGTGCCCTGCGAGGGGAACTGCGGCGCGCCGAAGGGGCAGGCGTACGAGCAGTAGCCGCAGCCGATGCACACGTCCTTGTCGTGCAGCACCACGCCTTCGTCGGTGCGGTAGAAGCATTGCACGGGGCACACCGCCATGCAGGGCGCGTCGGAGCAGTGCATGCAGGCCACCGAGATCGATTTCTCGCCCGGCAGGCCGTCATTGAGCGTGACCACGCGGCGGCGATTCACGCCCCAGGGCACCTCGTTCTCGTTCTTGCAGGCCGTGACGCAGCCGTTGCACTCGATGCAGCGCTCGGAATCGCAGACGAACTTCATTCTTGCCATGGTGATTCCTTATGCTTTCTCGATGTTGCAGACCGTGGTCTTGGTCTCTTGCATCATGGTGACGCTGTCGTAGCCGTAGGTGGTGGCGGTGTTGATGGCCTCGCCGCGCACGATGGGCGCCGCGCCCTTCGGGTAGTAGGCCAGCAGGTCTTCGCCCTGCCAGCGGCCCGAGAAGTGGAAGGGCATGAACACCGTGTCGGGCCCCACGCGCTCGGTTACGAGGGCCTGCACGTTGAGCTTGGCGCCCGTGGGCGTGTGCACCCAGGCGCGCTCGCCGTTGCGGATGTTCTTCTCGGCCGCCACCTTCGGGTTGATCTCGATGAACATCTCCTGCTGCAGCTCGGCCAGCCAGGGGTTGGAGCGGGTTTCCTCGCCGCCGCCCTCGTACTCCACGAGCCGACCCGAGGTCATGATGTAGGGGAACTTCTCGGCGATCTTGTCGGCGATGTTCTTCTGCTGCACCGTCTTGTAGAGCGTGGGCATGCGCCAGAAGGCCATCTTGTCGTCGTGCGTCGGGTACTTGGCGACGAGGTCGGGGCGCGTGCCGTAGATCGGCTCGCGGTGCTGCGGGATCGCATCGGGAAAGTTCCACACCACCGCGCGCGCCTTGGCGTTGCCGAAGGGGTGGCAGCCGTGGTTCTTCATGAACACGCGGATCATGCCGCCCGAGCTGTCGGTCTTCCAGTTCTTGCCTTCGGCCTTGGGCTTCTCGGCCTCGGTGAGTTCGTCCCACCAGCCGAGCTTCTTGAGCAGCAGGTGATCGAGCTCGGGGTAGCCGGTGGTGATGTCGGCGCCCAGCGAGTGGGAGCCGTCCTCGGCCAGCAGGTTCTTGCCGTTGCGCTCCACGCCGAAGTTCGCGCGGAAGTTGCCGCCGCCGTCCATCACGTGCTTGGACGGGTCGTACAGGTTCGGCGAGCCGGGGTGCTTGAGCTCGGGCGTGCCGTAGCAGGGCCAGGGCAGGCCGAAGTAGTCGCCCGAGATGTCGTAGCCGTTGACCTTGTCCTTGACCGCCCCCTTGGCCCGCAGCGTGCGCACGTCGAAGGCGGCCATGTTGCGCATGTGCGCCTGCAGCCGCTCGGGGCTCTGGCCCGAGTAGCCGACGGCCCAGCAGCACTTGTTGATCTCGCGCAGGATGTCGTCGGGCACGGGCTCGTCCATGCCCTTGACCTTCTGCATCTTGTAGTTCTTGCTGAGCTCCTTGCCAAAGCCCAGGCGGTCGGCGAACTGCTGCATGATCATGTGGTCGGTGCGGCTTTCCCACAGCGGCTCGATGACCTTCTCGCGCCACTGGATCGAGCGGTTCGACGCCGTCACCGAGCCGCTGGTCTCGAACTGCGTGCACGCGGGCAGCAGGTACACCGCGCGGTTCGCGTTGGCGTCCTCGGGCCGGCCCGGCATCGCGGCCATGGCGGCGGTGGCCGAGGGGTACGGGTCGACCACGACCAGCAGGTCGAGCTTGTCCATGGCCCGCTTCATCTCGAGGCCGCGCGTCTGCGAGTTGGGCGCATGGCCCCAGTAGAAGACGCCGCGCAGGTTCGAGTCCTGGTCGATGAGCTCGTTCTTCTCGAGCACGCCGTCGATCCAGCGCGACACCGTGATGCCCGGCTTGCTCATCATCGCGGGCGAGGCGAAGCGGCCCTTGATCCATTCGAAGTCCACGCCCCAGGTGGCGGCGAAGTGCTTCCACGAGCCTTCGACCAGGCCGTAGTAGCCCGGCAGCGAATCGGGGTTTGGGCCGACGTCGGTTGCGCCCTGCACGTTGTCGTGGCCGCGGAAGATGTTGGTGCCGCCGCCCGAGGTGCCCACGTTGCCCAGCGCCAGCTGCAGGATGCACGAGGCCCGCACGATGGCGTTGCCGATGCTGTGCTGCGTCTGGCCCATGCACCACACCACGGTGCCGGGGCGGTGCTCGTGCAGCATGGTCGCGACCTTCAGCACCTGCGCCTCGCTCACGCCGCAGGCCTCCTCGACCTTGTCCGGCGTCCACTTGCTCATGACTTCCGCGCGCACTTCTTCCATGCCGTAGACGCGGTCGTTGAGGTAGCGCTTGTCTTCCCAGCCGTTCTTGAAGATGTGGTGCAGGATGCCGAACAGGAACGCGATGTCCGAGCCCGAGCGGATGCGCACGTACTCGTGGGCCTTGGCCGCCGTGCGCGTGAAGCGCGGGTCGACCACGATCATCTTGCAGCCGTTTTCCTTGGCATGCAGCATGTGCAGCATGCTCACGGGGTGCGCCTCGGCCGCGTTCGAGCCGATGTACATCGCGATCTTCGCGTTGCGCATGTCGTTGTACGAATTGGTCATGGCGCCGTAGCCCCATGTGTTCGCCACGCCCGCGACCGTGGTCGAGTGGCAGATGCGCGCCTGGTGGTCGCAGTTGTTGCTGCCGAAGAAGCTCACGAACTTGCGCAGCAGGTAGGCCTGCTCGTTGCTGTGCTTGCTCGAGCCGATCCAGTAGATCGCGTCGGGGCCGCTGGCCTTGGTGAGTTCCTTCAGCTTGGCGGTGATCTCGTCAAGCGCGGTGTCCCAGCTGATGCGCTCGTACTTGCCGTTCACGAGCTTCATCGGGTAGCGCAGGCGGTACTCGCCGTGGCCGTGCTCGCGCAGCGCCGCGCCCTTGGCGCAGTGGGCGCCCAGGTTGATGGGCGAGTCGAACACCGGTTCCTGGCGCACCCACACGCCGTTCTCGACCACCGCGTCGGACGCGCAGCCGACCGAGCAGTGCGAGCACACGGTGCGCTTCACCTCGATCTTGCCGGCGCCGATGGCCGTGGGCCGGCCGTCGGCGGCCTTGGCCTTCTGGATCAGCGTGAGCTGGCTGGCCGCCAGGCCCACGCCGACGCCCAGGCCGGAGCGCCGCAGGAAGGCGCGCCGGTCCATGGTCGGCAGGGCGTTCGCGAGGCCGCGCCGCAGACTGTGAACGAAGGGCGACGCGTCGGAGGTCCGCGGGCTCGCGGTGCCTGGGGATTTTCTGGTCAGAAGCACGGGGTCTCCTCAGGCTGACGTGGTGGCGTAGTAACGCTTGACGTGTTCGCTCAGGGAATAGCCGCCGCCGTTTTCGGGCGGGGGCGGCAGGGAAGGCGTGGCGGCGGCGACGGGCGTTTCGGTCGCCACCTTCGGCAGCGCGGTGACGGCCACCGCAGCGGCGCCGGCGGTGGCGGCACCGATGAAGAATCCGCGGCGGGAGGCCGGCTTGATGCCGGTGTTTTGGCTGTCCTGCATATTGACTCCAGGAGTGGCTGGGCGCGACGAGAGAGGGGAAACCCGGTCGGCCTTGTGGATACTAGACCAGCAACAAGGTGTGAGCAACCTGAATACCCCTCGCATTCGTTCGCCTCAGAAGGTGTGAATGAATCCGGCGTGGCCGAGGGGGCGCGCCTGGGCGGGATGAGCGGACATGGCGGGTTCGTTCACACCTTCTCAGTCCAGCATGTCGAAGGCCTGTGCCTCGACGTCGACGAACGCGCGCGTGAAGGCGGCGAGCGCCGCGTAGAACCGCGCCTTCGGATGCTGCAACACAGCATCGCACAAGGCGGGCAGCCACGGCTGGACGTGTCTGGAGAACATCGCCTGTTGCTGCGTGAGGTTGGCCACCGCCACGTCCTCGCCGGCGATCAGGTAGCGCATGACCTCGAACAGGCAGGCGATGTGGTCCTCGGTTTCGTAGGTGGTCTCGGTGCGCGCCAGACCCAGCTTGTCGAGGTCGTGGCGCAGCTGCACGAGCGGCTTGTCGTTGAGAAAGCCGCTCAGGTAGTGCGAGCCGAACAGGAACACCTCGGGCTTGCCGATGCCGCCGAAGAGCGCGTCGTATTCCTCGTGTGCGGCGGCCGCGTCGGTGTCGCGCGCGATGCCGACCAACTGGCGCCACGGTTCTTCCAGGAAGGCGCCCGCGGCCGGCGCCTCGGTGGGCGCGACCTGGAAGGCGGCCAGCAGTTCGGCATCGGGCGCGGCGTACCACAGGCGCGCGAGCAGGCCGTAGAGCTCGGCCCGGGCCACCTCCTCGTCGAGCGCGGAAGTGGCGGGAAAGGTCTGGCTCATAGCGGGGCGATCTTCACTTCGTTGGTGGCGCTGTACAGGTCGATGACGCGGCAGTCGCTGCACATCTTGAGGCGCTCCAGCGCTTCGCCCTGGAACATGGCGTGCCCGGCCAGCTTGCCGAGCATGGCCTCGATGGCCTTTTGCGTGCCGAAGGGCTTGCTGCAGCGGATGCAGGCCCAGGGCTTGGCCTCGTTCAGCAGCACCTGCTGCTTGCGTTCGGGCGCGGCCAGCAGGCGCGGCACGAGCGAGACGGCATCCTCGGGGCAGGTGGTTTCGCACAGGCCGCACTGCACGCAGTTCTTCTCGATGAAGCGCAGCTGCGGCGCGCTCTGGCTGTCCAGCAGCGCGCCCGACGGGCAGGCGCTGACGCAGGCCAGGCACAGCGTGCACTTGTCCTTGTCGACCGCGACGGCGCCCAGCGGCGATCCGGCCGGCAGCGCGAAGGCCAGCGGTGTCTCGGCGGGTGTCTGCAGAGCAGGGGCCGCGCCCATCAGGTGGTCCAGCACCATCTCGAGCCGGTCGCGCTTGTCGGCGCCGACGGCGAAGCGCGCCGCCGTGGCCGGCACGCGCTGCGTGGTCGTGCGCAGGCCGGCCAGCGCGGCGTCCAGCACGGCGGGCGAATCGGCCTCGATCACATGGAAGTGCGTGCCGGTGTAGCCCAGGCCGAGCAGCAGCGCCTGCGCGACGTCCCGCTGTTGCTTGAGCGCCGCGAGGTACTGCGGCGCCTCTTCGCCGGTGCACAGCACCGCCACCTGCGAGGCGCCGAAGGCGACCGCGCTCAGCCACAGGTCGATGCCGGTGCTCGCCGCATGAAAGAGGTCGACCGGCATCACGCGCGCCGGCACGCCCTGGGCCTTGCCCAACTGCGCCTGCCGGCCGAGTTGCTCGAGCAGCGCCTGGCCGCCTTCCTGGCTGTGCAGCAGCAGCGCGGCATCGCGCCCGCCCGCCGCGGCATAGGTGCTGAGCAGCTTGCGCAGCTTCAGGCCCTGGTCGGGCGCGCGCGGGTAGGTGTAGCCCAGCGCGCCCGTCGGGCACACCGTGGTGCAGGCGCCGCAGCCGACGCACAGGTTCGGGTTGACCACGATGCGCTGGCGTTGCGGGTCGCTGCTCACGGCATGGGCCGAGCACACCTCGACGCAGGCATTGCAGCCGACCACCTCGTTGCGGCTGTGCGCGCACAGCTTCTGCTTGTAGTCGAAGAACTTGGGCTTCTCGAATTCGCCCACCAGCTCGCGCAGGCGCAGCAGCGTCTGCAGGCCCTCGGCCTGCGCGACGCCGCCGGGCAGGTGGAAGTAGCCCTGCGGCGGCGCGTGCCAGTCGATCTGCGGCGCGGTGCCGAGGTCGAGCACGAGGTCGAAGGCCGCGTCGAGCGCCTGCGGCTCGCGGCTGAAGTTGATCGCGCCGGCCACGCTGCAGGCGCGCTCGCAGTCGCGGTGCGAGGTGCAGCGCGCGTTGTCGATCTGGTAGTCCAGCCCGATGGCCTGCTCGGGGCAGGCGACCACGCAGGCATTGCAGCGGGTGCACAGGTCGAGGTCGATCGCGTTGTCGCGCGTCCAGCGCAGCGTGAAGGCGCCGAGCCAGCCGGTGAGCGCATCGATGCGCCCGGCGATCACCGGCCAGCGGCGCGCCTGGGTGCCGCCGTCTGCACCGGGGCCCTGCGCGAGCAGGGTGACGTCGAGCGTGTCGCCGACCAGCGCCGCGGCGCGTTCGGCGGCGTCGAGCGGGCCGATGATCAGCAGCCGGCCCTGGCTGGTGTAGCTCACGGTCGAGACGGGGTCGGGCTCGGGCAGGCTGGCGGCGGCCAGCAGCGCGGCGATCTTCGGCATCGCGCTCTTGGCGTCGCGGCTCCAGCCACCCGTCTCGCGGATGTTGATGAAGCGGATCGGCGAGGTGGCGTTGGGCGTCTGCGTGGCGAGTTCGCCGAACAGCCGTTTTTCCTGGGTGCAGGCGACCACGACGTCGTCGCCGGACTGGATGGCGCGCTGGAAGGAGGTCGCCTCGCGGCGGCACAGCGACGAATGCAGCGGGAGGGTTTCAGCCAGTGCCGCGCCGAGCGTCTTCGGCTCGAGCGGCATCGTCTGGTTGCAGTCGCAAATCAGCGTGGTGGTCATCGGTTTCTTGGCTGGCGGGTTGCATCGCGGCAACCGGCGGGCTGGGAAGTGTTTCGGAACCCTGGGACTGTGCCACGTCCAACGTTTCCGCGTCGTCGGGGGTTTCCGGGGGAATGTCTTCGGGGGTCTCGTCGAAGAGCTTGAGGAACTTGGCGCTGGCCATCTGGCGCAGCACGCTCTCGGGCACGGGGGTGGACTGGGAGTAGTCGTCGACGTAGGTGTCCAGGCCGTCCATCACATTGAAATGCGGATCGGCAAAGAGCTTACGGAAGGCCGCGTTCTTGACCTCGGGCGCGACCTCCTTCGTGAGGAAGGGCTTGAAGTCGGACCCGATGTCGAGCGCGTCCACGTCCGCGAGCGTCAGCGGCGGCGCGGTGTCCTGTTCGCCTTCGGCGACGGGGGCGGTGGCTTCGGCGAGAGGGGCGGGCACTGGCGTCGGCACCGCAACGGACTCCACGGCCGGCAGGGTCTTTTCTTCCACGGCGGCCTCGGCCGCGCGCACCTCCTGCTTGCGGCGCGACCAGCGTCCCAGGAAACCCTCAGACATCGCCCGCACCCCGCCCGCGTTTCTTCTCGGTCGTCACGCTCGCGGCGTTGCCGAAGCGGTCGACCAGCGAGCGGAAGCTCTCGGGCCGGCGGCGGCGCTTGGGCTCGACCACGTAATGTTCGTCGACGAAGGCGCGCACCCATTCGACCACCTCCGCGGGCGCCGGCACCTGTTCCACGGTTTCCTGCGCATCGAGCCAGCGGCCGGCCTCGTAGTAGCTGAGCGTGACCACCACCGGGCGCGGAATGGGCAGCGGCGCGAGCGTGGGCTCTTCGTCCATGCGCCACAGCACGAACCAGCACGGGGTCGGCGTGATCGCGTTGAGGTGGTAGCCCTCGGCCTCGTCGCGGTACAGCTTGACCTGGAAGCCGGGGTGCAGCCAGTGCTGCTCGCCGTCGTCGTCGCGCAGGAGGCGCGGCTCGGTGCCGAAGCCGGGTTCGTCGGGCAGCACGCTGTCGAGCGTCCAGCGCCAAGGCTGCCAATGGCTCGAGGGGCCGTGCAGGCGCTCGCGGCGCATGACCACCGCGACGTCGAGCGTCGGGCGGCCCGTGGGCGCGGTCGCGGGAGTGTCCGAGGAAGGCATGAACGAACCATAGCCGATGGCGCGCCCGTTCGCGAGCAGTACCCCTTCGCGCTCTGCTCGCAGCGGTGGCGTAGGATTCCGCATGGCCCCACGTGAAGACGACGCAGAAGACGAGACACCGCTGGCTTTCGATGCGGTCCCGCTGCCCCGGCGCGCGGGCGCGCCGCGCCTGAACCCGGCGCGCGGCCCGCTGCTGCGCCGCATCGAGATCGTCGACCAGCACGGCGAGCGCCGCGACATCGACATCCCGGCGGAGCGGCCGTTGACCGTCTTCGTCGACAAGCGCGAGCTCGTGACGCTGATGACCCTGGGCGCCGCGCCCGAACTGCTGGTGCTGGGCTACCTGCTCAACCAGGACCTGGTGCGGCGCGCCGACGAGGTCGAGAGCATCGACGTCGACTGGAGCGTGGAGGCGGCCGCCGTGAAAACCCACCGCGGCATCGCGAACCTCGCCGAAAAAACCGCGCACCGGGTCGTGACCACGGGCTGCGGACAAGGCACCGTCTTCGGCGACGCCATGGCGCAGATCGGCGCGGTGCGGCTGCCGGCGGCGCAGTCGGCGCGCATCGCGCAGGGCACGCTGGCGCGCATCCTCGAACAGATGAAATCGCGCAACAGCGTGCACCGGCACGCCGGGTCGGTGCACGGATGCGCGCTGTTCCGCGGCACCGAGATGCTGGTGTTCGCAGAAGACGTCGGCCGGCACAACGCCATCGACACCATCGCCGGATGGATGGCGGTGCACGGCGTCGACGGCGGCGACAAGGTCTTCTACACCACGGGCCGCCTGACGAGCGAGATGGTGATGAAGTCGGCCCACATGGGCGTGCCGATCGTCGTCTCGCGCAACGGCGTCACCGCGATGGGGCACGAGCTGGCCACCCAGCTCGGCATGACGCTGTTCGGCCGCGCGGCCAACCGCCACTTCCTGTGCTACTGCGGGTTCGAGCGCTTCGACGCCGAGCCGCTGGCGCAGGCGCTCGTCGCCGACTGAGGGGCCGCGCGGCTACCCGCGCGCCACGTCGATCACCGCCTTCGCGAACGCCTCGGGCGCCTCCTGCGGCAGGTTGTGGCCGATGCCGCCGCTGACCAGCCGGTGCTCGTAGCGTCCCGAGAACTTCTTCGCATACGCACCGGGTTCCGGGTGCGGCGCGCCGTTGGCGTCGCCCTCGAGCGTGATGGTCGGCACGCCGATCACCGGCGCCTGGGCGAGCCGGTTCTCCAGCGCCTGGTACTTCGCCTCGCCCTCGGCCAGGCCGAGGCGCCAGCGGTAGTTGTGCACCGTGATCGCCACGTGGTCGGGGTTCTCGAAGGCCACGGCGCTGCGCTCGAAGGTGGCGGCATCGAAGTTCCACTTCGGCGAGGCGAGCTGCCAGATGAGTCTGGCGAAGTCGTGGCGGTTCTTCTCGTAGCCCGCGCGGCCGCGCTCGGTCGCGAAGTAGTACTGGTACCACCACTGCAACTCGGCCTGCGGCGGCAGCGGCGCCTTGCCGGCCTCCTGGCTGCCGATCAGGTAGCCGCTGACCGACACCAGCGCCTTCACGCGCTCGGGCCACAGCGCGGCCATGATGCATGCGGTGCGCGCGCCCCAGTCGCAGCCGGCCACGGTGGCGACGGGGATCTTCAGGGCATCCATCAGCGCGACGATGTCGACGGCCACCGCCGACTGCTGCCCGTTGCGCGGCGTGTCGGCCGACAGGAAGCGGGTGGTGCCGTAGCCGCGCAGGTACGGCACGATCACGCGAAAGCCCGCGGCGGCCAGCTGCGGTGCGACGTCGACGAACATGTGGATGTCGTAGGGCCAGCCATGCAGAAGAATCACCGGCGCACCGTCGGCCGGGCCGGCCTCGTAGTAGCCGATGCGCAGGCTGCCGGCCTCGATGCTCCTGAGGGGTTCGAGGCGACGGATGCTGCCCGTGGCGGCGGACTGGGCGAAGGCGGGAACGATCGACGTGAGTTGCGTGGCGGCGAGGCCGAGCGCGGCCTTGCCGAGGAACGCGCGGCGTGGCAGCGAGGGGGAGGCGGTCATGGAAATCTCCTGGGATTCGAAGGGGGACGGCGCGATTGTTCGGGGGGAAATCCACCTGCTGATCGGCTTGTGTATGCCTCTGTATCCGCGCCGGTTCCGGCCACACTAAATTTCAAACGCAGGCGCGCGAAGGCGCCTCAACGAAACGTGGTGTGTCGATGTCGGGCCGGGATACACAGGCATACGCAATGCCCGTTGCGCGGCCAACGGGCGGCCAACAATCCGCCCGTCCTCCACTCATTGCCCGAAGGAAATCCCCATGACGCGCCCTCGCGGATTCAAGAAGCTCTGGTTCGCGCTGCTGTTCTTCGCGGGCGGTCTGGCGCACGAGCTGCGCCACCCGACCCAGTGCCAGAGCGTGGCGTCGGTCAGTCTCTCGCTTCGACCGCCGAAGCGAGCACGTAGCCTTCGCTGCGCACGGTCTTGATGTAGCGCGGCTCGCGCGCGTCGTCGCGCAGGCGCTGGCGCAGCCGGCTCACAAGCAGGTCGATGGAGCGCTCGAAAAGCTCGGCCTCGCGCCCCTGCGTCAGGCTCAGCAGCTGGTCGCGGCTGAGCACCTTCTGCGGGTGGTCCAGGAACACGCGCAGCAGCCGGTACTCGGCGCCGCTGAGCGCCACCATCACGCCGGCGTCGTCGATCAGGTGGCGCGCCACCGTGTCGACCTGCCATTCGCCGAACCCCAGCTTCTGCGAGGGCTCGACGGTGCCCATGTTGGGCGGCAGCATGCGCGTGCGCCGCATCACGGCGCGGATGCGCGCCAGCAGTTCGCGCGCGGAAAAGGGCTTGGCCAGGTAGTCGTCGGCGCCCATCTCCAGGCCCAGGATGCGGTCGGCTTCCTCGCTGCGCGCGGTCAGCATGAGGATGGGCGTGGCCTTGTACTTGCCGGTGCGCAGGTCGCGGCACAGCGTGAGTCCGTCTTCGCCGGGCAGCATCAGGTCCAGGATGATCAGGTCGAAGGGCCCCGACGCGTCGAGCGCGGCGCGCATGTGGCGCCCGGTGGGCACCGCGACCACGCGCAGGCCGTTCTTCACTAGGTAGGTGGTGAGCAGTTCGCGGATGTCCCGGTCGTCGTCGACGATGAGGATGTGGTCGGAGGTCTTGGGCGTCATGGCAGGGGAGGCGGTGGCGGCACAGCGCCGCAGCCGCAATGTAGCGTTCCGGCGGCGCGCGAGCCACGGTCGTGGAAACGTAGTGTGTGGATGTACGGCCCAGATACACAGGCATACAGAAGGCGATCCGGCAGGGGGCGGGCGGCCCAACAATCCGTGCGTTTTCCAACCACCCTGCATTCAAGGAACCCCCATGACCCGCATCGACAAAGTCCTCTACACCGGCAAGACCCACACCTCCTCGGGAGGCCGCGACGGCGAGGCGCGCAGCTCCGATGGCCGCCTGGACATCAAGCTCTCGTCGCCCGGCAGCGCCGGCACCGGCACCAACCCCGAGCAGCTGTTCGCGGCCGGCTGGTCGGCCTGCTTCATCGGCGCGATGGGCAAGGCGGCCGGCAAGATGAAGGTCGCGCTGCCGCCCGACCTGGCCGTGGATGCCGAGGTCGACCTGGGTACGGCGGGCGGCGAATACTTCCTGCAGGCGCGCCTGAACGTGAGCCTGCCGGGCCTGGACCGCGAGGTGGCGCAGGCCCTCACCGAGGCCGCGCACCAGACCTGCCCCTATTCCAAGGCGACCCGAGGCAACATCGACGTTGCCATCCACCTGGTGTGAGCCCGCTGCGCTGATGACGCATCGCCACGCCGCCTGACGAAGAAGCTGTTCATGTCCACTTCCGCGAACCCCGTTGCGAATCCGACCGGCACGGCGCCGCGCTGGCGCCGGCTGCTGCCCGGCTCGCTGTTCTCCCGCGTGACGCTGATCATCGTGGTGGGCCTGGCGATCGCGCAGCTGCTCACCTTCGCGGCGATCCGCTACGAACGGAACATGGCGCTTCGCGAGCTGATGATGATCGGCATCGAGCGCGACATCGCGAGCTCGGTCGCCATCCTCGACCGGCTCCCCGCGGCGGAGCGCGCCGGCTGGCTCGACCGGCTGGAACGGCGCAACTACCGCTTCGTGCTGGGCGGCAGTGCGCAGGGCGGCGCGCCGGCTTCGGAGGCTTCGCAGCAGTTTGCCGCGGCCATCGTCGATGCGATGCGCCCGTTCCCGGTCGTCAAGGTCGGCGAGGTGGCCTGGCCGCCCGAGGGCCTGCAGATCGAGGTGCGGCTGGGCGACGGCTCGTCCGTGGTCGTGCACGCCATGCGCGTGGGCATGCCGGTGTCGGGCTGGGTGATGTGGCTGCTGGCGGGCCAACTGCTGGTGCTGGCCGTGTGCGCCTGGGTCGCGGTGCGGCTGGTGACACGGCCGCTCGCGCAGCTGTCCGCCGCGGCCGACCAGCTCGGGCCCGACCTGAAGGGCCGCACGCTGGCGGAAGAGGGCCCGACCGAAGTGGCGCACGCGGCGCGCGCCTTCAATGCCATGCAGCAGCGCATCGCGGGCTACATGGCGGAGCGCGTCGAAATCCTGGCGGCCATCTCGCACGACCTGCAGACGCCCATCACGCGGATGCGCCTGCGCACCGACCTGATGGACGACACGCACGACCGCGAGAAATTCCGCCAGGACCTGGACGCGATGAACGCGCTGGTGCGCGAAGGCGTGACCTATGCGCGCACGCTGCACGGCGCCACCGAGCCGCCACTGCGCATCGATGCCGACGCGCTGTTCGAGAGCATGGTGGCCGACTACGAAGACGTGGGCCAGCAGGTGCGGCTCGACGGCCGGGCCGGTGCGCCGATCGTGAGCCGCCCCAATGCGCTGCGCCGCATCCTGATGAACCTGATCGACAACGCGCTCAAGTTCGGCTCCGACGTGACGCTGCGCGTGCAAACCGAAGGCGAGGGCGGCCGCCTCGTGGTGAGCGTGCTCGACAACGGTCCGGGCATTCCCCCCGACGAGCTCGACGCGGTGCTCAAGCCCTTCTACCGCGTCGAAAGCTCGCGCAACCGCAGCACCGGCGGCACCGGCCTGGGCCTGGCCATCGCGCACCAGCTGGCCATGGCGATGGGCGCCGAGCTCACGCTGCACAACCGACCCGAAGGCGGGCTGGAGGCGCGGCTGGCGTTGGCCACCGCGCCCGCTCGCTGAACCCGACCCCCCATCTTTCACATCCCCATGCTCATCCTCTTCATCGCCTACCTGGGCGGGGTGCTCACGATCCTGAGCCCCTGCATCCTGCCGGTGCTGCCCTTCGTGTTCGCGCGCGCCGACCGGCCGTTCCGCTCGCACGGCCTGCCGATGCTCGTGGGCATGGCGCTGGCCTTCGCCGTGGTCGCCACGCTGGCCGCGGTGGGCGGCGGCTGGATCGTCACGCTCAACGAATACGGGCGCTACGCGGCCATGGCCTTGCTCGCGCTGTTCGGTGCGACGCTGCTGTTCCCGCGCGTGGCCGAGCGCCTGAGCCGACCGCTGGTGGCGCTGGGCCTGCGCATCTCCGATGCGCCGCAGGCCTCGGTGTTTTCTCCGCTGTGGCTCGGCGTGGGCACGGGCCTGCTCTGGGCGCCGTGCGCGGGGCCGATCCTCGGACTGATCCTGACGGGCGCGGCGCTCAACGGCGCGAGCGTCGGCACCTCGCTGCTGCTGCTTGCCTATGCGGCCGGCGCGTGCACCTCGCTCGCGCTGGCGCTGCTGTCCGGCGGCCGGCTGCTGTCGGCGCTGAAGCGCACGCTGCCGACCGGCGACGGGGTGCGGCGCATCGCCGGTGCCGCTGTGCTGGCCGGCGTGAGCGCCATCGCGCTGGGGCTGGACACCGGCTGGCTCGCGCGCCTGTCGCTGGGCACCACGTCGACGCTCGAGCAGGCGCTGGTGGACACGCTGCGCAAGGACGCGCCGCAGGCGCAGCGCGCAGACACCGGCTTCGTGCGCGTCTCGGACACCCGCCCGGCCCCGGTGCCCGCGCGCGAGCTCCGCGTCGAAGGCCGCCTGCCGTCGCTGGCGGGCGCGACCGGGTGGATCAACTCGGCACCGCTCACGCCCGAGGCCTTGCGCGGCAAGGTCGTGCTGGTCGACTTCTGGACCTACTCGTGCATCAACTGCCTGCGCACGCTGCCCTACGTGCGCGCCTGGGCCGACAAGTACAAGGATGCGGGCCTGGTCGTCCTGGGCGTGCATGCGCCGGAGTTCGCGTTCGAGAAGAACCCGGCCAACGTGCGCAAGGCCGTGAAAGACCTGGGCATCGGGTTCCCGGTGGCGCTGGACAACGACTTTTCGATCTGGCGCGGCTTCGACAACCAGGCCTGGCCCGCGTTCTATTTCGTCGATGCGCAGGGGCGCATCCGCCATCACCAATTCGGCGAGAACCGCTACGACAAGGCCGAGCAGGTGATCCAGCAGCTGCTGGCCGAAGCCGGGCAGGCCCGGGTCGCAGACGGGCTGGTGGCGCCGCAGGGGCAGGGCACCCAGGCCGCGCCCGGCGCCGAGCCGGCGCAGTCCGGCGAAACCTACCTGGGCCATGCGCGCGCGCACGGCTTCGCATCGCCCGGCGGCATCGCGCGCGACCGTGCGAAGGCCTACGAACCCATGGCTTCCTCATTGCGCACCAACCAGTGGTCGCTGGGCGGCGACTGGACGGTGGAGGGCGAACGGGCCGTGCTGAACCAGGCCAATGGCCGCATCGCCTACCGCTTCAAGGCGCGCGACCTGCACCTCGTGCTCGGCCCGATGGCCGACGGCAAGCCGGTGCGTTTCACGGTGCGGGTGGACGGCCAGCCGCCGCTGGCGGACCACGGCGCCGACACCGACGCCCAGGGCCACGGCGTGGTCGATGCGCAGAAGCTGTACCAGCTGGTGCGGCAGTCGACGGGCGGCGGCAAGGAGCGGCTGTTCGAGATCGAGTTTCTCGACGCCGGCGCGCAGGCCTACGCGTTCACCTTCGGTTGAGCGGCGCGCCGGTCAGGGCGTCAGGCCCGCCGCGTTGACGGCCCGGCAGGTGTCGACCTCCTGGCGCGTGGGCAGCACGAAGCAGCGGGCGTCGGCCTCGCGGGCGACGGCTTCGCGCAGCTGGCGTTCCTGTGCGGTTTCCACCTGCAGCTCGACCAGCCACTTCATGAGCAGCGCCATCACGATCAGCAGCACCACGGAGGCCGCAAGCAGGGTCGTGCGCCAGCTCTGGACGCGGAAGACGGAGGCGTTGGAAGTACTCATGGCGTGCGGCCCTCAGCTCGACAGCTGCGGAAAGATCCAGATGCTCATGCCGAGCACCACGCCCGCGCCCAGCGACATGGCCGCCGCGGTCGCGAACAGGCAGGCCACGAGCAGGCTCGGCACGACCACCGACATGCTCAGGAACGCGATGGCGACGAGCACATAGGCCAGCACGGGCAGCAGTGCGATGTAGGCCGGCCGCGCGGTGCCGGTCGGCAGTTCGTCGGGCGTCATGTCACGCAGGAACGGGTTCAGCATGGCGGGCGATCAGCAGTTGCCCTTCTTGGCCTGGCCCGGCGGGCAGAAGTTGCCGCCCTTGTGGGCCGGCGCGGGCTCCGCACGCGGCGGCGGCGCGTGGTGGTGCACGCAGGCGCTCATGAGAACGGATGCCGCCAGCGCGAGCATCACGGTGATCGTGGATTTGGTCATGGGAACTCCCTGCTTCGATTTCTTGTGCACCTCGGGTGCTTCGGGGCAGGACAATAGTTGCCGTATTAACAATCTCACAGGGAAATGCTCACATTTGTGGGCGAATTGAGAAGGGTGCGGTCAATCTCCGTGCGGGATTGCGCAGTACTTCACACCCGTGCGGCCGACCGGCCGCCGCCGCGCAACCGCTACATTGCATGCCCCATGGACCGCCTCGAGAACATAGAGACCTTCGTGCGGGTCGCACAGACCCAGAGCTTTGCCGAGGCCGCGCGCCAGCTGCGGGTGTCGAAATCGGTGGTGACCAGCCGCGTGAAGCAGCTCGAGGACCATGTCGGCGCGCCGCTGTTCCACCGCAGCACGCGCGTGGTCCGGCTCAGCGACGTGGGGCAGGCCTTCCTGCGCGACTGCGTCGAGCTGGTCGGGCGGGCCAACGACATCATGGACCAGATGCGCGACGCCAAGGACGGGCCCACCGGCACGCTGCGCGTGCATGCGCTCACGGGCTTCGTGCTGGGGCATTTCGCCACGCTGCTGCGCGCTTTCCAGGTGAGCTTTCCGGACATCCACCTGGAGCTCATCGTGAGCGATGCGGTGGTCGACCCGGTGAAGGCGGGCGTCGATTGCGCGCTGCAGATTTTTCCGGCGGCGTCGACCGAGCTGGTGTCGCGCCCGCTGTTCCCGGTGCGCCGCGTGTTCTGTGCCACGCCCGAGTACCTGCGCGCGCACGGCCGGCCCGCGAGCCCGCGCGAGCTGCACAAGCACACGCTCGGCCTGTACTCGGGCTACCCCACGCGCGACCGCTGGACCTTTCATCACGCCGGTGAACAGGTCACGCTGTACATGAGCGCCGCGCTGCTCACCAACAGCGTCCACCTGCTGCGCGAGTACGCCATGGAGCACGCCGGCATCGTCTGCCTGCCGACGCTGGTGGCCGGCGAGGCGATCCTGCGCGGCGACCTGGAGGTGGTGCTGCCGGCGCACCAGCTGTCGTCGTTCTCGCTCAGCGCGGTGTACGCGGGCACCTCGCGCAATGCCTTCAAGCTGCGCCTGTTCATCGAGCACCTGACCCAGGCGTTCTCGAAGGTGCCGCCATGGGACGCGGCCATGATCGAACGCGGCCTGCTGCCGCCGGGCCTGATCTGGGACGCCTGACGCGAGCACGGTCCGTTCCGGGGTAAACCCTGTGCATTGAACGGATTTGCCGAACAATGCGGCCCGCGTTTCGGGCCTACCGCTCGCGCCCCCCGTTTCCTACAGTGCACACATCGCAGCCACCACGCTGCATCGTCCGGCACCTCAGGAGACACCCATGACCGTCGCATACCAGACCCGCTTCGGGTCCCTCAAGCACTTCGAGAAAGGCCACGTCGAGCCCATCGACGACGACGTGCGCCACTACGCGTTCTCCAACTGCTTCGAGATCGCCAGCATCAGCAAGCCCTACGAGAAGGTCGTGTTCGGCCAGAACCAGATCTACGTGCTGGAAACGCTGCGCGCCGAAGGCACCTCGCCCTGGTTCACCTGCGCCCACGACGAGTTCGCGCTGGTGATGGACGGCGAGGTCGAAGTGCACCTCGTGCAGCTCGATGCGGCCCAGGCCGTGGCCGACACCGAGAAGAACGGCGCGGTGCGCGTGAAGGGCGAACCCCAGGGCAAGAAGATGGGCTGGATGAAGCTCTCGCGCGGCCACCAGGGCCTGCTGCCCAAGAACACGGCCTACCAGTTCCGCGTGGCCGGCGACCCCGGCGTGATCGTGCTGCAGACCTGCAAGGGCGACCTCTCGGTCGAAAAGTGGGCCGACATCTGCCAGACGCACTGAACCCGCCATCCAGGAGCCACACCATGAACGCACCCGCAGAACTCGCCAAGGTCATCGCATCGCAGCCCGATGCCACGCTCGGCTACAAGGATTTCTCGCTCGGCAGCTTCGGCTTCCGCCGGGACGAGTACTTTGCCCACATCACCTGGAAGACCCGTGACGGCCGGCCCATGAGCCACACCATGGACGCCGGCAACTACCTGCGTGCGCTGATGCGCGACGTGGCCTGGGGCTTCTTCTACGGCTGGGTCAACTTCGACAACGTGTTCGGCACCATCAACCACTACGACTCGGTCGACCTGTACGCCGGCAGCTTCAACGGCACCATGAAGGACGCGGGCATCGACCTGCTCGAGAACTTCCCCACGGCGCAGATCCGCGCCACCTTCGAGGCCATGCTCGACGACTGGACCAACGAGGCCTTCGACCCCTTCGCCGCGCCGCAGGAAACCGGCTCGCCCTACGGCCGCAAGAGCGGCAACAACACCGCCAAGATCACCCGGGCGCGCGAGCTGGCCAAGCGCTGCGTGGGCCTGAAGGGCGACCTCGACCTGCGCAGCGACGCGCGCGGCGCGCCGGTCAACCGCGCTTTTGCCGACGTGCCGCAGGGCCAGCCCGAGCTGCACCCCGAGCCCGGCTTCGAGAACGAGGTGCACGCCTTCAACCTCTTCGGCTTCCTGAGCCGCTCGCAGGTCACGTGGAACCCGAGCTTCACCTCGGTGGTGAAGCACAGCTACATGTGCCCGACGACCGAGGAGCACATCCTGCCGATCATCCACGGCAACGACCGCGTCGAGTGGTTCTTCCAGATGACCGACGAGATCCACTGGGACTGCGGCGACAAGAACACCGGCAAGCCCATGGCCCGCGTGATCATGAAGGCCGGCGACATGGCCGCCATGCCCGCCTACTGCCGCCACCAGGGCTTCAGTCCCAAGCGTTCGATGCTGCTGGTGTGGGAGAACGGCTCGCCCAGCCTGGTCTACGAGATCCAGAAGGGCGAGTCGCCCGAGATCCCGGTCGAGTTCTGACCGGCCGGCCCGCCGCCGCTTCCTTCTTCCCGCCATTCATCCATCCAGTCCTCCCCGCGCGGGGAGGGCGAGGAGAACCCATGCCTGCTCTTTCCATCCGCCACCAGCTTTTCATCGACGGCCGTTTCGTCGACGCCGAATCCGGCGAGACGCTCGCCACGCTGAACCCGCACGACAACACGCCCATCGCCCAGGTCGCGCTGGCCGGCAAGGCCGACGTCGACAAGGCCGTGGCCGCCGCGAAGCGCGCGTTCCCGAAATGGAGCCGCATGGCCGCCGCCGACCGCGGGCGCATCCTGCTGAAGCTGGCCGACCTTATCGAGGCCAACGGCGAAGAGCTTGCGCGGCTCGAATCGCTGGACACCGGCCACCCGATCCGCGACTCGCGCCGGCTCGACGTGCCGCGCACCGCCGCGTGCTTTCGCTACTTCGGCGGCATGGCCGACAAGTTCCAGGGCGAGACCATTCCGGTGGAAGAGGGCTTTCTCAACTACACGCTGCGCGAGCCCGTGGGCATCGTCGGCCAGGTCGTGCCGTGGAACTTCCCGCTCATGTTCACGAGCTGGAAGATGGCGCCCGCGCTGGCGGCCGGCAACTGCATCGTGATGAAGCCGGCCGAGATTACGCCGCTCACCTCGCTGCGCATCGCCGAGCTGATGGCCGAGGCCGGCGTGCCGCCCGGCGTGGTCAACATGCTGCCCGGCCTGGGCAGCGTGGCGGGCCAGTACATCGCCGAGCACCCCGAGATCGCCAAGATCGCCTTCACCGGCAGCACCGCCACCGGCCGGCGCATCGTGCAGGCCAGCGCGGGCAACCTGAAGAAGGTGCAGCTCGAGCTGGGCGGCAAGGGCCCCAACATCGTGTTCGAGGACGCCAACCTGCAGGCCGCCGTGAACGGCAGCGCCTGGGCCATCTTCCACAATCAGGGCCAGGCCTGCATCGCGGGCTCGCGGCTGATGCTGCACGAGAAGATCGCCGACGCCTTCCTCGAGCAGTTCATTCCGCTCGCGCAGTCGATCCGCCTGGGCAACCCGCTCGACGAGGCCACCGAGATGGGCCCGCTCACCAGCGCCCAGCACCGCGACCGCGTGCTGAGCTATGTCGAGGTGGCGCAGGCGCAGGGCGGTGAGGTGCTGGCGGGCGGCGGCGCGCCCGGCGGCGACCTGGCGCAGGGCTGCTATGTGCAGCCGACCGTGGTGCGCGCCCGTTCGTACCAGGACCGCGTGGCGCAGGAAGAAGTCTTCGGCCCCTTCGTCACCGTGCTCACCTTCAAGAGCGACGAAGAGGCGATGCAGATCGCCAACGGCACCGACTACGGCCTGGGCAGCGGCCTGTGGACCCGCGACCTGCAGCGCGCCCACAAGGTGGCGCGCGACCTGCACGCCGGCATGGTCTGGATCAACAGCTACAAGCGCGTGAACCCCGGCTCGCCCTTCGGCGGCGTGGGCCAGAGCGGCTACGGCCGCGAGATGGGCTTCGATGCGATGCGCGAGTACACGCAGGTGAAAAGCGTGTGGGTCAACGTCGACGCGCAGATTCCGCCGCACTTCGTGCGCTGACGTTTTCCTTTTTCTTCCCAACCCGACGGATGCACACGATGTCTTTCTCGATCCTCTCCCGGGCCCTGGTCGCCTGCACGTTGATGTGGGGCATGGCCGCGCAGGCCCAGGCGCCGGCCTGGCCGACCAAGCCGGTGCGGCTGGTCGTCGGCTTTCCGCCGGGCGGCATCGTCGACACCGTCGCGCGCCAGTTGCAGCCGCGCCTGCAGGCCGCGCTCGGCCAGACCGTGATCGTGGACAACCGCAGCGGCGCCGGCGGCACGCTGGCGGGGGCCGAGGTGGCCCGCGCGGCGCCCGACGGCCACACGCTGCTGATGGTGTTCGACAGCTACGCGACCTACCCGCTGGTCTATCCGAAGCTGAGCTTCGACATCGCCAAAGACCTGCAGCCCGTGACCCAGGTGGCGAGCAACCCGCTGGTGCTGGTGGTCAACCCGAAGGTCGAGGCGAAGGACTTCGTGCGCTTCGTCGGCCTGCTCAAGGCGCAGCCGGGGCGCCTGAACTACGCCAGCGTCGGGCCGGGCTCGAGCAACCACCTCACGGCCGAGTACTTCAAGGCCGTGAGCGGCACCTTCGTCACGCACATCCCTTACCGCGGTGGTGGTCCGGCCCAGCAGGACCTGCTGGGCGGGCAGGTCGAGATGATGTTCCTCTCGGCCGTGCTGGCCCAGCCGCATGTCAACGCGGGCCGGTTGCGCGCCCTGGCCCAGACCGGCGCGCAGCGCGTGGCCGCCTATGCCGATGTGCCCACCGTGGCCGAGAGCGGCTACCCCGGCTTCGAGGTGAACTCCTGGGTCGGCCTGCTGGCCCCGGCCGGCACGCCGCGCGCCGTGGTCGACCGGCTGCAGGCCGAGGTGCGCAAGGTCGTGACCGAGCCCGCGTTCCAGCAGCGGCTGCGCGAACAGGGCCTGACGGGCATCGCCAACACGCCCGAGCAGTTCGCCGTCGTGCTGCGCACCGAGCAGGACAAGTGGGCCCGGCTGGTGCGCGAGCGCCGCCTGAGCCTCGAATAGCCAGAAAGAAAGGAGCGCGCCATGCACGACTTCATCCACACCACCCATCCGCAGCGCGTGGTGTTCGGCGCCGGTTCGCTGCGCCACCTGGCGCGCGAGATCGATGCGCTGGGCGCGAAAAAGGCGCTGGTGCTGTGCACGCCCGAGCAGCGCCCGCAGGCCGAGCGCGTGGCGGCCTCGCTCGGCGCGCAGGCGGCCGGCCTGTTCGACCGCGCCGTGATGCACGTGCCCGTGGAAACGGCGCGAGAGGCCCGCGACCTGGCGCGCCGGCTCGGCGCCGACTGCGCCGTGGCGCTGGGCGGCGGCTCCACCACGGGGCTGGGCAAGGCCATCGCGCTGGAGTCGGGGCTGCCGATCGTCGCCATTCCCACCACCTACGCGGGCAGCGAGATGACGCCGATCTACGGCCTCACCGAGAACGGCCTGAAGAAGACCGGCAAGGACCCGCGCGTGCTGCCGCGCACCGTGATCTACGACCCCGAGCTGTCGCGCACGCTGCCCGTGGGCCTGAGCGTGACCAGCGGCATCAACGCCATCGCGCACGCGGCCGAAGGCCTGTACGCGCAGGACAGCAACCCGGTGATGGACCTGATGGCCGAGGAGGGCATCGCGGCGCTCGCACGTGCACTGCCCGCCATCCGCGTGCAGCCCGACGACCTGGCCGCACGTTCCGATGCGCTGTACGGCGCCTGGCTCTGCGGTGGCGTGCTCGGCGCGGTGGGCATGGCCTTGCACCACAAGCTGTGCCACACGCTGGGCGGCAGCTTCAACCTGCCGCATGCCGAGGTGCACACGGTGGTGCTGCCGCATGCGCTCGCGTTCAACGCGCAGGCCGCGCCGCGTGCCATGGCGCGCATCGCGCGCGCGCTCGGCGGCGTGTCGGCGCCGGCGGCGGTCTTTGCGCTGGCGCGCGACAACGGCGCGCCGGTGGCGCTGAAGGACATCGGCATGCGCGCCGCCGACCTCGACCGCGCGGCCGAAATCGCGGTCGCCAACCCGTACTGGAATCCGCGGCCCTTCGGCCCGGCCGAGCGCGACGCGATCCGCGCGCTGCTGCAACGCGCCTTCGACGGCGAGCCGCCGGGCTAGGCCTCGGCGCGGGCATCGAAGACACACACGAACAACGAAGGAGACAGCCATGACATTCAACCGCAGACAGTTCACGCAGGCCGCCGCCGCGCTCGCCGCCACGGGCGCCGCGCCACTGGTGTTCGCCGCCGACACGCTCAAGATCGGCTACGTGTCGCCGCAGACCGGGCCGCTCGCGCCCTTCGGCGAGGCCGACAAGTGGGTGATCGAGCAGATGAAGGCCGCCTTCAAGGACGGCATCAGCGTGGGCGGCAAGAAGTACGCCGTGCAGATCGTGCTCAAGGACAGCCAGTCGAACCCCAACCGCGCGGGCGAGGTGGCCAACGACCTGATCCTGAAGGACAAGGTCGCGCTGGTGCTCACGGCCGGCACGCCCGAGACCGCCAACCCGGTGAGCGATGCCTGCGAACTCAACGAGGTGCCGTGCATCTCCAGCGTGGTGCCGTGGCAGCCCTGGTTCTTCGGCCGCAAGGGCGATCCGGCCAAGGGCTTCAACTGGACCTACCACCTGTTCTGGGGCCTGGAGGACGTCATCGCCACCTTCACCAACGGCTGGAAGACCGTGGCCACCAACAAGAAGGTCGGCGGCCTGTTCCCCAACGACGGCGACGGCAATGCCTGGGGCGACAAGGAGCTGGGCTTTCCCAAGCCGCTCGCGCAGATGGGCTTCACGCTCACCGACCCCGGTCGCTTCCAGAACGGCACGCAGGACTTCAGCGCGCAGATCGCGGCCTTCAAGCGCGACAACGTCGAGATCGTCACCGGCGTGGTGATCCCGCCCGACGCCAAGACCTTCCTCACGCAGGCGCGCCAGCAGGGCTTCAAGCCGAAGGTGATCACGCTCGGCAAGGCGCTGCTGTTCCCGGGGGCCATCGAGGCGCTGGGCGACCTCGGCGAGGGCCTGTCGACCGAGGTGTGGTGGAGCCCGTCGCACCCCTTCAGCTCCAGCCTCACGCAGCAAAGCGCCAAGGCGCTGGCCGAGGCCTACGAAGCCGGCACGAAGAAGCAGTGGACGCAGCCCATCGGCTTCGCGCATGCCTTGTTCGAGGTGGCGGCGAACGCGCTGTCGCGATCGAAGTCGCTCAAGGCCGGCGACGTGCGCGACGCCGTGGCCGCGACCTCGATCAACTCCGTGGTCGGCCCCGTGAAGTGGGGCGGGCAGGGTCCGTTCAAGAACGTCAGCAAGACGCCGCTGGTGCTCGGCCAGTGGGGCAAGGGCAAGCAGCGCAAGGTGGAGCTGACGCTGGTGAACAACGAGGCCGCGAAGGCCATTCCCACCGGCGGCGCGCTGCGCCTGCTCTGAGTGACGGCTGCCATGACGCTGCTGGCATTGCACGGCGTGAGCAAGTCCTACGGGGCGCTCAAGGTCACCGACGGCATCACGCTGGCGGTGGCCGAGGGCGAGACGCTGGGCATCCTCGGGCCCAACGGCGCGGGCAAGACCACGCTGTTCAACCTGATCTCGGGCGACGCGCGCGTCGACGCCGGCCGCGTGGAGTACGCGGGCCGCGACGTGACGCGGCTGCGCCCGCACCAGCGCTGCCGCGCCGGCATCGGCCGCAGCTACCAGGTGCCGCAGCCCTTCGGCCACATGAGCGTGTTCGAGAACCTTGTCACCGCCGCCTGCTTCGGCGGCCAGCAGTCCGAGCGCGAGGCGTGGGAGACGGCGCACGAGGTGCTGGGCCAGACCGGCCTGGCGGCGCACGCCAACAAGCCGGCCGGCGGGCTCACGCTGCTCGACCGCAAGCGGCTGGAGCTGGCGCGCGCGCTCGCGACCAAGCCGCGCCTGCTGCTGCTCGACGAGATCGCGGGCGGGCTCACCGAGCCCGAGGCGGCGGTGCTGGTGGCGGAACTGAAACGCATCAAGGCGCGCGGCGTGACCATGATCTGGATCGAGCACGTCGTGCATGCGCTGCTGTCGCTGGCCGACCGGCTGTTCGTCATCAACTTCGGGCAGCAGCTCGCGGAAGGCCCGCCGCGCGCGGTGATGAACGACCCCGAGGTGCGGCGCGTGTACATGGGGATCGAGGCATGAACGCACTGCTCGACACCCACGGCCTGCAGGCCTTCTACGGCGATGCACAGGCGCTGTTCGGCATCGACTTCACGCTGTCGGCGGGCGAGCTGGTGGCGATCATCGGCGCCAACGGCGCGGGCAAGTCGACCTTTCTGAAAAGCCTCACGGGGCTGCTGCGCGCGCCGTCCGACGCGATCCGCTTCAAGGGCGAATCCATCGGCGGCCTGCCGCCCGGCGAGATCGTGCGGCGCGGCCTGGCGATGGTGCCGGAAGGCCGGCGCCTGTTCCCGAGCCTGAGCGTGGAAGAGAACCTGCTGATGGGCGCCACGCCGCGCCGCGCGGGGCCGTGGAACCTGCAGCGCCTGTACGGCCTGTTCCCGATCCTGGCCGAGAAGCGGCGCCAGCCCGCCACCTCGCTGTCGGGCGGGCAGCAGCAGATGGTGGCGCTGGGCCGCGCGCTCATGAGCAACCCCGAGGTGCTGCTGTGCGACGAGCTCTCGCTCGGCCTGGCGCCGGTCGTCATCCGCGAGATCTACGCGGCCATGCCGGCCATCACGGGGGAGGGCATGACGGTCGTGATCGTGGAGCAGGACGTGCGCATGGCGCGCCAGGTGTCGCAGCGCGTGTACTGCTTCCAGGACGGGCGCGTGTCGCTCACGGGGCGCTCGGACGAACTCACGCCCGAGCAGATCTCGCAAGCCTATTTCGGCATCGAGGAATCCCATGCTTGAAACCCTGCTCCAGGGCGTGCTGCTCGGCGGCCTGTACACGCTGTTCGCGCTCGGCCAGTCGCTGATGTTCGGCGTCATGCGGCTGACCAACACGGCGCAGGGCGACTTCATCATCCTGGGCGCCTTCGCGGTGATCGCGGGTGTCTCGATGACCGGCGCATCTGTGCCATGGGGGGTGGTGCTCGCGGTGTTGCCGCTGGCCTTCGGCTTTGGCTACCTGCTGCAGCGCCACGTGCTCAACGGCACGCTGGGCAAGGACCCGCTGCCTTCGCTGGTCGTGACCTTCGGCCTGTCGATCGTGATCCAGAACCTGCTGCTGGAGCTGTTCTCGGCCGACCCGCGCGCCATCGAGGTCGGCGCGCTGGCCACCGCGTCGGTGCCGCTGGGCGACACGCTGGCGCTGGGGGCGCTGCCGCTGGTGATCCTGGCGGTCGCGGTGACGGCCACGGGCGCGATGCAGTGGATGTTCACGCGCACGCCGCTGGGCCGCACTTTCCGCGCGGTGTCCGACGACCGCGAGATCGCCGAGCTGATGGGCCTGAAGGCCAAGCAGGTGTATGCGCTGGCCACGGGCATCGCCTTCGTGCTGATCGCCATCGCCGGTGCGCTGCAGGGCATGCGCACCACGGTGTCGCCGTCGGACGGCCCGCTGCTGCTGCTCTTCGCCTTCGAGGCCGTGATCATCGGCGGCATGGGCTCGTTCTGGGGCACGCTGGCCGGCGCCATGATCCTGGGCATCGCGCAGCAGATCGGCTTTCGCATCGATCCGGGCTGGGGCATCTGGTTCGGCCATCTCGTGTTCCTCGCGGTGCTGGTGCTGCGGCCGCAGGGACTGTTCCCCAAGACACGCTGACCTGCTGACATGACCGACAAGACCTCCCCCGCGCCGCTCAGGCACGTGCTGTTCATCATGTGCGACCAGCTGCGCGCCGACCACCTCTCGTGCTACGGCCACCCGCGCCTGCAGACCCCGCACATCGATGCGCTGGCCGCGCGCGGCGTGCGCTTCAGCCATGCCTATGCGCAGGGCGCGGTCTGCGGCGCCTCGCGCATGTCGACCTACACCGGGCGCTATGTCAGCAGCCACGGGACGATGTGGAACTTCGTGCCGCTGTCGGTGGGGCAGAAGACGCTGGGCGACCACCTGCGCCCGCACGGCGTGCGCTGCGCGCTGGTCGGCAAGACGCACGTCGAGGCCGACACAGAGGGCGCCCGCCGCCTGGGCATCGACCCGACGCAGGGCGCGGGCCGGCTCGCGATGGAAGGCGGCTTCGAGCCCTATGCGCGCGACGACGGCATCTGGCCGCCGGGCTTCAAGGTCACGGGCAATGCCTACTGCGACTGGCTGCGCGCGCAGGGCTATGAATCGGACAACCCCTGGCACGACTTCGCCAATTCGGGGCGCGGCCCCGACGGCGAGATCCTGAGCGGCTGGCAGATGCGCTGGGCCGACCGGCCCGCGCACATTGCCGGCGCGCACAGCGAGACGCCCTACACGACCGACCGCGCGATCGACTTCATGCGCGAGGCCGGCGACGCGCCCTGGGTGCTGCACCTGTCGTACATCAAGCCGCACTGGCCCTACGTGGCACCCGCGCCGTACCACGCGATGTACGGGCCCGACGACATGTTGCCCGTGGTGCGCAGCGAGGCCGAGCGCATTGACGCCCACCCGGTGGTCGAAGGCTTCCGGCGCGAGACCGTGAGCCGCAACTTCAGCCGCGACGAGGTGCGCAATACCGTGGTGCCGACCTACATGGGGCTCGTGAAGCAGGTCGACGACCAGCTCGGCCGGCTCTTCGCCTTCATGGCCGAACAGGGGCTGGACCGCGACACGCTGGTGGTCTTCACCAGCGACCACGGCGACTACCTGGGCGACCACTGGCTGGGCGAGAAGGAGCTGTTCCACGACCCGATCGTGAAGGTGCCGCTGATCGTGGTCGATCCGCGCGCCGAGGCCGACGCGTGCCGCGGCAGCGTGAGCGACGCGCTGGTCGAGTGCATCGACCTCGTGCCGACGATGCTCGACGCGCTGGGCCTGCCGCAGCCGGCCGAATGGCTCGAAGGCCAATCGCTGCGCCCGCTGCTGCACGGCCACGCCGGCGCGGCCGGCAAGGACCTGGTGGTGTGCGAGAACAGCTTCGCCTTCCGCGACGAGGTGCGCCTGCCGCTGGCCCAGCCCGTCGAGCGCTGCCACATGACGATGCTGCGCACGCGCCGCTGGAAGTTCGTGCACTTCGAAGACCTGCCGCCACAGCTGTTCGACATGCAGGCCGACCCGGACGAGCTGGTCGACCTGGGCCGCGACCCGGCCCTGGCCGCGGTGCGCGAGCAGATGCTGGGCCTGCTGTTCGACTGGCTGCGCCAGCGGCGGCGCTTTCCCACGGTGGCGCCCGAGGACATCGCGCGCTGGAACGAACGCGAACTGGCGGCCGGCATCCTCATCGGCGCCTGGTAGGCGAGCGCACCCCATTTCGAAAAAAAGGAGACATCCCATGAACGCTTTCCGCCGACCTCTCGCGGCCTGCATGGCGGCAGTCGCCGTGCTCGCCACCATCGCGCCCGGCCACGCCGCCGACACCTGGCCCACCAAGCCCGTGCGGCTGGTGGTGGCCTTCCCGGCCGGTGCGCCGGGCGACATCGTCTCGCGGCTGATGCAGCCGGCCCTGCAGAAGGCGCTGGGCCAGCCCGTGGTGGTCGACAACAAGCCGGGCGCGGGCGGCAACATCGGCATGCAGGAGGTGGCGCGCGCCACCGACGGCCACACCGTGCTGGTCGGCCCCGACACCATGCTGACCATCAACCCGCACCTGTACCGCAAGCTCGCCATCCGCCCGATGGAAGACCTGGTGCCCGTGACCCAGCTCGCGGCGTTCAGCCAGGAGCTGGTGTGCTTTCCCGGCGCCGGCATCAAGACCCTGCCCGAGCTGCTGGCCGCGGCCAGGGCCAAGCCCATGAGCTATGCCTCGGGCGGCCCCGGCGTGCCCGGCCACATGGCCATGGAAATGCTGCTGGCCGACGCCGGCGTGCAGATGCAGCACGTGCCCTACCGCGGCCCGAGCCCGGCCATGCAGGACGTGATGGGCGGCATGGTGCCCTGCGGCTTCCTGGCCTCGCCGACGGTCGGCCCGATCATCCGCGACGGCAAGCTGGTGGCCATCGCCGTGTCCGGCAGCAAGCGCCTGGGCAGCCAGCCCACGGTGCCGACCGTGGCGCAAGCGGGCATCCAGGGCTACGACGCCAGCTTCGCCGAGATGATGGCCATGCCGCGCGCCACGCCGCCGGCCGTGGTGGCGCGCCTGCAGGCCGAGGTGGCGAAGGCGCTGGCCGCGCCCGAGCTGCGCGAGCGCCTGGCCACCATGGACCTCGAGGTGGTGGCCAACACGCCCGAAGAAGCGGCGCGCCGCCTGCGCGCCGAACACCAGCGCTGGGGCCAGGTGGCCGCGCGCGTGCAGCTGCAGCTGGACTGAGCGCCATGACCTGCGTCGTCGTCACCATCGACACCGGCAGCAGCCGCCGCGCGGGCTGGACCGCCGCCGCGCTGGTGGCGGTGGCCGCCACGTTGCCTTTCTGGGGCGAGCCCAGCTGGATGCGCGAGTTCGTCGAGATCGCCTGCTACTTCATCTTCGCGATGATGTGGAACCTGCTGGCCGGCTACGGCGGCATGGTCAGCATCGGGCAGCAGGCCTTCTTCGGCTTCGGCGGCTACGTGATGCTGATGCTGGGCAACTTCGCGGGCGTGAATCCGTTCGTGGCGATTCCGCTGGGGGCGCTGGCCGCCGCGCTGATCGCGGTGCCGGTGTCCTTCGTGGCGTTCCGGCTGTCGGGCGGCTACTTCGCCATCGGCACCTGGGTGATCGCCGAGGTGTTCCGGCTCAGCTTCGCCAACGTGTCGGCGGTGGGCGGCGGCTCGGGCACCACGCTCACGGCGCTGCGCGGCATCGAGCGCGCCACGCGCGAGAGCGTCACCTACTGGATGGCGCTGGGCTGCGTGGTGGCGGCGGTGTCGCTGGTCTACCTGTTTTTGCGCAGCCGCTTCGGGCTGGCGCTGCTGGCGATCCGCGACAACGAGATGGCCGCCGAATCGCAGGGCATCCCGGTGGCGCGCATGAAGCTCGCGGTGTACGTGGTGGCGGCTTTCGGCGCCGGGCTGGCGGGCGCGTTGTACTTCGTGGGCAACCTGCGCATCAGCCCCGACGCGGCCTTCGCGCCGAACTGGACCGCCTTCGCGATCTTCATGGTCGTGATCGGCGGCATCGGCCGCATCGAAGGGCCGCTGGTGGGCGCGCTGGTGTTCTGGGCGCTGAACAAGTTCCTGAGCGACTACGGCACCTGGTACCTGCTCGGCCTCGGGCTGCTGGCCATCGTGGCCACGATCTTCTTCAAGCAGGGGCTGTGGGGCTGGGCGCAGCAGCGCTGGACCTGGTCCCTGTTCCCGACGCAGCGGCGCCTGGCGACGCCGCACGCGCCTTCTTCCCACCCGGAGCCCGACGCCCATGCGCAACATCGATGAACACACCATCACCGCCGCCGTGCTCGAGCGCATGGCTGGCTGCGAAGACGCGCGCCTGAAGGAAGTGCTGTCGGCGCTGGTGCGCCACCTGCACGACTTCGCGCGCGAGGTGCGGCTCACCGAGGCCGAGTGGGCCGCGGGCATCGACTTCCTCACCGCCACGGGCCAGAAGTGCGACGCGCAGCGCCAGGAGTTCATCCTGCTGTCGGACACCCTGGGCCTGTCGATGCTCACCGTGGCGATGAACCATGCCAAGAGCCCGCAGGCGACCGAGGCCACCGTGTTCGGCCCCTTCCACGTGGCCGGCGCGCCGCAGCTGCCGCTGGGCAGCGACATCGCGGCCGGCGCGGTGGGCGAGCCGCTGTTCGTGCAGGCCATCGTGCGCGGTCGCGACGGCGAGCCGGTGGCCGGTGCGGTGGTCGATGTGTGGGAGGCCGACGCCGAAGGCTTCTACGACGTGCAGCGGCCCGGCGGCCCCATGCAGGGGCGGGCGGTGCTGCGCACGGACGAGCAAGGCCGGCTGTGGTTTCGCGGCGTGGCGCCGGTGGCCTATCCGATTCCCACCGACGGGCCCGTGGGCGCCATGCTGCGCGCCACCCGCCGCCATCCGTGGCGGCCCGCGCATGTGCACTTCATGGTGCAGGCGCCGGGCTACGAGACGCTGATCACGCACGTCTTCCGCGAGGGCGATCCGTACCTCGACAGCGACGCGGTGTTCGGCGTGCGCAGCTCGCTCATCGGCGACTTCGCGGCGCATGGCCCGGGTCGCGCGCCCGACGGCAGCGTGCAGGCCGGGCCGTTCCACACGCTGGACTTCGCGTTCGTGCTCGAACCGGCCGGGGGGTGAGGAGGGGGCCCGTGAACCGTTTCGGCGTTTCGCCGCCTCTCTTGCAGGTGTCCCTCTTCAAGGAGCCCTGCATATGTGTCCCGTTTCCATCACCTGGCATCTGCTTCGCGGCGCGGGCGCGCTCGTGCTCATCGCGCTGGCTGTGCTGCTGTCGTCCGCCCATCCCTGGATCGCGCCGCCCGCCGTCATCGGCGCCTTGCTGCTGCTGCGCGGCTGCCCGATGTGCTGGCTCGTCGGGCTGCTCGAAAGGCTGTCCGCGCGCAAGGCGGCCCCTGCGTCCGAGGCCACTTCCCAGAGGGGTTCATGAGCGATCGGCCTTCGCGGAATGGAAGGCTGATCCGGGATTCCATCCGCCCGTGTCGAGGGGGTGACGCCCCATTAGTGTGAGTTTGTTTGCACACGATGACAAAAGAACAGGGCTACCTGTTTCCGTTGGTCAATATCGGCACTTTTCCCTATCGACTGTACATAAACGTTAATACATTCCACTCCATTGTGAGAGGCATGCGGGGAGCGATGAAAAGGGAAGCGATGGTGGACAGGGTGGAACAGAAAAACGGTCGTGTGGTGGTGCTGACGGACTCCGGCGAAGAGATCGACTGGCTGCGAGGCCGGTTGAAGGACGCCGGCTTCAGCCCCTTGTGCGTGGTCAACGAGGAAGACCTGCTGGAGGCCGCCTCGATGCCCGGCGTCGGGCTCTTCCTGCTGATGGGCGAGACGATGGAGGGCGCGCTGCCGGAAATCCTGTTCGGCATCGGCGCCAGCCGTGCGGCCACGGCGCCGGTGGTCGTGCTGACCCGGTCGCGCGGCGTGCTGGAAACGCCCCGCGTGTCGGTGTTCGACGTCGACGATTTCCTGGTGAGCCCCTGGAACGCGGAAGAGGTCGTGGCGCGCGTGTCGACGCTGTGCGGCAGGAAATCGCTGCGCCGGAACGCGAAGCCGCACGGCCTGTACGGTTTCCAGCTCGTGCGCAGCCGCCTCGCGGTCGAGTACGCAAGCCGCGAAGCCATCATGACGCCGAGCGAATTCGAGATCGCCCGGGTGCTGGTGCGCCACCTCGACACGCCCGTGTCGCGGCAGCAACTGCCCCAGGGGCCCCGATGCAACGGGGAGATGGGCGCCAGCCGGTCGCTCGATGCGCTGGTGTCGCGCGTGCGCAAGAAGCTGGCATCGATCGTGGCGGGCGAATTCCGCGTGCGCTCGCTCTACGGCGTGGGCTACACGCTGGAGCGCGCACACAACCGGCACGGCAAGTGAGTTTTCGCGGGCAGCGCCCGCGGCATCCGAAGGGGTGACGCAAGGTCACCTTGAAAAAAGACGCTCGCCCATTCGCCTCCGAATTGAGGCCGGGCGTCGGCAGACCCACGAATGAATTCCGGCGAAGTGAGCCGGCCGGGATTGGCTTGAATTGAATTCAAGCCAATGGCGCAGCCATGCCTGTTTGAATGGAATTGGATTTTGAAAAATCCACCAAGACGTATTTCGCGCAGCCCGTGATTGAAACCATTGGGGGACAGGGCGCGCATGCCGTCCCTGAAATTCACGGCGCCTGATTACACAGTTTGTGAATTTGTAAATTTAGTTTCGAAGTGGCCCCGGGGGCCAGTCCGAAGCCGCTCGAAGGGCCTCGTTTCTCCCTTGAAACACTGGGTGATCGTGAGGCGGCGGGTTGGTGTGGAAGTGAAATTATTCAAATGCATCAACAACTTGGAGGAGATCCGCTTGTGAAATTGATCACACTCCAATTGCAGGTTTATTCACAATCTAAGCAGACGTCCAGATTACATCTGTATTCACAGTTGTTAACTTTGGAGGGCCTCTCGTGACATTTTCACGGAACCCTCGGCCATTGCAAGTGGCGGATCGCGGACGTTCGATTGTTTTTGTAAACATTCAGAAAATAATATGAACGTGGTAAATGGCTCATGGAAGCGGCTCGAAAAGGGCGTGCTTGCGTGAGGCCGAGCGTGGGCATCGGAGGCGGTCGTCGCCGATGCCGGTGTGTCAGTGGTGTGCTGCAAGTGGCTGGGAAATGGCTTCGACGCCAATTCGCGAGGCCACAGGTCAAGTCGGTTTGATCTTCGTGTTGCCTCGGTCTGGCTTTGAAGTTGTTTTTTAGGAGTTGTCTATGTCTATCGGAAGTTCGTCTCAAGTGAATTCATTCATGTCGCCGGTGGTCCGGCTGACCGTTCGCCTCGGCCTGGGGCTCGGCGTGGCCATGACCCTGGGGCTGGGCGGCCTGGCCGCCGCGCAGGGCACGAAAGCCGCGCCCGCGCCCACCGAGGCTGCGCAGAAGAAGACCGTCGCGGTCGTGCTGACGCAGGCCAAGGTGGTCAAGGACGCGCAAGGCAAGGAGCAGCTGCTGGCGGCCGATTCGGTCAAGCCGGGCGACGTGCTCGAGTACACGGCCACCTACACCAACCACACGGGCAAGGCCGTCACCGGCCTGGTGGCCAACCTGCCGATCCCCGAAGGCCTGGAATACCTGCCCAAGACCGCCAAGCCCGGCGCGACGCTGGTCAAGGCCGCGACCAAGGACGGCGCCTTTGCCGCCGAGCCGCTGGCGCGCGTCGTCAACGGCAAGTCGGAGCCGGTTCCGTACAACGAGTACCGCTCGCTGCGCTGGACGCTGGGCCAGCTGCCCGCCAGCGGCTCGGCCGCGGTGACCGCGCGCGCCAAGGTCGAAGTGGTGGTGCCGCCCGCGCCGGTGGCCGCTGCGGGCGACGCGCAAAAGGTTGCGCGCAGCACGCCCTGAGCTTCCCGCGCTGACGACGACCGTCGGCGGCACTGAGCCGCGCTGACGGCCGGTTCTCTCTTTTCTTCAAAACCCCGCTGGTTTTTCCATTGCCGGTTTCCGTTCGCGGAAATCCCCGGCCGGGGTGAGTTCGTCCTTTTTTTGACCTTTTTTGACCCCAACCCCCGAGGAGAAACCCAAGTGATCCCTACCTTGTCTGCCCGTCGCACCGGCCCCGCGCCGCGCGCGCTCTGGGCGGGCGCAGCAGCCCTGACGCTGAGCTTCCTTTTTGGAAGTTCCGGCGCACTCGCTGCGGCTCCACCCGCCAACACCATCATCGGTAACCAGGCTTCGGCCACTTACCTGGACCCGAACGGCGCCAGCCAGCTGGCCACCTCCAACCTCGTGCAGACGACGGTGCAGCAGGTCGGCTCGTTCAACCTGGACACCTACACCACCGTGACGACCAACGTGGTCAACACGAAGACCGGCGCCGCGGGCACGACCGTGTACGCGCCGCACGTGCTGACCAACACGGGTAACGGCTCCGACACCTTCACGTTCACCGTGACCGCGCCGGCCAGCCCGAACGGCTTCACCAAGGTCGAAGTGTTCGCCGATGCGAATGCCGACGGCGTGCCCGACAGCACGACCGCGCTGTGCTCGGTGGTTCCAGGCGCTGTCTGTAATGTCCCGGCCCAGACCGTGGCAGGCAACAACGGCACCTTCCCGTTCGTCGTCGCGTACTCGATCCCGAGCACCGCTTCGTCGGGCACGTTCACCTCGCCGGTGGCTGCGACCATCACGGCCACCGCAGGCACGCCGGCGCTGTACGCGCCTGCCAACCTGACGGCAGCCGACGTCGACAACGTGAACCTCACGGACAAGGCGGCCTTCAACGCCACCAAGAGCCTGAGCGTTCCGTCGGTCGCCTGGTCCGCCAACGGCGGCACCTGGCCCGCGGCTTCGACCAGCGGTCCGCGCTCGGTCGCCGGTTGCGCTGCCACCGTGGCGGGCGCGACCACGCCGGCCACAGGCTGCGTCTACACCACCTACACGTTGAAGTTCAACAACACGGGTGGTGCGGCTGGCCGGTTCGCCTTGACGGACACGCTGCCTGCTGGCTTCACGTACGTCCCCGGTTCCGCGGTCTGGAGCAACGCCCCTGGCGTCGCGCTCACGGATGCGGCAGCGGGCGACGCGGCCGGGATCGATTTCAGCGCCGCTGGAAACGACCTGACCGTTGTCGTGAACACGCTGCAGCCGAACGTCACGCAGACGGTGAGCTTCGTGGTGATGGTCAACGACACGGCGGCCATCGGCACGTCGACCACGACCAACACGGCCAAGTACAACCCTGTCGACGCACCGGGTGCGACCTCCACGACCCCTGGCACGACGGGTTCGCCGACCAACCCTGCGAGCTACAACGTCATCGGCACCTTCAGCATCATCCTGGGTTCGGCTGACGCCACCGCCAGCCCGACGGCCTCGAAGGACACCAGTGCGGGCAACCCCAACACGAGCGTGGCCGACACCACGACCGTCGCCAGTGCAGGGGCCGGCACCACGGTGAAGTTCAAGCAGACCGCGTTCAACACCGGCAATGCCACGGACGTCGTGAACCTCACGGTGGCTGCGGGCAGCACGTTCCCGGCCGGCACGACCTTCAAGTTCTTTGCCGCCGACGGCGTCACGCCGTTGATCGACAACAACAGCGACGGCGTGCCCGACACCGGTCCGATCGCGGCCAATGGCAGCGTTCAGTTCGTGCTGGCGGCCACGCTGCCGGCCTCGGCAGCGCCGGGCACGGGCGGCACGGCGATCGTCACCGGTACCTCGACGGGCGACAACACGAAGACGGAATCGACGCGCGACACGCTGACGAACGTGACGGGTGTGCTGGTCGACCTGACCAACACCACCGGCGGTAGCAACGACGCGCTCAAGGGTGACCTGGGCACCGGTCCGAGCGCACAGCCGACGACCGTGAACTCGACGCCTGCGGGCACGGGCACGATCTTCACGCTGTTCGTGAAGAACAACGACTCGACGGCCAACACCTACAGCCTGGCGGCCAGCCAGAGCAACAGCTTCCCGGGCAGCCTGCCTGCGGGCTGGACCGTCAAGTTCGTGGCGGCAGGTACGACCTGCACGGGCGCAGCGGTCACCACCTTGGCTGTCGCCGGCAACGCGCAAGCGCCGGTCGATGCCTGCGTGACGCCGCCTGCCTCGCAGACGCCGGTCACCGGGCAGGCGATCTACTTCCAGGTGCGTTCCACCATCGCGACCTCCACGGGCGTGGTGGCGATCGACACCAAGATGGACGCAGTGACCGTGACCACGGCCAACACCTTCGGCGCGACCCTCACGCCGAACAACAACGGCCAGGTCGCTCCCGGCGGCTCGGTGGTGTACGCCCACACGGTGACCATCACCGGCGCGCAAAGCTGCGGCACCAAGTACAACGTCACGGCCACGCTGCCCGCGGCCGACGTGACGGCGGGCTGGACCACGGCGCTGTACGTCGACGTGAACGGCGACGGCCAGATCGACGGCGGTGACACGCTGGTGACGAACGGCACGGTCACGCCGACCGCACCGGCCACCGGCACCGCGCTGGACAGCGGCAAGACCCAGAAGCTGCTCGTCAAGGTGTTCGCACCGGGCGGCGCCACGGCAGGCGCCACCGACACCGCCACGGTGACGGTGACCTTCCCTGACGTCGCAGCCTGCGGCTCGCCGACGGCCACCGACATCACCACGGTCATCACGGGCCAGATGCGCCTGGTGAAGACGCAGGCGCTGGACGTGAACTGCGATGGCACCGAGGTCCCGTCCTCGTCGGCCCCGCTGGTCGCCAAGCCGGGTGAGTGCCTCGTGTACCGCGTCGTCGCGACCAATGAAGGCTCCGCTCCGGTGACCAACATGTCGATCAACGACGCCGTGCCGGCCTACACCACCTTCACGGGTGCGACGCAGCCGCCGGTGCTCACGCGGTGCACGTCGACCGGTGTGACGCCCGCCTTCGTGGCAGCGAACTACACCTCGACCGCGACGACGGTGGCTTGCGGCAGCGCAGCCAACACCGTGGCACCTGGCGGCACCGCCACGCTGCTGTTCTCCGTGAAGGTCAACAACTGAGCTTCACCTGAGTGAAGCGGAGCCGACGAGCGCAAGCCCGTCGGCTCCCTCGCACAGGGCATGCGAAAGCCTGTGCGTTTTTCCTTTGCGCCTTCTCTCTCTTCCTCTGTCGAGGCGAGGGCGCAAACGAAAAAGTTCTTTCGTTTCTTCTGATCCCCACGCGGTGATCGATCAAGGGTTCGCGGCATGCTGTTCACTTTCAATCCCAGGAGCACACACCGGCCATCGTGGCGCGGATGGGCTGCCGCGCTCGCTGCTGGCGCGGCGCTGCTGCTGGGTGGTGCCGTGCAGGAAGCGAACGCCGCACCGGCCCCGGCCGGCATCGTGATCCGCAGCATCGCCACGGGCACCTACGTGCCCAACGGCCTGGCGCAGACCGAGACCATCTCGTCCAACGAAGTGATCGCCACGGTGCTGCCGGTGGAAGCACTGGTGCTCACGCAAGACCAGTCGCTGTCGCGCCCGCCTGCGAGCATCGTCACGCTGAGCCACCTGCTCACCAACACCGGCAACGTCGCCTCCACCTACACGCTGGTGCTGGCCAACAACGCCGGCGGCTGCGCGGCCGACACGCTGGATCTCTCGGCGCTTCGCGTCGTGCGCGACAGCAACAACAACGGCGTGGTCGATGCGGCCGATCCGGTGGTGCAACTGAACGCCGCGGGCGCGATCGCGCTCAAGCCCGGCGAGACCGCGGCACTGCTGGTGCAGGGCACGATCCCCACCGCTGCCACGGGCGTGGCCTGCGTCGGTTTGACGGCCACCACCGCGCTGCAAGGCCTCACCGCGATCAACCGCGACACCGTCACCGTCGGCAACGCCGCCGCGCTGCAACTGGTCAAGTCGGCCAGCTACCCCGGCAACGTCATCCCCGGCCAGACGCGCATCGACTTCTCGGTCTCGGGCACCAACATCGGCGCGCAGGACGCGCAGCCCTCCAACGTCATCGCGCCCACCAACACGCCGCTGCTGGTCAACGGCGCTCCTTCCGCACTCGTCCTCGTGCGCGACCCCGTGCCCGCCGGCACCCAGTACGTGCCCGGCACGCTGCGCACCACCGCCGCCAACGCCGTCAAGCTGTACCGCCTGGCCAACGATCCGGCGTTCAGCTACCGCACCGCCGAAGACGCCTCGGCCGTCGAAGTGGCCATCGGCATCTCCACGCCCGTGGCGCGCAATGTGTCCATCGCGATGCAGTTCGCCGTCAAGGTCAACGCCGACCAGGTCGGCGAGATCCGCAACACCGCGCACAGCCAGTACAACGACGGCACGGGCCCGGCCACCGTGCCCTCGAACACCATCGTCATCAGCTCCAGCCAGGCGCGCATCGGCGTGGCCAAGGCCGCGTCCACCCCGCGCGTGAACCGCAGCGCCGACGGCAAGACCGACGGCACCGCCACCGTGCGCTTCAGCGTCAACGTGCGCAACTACGGCACGTCATGGCTGTACGGCGTGCAGGCCGCCGACGTGATGGAAGGCGCGGGCGCCACGCAGTTCGGCACCTACACGGCAGCCGCCGTGCCCGGCGCGAACCAGTACACCATCGTGCCCGGCTCGATCGTGATCGCGCCCGCACCCAGCGGCGGCACCGTCGCCGCGCCGAACCCCGCCTTCAAGGGCACCGCCGCCGCCTCGAACCTGCTGGCCGACGGCGCCGTGCTGCCCGTGGGCGGGCAGTTCACCGTGCAGTTCGATGCCCGCATCAACTTCACCGGCCGCACCGGCACCTTGCTGAACACCGTCAAGGCCTCGGGCGCCCTCAATGCCGGCGGTCCGGCGGTGGCCCTGGACGACTCCGTCAACGGCGACAACCCCGACGCCGACGGCGACGGCAACCCCAACAACGACACCTCGCCCACGCCCGTCTCCACGCAACTGCCCACGCTCACGCTGACCAAGCAGGCCTCCATGGCGCGGCGCGTGTCGCCCGGCGTCTACGAGCTGGACTACACCTTCAAGGTCACCAACACCGGCGCCGTCGCTGCACCCAACGTGCGCGTGATCGACAACCTGAACTGCACCTTCGACATGGACAAGTCGAGCGGGCAGGTCGCGTCGTGGGAACTGCTGGGCCCGCCCAAGGCCGCCAACGGCAACCTCAACGCCGCCACCGGCTTCACTGGCCGCGCCACCTGCAACCGCACCACGCAGGACAGCGCCGACCCCTTCCAGCTGCCCACCGAAGTGGCGCTGAGCCTGACCGACGGCGCCCGCGCGCTGGCCCCGGGCCAGAGCGAACAGATCCGCCTGAGCGTGCGCATCACCGAGAAGGCATCGGCCATCGGTGGGCGCGTGTCGCTCACCAACAAGGCCTGGGCCGCCGCCTTCGAGCAGAACACCGTCAACGTCACGCCCACGATGCTGCTGGCGGCCACCGCCACCTCGGTGCAGGCGCTGCTGGTCGATCCGCAGGGCACGGTCTACAACGCATTGACCCGTCAACCTGTGGCCGGCGCGCTGGTCACCTACACGCGCCAGTCGTGCAGCAGCGGCACGGCCGGCCCGATCACCGCGGCCGAGCTCTACGGCGCCGACTCGGGCACCTACACGCTCAACCCCAACGGCAGCGTCTCCATGACCACGGGCGCCGACGGCGCCTACCAGTTCTACCTGCAGACGCCGCCCGTGACGGGCCTGTGCACGTACGCGCTGTCGGTCACGCCGCCGGCCGGCAGCGGCTACGTCTACCCCTCGCAGCTGATCCCCGTCACCGGTGGCTCGTTCACCAGCTGCGGCGCCGTCGTACCCAGCGCCGTGCCCCCGAAGGATGCCGACCCGACCAGCTATTACTTCCAGGTGCAGGCCGGCGCCAAGCCCGACGGCACGCCGTGCGACGCCGTGCACAACCACATCCCGCTCGACCCGGGCAACATCCTGGGCCTGGTGCTGCGCAAGGACGGCAGCAAGCGCCAGGTCGAGTTCGGCGACTTCATCGACTACGCGCTCACCGTCACCAACAAGACCGGCTTCCCCGTCACCGGCGTGACCTTCAACGACACGCTGCCCCCGGGCTTCGCCTACGTGGCCAACAGCGTGCGCCTGAACGGGCAGGTCGTGCCCAACCCCGCCGGCGGCGCCGGCCCGGGCCTGATCTTCAACTACCCCACGCTGGTGGTGGCCCCCGACCAGTCGGCCATGGTGCGCTACCGCGTGCGCATCGGCGTGGGCGCGCCCACCAACGGCGACGCCATCAACCGCGCGCGCGCCACCTCGGGCCCCATCCAGTCGAACCTGGCCAACTGGACCGTGCGCGTGACGGGCGGCGTGTTCTCCGACGACGCCTTCGCCTTCGGCAAGGTGTACCTCGATTGCAAGCGCGACGGCCAACGGGACGGCCGCCAAGAGGGTGCCGACGAGATCGGCGTGCCCGGCGTGCGCCTGTACATGGAAGACGGCACCCACGTCGTCACGGACATCGAAGGCAAGTGGAGCCTGTACGGCCTCAAGCCCGTCACGCACGTGCTGCGCCTGGACCAGACCACGCTGCCGCTGGGCGCCAAGCTCGAAGTGCTCGACAACCGCAACTCGGGCGCGCCCGAGAGCCGCTTCGTCGACCTGAAGAAGGGCGAGTTCCACAAGGCCAACTTCATCATCACCAACTGCGACGAGAAGAGCGTCATTGCCGACGTGGCCGCACGCCGCGCCGCCATCGCCGCACGCCCCGACACCGAGGCCGAAGCGCAGGTTCGCCTGCGCCTGGACCCCGAAGGCAAGGTCGTGCCCGTGGGCGACGTGCGCGGCCTGCCCGCCACCGGCCAGGCCCTGGCCAGCGGCAGCACGGGCGCCGTGCAACCCACCTCGGCGCCGCTGATCGCGCTGCCCGTGGCGCCGGCCAACGCCAGCAGCTTCGTCAGCGGCGGTGGCGGCAGCATGGGCGGCACGCTGGGCGTGCAGCCCGCGATCCCCACCGGCAGCCTGTTCTCGCCGCTGAACGGCGTGCCCACCTCGGGCCTGCCGTCCTCGACCACCAGCGGTTCGGCCACCGGTGTCGGCGCGCAGGCCATGCGCCCCATCGGCACCGGCGGCGCGATGCTCGAGCCGCGCGCCAACCCGCTGCTGCCCCAGGCAGTTCCCAGCCCGATCGAACTCGAGACCCTGCTGCCCCAGCTGGAGAACAACACCCTGGCCTTCATCGGCTTGAAGGACCGCGACACCGTCGCCGGCCAGTCGATCAACGTGCGCGTCAAGGGCACGGCCGGCACCTCGTTGCGCCTGAGCGTGAACGGCGCCGCGCTGGAAGAACGCCGCGTGGGCAAGAAGACGCAGCTGGCATCGAAGAACATCGCCGCCTGGGAATACATCGGCGTGGCCCTGCGCCCCGGCACCAACACCCTCAAGCTCGAAGCCGTCGACGGCTTCGGCAACGTGCGCGGCAGCGCCGACGAGATCACCGTCGTCGCCCCCGACAAGCTCGGCGCCATCGAGGTCGACCTGCCCGAGGTGGCGCGCGCCGACCTGCGCACGCCCGTCGTCGTCAAGGTGCGCCTGATCGACGCGGCCGGCGTGCCCGTCACCGCCCGCACGCAACTCACGCTGGAGACCGACCGCGGCCGCTGGCTGGCCGAAGACCTGAACCCGACCGAACCTGGCACGCAGGTCTTCATGGATGGCGGCGCCGCCGAGTTCCAGTTGATGCCCCCGGGCGAGCCGGGCGATGCGCGCCTGCGCGTGAGCGCCGGCACCTTCGTCAAGGAAGTGCGCCTGGCGTTGCTGCCCGAGATGCGTCCCATGATCGGCGTGGGCATCGTCGAGGGCGTGCTCGACTTCACCAAGCGCGGCAAGCTGCCCCTCGGCGCCATGCCCGCCGGCGCCGCCTTCGAAGCGGAACTCTCGGGCCTGAAGGACGAAGGCACCAACAGCCGCGCCGCCGGTCGCGCCGCCTTCTTCTTCAAGGGCACCGTCAAGGGCGAGTACCTGCTCACCGCCGCCTACGACTCCGACAAGACCCGCAAGGACCGCCTGTTCCGCGACATCCGCCCCGACGAGTTCTATCCGATCTACGGCGACTCCGCGGTCAAGGGCTTCGACGCCCAGAGCACGCAGAAGCTCTACGTGCGCATCGACAAGAACCGCTCCTACCTGCTGTACGGCGACTTCACCACCGCCAGCAGCACCGAGGTGCGCAACCTGAGCCAGAGCAACCGTTCGCTCACGGGCCTGAAGCACGTGTACGAGGACGAGAACGTGCGCGCCACCAGCTATGTCTCGCGCACCGCGCAGACCCAGCAGGTGGAAGAGTTCCGCGCGCTGGGCACCTCGGGCCCGTACTACCTGAGCGCCAGCAACGGCGAGTTCGTGGACAACAGCGAACAGATCGAGATCGTGGTGCGCGACCGCAACCAGCCCAACATCGTGCTGCAGCGCACGGCCGTGGCGCGCTTCGTGGACTACACGGTGGAGCCGCTCACGCGCCGCATCCTGTTCACGCACGCCATCGCCTCCATCGACGCGAACCTGAACCCGCAGTCGATCCGCGTCACCTACGAAGTGGACAGCGGCGGTCCCAAGTTCACCGTGGCCGGCACCGACGTGCAAGTGAAGGTCAGCGAGAACCTGCAGCTGGGTGTGGTGGCTTCCACCGACCAGAACCCGCAGAACAAGCGCAACCTGCAGGCGCTCACGGGCGTGGCGCGCATCGGCCAGAACACCAGCGTGGCGGCCGAGCTGGTCAAGACCGACTCCGACGACAAGGGCAACGGTCACGGCGCGCGCGTGGAAGCGCGCTACCAGGACGAGAAGCTGGCCGTGGTGGCCCTGGCGGCCAAGACCAGCAAGGGCTTCGACAACCCCGGCGCCAGCTTCTCGGCCGGCCACACCGAAGCCTCGGCGCGCGCCGAGTACCGCGTCGACCCGACCCTGGCCGTGCGCGGCGAGGTGCTCTACAGCAAGGACGCGGCCCAGGTCGACGAGCGCAAGGGCGCCACGGTGAGCGTGCAGAAGAAGCTCAGCGACAAGACCGTCGCCGAAGTGGGCCTGCGCCACGGCCAGAGCAACAACGCGCTGGGCTCCAGCTCGGGCTTCGACTACGGCCAGATCTCCACCTACAACGGCCAGATGGGCAGCAGCATCGGCGCCAACAGCGTGACCACGCTGGGCGCGGCCGCCGCCGCAGCCGGCGTGGACACGCAGAGCCAGACGACCGTGCGCGGGCGCCTGTCGACCGAGGTGCCCGGCGTGGCCGGTGCGCAGGTGTTCGTGGAAGGCGAGCAGGACCTCAAGGACGGCAAGCGCCACGTGCTGGCCGTGGGCGGCAACTACGCCATCACCGACAAGACGCGCGTGTACGGGCGCTACGAGCTGATCTCCACGCTCAACGGCCCCTACGAGCTGGACAGCACGCAGCGCAACAACACGGGCATCGTCGGCATCGAGAGCAACTACATGGAAGGCGGTCGCGTGTACAACGAGTACCGCATCGCCGACGGCGCCGAAGGGCGCGGCGTGCAGGCGGCCATCGGGGTGCGCAACACCTTCAAGATCAACGAGCAGATCCGCGTGACCGGGGGCATCGAGCACACGCGCGACATGAGCGGCTACAGCAACAGCAAGAACACCGGCACGGGTTATGCCGGTGGGCTGGGCGAATCGACCGCGATCACCAGCGGCATCGAGTACATCACCGACCGGATCAAGGCCAGCGGCGTGTACGAAGCGCGCCGCGGCGACGACGCGAACACGCGCCTGTTCAGTGCCGGCTTCGGCTTCAAGCTCGATCCGTCCTGGAGCCTGCTGGCGCGCAGCATCGTGAGCGACAGCGAAGGCCAGGGCGCCAACGCGGGCAACGAGCGCCACCTGCAGCGCCACCAGATCGGCATCGCCTACCGGCCGGTGGACGACGACACCTGGAACGCGCTGGCGCGCTATGAGCGCCGCTCCGAGCGCGTGGTGGGCGCGGGCAATGCGGCCGGCGCGCTGCAGGGCAGCAGCGTCTTCGGCGCCGACAACGGCGCCAGCCTGCCGGGCAAGACCAGCGCGGACATCGTCTCGGCGCACGTCAACTACAACCCCGAGCCGGGCAAGGCGGTGATGGCGCGCTACGCCTTCAAGCTCAGCCGCGCCGACGACGGCACGCTGGCCAGCAAGTACTGGGCGCACCTGGTGCAGGCGCGCTACACGCAGGACATCAACCAGGACTGGGACTTCGGCGTGCAGGCCGGCCTGCTGTATGGCAAGGGCGGCGCGCTGCAGAAGACCTTCGGCGTCGAGGTGGGCTACCAGGTGCAGAAGAACATGTGGGTGTCGGCGGGCTACAACTTCGTGGGCCTGAACGACCGCGACCTGACGGCCAACGAGTACACGAGCAAGGGCGCTTATGTGCGGCTGCGCTTCAAGTTCGACGAGACCCATCTGGGCTTCGCTTCGACGGGGGAGACGAACGTGGCCAAGGCTGCGAAGGCCGAGAAGCTGGCTGCGGATGCGCCCGAAGTGGCACCGCTGCCGATGCGCACGGTGCTGCAGGCCGAGGCGCTGTTCGAGCCCGCCAAGTCCTTCATCAAGCCGCAGGCGCACGACACGCTGAACACGCTGGCCGCGCAGATCAAGGCGACCGAGGCGCAGGTGGTGATCCACATCAGCCACTCGGACGCGCAAGGCAGTGCCGACGACCGCATGCAGCTGGTCGCGCAGCGGACCAACGCGGTGCGCAGCTACCTGATCGGGCGCGGCGTGGATGTGCTGCGCCTGCGCACCGATACCAAAGAAGACACGCAGCCTGTCGCAGGCGATGACAGCAGCGCCAAGAGCCGCTGGGTCGTCATCGCCGCGGCCGCGCAAGAAACCCGCTGAACGAGACCATGATGCAAAGCAGAACGAGAAACGAAGCGGGCGGGATGGCGCGGCTCGGCGGGGTGTTGAAGGGCGTCTTCGCTGCGGGGGCACTGTGGCTGCTCGCGATGACGGGGGCGCAGGCTGCGGTCACTTCGTGTACGCCGCAGTCGGGCTACAACACCTGCGTGGCCTTTACCTATTCCGGTTCGGCGCAGACATTCACGGTGCCTGCGGGCGTGTCTTCGGTGCGCGCCACGATGTGGGGCGCCGGCGGTGGCGGCTCGCTGGCGGCAGGCGGCAACTCGGCCAACGGGGGCGCCGGCGGTTTCGCCGACGGCACCGTGTCGGTCACGCCTGGCACCGCGATGGCGGTGACGGTGGGGCAGGGCGGGCAGAACGGTGGTACCGGCTCGACCTACGGCCGCGGCGGTGGTGGTGGCAATGGTGCGAACGCGGGCGTCGCCGGCTCTTCCGGCGGTGGCATGAGTGCACTGTGGAACGGCAGCACGGAATTTTCGGCAGCCGCCGCACGACTGATCGCAGGCGGCGGTGGCGGCAGCGCGTTCTGGACCGACGTCGGCAGCCCGGTGCCGGGCGGCGGCGGCGGTGCCTCTGGCGGGACCACGACCGGAACCGCCGGTCGCTCAGGCACACAAGCCGCCGGCGGTGCGCGCGGCACCCCGAGTGCCGGGACCGTCGCGGCCACCTGTCCGGCTGGCACTGACGGCAGCGCCTTGCAGGGCGGCACCGGGTGCTCGGCGGTCGGTGGCACCCCCGTCCAGTACGAGGGCGGCGGCGGTGGTGGCGGCGGCTGGTTCGGCGGCGGCGGCGGCATGGCCCAGTGCAGCAACACGCCCAATCCCGTCTCGGTCAACTGTTCCTACAACGGACCCGGCGGCGGCGGCTCGGGCTTCATCGGCACGGGCGTGACCGGCGGCGTGCTCACTGCAGGGGCCAACGGGAGCTACTCGGCGACTTCCAATCCGGGCAACACGAGTGCGCCCTACCAGTCGGGTGTCGGCGTGGGCGGGTCGCGCAGTTCGTTGACCGGAGACACCGGCGGCAACGGCCTCGTGGTGATCCAGTTCAACGTGGTCACCCTGCAACTCGCCAAGGCCTGGTCGGCCGGCAGCAACGCCACCGACGTGGCGCGCATCGTGGCCACCACGGGCGGCACGGACTTCTTCGGCGCCAGCAACACCGCGACATTCACCGCGACGGCGCCGGCGGCCGGCAACAGTGGCACCCCCGTGGGCGTGAGCATCGGCAACGTCATCACACTGCCGGCGGAAACACTGACCTCGGGCACGCTCGCGAACTACAACACCGTGCTCTCGTGTACCGCGAATGGCGGCGCCATGGCCAGCACGCTCAGCGGCACCAACGGACAGGTATCGAACACGCTGACGATCGCCCTCGGCGACATCGGCAAGGACATCGTCTGTACCTACACCAACACGCGCAAGACCGCGACCTTGCAACTGGCCAAGTCGTGGAACCCCATCAGCGTGACGGGCAACGTGGCGAACATCGGCGCCACCACGGGCGGCGCGGCCAACACTGCGGCGTTCTCGTCGACGGCACCGACGGCCAACACCAGCGCGACCGTGACCGTCGCGGCCGGCAACACGATCACCTTCCCCGCGGAAACCATGAACGGCGGCGTGCTGCCGAACTACACGACCGTGCTGTTGTGTACCGCCGGTGGCGGCGCGACGGCCAACAGCCTGAGCGGCACCAACGGCCAGGCGACCAACACGCTGACGATCGGCGCGGGCGACGCGGGCAAGGCCATCGTCTGTACCTACACCAACACGCCGAAGACCTCCACGCTGCAGCTGGTCAAGTCGTGGGGCGCCAACAGCTTCACGGGCAACGTGGCGAGCATTCCGGCCTCCACGGGCGGCACCAACAACACCACGGCCTTCACGGCCACGGCCCCCACGGGCGCGAACAGCGGCGCCGCCGTGACCGTGGCCACGGGCAACACGATCACGCTGCCGGCCGAGACGATGTCGCCGGGCACGCTGGCGAACTACAACACGGTGCTGGCGTGTACGGCCGGCGGCGGTGCCACGGCCAATGCGCTCAGTGGCACCAACGGACAGAACAGCAACACGCTGCTGGTCGGCGCGGGCGATGCGGGCAAGGCCATCGTCTGTACCTACACCAACACGCCGAAGACGGCGACGCTGCAGATCAGCAAGGCCTGGGGCGCGAACAGCATCACCGGCAACGTGGCAAGCCTGGGCGCGAGCACGGGCGGCGCGAACAACACCACGGCCTTCACGGCGACGGCGCCCACGGGCGCCAACAGCGGCACGGCCGTGACCGTGGTCGCCGGCAACACCATCACCCTCCCCGCGGAAACGATGCCGACGGGGACGCTGGCGAACTACAACACCGTGCTGGCCTGTACGGCCGGCGGCGGCGCCACGGCCAATGCGCTCAGCGGCACCAACGGGCAGGTCACCAACACCTTGCTGATCGGCCCGGCCGATGCGGGCAAGGCGATCCTGTGTACCTACACCAACACGCCGAAGACGGCCACGCTGCAGATCACCAAGTCCTGGGGCGCCGGCACCATCAGCGGCAACGTGGCGAGCATCGGCGCGAGCACGGGCGGCGCGAGCAACACCACGGCGTTCACGGCGACCGCACCCACGGCGGGCAACAGCAGCACGGTGAACGTGGTGGCGGGCAACACCATCACGCTGCCCGCCGAGACGATGCCCACGGGCTCGCTCGCGAGCTACAACACGGTGCTGTCGTGTACGGCAGGGGGCGGCGCCACGGCCAACGCGCTGAGTGGCACCAACGGGCAGAACAGCAACACGCTGCTGATCGGCGCGACCGACGCGGGCAAGGCCATCGTCTGTACCTACACCAACACCGGCAAGCCCGCGACCCTGACCCTCGCCAAGCGTTCGCTCGGCGGCGTGGCCGGCTTCGACTTCACGGGCACCAACGGCGTGGCGGCGCACACCATCACCACCACCGTGGCCGGCACGGCCGTCAACGGGCCGCTGCAGACGCTGACCGCAACGGGCACGGCGACCACCTTCACCGAAACCTACACGCCGGCCACGGGCGTGCCCGACTACGTGATCACCGACGTCAGCTGTACGGGCATGGGCAGCGGCGGCACGGTGACGCGCGGGACCGCGCAGAACACGAACCAGTTCACGCTGAATGCCGCGGCGACGGTGGCGGGCTCGAACATCGTCTGTACCGTCACCAACGCCAAGGCGCCGACGGTGCAGCTGCGCAAGAAGTGGGTCAACGCGCTCGTCAACGACGCCTTCACGCTGACCGCG